>Ga0302317_10002581_pt1 | contig 12272 bp, 11 predicted proteins | sample III_Palsa_N3_3_FD_200450 | JGI IMG/M metagenome (GOLD analysis project Ga0302317, IMG submission 200450) | Peat permafrost microbial communities from Stordalen Mire near Abisko, Sweden - III_Palsa_N3_3 | ecosystem: Environmental > Terrestrial > Soil > Palsa > Peat permafrost | place: Sweden...
GCATTTCGAGGGATGGAGCGGCAGAGTAATCCGTGGGGGATGGCGCGTGAGAAGCGGATGGATTGGGCTGATGGGCTCCATGTGCCGACGATTGAAGAGGTGCCTGATCCGGATGTTCTTTATTGGGTGGGTTGCGCGGCGAGCTATGATGCGGGCGCGCAGAAGACGGGGCGAGCCGTGGTGCAGTTGCTGACGGAGGCGAAGGTGAACTTCGCGGTGCTGGGCAAACGCGAGGGTTGCACGGGCGATAGTGCGAGGCGTGCGGGCAATGAGTTGCTGTATCAACAACTGGCGAAGGATGCGATTGCGACTTTGAATGAGGTGCGGCCGAAGCTGGTGCTTGCGAGCTGTCCGCACTGCGTGAACACGATTGACGTGGAGTATCCGCAACTGGGCGGCAACTTTACGGTGATGCACCATACGGAGTATCTGGAGAGGCTGCTGGCTGAAGAGAGGCTGAAGCCGTTGGCGGGTGATGCGGCGATTACGTTTCATGATCCGTGCTATCTGGGGCGGCATCGTGGCACGTATGAAGCGCCGCGGTCGATCTTGAACATTCTCTCGAACAACACGGTAGAGCTTGAGCGTATGAAGAACAACTCGTTTTGCTGTGGGGCGGGTGGGGCGCAGTTCTGGAAGGAAGAAGAAGCCGGGAGTGAGCGGATCTCTGAGAACCGCTTCAAGGAGGTGCAGGAGACGCTGGCGGGCGCACAGCAGGAGAAGGTGTTGGCAGTGGGATGTCCTTTCTGCAAGAGCATGTTGCAGAGCACGCCCGCGGCAGGGCAGGATTCGACGATAGCGATCAAGGATGTGGCGGAGCTGCTGCTGGAGGGTGTGCGTCGCGCGAAGGGTTTGGGTGGGGTGGCTGTTGTGGAGCCGTCACAGGTTGTTGCGGCTGTGATGGAGGTCGCTGCGACGGAGAGTGCTTCGCCAGTTGCTGTGGTTGCGACGGTTGAGGAGGTTCGTGAAGTAGATGTTGCGATGCCTGCGGTGAAGACGGAGCGCAAGAAGTGGGCGCCGAAGGCGGCTGCCGCGAAGGCCACGACGGAAGATACTGGAAAGGATTATGGACGCGATGAAGATTGAGGGCAAAACATTTGTTGTTACGGGCGGGGCGTCTGGGTTGGGGGCGGCGACGGCGAGGATGTTTGTGGAACGTGGAGGCTGCGTTGTTCTTGCTGATGTGAATGCTGCGGGGAACATCCTTGCTGAAGAGTTGGGCGATAGGGCCTTGTTTGTTTCCACGGATGTTACGCAGGAGGCTGATGGCCTGCGGGCTATTGAAGCAGCGCAGACGAAGTTCGGGGCGTTGCATGGGTTGGTGAACTGTGCGGGTGTTGCGCCGAGCGAGCGGGTTGCGGGCAAGAGTGGGCCGCACTCGTTGGAGAGCTTTACGCGGGCGATTTCGATCAACCTGATTGGGACTTTTAATATGCTGCGGCTGGCGGCGATTGCGATGTCGAACAACGAGCCGATGGCGGATGGGGAGCGCGGCGTGATTATTAATACCGCGTCGGTTGCGGCGTATGAGGGACAGATTGGGCAGGCGGCTTATGCGGCGTCGAAGGCTGGTGTCGTGGGACTGACGCTGCCTGCGGCTCGTGAGTTGGCTCGGAGTGGCATACGCGTTGTGGCGATTGCGCCGGGGCTGTTTATGACGCCGATGATGGCGGGGTTTTCGCAGACAGTGCAGGATTCACTGGCGCAGTCTGTGCCCTTCCCTGCGCGGCTGGGTAGGCCGGAAGAGTTTGCGGAGCTTGTTGCTACTATCTGTGTGCTGACGATGTTGAACGGTGAGACGATTCGGCTGGATGGCGCGCTGCGGATGGCTGCGAAGTAGTTGGAGAGCGAAGGAGCACGAGATGGTTTTTCTGGTGACGAGGCGACGGGCGTGTATTTGTGTGTTGCTACTTGCATGCGCGAGCGTGACTGCTGTGGCGCAGCAGCTTACCCTTACGCGCAATGAGGCAACGGTGGTTGTTGAGCCGTATGCGCCGAACATCGTGCGGGTGACGATGAGTTTGCTGAAGCCACAGGCGATGGCTGGGCCAGGATATGGGATTGTTGCGAAGCCGCAGATGGGCGGTTGGACGGTGGAGTCCAGTGGTGCTGGGGATGTGCTGCAGTCTTCGCGGATGATTGTGAAGGTGACGCCGCAAGGAAAGCCTTACAAACCTACTGGGACTGCTGCGGATATTGCGAAGTTCTTCAACGGGTCCACGCCGTGGGTGGGGGTTTCGATCAAGACGCCGGAGGGGGAGACGCTGCTCGACATGCAGGGATGGCAGATGTCGGTGCCGAATCATAAGGATGGCAACGCGGATCGGCTTTATGATCGGCGGCCGGGGGATGATCCTTTCTATGAGGTTGGAGCGACGTTTCGTGCGCCGCAGGATGAGCACTACTACGGCTTAGGGCAGAACCAGGAAGGCTATATGGATCGTCGCGGGCACGTGGTTCGGTGCGCGCATGACTACAACGCGCCGGCGGGGCAGAGTGTTTGTGTGCCGTTCGTGGTGAGCAGCAAAGGCTATGGGTTGGTGTGGGACAATCCGTCGCGGACTACGGTTGCGTTTGCGCTGAATGATGTGACGCGATGGACCTCTGATGTGGGGCAGCGAGTTTCGTTCTTCGTGATTGCGGGCAAGACGTATGACGAGATCTATGAGGGTTATAGGCTGCTTGCGGGGGATACGCCGATGCTGCCGAAGTCGGCTTATGGGTATATCCAATGCAAGCAGCGCTATGCGAGCCAGGACGAGCTGATGGCTGTGGCGAAGGGCTATCGCGAGCGGCATCTGCCGATTGATGACCTTGTGATCGACTGGTTTCACTATACGAAGATGGGCGAGATGGACATGGATCCGGCGAAGTGGCCTGACCCTGTGGCGATGAACAAAGAGCTGCATGCGATGAACTTTCACGTGATGATCAGCGTGTGGCCGCGGTTCGTACCGGAGAGTCGGTACTACGCAACGGTGCTGAAGAATGGGTGGTTTGAGAAGCTTGCTGATGACACGCCGACGAATGGGCTGCCTTATGACCGTGCGGGTTCGGATATCGATACGACGAACCCTGCGGCGGCGAAGTGGTACTGGGATGTTGTGAAGTCGAACTATGTTGCGAAGGGTTTCGATGCGTTCTGGGCCGATGAGACGGAGCCCGATCTACCGCCGAATGGAAGCTACTTTCATGTTGGGCCCGGGACTGAGTTTTTCAATGTGTATCCGTTGTTTCATACGGCGGCTTTTTACAACGGGATGCGGGCGGATATGAAGGAGCGGGCGCTGATACTGGCGCGGGATGCGTATCTTGGGGCGCAGCATAATGGAACGATCTTCTGGTCTTCGGACATCAGCGGAAATTGGGATACGCTGCGACGCGAGGTGCCTACGGGCATCAACTTTGTGGCGTCGGGGATGCCGTACTGGAGCACGGATATTGGAGGGTGGCAGTATCTTCCTGCGGAGCATAAGCCGGAGCGACCGGTGCTGATTGATCCTTCTGATGCGCGGGACCAGGTCGGCAAGTACGATGACTATCCGGAGCTGTATGTTCGGTGGTTTGAGTATGGTGCGTTCCAGCCGAACTTTAGGAGTCATGGAAGCCGACCGCAGAATGAGGTTTGGTCTTATGGCAAGCAGGCTGAGCCGATCCTGGAGAAGTATCTGCGGCTTCGGTATGAGTTGATGCCTTATTTGTATTCGCTGGGGCATCGCACGCATGAGACAGGTGCGCCTTTTATGCGTGGCTTGTTTATGGACTTTGGCAATGATCCCAAGGTTGCGGATATCGGCGATGAGTATATGTTCGGGCCTGCGCTGCTTGTCGCGCCGGTGACTGAACAGGGACGTACCAGCCGCACGGTGTATCTGCCGGCGGGGACAGACTGGTATAACTTCTGGACCAATGAGCGGGTGCATGGTGGAGAGACTATTACCGTGAGTGCGCCGATTGATGTGATTCCTCTGTTTGTGCGTGCAGGTTCGATCATTCCGATGGGGACGGTGGTAGAGAGTACGAACGAGGTGCAGAAGGTCGCCAGGGTGCGGGTCTATGCGGGTGCGGATGGAGACTTCGATCTGTATCGCGATGATGGGAAGACGTATGGCTATGAGCAGGGGCATTTCGAGGTGTCTCATCTGCACTGGTCGGATAGCACTGCAACGCTCACGCATACAGGAGCTGCTGTAGGCTTTGCGGATAATGAGGATGCGATTGATATCATTGGAGGCCCTGCTAAGCTTTGATGACTTCGCGTAAGGACAGGGGTTCAAAGCCAGCATGACGGAACCGATGACAGTGCCAGCAAAGCGTGGGCTCGCGGGCTGCAACCGGGTTGTTCTTTACGCCGGGTTTGCGGCTACGGGGGTGTCTGTGGCGCTGCCGGGGGCGCTTATGCCGTGGTTGCTGGTGCATTGGTCGCTGCAGGATTCGCAGGCTGGGGTTTTGCTGTTTTTGTTTTTTGTGGGGAGCACGGTTGGCGCGTTGCTCTCGCGCGGCAGCCTTAAGGGTTCGATCGTTCGCGGGTCGGGTTGTGTAGCGCTGGGTGCCGCGATGCTGCCCTTTGCTTCGCATGTTACGGCCTATGTGGCGATTCTGCTGTATGGATTCGGGCTAGGGGTTGTGATGACTTCGATCAGCATGCTGCAGTCGCGACGGTGGGCGGATGATTGTGCTGCCGAGTTGACGCGGTTGAATTTGATATGGGCTATCGGCGCCTGCGCTGGGCCGTGGCTGATATTGCACGATGGCGTAGGCAATGGGCTGCATGACCAGCATGTGTTGGTTGCACTTGCGGCGGGGTTCGCGGTGTTCAGCATTTGGGTAATGCTTTTTGAGCGGGAGCCGGCGGCGGCGGTGCGGTCGCAACAGAGGACGACGCGATGGGGTGTGCTGGCTGCGCCGGTGGCGCTGCTGGTGATGGTGTTCTGCTCGACGGGGGTTGAGAGTTCTTGCGGTGGGTGGCTGGCGACGTTTTCGCAGAGAAGCGGGCATACGCTTGGAGTGACTATCGGCGCGCCTACGTGCTTCTGGGCCGGATTGCTGGTGAGCCGGCTGCTGCACTCCAGTGCACGAATCGGCCGGGCTTCCAGAAGATTTCTGCTTACGTGGAACCTGGCGGCGATGGTTGCGGCGGTGGGCACGCTTCTTGTTGCTCATCAGAGCAGCCTGACCTTGATGGCGGCATTTGTTGTGGGTTTTGCTGCCGGGCCGATGTATCCGCTCCTACTGTCGCTCGTTTACAAGTACGACAGCGGTAACAAGACTTACGTGCTGGCCGGGCTCGGTGCGGCTTCGCTGCCGTTGATGACGGGGTTGCTTTCGACTGCTTCCGGTTCGTTGCGGGCAGGGCTTGCAGCCCCCTTTGCCGCCGCTGCTGCTATGGCTATCGCGGGAGCTTTTGTCTTTCGCGAACAGGGCCATTCTTAGCGCAGGAGAGCATCCACAGACCAGAGCACCGGAGCCTGTCCGTGAAAGTCTCCGGTGTGACGCTTTCTGGCTAGATAGTAGTCCAGGTTGTTCTCTTTATTTGTACCTTCGCAGACGCTGGTGACATCGTGGTTTTGGTCGATGTAGCCGACGACCGCCAGCCAGCCTTTGCGGGCTGGCGGGCCGTAGACTGCGGGTTCAAGCCAGCCATTTTTAACGCCTGTGATTAGCGCGAAGGTGAACATGGCAGAGGAGGAACTCTCCGGCCATGACTCGTCGTGATCGATCAACTGACCCCACATGCCATCTTTGCGCTGATAGCGCAGCAGGGACGCCATCATCTTACGGTAGCCGGCGAGAATGCGTGCGCGTTGCGGGTGATCAGCAGGCAAGGTGCGCAGCATCTCTGCCATGCCAGCCGCGACCCAGCCGTCTCCCCTGCCCCAATAAAAGGGGACATCGGGCGCGTGGAAGAAGAGGCCGTTTGGTTGCTGGAGTTGATCGAGATAGGCCACCATCTCTTTCGCGTCGCGATCCAGATACTTGCTGTCGCCAGTGGCTCGATAGGCCTCAAGCTGCAGCATGGTCAACATGTACATGTCGTCGATCCAGAAGCGGGTTTCGGCGGAGAGTCCGTCGGGGCGAGGATTTTCCCACTGGCGATCTGCCCATTGCTGGCCCAGCGCGAGATACTTCGGGTCCTTGGTTTCGATGGCGATCTCCAGCGGCACGACGCCGAAGATGGAGTCATCCACGTGATGACGCACGGGGATGAGCCTGGCCTCGGAACCACCGGGGAGGAGTGGTTCGAATCGTTTGATGAGTTCGGCCTGGAGTGCTGAGTCGTGCGTGAGATTCGCGAAGGAGAGCGCGCCGTACCAGGTGGCGACCTCGGAGTAGTGAAGCGTGCCGCCGTACTGATGAGGGCTGGTGACGAAGTGCTCCGATAGCTGCTTGCCGACCTCCTGCGGAGACGTGCCGGCGGGCCAGTTGCTGAAGTAATCGGACGGCTGTTGTGCGCCAGCAAACGAGAAGGAGCCCGCCAGAAGCAGGCTTGCGAACGTTGCAATAGAGGGACGATTCGATGTCTTCACAAACACGTTCTGGGCTCCTGATTTCTATGGATGCGGACCGGCGAAATAATTACACGATTGCTTTTTGAATGCCGACTGCGACAACGAAGTAGTTCGCCGGTACATCGCCAACATTCTTGAGGCTATGAAGGACACCCGATGCCGTGAAGATGACGCCACCCGCCTCGATGGTGCCTACCTGTCCGTCACTGTTTACCTCGACTTTGCCATCGCGAATGAGCAGAAATTCGGAGTGGGTATGGCGATGCGGCGGGTGCGGCATCTGACCGGGAGGGAGCATCGTCTCATGCACCTCAACGAATTCTCCAGTGGCCAGCGTACCGTGTACGACCGCGCGGCTGCAGCCTCCGTTAGAGGCTGTATTGACAGGCAACTTGTCGTAGGGAAAGAGTTGCGAATGATTGAGAGTGGGACCGCTATCTTCGGCAGCACTTGCAGAGCCAGTGGTCATGGCTGCCATTGCTGCAAAGGCAGCGAGGCCCTTCATGAGATCGCGACGGCCATAATTATCTAACACTGCACACTCCTCGGTCTGGAAAGGTTGTTGTTATTGTTGAGCGCGCCGCGTCTTCGCGGTGAAGGCGAGGGCCCTTTTTAGTCACCTCGACGTTACGACTTCCTGGTGCAAGTGGCAAGGAGTGGAAGGGTCAGCCTGCTGATGTCATTGCAAGAGGGGAGAGACGGAGCGTATCTGCGGTCATCGATAGACTTCCCAGGGTTTTATCGAATGCTGGAATCTATCCATGTCGACCCGCTTTCCACTAAAGCGAACGCCTTCCAATTCCAACCGAGCCCGTTGCTCGTGAGCAGCGGCGCCACGTAGCTTGATCTCGCCGCCGGCACCCAGGATGCGGTGCCAGGGCAACTGATCGACGGGGTCTGTTCTCAGGAGCCGAGCAACCGCGCGGTGATATCGAGGATAGCCCGCTGCTGCCGCGACTCCGCCGTATGTAGTCACTTTTCCTGGAGGAATCGAGAGAATCATGTGGCGGAATGCGATGTCTCGTTGATCGTTCGACCGTAAGGCATCTCGTTGCAACGATCGCTTGGCTTGTTCGTGAGCGAACTGATTTGATGGAGGTCTCTTCGATGAAGCTTTCGCTCTCACTTTGAGATCAGCCCCCATTTCCTAGCGCCAACCCAGGGCAGGAGCGACAGCCGTAAGAATCGTTTCCATCACGTGCACGTTGTACGCAACGCCTAATTGGTTTGGCACCGTAAGCAAGAGAGTATCAGCCTCCGCTATCGCCTCATCCTTCCGGAGTTGCTCGATGAGAACCTCCGGTTCAGCAGCGTAGCCACGACCGAAGACCGCCCGATTGGTTGAGTCGATGGAACCAAACTGATCCGCTTCCTGCGCTCCGCGACCGAAGTAGGCACGATCGAGGTCGTTCACCAGAGCAAAGATGCTTCGGCTGACGGAGACGCGAGGAGCCCGAGTGTGACCGGCCTCGGCCCATGCAGTTCGGAAGGCGCGAATTTGAGCCGCCTGCTGGACGTGTAGTGGTTGCCCGGATTCGTCGAATTTGAGGGTTGAACTCTGCAGGTTCATGCCGAGCTTCGCCGCCCAGACTGCCGTGGCGTTAGAAGCCGAGCCCCACCAGATACGGTCTCGCAGTCCCTCGGAGTGGGGTTCAAGCCGCAGAAGGCCTGGAGGATTTGCGAACATCGGACGCGGGTTCGGTTGAGCGAACCCTTTACCGCGCAGTAACTCTAGAAACTCCTCCGCATGACGCCGCCCCATGCCGGCATCATCTTCACCTGCAGCGGGGCTATAGCCAAAGTAGCGCCAACCGTCGATCACTTGCTCGGGAGAGCCGCGACTGATTCCTAACTGCAGGCGTGACCCTGCGATGAGATCAGCCGCACTCGCATCTTCGGCCATGTAGTGCGGATTCTCGTATCGCATATCGATAACCGCAGTTCCGATTTCAATGCTGCGCGTCCTGGCTCCGACCGCTGCGAGCAGTGGGAATGGCGAAGACAGTTGTTGCGCAAAATGATGAACCCGGAAGTAGGCGCCGTCCATGCCAAGGCGCTCGGCCTCGACAGCGAGGTCAATGGATTGGAGGAGAACGTCAGCCGCTGATCGCGTCTGCGATTGCGGGGAGGGCGTCCAGTGGCCGAAGGATAAGAAACCGATCTTCTTCATTCAGGTGGATTCGATGTGGGAGGGCCGGAGATTGATTCTCATTGCGGTATTTGCGAGCCGATACCAGGGCGAATGAGTCCGTACAGGAACTGGCCGAGAGTGTGCAGTAAATGGCAGGAACGGCCTTTGCGCTGCTAAGTTGTTGAGAGAATTGGTGGGCACAGCAGGATTCGAACCTACGACTTCCACCGTGTGAAGGTGGCACTCTACCGCTGAGTTATGCGCCCATCGCCCTGCGAGAGGCGCAAGGGTGTGCTGAAACTCCAGAATACCATCCTGACAACGGACTCTCCAACCCCGTGGGCGGTTCTGCCCCAACTGGCTGAGGCAAAAGGTACAATTAGCCTCTAATGAAGCGGCCCTCAGCACCGGTCAACCCGCCTGCCGGCGTCCGTCCTGAGGACGAGGCCGGCGACGCTGTAGAGCCGTTGGATCCGGAAGTTCCCGAGGATTTGGACGAACTCGCGCAACCTGAGTCCGAAATTGGGGTTTCGGAGGGTATGGGAACCATGGTCTTCCATCCCGGATTGCTTGATGCGGCTGCAACACCTGACGTAAACCTGCCCATTGACCGTCCGGTGGGCGCAGAGCCGCTAACTCCTGAGCAGATTCGGGCCCGAGCGGCAGCTATGGCTCGCGGAGATTTTTCTGAGTTGTCCGATGCCGAGGTGATGTTGGAGCTGCGCTCCGGCAACATGGCAGCCTTCGATGTTCTGCTGGCGAAGTATCGCAAGCCGATCATCCACTTTATGTTCCGGATGGTGCGGAACCAGGCGGTCGCGGAGGAGTTGGCGCAGGAGGTCTTCCTTCGGGTGTACCGTTCGCGTGAGACGTATCGCGCGGAGGCTCGCTTTAGCACCTGGCTTTATCGGATTGCCACCAATCTTGGCGTGAATCATGCGAGAGATACGCGGCATGAGCGGATGGCTTCGACCATTTATCTGGACGAGCCCGACTCTGAGACCGGGACGACTCCCGATGTGGCTGATTTGACGCCCTCCGCTGAGGCCAACATCCTGCGTCGCGAGCGCATGAACGCTATTCGCCAGCATGTGATGGCGCTCCCGGAGCGGCAACAGACTGCGGTGCTGATGCATAAGTACGAGGGTATGGATTACAAGCAGATCGGCGAGGTGCTGAAGCTTTCCGAGTCTGCGACGAAATCGTTGTTATTTCGCGCCTACCAGACGTTGCGCGAGAAGCTTAAGGATTTTATTTAGCCGCCTGGAACGAATCGGCGAGGTACATCGTCGAACGATACAAGGATGGCCGAAACGGAAGAACAGAATTACAACCCGAATTGGGGAATGAAAATGAAACCCGAAATCAAATTCGATTGCAAGACGTGCCGGACGCACCTGCCGGATATTCTGCTGGACCAGGAATATGCAGCGAAGAATCCTGCGTTGGCCAGCCATATTGAGGCCTGCGAGGACTGCCGCACCGAGGTGAAGGAGCTGATGGCTACCTTTGCTTTGCTCGATGAGTATGCTGCTCCTGAGCCCTCTATGTACTTTGACTCCAAGCTGCATGCGCGCCTGCGCGAGGCCCAGGCGGCTGGCCCGGAGAGCTTGTGGGAGCGGATGCGTTCTTATCTGACTTTCAGCACCGGGCGTGGGTTTCAGCCTGCTATAGCGTGTGCGTTGGCGCTGATACTGGTGATCGGCGGCGGTGGAACGTTCTTCCAGATGCGCGGTATCCATCAGGTTCCAGAGACTCCGGCTACTTCCGCAACGGTGAACGATTTGCGGGTGCTGGACAACAATATTCAAGCCGAGCAACAGATGAATCAGCTTCTGGATACGTCCGGCTCAGAGGATGGAGACGCACCTCCTACGACGTAGGAGCTTGTGTCTTCTGCAACATACGCTGTTGCTTCTCAAGTTAGAAAGCCGCCGTTCCAGGCGGCTTTCTGTATGATGGGGAACGACTCGAAAATACTGAACGCTTTGTCTTTAGATGGAATGGCTCCGTTGTATCAATCCATGCATCGCTTCTTCCCAATTCGAGTGTTGGCGGCGGTTTTAGTGCTGCCCCTAAGCGCGGCGTTGTTCGCTCCTAAGCCTATGTATGCGTTGCAGATGGCTCCGCCACAGCCTGGCGCGGGTGTGCCTGTTGAGCGTCGGCCTCGGCCGGTGGTTAAGGCTAATGGGGTGCATCTGGAAGAGTGGTTGAATCGGCATAACAATTTGACGCCGGAGCAACAGCAGAAGGCGTTGGAGAACGAGCCTGGATTCAAGGAGTTACCGGCGCAGACGCAGCAGAGGTTTTTGGTGCGGTTGGCTCAGCTGGACGCGATGACGCCACTGGAGCGAGCGCGATTGCTTGAGCATAATGAAGCAATGGAACGACTTACGCCTGCTCAGAGGCAGCAGTTGGATGCGGCTATGAGGCAGTTGGGAGCTTTGCCGCCGGATCAGAGACGGTATGTGGCGAGGACGTTTCGGGGGCTTAGAGAGTTGGCTCCGCCGCAGCGGCAGGCGGTGCTTAACTCCGATCGTTTCAATCACTTGACTGAAGGTCAGCGGGCTAGTTTGAATAGCTTGTTGCAGGTGGAACCGTTGATGCCGCCACCGTACGATGCGGCGGCGCAGCCCCTGGATCAAAAACCCCAATAACGACGGGCACTTTCACGGTCGCAGGCATGGAGACGACGGATCGTTTTCACGGTGCGCCGGTGAGATTTCACGGTGCGATTATCGCACGGTGGAGCGGTCAGTTTTTGAAGAAGTTTTTGGCCAGGAAGAGGACGTTGGCTGGTCGCTCGGCGAGGCGGCGCATGAAGTAGGGGTACCACTCTGTGCCGAAGGGGACGTAGACGCGGACGCCGAAACCTTCGGCGACGAGGGTGCGCTGGAGGTCGCGGCGGACGCCGTAGAGCATCTGGAACTCGAAGGTGGATTTGTCGAGGCCGGAGGTGGTGACGAAGTTTCGCATGTTGTCGACGATGGCGTCGTCGTGGGTGGCTATGCCGCAGAAGACTCCGCTGGTGACGAGCTGGCGCATGAGCTTAATGTAGTTGGCGTCGACGTCGGACTTGGCGGGGAATGCCAGGTCGGCGGGCTCTTTGTAAGCGCCCTTGCAGAGACGGATGCGGATGCCCTGGGATAGGAGGCGTTGCGCGTCTTCCTCAGTTCTGTAGAGGTAGGCCTGGAGGACTGTGCCGACGGCTCCGGGCCAGGTTTTGTTGAGGCGTTCGGTGATGGCGATGGTGGCCTCGGTGTAGTCGGAGCCTTCCATATCGATGCGGACGAAGCTGTTGATGGTGGCGGCGTGCTCGACCATTTCGCCGACGATGCGCTCGGCTAGCTCGGGGCCGGCGCCATGGCCGCCGATGTCCATGCCCATCTGGGTGAGCTTTACGCTGACGTTGGCGTGGAGCTTGCGGGTGGCGATCTCATCGAGGAGGCGGTGGTAGATGGCGGCGCTCTCCTCGGCCTGGGAGACCTGGAGGACGCTCTCACCGAGGGAGTCGAGCGTGACGGCGATTCCTTCGGCGTTGAGGTGCTCGGCGGCCTCGATGGCTGCTTCTACTGTCATGCCGGCGACGAAGCGGCGGGAGACCCTTCTGCCAATGGACGAGCGTTCTGCGA
>Ga0302317_10002583_pt1 | contig 12262 bp, 10 predicted proteins | sample III_Palsa_N3_3_FD_200450 | JGI IMG/M metagenome (GOLD analysis project Ga0302317, IMG submission 200450) | Peat permafrost microbial communities from Stordalen Mire near Abisko, Sweden - III_Palsa_N3_3 | ecosystem: Environmental > Terrestrial > Soil > Palsa > Peat permafrost | place: Sweden...
AGCATGATGGGCGGTACCGAACTGATCAACACGGCTTTTGCCACCCGACCCTGGCCATACTTGGCGACATAGCGCGCCACTTCACCGCCACCCGTCGAATGACCGACGTGGATCGCGTCGCGCAGATCCAGAGCTTCGGTCAGCTGCGCGAGGTCCGAGGCGTAATGATCCATATCGTTGCCATCGGCTGTCTGACTTGAACGCCCGTGGCCGCGACGATCATGCGCGATGACGCGGTAACCGTGGCTCAGGAAAAACAGCAGCTGTGCATCCCAATCGTCGGCAGTCAGCGGCCAACCGTGGCTGAAAACGACGGGCTGGCCCTTGCCCCAGTCCTTGTAGAAGATAGTGGTGCCGTCTTTCGTGGTAATAGTGCTCATACTCGAAACTCCTTTGCCAGTGGAAGAGTGGGGGGTGACTCGCGGTGTCGAGGCAAACAGTTGACCCGATATCAAGGAGGGGGCGAGCGCTAGGGCACCCGCTACGCCTGCGCTTTGCACAATGAAACGCCTACGGGATGTGTCATTTGGGCCGTTGATAGCCATAACATGTACCTCCTCTTTAGAAATGCCGGCGAATAGACGGCGATCGCTTCGAACGTGAGGATCACCGCGAACACCTTCGGCGAAATGCGTTCCGCTTGAAGTGCTCGATAACCCGCTTGGCGAAGATCCCTTGGGTGTGCCTTCGGACTGCCTGATGTTCGATGACCTGACGCACGCGGCTGCGCAACTCTTTATCTCTCAATGATCTCTATAGCCTCCTTGCACGGGGCCTCTGAAGATCCGGTAGACCACGCCGGTGTAGACAAGCGTCAGTGGAAAGACGAACACGCCGATGCCCCAAAACAGGAACCTGAGACTGGAGGGCGGCGCCGCCGCCGCATCGATCGTCACGGCGAAGGGAATCATGTATGGCCAGAACGAGGCGGCAAGCGTGGCGAAGGCGGCAACAAACACCAGCGAAGCGGCTCGAAACAACAGGCGTGAAACGCGTTTGTGTACGCCATGCAGCAGGCAGGCGAGGCCGATCAGGGCGATCAAAGGAAAGACCGCCAGGTAAGGTCGCGTACTCCAGCGATCCATCACCTGGAGGTGGGTATACACCGAGATTGCGAAGGCAGTGGCAATGAACCCGCTCACCGCCAGCATGAGCCAGGGAATGCAACGAAAAGCTGTGACGTCGACCTTGACGCTGACCTTGCCTGCGAGCCAGCAAGCGCCCAACAAGGTGTAGCCGATGCAAAGTCCGAAGCCACAAAGTACGGAAAATCCGGACCACCAGAAAAACATCGATCCACTGAAGTGGCCAGCGGTCATTGGCACACCGCGTATCACGGCGCCGATGACGACACCCTGGGAAAAAGTGGCGAGTAGTGACCCGAAAGAAAATCCGCGGTCCCAGAACGGCCGTGACCAGGTGGACTTCTCGCGGAATTCAAACGCCACCCCGCGAAAGATGAGGGCGATGATCATGCCGATGATGGGCAGGTAGAACGCCGACAGTAGGGTTGAATACACTAACGGAAACGCGCCGAAGAGAATCGTGCCGGTCACTACCAACCAGGTTTCGTTGCCATCCCATACAGGCGAGATTGCCGCCATCATGTCGCGTCGAACCTCGTCCGTGGCCGCGAACGCCGACAGCATGCCCACGCCCAAGTCGAATCCGTCCAGAAGCACATACAGGCAGGTCGAAAGGGCGACGGCGCAGGCCCAAAGCGTGTTCATGGCGCCACCCCTTCGTTCGAGGCATCCTTGCCGCGGTTGCCTAGCGTCATTGGGCGCAGCGGCGTTTCAACGGCCGTTGGCGATACGGCATCCGGACCACGGCGCATCACCCTATAGATACAAAGCGTCCCAAAGCTAAAAATAGCCATATAGGTAACGCCATAGACAATCAGCGTGGTCAAGGTGGCACTGACAGTCAGATTGGGCGATACCGAATCTGCTGTGCGCAACAGCCCATAAACTGTCCATGGTTGACGCCCAACTTCCGCGGTAAACCAGCCAGCGAGCGTGGCTAGAAAGGGTAGGGGGTAGCTGAAAAAAATCGCCCGCAGCAATCGTCGGCTTCCGTCCAAGGTTTCTCTCAGCGCGCACCACGTCCCGAGCCATGCCAGGGCAAGCATGACAAGCCCAAAAGCGACCATGGCGCGAAATGCGAAAAATGGAATTGCCACCGGTGGCCGGTCGGCACGCGAGAAATCAGTCAAGCCGACTTCCCGAGAGTTGAACCGCGTGCTTGCCACTAAGCTTCCCAGATAGGGGATCTTGATCTCGTCATGATTGGTCTCCCGCCTATCGTCCGGCCATGCGAACAGCACCTCTGCCGCTGGTTGTTCGTCATGCCAGCGCGCCTCGATCGCGGCGAACTTGGCCGGCTGCAACTGATGAACGTAGTCACCGTTGAGATGCCCAAACAAAATTTGCAGTGGGACCAATATAGCGGCGAGAAACAGTCCCATCCGCAGCATCACACGCGATTCGGCGGCGTAACGGGTTTGCAGACGGTACCAAGCGCCTGTAGCGGCAACGCAAAAAGCGCCCGTGAGGTAGGCCGCTAGAACCATGTGTGGAAAACGGACCCAGACCACCGGGTTGAAGATGATGTGGGTCCAGCTCGTCGGTATGAATTTGCCATTTTCGACGACGAACCCGACGGGGGCCTGCATCCAGCTGTTGTTGACCATGATCCAGAAGGAACTGAGCGTCGTACCCAAGGCCACCATGAAAACCGAGGCGAGGTACGATACCGGTTTAACCCGTGTCCGGCCAAACATCAGCACACCAAAAAAGGCGGCCTCGAGCGCAAACGCGGTAAAGCTTTCATACGACAGCAGCGGCCCCTGGATCGGACCCGACACCTCGGAAAGGCGACTCCAGTTCGTACCGAACTCGAAGGCCATCACGATGCCCGAAACCACACCCAGTCCAAATGCAATACCGAAGATCTTCAACCAGAAGTCGAACAGGCGCCGGTATACATGGTGCTTCGTGATGACATGCAGCGTTTCCAAAAGCATGAGCCACGCGGCGACGCCGATGGTGAAAGACGGAAAAATAATGTGGAACGACACCGTGAACGCGAACTGCAGCCGCGACAGCATCAGTGCAGTCATGCCCATGGTCTATTCCTCCAATGCCGTGGTGCCGTTAGCGAACGAAGTTGTCCCGGGCCAGATCAATCACCTCGCTTGCACGTCCGCTCAGTACAGCCCTCAGCATGAACATGCTGAAGTGACCGGCTTCATCCAAGGTGGTTTTCGGTGGCATGGAGATCTCTTGGCGAACGGTAACGACATCCACCAGCGCTGGACCGTCATGGGCAAATGCTTCACGTAGCGCGGCCTCGAGCTGCTGAGGATGCTCCACGCGAATGCCTTTGACGCCGATGGCGTTCGCCATGTCCGCGAAATTCGGATTGGTGAGGTCGCAGCCAACATCGACGAACCCGTTGGCGACCATTTCCATCTGAACGAAGCCCAGCGTGCCGTTGTTCAACAGCACAATTTTTACCGGTAACTTGTGCTGCACGAGCGTGAGAAAGTCGCCCATCATCATGCTGAAGCCGCCATCGCCGGACAGCGAAATGACCTGGCGCTTGGGGAAACTGACCTGTGCACCGATCGCGTGCAGCATCGCATTGGCCATCGAACCGTGATTGAACGACCCGACCAGTCGGCGACGACCGTTGAGCTTCAGATAACGCGCGGTCCAAATGATCGGCGTGCCGACGTCGCATGTGAAGACTGCATCGTCGGAAGCGAGCTCGCTGACCAAGCGGGTGACCACTTGTGGATGGATATGCTTGCTGCTGTCGTCGAATTGCGCCAGCTTGTCGAGTGACTTGCGGGCCTTTGCGTAGTCGTCCAGTGCGTCATCGAGATGTGCACGATCCGAGGTGGGCTCGATTAAAGGCAGCAATGCGCGCAACGTCTCACCGATGTCGCCCAGTACGCCGACATCAAGCGCACAGCGATTACCCAGCGCCTCCGGACGCAAGTCGATCTGCGCCACCTTCGCGTGCGCCGGGTAAAACTGCCGATAGGGGAAATCGGCGCCCACCAGCAGAAGCACATCGCAATTCTTCATCGCGTTGTAGCCGCTGGCGAAGCCCACGAAGCCGGTCATGCCGACATCGAAGGGGTTTTCGTGTTCTATATATTCCTTACCCCGCAGTGTGTGCACGACCGGCGATTTCAGCGCATCGGCCAGCTTTACTACTTCATCATGGGCATTCGCGCACCCGGCTCCGCACATCATGGTGACGCGCTTGCCTGCATTGAGTAGATCGGCCAATTGCTTCAGCGCGGCGGGCTCGGGACGAGTCGCCGGCAGAGCCGGCGTTGTGAAGTGCGGTACATTGAGGTCTAGCGCGCCCATTGCGATGTCACCCGGAATGACGACCACCGCGACGCCTTTTCGGGCGACGGCAGCGCGCATGGCGCGGCCGAGAATCTGGGAAAGCTGGCCAGGGTGGGAGACCAGTTCGACGTAATGGCTGCACTCCTTGAATAAGGATTCCGGGTGGGTCGCCTGAAAATAGTCGATACCGATTTCTGTGCTCGGAATATGCGCTGCAATAGCCAGTACCGGGACGCCGCTGCGCTGGCAGTCGAATAGGCCGTTGATCAGGTGTAGGTTTCCCGGTCCGCAGCTGCCTGCGCACACCGCAAGTTTCCCCGTCAGATGCGCCTCAGCGCCAGCGGCAAACGCGGCGGCTTCCTCGTGGCGCATATGGATCCAGTCGATGCTCTTGCGACGGCGCAGCGCATCGGTGAATGCGTTGAGCGAGTCACCCACCACGCCATAGATGCGCTTGACGCCTGCCGCTTCGAGCGTGCCGGCAAGGTAATCAGCTGCATTGCGACTCATGATCGTTCTCCGAAAGAGTTTTCGAGATTTCGAAAGTGCTAAGTGGCAATGCGCAGGAACTAAGCTCTTTGCACCTTGCGTATTTCGCACCGTTAAAGAAGTTGGCTCTATAGGTAAACAGATGACATGTCCGCGGTGGTTTTGAACAGCAGCGCAAGCAGCACGGCGGCGGCGCCGGTCGCGCTTCAGATGCCTATCGCGCTGCCCCATGGGTTATGTATCGCGACAAGCCAGGAGCCATCGATCTGCTTTCGAAGGATGTCTGTCGTGCAGCCGACGATCTGCTGTGCTTCGCTGCCGTGAGAGGCCATGTCGAGCCGCCACTTACCAACATGTAGGGCGACATCACGGCCATCCACGATGCGTCGCGCAAGCATCGTTACGGGTAGCGCGAACGTCGACTTGGTGAAGCGCCTGATGGCGGCATCTCCGCGCTCGATGTGATCCGGTTCGATGACCATGGTGGCATCCGCCTCAAAGCAGGCAACGGCGGCCTCCACATCCCCGCGGCCGCGCGCATCCAAAAGTGTCGTTATCAGTTCTAGTGGCGTCCTGTTGTTCATCCGTACTTCTCTCCCTAAGCGTCGGTTGAAGACTTGCCCCTGCTGGCCACGAGGGCCTTCCATGCGCGAACAAGAGCAGCGACTAGCCTGTTTCGACCCAGTGCCAAACGACATCTCTGATCCAACCGGCCTGGTTCCATAATGCATCGGCGTTGCTCCCAGCAAGCAGGTGGTACGCCGATTTGCCGCCGAATACCTGCAGGATGCGCGCAATTTTCAGCCGGTGACCAACGCTTCAGTAGTGGATTATCTGGAAGGTCGAGTCGATACAGAGTCTGTGCCTGGAGTGACCAAAAAGAAGCACCCGTCAGAGTGGGTCTTTCTCCCTCATATTGGTTATACGGGGCACAGCATGCGTCGGCCGAACGTGCCAACCGTTCTGGTCTACCTCACGCCCTCAGCGCGAGTAGAAAATGAGCTAGATGTCGACACTATATTCTCTTGAAATTCGCGAGAGCAAAATTACGCGCATATATCACGTGCACGGTCCGCGCGCAGTGGTCAGCAGATTGGGCGTACGTTTTGATACCGGCGTCCCACGCGTTGCATTTGGCGCAGTCGCATATCAAGTTGTCGAGTGTACTTGGCGATCTTTACGAGAATCGGGGCTGGATCGTTACGCCGAAAAACTTCATCAGGTCTCGTACCGTCTTCAATCCATAAAACCGCGTTTAACCGCGGTCGTCACTGCGTGCGTGCGATCGGTTGCGCCAAGTTTAAGCAGGATGCTTTTCATGCGCGACTTGATGGTTTCTTCCGATAGATGCAGATGCTCGGCGATAGCGCGATTACCTTTTCCGGCCGCGACCAATTTCAGAACGGCTATCTCGCGCTCAGTCAGCGATTCCGAGCCTATGTGGCAAGCTAGGTCAAGGGCCATTTCTGGCGCGAGTGTGTGTTCTCCAGAAACCGCTCCTCGGATCGCTTTCAAAATCTCACGACCGCCCGCCGACTTCAGCAGGTACGAAGTCGCACCCAGAGTCATCGCCTTTATGACTCTTGCGTCACCAGGATACGTAGTCAGGACGATGATTTTCGCCTGGGAGTGTTCTGCACGGATGGCTTCGATGGCTTGCAATCCATCAACGTTGGGCATCTGCAAGTCGATCAAGGCCACATCGGGAAGCAGTGATCGAAATTTTTCGATCGCCTCGGCACCATCGGAGGCTTCGCCAACCACCTTCATATCAAGTTCGCGGTCGATGGCGGCCTTTAGTCCGTCTCTCATCAGCGGATGGTCATCCGAGACCAACACGCGAATGATGGTGCTATGGCTGCTCAAAGCAGGTCCCCCCGTGCCAAAAAAGTGCCGTAACGAGCTCTGCCGATTGACCAGATGTCGCTGCACCAGACTATCCGCACATCGAGCAAGCTGTTCAATACCCAAAAGGGGGAATCAAACCTGTCTGCATGGACTGAAGTGTAAAGAATTGCTTAACAAGCTGGTACCTTGGTGTGCCGAATAATATTTGGCTGCATTTCCCCTGTACCGAGACGCATCCAGAGTAATGCCTTCACCTCAATGAGAATGCAAGTAGACAGCCACCAGAAGGGAGCCACCTTTCACCGCCGAGTCGCTCAGAGCGTGCCAATAGTGTATCCACTGAATGCGTAACATCTTTGAGATTGGCGCCGGTATAGCTCGCGCCGAAGTCGGATTGGCCGGCGCCAGCAGTGCCCGGCATAGCGCGAACCTACTTGTCTCTTCCATGAAAAACTCTCGCGACGCGCTGGCTTCTTCCCCGACTCAAACATCAATGAAGTGAGAGCACACATTTCGGCATTGCTACATGGATGTCTGTTGCGTTAGCGGTCGCTTAAGGTGGCGCGTGAGGCATCGTTTCTTGTGGGCCCACGCCCGGTTTGTTCTTTCCCGAATAAATTCGTCGCGATGGCACGGTGACTACAGCTTTCGTGCCCCGTGTATTCAGGTGATGAAACTTCACACTTCCCCCAAGTCGGGCTGCTCGTTCTTCGGCCCCTTTGATACCCCAGTGACCTTCCTTAGCGCGTTCCGACACAACGGCTGGGTCGATACCGATTCCGTTGTCCGATACGGTAACCACAAATTTCCAGAATCCAAACGACAAGCTCAGCATGATCGACGTGGCCCTGGCATGCCGGAAAGCATTGATAAGCAGCTCACTCACCAGAGGGAACAGTTCGTCACTCGCCAGCTGATTCAAGGTATGTGGCGAGCCGTAGATTTTCGTCGTGAAGTTATTGCCATATTGGCTACTCATTCCTACGCCAAGGCGAACAAGTTTCGCCACTTCGTCGTCAGCGGTTTGTCGCAGGGATCTCAAGAAGCGAACCTTATCCCTACCCTCGACCAACACATCACTGGACATCTGCGCAAGCAAGGCTATTCGCTTCTTGAGTTCAGGATCGGCGACATCAAGAGATAGCGTGTCAAGCTGAAGAATCAGGGCCTGCGTACTTTGTAGAAACGTGTCGTGCAGGTCGCGCGCAATAGCCTCTCGTTCGTCAGAGCGAATCTGAATGCGGTATCGAACACGGGAAGTCGCGGATCGAATTTGTAGGCGAATTAGACCCCAAAGCGCGGCGACAAAAACAAGCACGATGGCAAAACGGAACCACCAAGTCTCAAAGTATTTTGGAGCGACGTTAAACGAGATGAAAGTTGGCCTATCGGTCCACGCTCGACCATCGATCTTAGAGCGAACCTCGAAGGTGAAATTGCCGGCAGGCAAGTGGGAATAGAACGCCTGCCTTCGACTGCCAGCTTCCTGCCACTTGTCATCAAATCCGTTCAGACGGTATTGGAAACGGACCCGCGAGGGGAATGCCAGCTCAGGCGTCGTATAGTCGATCTGAAGGTCACGTGCTTCCTTGGGTAGCTTTAATCTGCTATCGGCTAGGTCGTAATCACGCTGACTATCGGATATCCGTTCGATTACAGGCTGCGCCAAGGTGGCTTCACGTGGTAGCTCGTGTGGATCCAGCCAAGCTGCTGCCGTTTGCCCTGTGATCCACAGGCGTCCGTCACTCCCTAGCCTTAAAGTGGGAAGTGAGAAGGTTTGGGCGGGAATCCCGGGGGCACCACTGTCAGAATCAAACAGTCGATAGGGCATGGCAATCGCTGGATCGGATAGCGCGTGGCGTACCGCGTCATTCGGGATCCGGAACAATCCTTGAATGGTGTGGACCCAGAGGTTGTCATCGTTGTCGAACAGCAAGCCACTGATGTCAGTCAGCGCATGATTGTTCACCAAATGCAACGCCCTGAAGGAACCCGCACTAAAGACTTGCAGGCCCGCGTCTCCACCCAGCCAGAGCCGTCCGCCATGGCTATCGATCACCTTAACGACACCGACGGAGAGACCATCGCTTTCCAAATACTGCTTGACCGCGCCTTCGTGGATTGATACTAGGCGATTTTTTGGAAAGCCTGCCCAAACTGTTCCTGAGGGATCCGTGGTCAATGACGTTGGTTTGCCTATACTGACGGGTTCCTCCCAGATGCCGTGCTTAAACGTGGCAAGTTGAACTTTGTCGCTACGAAAGGAAAGCCACAACTTGTCGTTAAGGTCACGCGTGATCGCGCTGACGACGCCTCCCCCGTGAACGGGTAGCTCAGCGATTTTGGTTGGTGTACCCGGTGCCAATTGCCAAAGGTCGTCTACAGTAGCCGCAAAGATGGCACCATCCGAAGGATCGCTGTAAGTTGAGATGGCCATCCAAGGAACATCCGTCTGTATGGCTGTCTCTTGGGCGTAATGAATCACTTTGAGGTTTTCACTCCCGATCCATACGTCACCCTGCTTGCCAGGTGCAATGGAAATCATGGACGTGCCCGTCGGAAACGTCAGTTGTGAGAACGCCGACGGGGTGAACCGGTCGACGCCGCCCTCCGTGGTAACCCATATATCTCCGGCGTGGTCCTCAAAAAGGCTCGAATAATTTCCGGTTAGTCCCTGCGAATGATTAATTTTCTCATCGGGGGGAAGTGGCTGATCTCCCAACGGTAGGCTCGACAAGGCACCCAGGAAATGCACCCCATCGTTTTCTGTGCCGATCCAAACATTCCCGCGTTGGTCCACTAAGGGGCGTGAACCATACAGTGGTATCGGCACACCCACTTCGGAAAGATGCCCGCCATTGTCGATAAAGCGACGTATCTCATGATCGCGCGTCATGATAAATACCGCGTGGCCACCACCTGTCCCAAGTTTGAAGCCACCCTTGATCTTTAGCTCGAGGTCTCTGAAGCGAGGTTCACCCTCACGTAGGACGAACATGTCGCCATCGCGGCCAATTGCCCAAATGTTGAAAGAGGCGTCCTGAAAAACGTTAGCGCTATCGAGCGAAGGAGGTACTTCTCCGACTTGCTTCCATGCGCCATCGATGAGTTTCATCAAGCCGTGTCCCGCCGCAAAGGCCATGATATTGCCTTGCCTGTCCTGCAAGAATTGACCCGACGTACCAGGCCATCCTGCGTTGGTCTCGTAGTTGGTTATATGCCCATGATTGATGAAGCTGATGCCGGGCACGTTATACGAAATCCAGAGGCCGCCGGTCTTGGGCGCAAACACCTCCCAGACTTGCTTTCCAAGCAATTTCTCGCCCTGGCGCGGGGAAAAATGTTGGAAGTGCTGTCCATCAAATCGGTATAGCCCCGTCTCGCCATTCGACCACAAATAGCCGTCGCTGGTCTGGGCAAGGCTTGTCGCGGCTCGTGGCGCACCATCCCTCTTCGTAAATGAGGTGTGCTGGTAACGGTTTAGGGACCAAGGAAAGGAGAGCGCGAAAGCGTTGCAGGATGTCGACAGTGCCAGCAATAAAACGATGGCGACAAGTCGCGAAGCGCATTGGCAAAGTAGCTTCATAGACAATCATTTCCAGAGAGAGTGTCCCTTTCGCCGCGTCCAGCAACTAGTCAAGCCATCGAAAACCTTCCCGCCGATACAGTTGCCATGAGAGGCGTTGATGAGCGTCAGCGGCCTTGCAGCGCTTTGCACAACGGGCGCTTGTGCTTGTCGACAGCTGACTCGTTGTGCCTACGGATCGTTGGCGCTAGGCCCCATTCGAGCGGTGACAAAAATTCAGGCATGCTGTTGAGATCGAGACGCATACAGCGCTGACTACGCGTTGCTCCACGTGCGCATCCTCTTACCTGAGGGCTTCGCCGCTGGCTGACTTAAGTCGCCGTGATGCCCCATCTTCTCGGGCGACCAGCCCGGCAGGAGGTGGACAATGCCGACAAATGGAAATGCCGTCCTGGCTTTTTCTCGTGTAAAGATCCAGCAGTCCTGTCCGCCGTTGATCATCCTCAGATCCATGTTCTACGTCCTGTCTGTAATGCGCGGTGCCGCCCTACCATCCGATCCGTCATTTTAGAAGTCGAGCCGCCGGATTATCCTCTGCTGAGCCCGCTTGGAAATACCCAATCACGCTGGCCACCGACCTATGTTCCGTCATCGCCATGACCGCAGGCAATGGTATCCCTTGCTTACCCGCTTCGGTCACAAACCCCGACCGCAAGCTGTGCGCCCCAAAATTTCCCTCCAGCCCGGCGATCGCGGCCCGTCGCTTGACGATCGTTGCCACCGAGCCAGGCAGGAGGGCGGGACCAACCCGATCCTTCCAGATCCGCCGAAAGATCGCCCCCTCGCCAATCCTGGCCGCCTCCAGCCACGCCGAAAGCGCCCGGGCGCTAATCCCGAGGATCGGCTTGTCCGGTGTCGAATCCAACGTCACCCCCGCCTGCTGCGTTTTTGAATACCCAAGCCTATAGATGTAGCCCTCGTCGCCCGTCTTGCGCAGATCGCGCATATCGGCGGCCGCGATCTCACTGCGCCGGCGTCCACCACTGGCGAAACCGAAGCAGAGCAGGGCGCGATCGCGCAGGCCTTCTAGGGAGTCATCGCAGGTCGCTAGCATCGTTTTGAGCTCCGGACGCGTGATCGCGGTTTTCTTGGTGGGCCGTTCGCCGCGTTTGACCGAGGCACGCCGCGCGCGACTCAGCAAGGTGCGAACGCTGGCCGACTCGCACGGATTGGCGAGCCGTTTGAGTTTGTGCGCCGTCGACAGCACGGCAATGCGTTGGGTCACCGTTGAAAGCTTGAGTGGCCCGAGTTTCGCCTTGAGGCCAGTCGTGACCAATACCTGGTCGACCGCCGGCGGCAGTTCGCTGACCAGACCGGTTTTGTTCTTGCGCTGGATGTGATCGACCAGAAACTGGATCACCACGGCCTCACTCATCGGCAGCGTCAGCTCCATGCCAACCCCGGCCTGATGCCAGCCGGCCCAGTAGCGCAGGGCGGCGGCGTAGCTGCGCGTGGTGTTGGCCGCGGCGGCTTCGGCCAACAGTTCGCGCGCGGCGTCGGCCGCTTGCTGGGCCAACTTTTCCGGCAACACCAAGCCATCCGCAGGGGCGGAGGTCTAGTAACTAATTTGACAGTTTTTTTAACAGCTAAACCGCTGATTTATTTGAGCCTTCTTCAGCATGCACGGCGCTGATACAAAGCACCAGCGGCGAAATTCCGATTGTCGCTGCTGATACTCGGAAAGAAGCTGGATCCGGGAATGACTGCAGGTGATGGACGATGCCGCATTGATAAGCCATTAGCGCGGTAAAGACGGCGATCGATTACCGTTACGCGAATGCTGGAGGCGTGGCGGGGTACTTTGGCGAAGCGCCTGCAGGAGATAATCAAGCTGCCCGGGGTACCCACTGAAGTGGGGCAGTCGTTTGTCGAGGTGTGGCTCCTTGCCTTGGCCCACGCTGCGACCATCGCACAGGCCGCACTCGCGCAAGAGCAGAACGCCCTGCTTGCTGCTCAATCGTCACTCACACAA
>Ga0302317_10002588_pt1 | contig 12258 bp, 7 predicted proteins | sample III_Palsa_N3_3_FD_200450 | JGI IMG/M metagenome (GOLD analysis project Ga0302317, IMG submission 200450) | Peat permafrost microbial communities from Stordalen Mire near Abisko, Sweden - III_Palsa_N3_3 | ecosystem: Environmental > Terrestrial > Soil > Palsa > Peat permafrost | place: Sweden...
CTGTTCCGTCGGCTCGCGATGGGTGCCGCCCTTGCGATAGTAGGCGTCGCTGAAGCCGAGCAGGCGGGCTGCGGGGCCCGGCTCGCCCAGCAGGGCGCCGGCGACGGCCAGATGCTCGATGCTGATCGCGACCAGGAAGCGCGATTGCGTCTCCTGAGCCCGGATCAATCCCTCGCGCGCGGCGGCGCGGGCCTCTATCGGATCATCGATCGTCAGCAGATAGGCGGCCAGATTGGCCAGGCCATTGGCCAGCCGATGGATGCGCCGCTCCGCCCGGCACAGCTCGATATAGGCCCGGCACTGCTCGATCGCGCGGGCATGTTCGCCCAGCGCGAACTCGGTTTCCGCCAGATTGCATAGGCCGCTCATGATCCCGGTCGCGTCGCTGCAGCTCCGCCCGAGGCGGAGGGTCTCGGCATAATAGGTTCTGGCGGCGAGGACATCGTTCCTGAACAGCTTCAAATGTCCCAGCGAATTGGCGCAGCGCCCGCGCAGCTTGTCTGCCCCCGCCGCGGTCAAGAGCGCGTAGGCCTCGTCCAGATAGCGTTGCGCGGTGCCATGGTCGGCGATGCGCTGGATGGCGCTTCCGGCCACCGTCAGCGCGTCGCCCAGACCGACGCGGTCGTCCGTCTGGCGGAACAGGGTGACCGCCCGTTCGGCGAGCGGCCGCCGCCGGCTATAGTCGGCATAGGGCGCCAATCGCGCGCGGGCGAGATAGAGCCGAGCCTGCAGGCGGGGCGGGGCATCCACCGGGATCTCGACCATCTCCAGCCACCGGCGCCCCTCGTGCTGCAGGGCGGCCTCGGTCCAGAGCAGCGGTGTCGTCGCCGCTAGTTCGTAGCCGAGCGATCGGTCGATCCGGCCGCTGAGCGAGGCTTCGAGCGCCACACGGATATTGTCGAGCTGCGGCTCGATCGCCGCCAGCCAATCGACGGTCGGCGTCGCGTTCCAGATCGCTTCGGCGTGGGTCATCTGGTCCAGGAAATAGCGCGCGTGGCGGGTCTGGGCCTCGACCAGCTCGCCGGCCGCTTCCAGCCGATCGAGCGCGTAGGCGCGCATGGTTTCGAGCAGATGGAAATGCCGCTCCTGGCCCGCCTTCTCGGCGACGATCAGGGATTTGTCGATCAGGGCGCCGACCAGATCCAGCACCTGCCAGGACGCATCGCCCGGGTCTCCGATCACCTGGGCCGCCGCCTCCAGGGTCCAGGAGCCGGCGAAGACGCCGGCGCGGCGGAACGCGCGCTGCTCCTCCGGCGACAGCAGGCCATAGCTCCAATCCATGGTCGCCTGCAGCGTCCGATGGCGCGCCGGCAACCCGCGGCCCTCGCGCGACGAGGCGCGGAAGCGTGCCGACAGACCCTTGGCCACTTCGCTGACGCTCATGATCGACAGGCGGGCCGCCGCCAGTTCCAGCGCCAGCGGAATGCCGTCCAGCCGTCGGCAGATCTCGGCCGTCGGGCCGACCGTCGTTTCATCGAGCACGAACGCCCGATCGACTGCCTGGGCGCGGCTGGTGAACAGGCTGATCGAGGCCCAGCGGTCGGCGGCCGACAGGTCGAGCACTTCGTTCTTTGGCGGCACCGTCAGGCTTTCGACCCGGAACAGGCTTTCGCCGATCAGACCCAACCGCTCGCGGCTGGTGGCGAGCATGCGCACTTCCGGGCAGCGGCGCAGCAGCGTCTCGGCCAGCTCGGCCACCGCCTCGGTCAGATGCTCGCAATTATCCAGGATGATCAGCGTCTTGCGCCGCGCCAGCGCCAGCAGCACGGCGGGCAGCGGCGGCGCATTGCCGTCGGTCGCGATGCCGAACACCTTGGCGATGACGTTCGGCAGCAGGCTTGCGTCGCTGACTGCGGCGAACTCGGCCAGCCAGACGCCGTCGGGAAAGGCTTCCTGCAACTCGGCGCCGGCCTGGACCGCGAGGCGGGTCTTGCCCATGCCGCCCGGGCCGACCAGGGTCACCAGTCGATCGCGTTCCAGCAACGGCCGGATCTCGGCCAGCGCCTGTTCGCGGCCGACCAGCGGCGTCAATTGCGACGGCAGATTGTGTGGGGCGCGGTTGAGCGAGCGGAGTGGCGCGAATTTCGTCGGCAGGCCGGGCGCAGAGATCTGATAGATCAAGGCCGGCTCGATCAGGTCGCGCAATTGATGCGAGCCCAGGTCGATCAGTTCCAGGCCCGGGGCCAGCGCGCCGCCCAGCGCCTCGAGTGCTGCCGCCGACATCAGGATCTGTTCGCCATGGCCGACGTCGAGCAGGCGGGCCAGGCGATGCAGCGTGGGACCGAAGAAATCGCCATCGCGCGGCTCGACCGGGCCGCAATGCACCGCCATGCGAACCTTGAGGCCGCCGATGCCCGACCAATCCTCCGCGATCAGCGCGCGCTGGCCGGCGACCATGGCGGCGACAGCTTCCTGCATGGAGGGGAAAACTACGCCCAAGCCGTCGCCGCGTGATTTGAAGACCCGGCCGCGATGGGCCGCCACGGTCGCACGCAGGATCGAATCGTGCCGCCGCATCGCTTCGCGCATGGCATCGGGCGCGGTTTCCCAGCGTCGCGTGCTGCCTTCGATATCGGTGAACAGGAATGCCGCGCCGTCACTGTCAGGCTGGATTTCGCCATCGGCCGTGTGCGGAAACGCGGTGGGTAACGACATGCTCATCTCGTGCGAGGGATCCGGGTCGGCGGTACGGTCCGCCTGGCGCCACGGGCTCACGAGAAAGCATAGAGCAAAGACCGGCCGCTCGACAGGGGGCACCCGTCGAAACGGCCGGCGGATCAAACGCGGGTCGAGTTCTTATGCGTCGCCGACCCGCGCCGATTAAGGCCTTACGGCTTCACGGTATCCGACTGATCGACGGCGTTCGGCTTGAGCCCATCGGACTGATCGACAGCGTTCGGCTGCAGCCCATCGGATTGATCCACCGCGTTGGGGTCGAGCCCGTCGGACTGGTCCACGGCGTTGGGTTGAATCCCGTCGGATTGATCCACCGCGTTCGGCTTCAGCCCATCGGATTGGTCGACTGCGTTTGGTTTCAAGGACATGAAGGACCTCCGTATGCATGGAAAAGGATGCTGCTTGGAACCGCGAAGCCACCTTAATCTGGCTTGGACACCGGGCTTGTGATGCAACTCACAGTCGCGACCTTGTCACACTTCCTCGGCGATTTCCCGCAGCGAATCCAGGTCGTCCAGCACGATCATGCCGTCTCGTAGCGTCAGCAACCCTTCCTTCTGCCAGCGCGACAATTGCTTGTTGATGCTCTCGCGCGACAATCCCACCAGATTGCCGATCTCGCGCTGGGACTGGCGGATGATCGGGGCGCGCTCGCGCACCCGATCCTCGTTGGCGCCGCTCAGATACAGCAGCTTCTTCGCCAGCCGGCTCGGCAGGTTCAGGAACAGCAGATCCTCGACCTGCTCCGTCGTGCGCCGCACGCGCTGGCAGACCACGCGCAGCAGCCGGATCGCGACCTGGGGATGGGCGTTGAGGAACGGCAGGAAATCGCGCCGGTGCACGACCAGCAATGTGCAGTTGGTGACCGCGGTGGCGTCCGCGGTGCGGTCGCAGCCGTCGAGCAACGCGATCTCGCCGAACACTTCGCCTTCGCCCATCATCGCCAGCACGATCTCGCGCCCGTCGGCGGCCGGCGCGCTGATCTTCACCTCGCCGGTGACGACGGCCATCATGCTCTCGCCGGGTGCGCCCTTGTGGAAGATTGGCGACTTGGCACGGAAATCTTCGATGCGCGCGACCGCGATCAACTGATCCAGCTCGTCTGCCGACAGCTCGCGGAACAGCTCGTGGTTGCGCAGGATCCTGGCCCTTAGGGCCGCGGGTGGTGGAGACATTCCAGCTCCTACAAATGACGGCGGCGCCGGGCGGAAGTCCCCTCACACCGGCTCCAGTGCGGTATTTATAACGGAAACAAAGGCGAATGGGGCATTCGTTGTGAGGCGTCTCACAACGCGCCCGTCCGCCATCATCCTAAGCTCCGGCCCCAGAAAACGAAACCGGAGTGACGAGATGATCCATAGCCCGATCGAGGCGCCCGCGCCAACCCTCGATGCCCGCTGGATCATCGGCCTTTGGGTCGCGATCCACGGCACGCGCGCCGCCGCCGACAGCGGTGGCGAAATGGTGCTGGACCCGGTCCAGGCGCGTGCGGCCGCCGGCAGCGCCATCCTGGCGCTCGCAAGCCAGCTCGATGCCGAGACCGCGCGCACGATCGCGGCTGCCCTCGACACGATGCCGGGCACGCCCGACGGGCCGAGCGATGCCCAGGTCGAGGATTCCCTGAAGCGATTCGGCATTCGGTTGAACGAGACCGGCGCCCTGTCGGTGGCTGGGTTCGGTAAGATCTGCTGGGAGTAGTGCTCAACCGGTCATCGCCCGGGGAAATGTTTATCTCTTGGAAACGTTTAAAATGCGAGATTAGGCGCTCGAAGGGTTGTTCGGATGGAACCGGTCGGCCTGACGTTTCCGTAGTTGGTAGCACCTTTTTCCGCGGCGAACCTTCCGATGAATTATTCTGCGGCCTGTCTCGACCCTGGAGGGCGAGATGTTTGACGACACCGCTTCTCATGCGCTGATTGCCGAACTCCGCGCGACCATCGAGGCGATGCGTCTGCGACTGGAGGCCCAGCGCCGCGAGACGGAAGATCTCGGTCAAGGGATCGAGCAGCGCTTTGCCGCCGAGATTCAGGATTTGAAATCGACCGTCCGCGCTTTGCGCGAGGCGCTGGAGCAACGCCGGCTCGACGAGGCCGCGGCCGCCGAGAAGGCTGCGACCGAAGCGAATGGCGAGTTGCTCCAGCTGCGCGCCATGGCGTCGGCCTTGCGGGTTCAGCTCGAAGCGGTACGCCAGCAGGAGCGGGAGGCCAAAGACCGCGCCGAGGCGGTGGCGATGGCCGAGATCACCGAGCTGCGCGGCACCGTCCGCACGCTGCGGACTCAGCGCGAAGAAAGCGAAGCAAAGGCCAGGCAGGCGCTGGAACAGGCCGAGCGCATCAGAATCGAAGAGACGCGGCAGGCGCAGTCGATGGTGCAGGAGATCAGGGCGCAGCTCGACGAGGTGCGTCTCAATCACGGCGCGGCGCTGGGCGAGTGTCAGCGCGCCGCCGACGCGGAAATTCGCACGCTGCACGAGACGATCCAGGCCCTGCGGCAACAGTTGGAGGAGCGGAAAATTGTTGAGGGATGAAGCTATGCCGACGGCAACGCGCGTGCGCGCCACCACGGATCGGCGGTCCAACCCCCCGCTCAGCAACATTGATACCGGCGACAAGCTGCGCCGCTTCGACCTCATGCTGCGCATCACCAAGCGGGTCTCGGGCACCGAATCGCTCGACGAGGTCCTGGATGCCCTGGTGGAACTGACCTCCCAGGAAATCGGGTGCGAGCGGTCGAGCTTCTTCCTGAACGACATCCAGACGTCGGAGCTATATTCGCGGGTCGCCCAGGGTGTGACGACGCGCGAAATCCGCTTTCACCATTCCAAGGGCGTGGCCGGCGCCGTCTTCGGTTCCGGCGAACCGGTCATCGTCGAGGACACCAGCGCCGATCCGCGCTTCAACAACAAGGTCGACGAAGACACCGGCTTCAAGACGGAGAGCCTGCTGTGCGTGCCGCTGAAGACCGGCAAGGGCGATGTCGTCGGCGTGGCGCAATGCCTGAACAAGCGGGTCGGCACCTTCACCGAGCAGGACCGTGCCCTGCTGGAGGAGATCGGCGACCAGGTCGTGCCGGCGCTGCTCAGCTCCCAGATCGTCGAGCGGATGCAGACGGCGCGGGCGCAGGAAATGGATTTCCTGAACATCGTCGCCGACATCACGTCGGAACTGGAGCTGGGCTCGCTGCTGCAGCGGGTCATGTCGGAGGCGACGCGCATGCTGCGCGCCGAGCGCTCGACGCTGTTCCTCAACGACGAGAAGACCAACCAGCTGTTCTCGCGCGTCGCCCAGGGCGAGAAGATCGGCGAAATCCGCCTGCCCAACCATGTCGGCATTGCCGGCGCGGTCTTTACCTCGGGCGCCACCGTCAACATTCCCTATGCCTATGCGGATCTGCGCTTCAACCCGTCGTTCGACAAGCAGACCGGGTTCTTCACCCGTTCGATCCTGTGCACGCCGGTCCAGAACAAACAGGGCAAGATCATCGGCGTCACCCAGGTGCTGAACAAGCGCGGCGGCCCGTTCACTGCCGAGGATGAATCGCGGCTGAAGGCCTTCACCGCCCAGGTCGCGATCGCGTTGGAGAACGCCAAGCTGTTCGACGACGTCCAGAAGATGAAGAACTACAACGACAGCATGCTGCAGAGCATGTCGAACGGGGTGCTGACGCTGGACGCCGCGGGCAAGATCGTCACCTGCAACCTCGCCGGCTGCAACATCCTGCGCATGGACAAGGAAGACATCATCGGCCAGGCCGCGGTCGAGCTGTTCTGCGGCAAGAACACCTGGGTCCTCGACCGCATCACCAAGGTCAAGGAAGACCACCAGACCGACGTCTCGATGGATGTCGAGCTGGAGTTCGAGGACAACAAGATCTCGGCCAACGTCACGATCATGCTGCTGAACGCGGGCGATCAGGCCAATCTCGGCACGATGATCATGATCGAGGATTTCAGCGCCGAAAAGCGGGTCAAGGCGACCATGGCGCGCTACATGGACCCGGCGATCGCCGCCCAGATGATCGAGAAGGGCGCGGAAATGCTGGGCGGCAGCAGCGCGCTCTCGACCGTGCTGTTCTCAGACATCCGCGGCTTCACGCCGATTACCGAGGAGTTGGGCGCCCAGGGTACGGTGCGGTTCCTGAACGAGTATTTCACCATCATGGTGGAATGCATCGATGCCGAGGGCGGCATGCTCGACAAGTTCATCGGCGACGCGATCATGGCCGCGTTCGGCCTGCCCATCGGTCATGGCGACGACGAGGATCGCGCGATGCGCGCGTCGATCGCCATGCTGAGGGGCTGCCACAAATACAGCGCCGAGCGGGTCGCGCGCGGCATGAAGCCCTGCGCCATGGGCATCGGCCTCAACACCGACATGGTGGTGTCGGGCAATATCGGCTCGGCCAAGCGCATGAACTACACGTTGATCGGCGATGGCGTGAACCTGGCGGCGCGGCTGGAAAGCGCCTGCAAGCAGTACCATGCCCAGATGCTGATCAGCGAGAATACGCAAAAGCGCCTGCGCGGCACCTATCGGATGCGCGACATCGACCTGGTCGTGGTCAAGGGCAAGACCGAGCCGGTCGGGGTCTACGAGGTGCTCGACTTCCATACCGAAGCGAGCTTCCCGAACATGATGGATGTCATGGGCTATTTCGCCGACGGGATCCGGAAGTACCGTCGCGCCAGCTTCACCGACGCGATCCGGGATTTCGAGCGGTGCCTGGCGGCCAATCCGCACGACGCGCTGTCGCAGACCTATATCGAGCGCTGCCATACCCTGATGGCGCATCCGCCGGGCGACGACTGGACCGGCGTGTGGATCATGAAGGAAAAATGAGCGGGGCGACCGGCGCTCGGGCGAGCGGCCGGTCAATCCATCACGCGCGAATACGTTGCCCCGGTGTCAATTCCTTTACGCTCGGCCGATAGGATCGCCTCTCTGAAAAGGCGATCCGCGGTGGAGATGCACTTTGGGCGACGACCTATCTCCATCTGTTGGTAGCGGCTCCCGCCTGACGGCCGGCCGGCGCCATCTGGTGCGGGATGCCGGTTTCGTCGGCCTGCTCGTATTCGCGGCGGCACTGTTCGGTCTATGGACCCGGCCTGCCGGACTGCTGGCGGCGCTTTGGCCTGCCAACGCCCTGCTGCTGGGCGTCATGGTTCGATATCCGCGGCTCAATACGCCGTGGGGTTGGCTCACGGCCGTCGGCGGCTATTATGCGGCCGACCTGCTCACCGGCGGGGAATTCTTCAAGACCACCATCCTCACGATCGCGAATCTCGTCGGCGTCGCGACCGGTGTCCTGCTGTTTGCCCGGATCGATAGAAAGCATGTCGGCCTGCGGGAACCGGTGTCGGTGCTTTATCTGATCCTGGTCGTCACCGCCTCGGCCTCGGCCGCGGGGATGGTGGGGGCCGTCGCCAACCCGCTGCTGTTCCATGGCGATCCGATCGAGGGCTGGGTGTTCTGGTTCGTCAGCGAACTGGTGAACTTCATGGCCGTGCTGCCGATGGTTCTGGCCCTGCCGGATTTCCCGTGGCGCCTTATCGATCGTCGTCGGACCCGCTTTCCGCGTCCTACCGTTGCGCAGGCGATGCCGGTCCTGGCCCTGGTAGCGTCCTGTCTGCTGGGCGAAGGGTTCGGCGGTCCCGGCGCTCTCGCTTTTCCGGTACCGGCACTGCTCTGGTGTGCCGTGACATTCAGCATGTCGGTGACCGCAGCGCTCACGCTCCTGGTCAGCACCGGAACTTTGCTCGCCATCTCCTTCGGCTATATCGCCGTCGCGGTCCCGGTGCCGACCAGCAACACCACGCACACCATGCTGTCCCTGCGCATGGGCATGGCGCTCATTACCTTGGCACCGATCACGGTTGCCAGCGTCATGGCCGCGCGCAATGAACTGTTCCAACGCATGCAGTACATGGCCGAGCACGATCAATTGACCGGTCTGCTCAACCGCCGCGCCTTCATCGATCGGTGCAGCGCGCTGCTATCCAAACTGGCGGCCGCAAAGCGGCCGGCCGCGGTGCTGATGCTCGATATCGATCATTTCAAGAAAATCAACGACACCTACGGTCATGCTGCCGGCGATCTGCTGCTGAAGGCTTTTGCCCGGACCGCCGGGGATCATCTGCGCGAGACCGAGCCGATCGGCCGCATCGGCGGCGAGGAGTTTGCCATCCTGCTGCCGGACTGCACGCCTGAGGTCGCCCTCGCCGTCGGCGAGCGGGTCCGGGCGGCGTTTGCCGAGTGCGTCGTCGGTCTCGATGACGGGCGACGCGCGGCCACGACGGTCAGCATCGGTATCGTCTTCATGCGGTCTGCGCTTCCCGCCATTGAGCATCCGCTCTCGCTCGCCGATCAAGCGCTCTATCGGGCGAAGCAGGGCGGCCGAAACCGGATCGAACTCGCCGGAGCGCTACCCGGCGATCGTCTGGTGTAGCTGCCGCGCGGGATTGCCCGGCGGGTCCGTCGTTTCATCCGCCTCCAGATGCCATGGCACGATGATGACGCCGACCCGCTTGTCGCACGCCTTCAGCACCGCCTTCTGCAACATGGTCGTGCGGTTCGGGTGCAGCAGCCGTTCCCACCAATGGGTCGTCACCAGCACCGGCAGCAGCATGGCGATCGAGCGCTTCGGATTCTCCGCCTCGGTCTCGCGCACCAGCTTGATCAGCGGCTCGGCCAGTTGGCGGTAGGGCGACTGAATCTGCACCAGACGCGGCACCGGGACGCCCAACTTTTTCAACGGGGCTTCGACTGCGCTCGCCCAGCGTTTGCGCAAGGACGCGCTGCGATCCTCGGCATCGTCGCCTTCGAGCGCCACCAGGTGGATCGCGATCACGTCCGGGCTGAGCTGGAGGGCGAATCTCAGCGCCTTGTCGACCAGCCGGTCCCAACGCTCGATCGGGATCAGCACGATCGGCGGCTCGCGCTCGGTGAAATCGATCTTGCCGGTCCGTAGGCGCGACGACAGGCGGTCGTAATAGCGCTTGATCGCCGACAGCAGCAGGAACGCCAGCGGGATGACGATCACCGTGATCCAGGCGCCCTCGACGAACTTGGCGGCGATGATGATGGCGAGTGCCGCCCCGGTCGCGATCGCGCCGAAACCATTGATGGCGAGGCTGCTGAGACTGCCCTTATCCTCGCGCCGCGCCCGCCACCAATGCACCGCCATGCCGGATTGGGACAGGGTGAACGCCAGGAAGGCGCCGACCGCGAACAGCGGGATCAGCCGGTCGGTGATGCCGTCGAATGCGACCAATAGAATGCCGGCGCTGCCTGTCAGAAACAGGATACCGACCGAATAGACCAGCCGGCGCCCCGGAATGGCGAAGGCGCGCGGCAGATAGCCGTCGACGGCGATCATCTGGCACAGGCGCGGAAACCCGGTGAAGCTGGTGTTGGCCGACAGTGCCAGCACGACCAGGATGCTGCCGAGCGTCACGTAATAAAAGATCCCATGGCCGACCACGGCACCGGTCAGTTGCGACAGCATGGTCTGATAGCCGGGATCGGCCTGATTCATGGCGCCGATCCGGTAGGCGCGCGACAGGAGAACGACGCCGGCCAGCACCAGGGTCAGGATGCCGACGATGGCGCTGAGCGTGCGCCGCGCATGCAGCTGGGTCGGCTCCTTGAACGCGGTCATGCCGTTGCTGACCGCCTCGACCCCGGTCATGGCGGTACAGCCGCTGGCGAAGGCACGCAAGATCAGCCACAGGCCGAGCGTGGCCGTGCCATCGGGGATCGGCGGCGGGGAGATCAGCGGGCTGGGCTCACCGCCGGCGACGATCGTCTTCGTCAGGCCGATCGCGACCACGACGATCAGCGTGCCGATGAACAGATATGTCGGCACCGCGAAGATCAGCCCGGCCTCGCGGGTGCCGCGCAGATTGACCAGCGTCAGCACCGCCAGCACGGCCAGGCACAAGGGCAGGGTCAGCGGCTGCAGCGTGGGTGCGGCCGAGACCAGGGCCGCGATCCCGGCGGAAATGCCGACGGCGACGTTCAGCACATAGTCGAGCATCAACGCGGTCGCCGCTAATAGCCCGGCAGAATGCCCGATATTCTCCTGCGCCACCGTGTAGGAGCCGCCACCCTTCGGATAGGCGGCGATGGTCTGGCGATAGGAGAAATACAGCACGATCAGCAGTGCCAGCACCGCGCCGGTGATCGGCACCAGGGGGCCGAGTGCCATGGCCCCCAACGGCATCAGGACCGTCAGCGTCGCTTCCGGCCCGTAGGCGATCGACGACAGCCCGTCGAGCCCCATGGCGGCGAGCCCGGCGAAGGCGCCGATCTTCGTGCCCTTCGCCTCGCGGTTCGCCAGGCGGCGACCGAACAGAAGATGGCTGAATGACATGAGGGCTGTGTCCGGGCATAGGCGATGACGATTGCCAACGCCCGGCCTTGCCCGGAGGTTCGATCCGGTCGCATCCTCACCGGCAACGACAAAACGGGGGGATCGCTTCGACATGCGCAACAGCCTGATCGCACTGGGCCTGGCGGCTACCGTCACGCAACCGGCCTTGGCCTATGACGGCCTGGTCACGAAACAGAGCTTCGACTATCCAGGCGCCTTCACCACGGTCGGCGGCGCCACGATCAAACAGGTCAAGGTCGGCTACGAGACGCTGGGCAAGCTCGACGCCGCCGGCACCAACGCGATCCTGATCCCGCATTTCTTTTCCGGAAATTCCCACTTCGCCGGCCGCTACAAGGCCGACGACAAGGCGCCGGGCTATTGGGATGCGATCGTCGGCCCGGGCAAGGCGCTCGATACCGACAAGTATTTCCTGATCAGCGTCGACAGTCTGTGCAACATCAACACGAAGGACGGCATCACCGTCACGACCGGCCCGGCCTCGATCGATCCGGACACCGGCAAGCCCTACGCCATGCGCTTCCCCGAAGTGCAGATCCACGATTTCGTGACGATCCAGAAGGCGCTGCTCGACAAGCTGGGCGTGAAGAAGCTGCACGCGGTCATGGGCGCCTCGATGGGTTCGCTGCAGAGCTACGAATGGGCGGCAACTTATCCAGCGATGGTCGAGCGGCTGATCGCGGTCATCCCGGCCGCCCAGATCGACGCCTATGGCATCGAGCGGGTGCGCCATTGGGGCGACATCATCAAGCTCGATCCGGCCTGGAAGCATGGCGACTATTACGGTGGGCCGGAGCCGATCGACGGGCTGGTCGCGGCGTTCAAGGTGCTGTCGCTGGATACGCTGGCGCCGGAATGGGGCGATGCCGCCTATGGCCGCAAATGGGCGGACCCCACCAAGGACCCAGCCAAGTCCTATGACAATCAATATGCGGTCGAGGCCGCGGCCGATGCCTCGGCGCTCGCGCGCGCCAAATCGAGCGATGCCGACAACCTGATCTGCCTCGCCCGTGCCAACGAGCTGTTCACCGTCGGCGGCAAGGCGACATTGGAGGAGGGGCTGAAGCCGATCACGGCCAAGACCCTGCTGCTGCCGTCCCACAACGACCATCTGCTGTTCCCGGAAGCGACCCGCCACGTGCGCGACCTGCTCCAGGCCCAGGGGACGAAGGTCGAATACCAGGAACTGGC
>Ga0302317_10002605_pt1 | contig 12217 bp, 6 predicted proteins | sample III_Palsa_N3_3_FD_200450 | JGI IMG/M metagenome (GOLD analysis project Ga0302317, IMG submission 200450) | Peat permafrost microbial communities from Stordalen Mire near Abisko, Sweden - III_Palsa_N3_3 | ecosystem: Environmental > Terrestrial > Soil > Palsa > Peat permafrost | place: Sweden...
CAGCCGGCCTCACAAGGCCAGCCGGCCAAGCCCGGCAAGGAAGGCAAGGAAAAGGACGATCGAAAGAAGGCCGAGCACGAGAAGAAGGACGATCGCGACAAGAAGGACGGCGAACGCGATCGCTGAGCTCCAGCGCTCACGGCTCAATCCAAAGGAGGCACCTCGGTGCCTCCTTTTTTTTCGCCCTCGCCCGCCCGTCACTGCGCCGCGACCACCTCATTCAGGAAGAACCCGATCTCGTCGGTCGCCTGGTCGACGGTCTCGGCCAGGCTGGCCTGCGACATCTGTCCGCTTGATGTATCAGTTAGAAGGAGGATCACGCGCCCGCTCGGGTTGGCCTGCTGCAGCCGTGCCGCCATCTTGCGCGAGTGGGCCGGATTGACGCGGCCGTCGCGCTCGCCGGCCATCAGCAGCACCGCCGGATAGTTGCCGCCATCGCGCACGGCGCGCAGCGGCGAGTACGCGAACAACGCGTCGAACTGCGCGCGATCCTTCACGCTGCCGAACTCCGGCGCGTCGTATTCGCCCGCCGCGTCGCGCTCGAACCGCAGCATGTCGTAGCGCCCCGCGGCGGACACCACGGCGCGGAACAGTTCGGGCCGCTGCGTCAGCGCTGCCCCCATCACCAGGGCGCCGTCGCCGCACCCGCGCGCGCCCAGCAGCGCGGGCTGCGTGTAGCCGCGCTTGACGAGATACTCCGCCGCCGCGATGAAGTCGTCGAAGGTGTTCTGCTTGTGCAGGCGTACGCCGTCGGCACGCCACGCTTCGCCCGGCTCCACGCCGCCGCGCAGGGTGGCGACCGCGATCACGCCCCCGCGATCCAGCCACACGCGGCGCGCCGCGTCGAAGTCGGGCGTGGCACCCTGCCCCATGGCGCCGCCCACCGTCAGCAGCACCGGGTTGCGGCTGTCCAGGCGCGTGCTCTTGCGACGCAGGATATCGAGCGGCACCGGCGTGCCGTCGCGCGACGTGGCGAACTCGCGCACCACGTCGCTGTCGCTGAAGTTGGCGTCCGATGTCATCACCAGCGCGGTGCGCTTCGCATGGCCGCCGCCCACCCGCATCCACAGCGGCGGCTCGAGATAGCTCGCCACTTGCGCCACCACGTCGTTGCGACCCACGCGCGCCAGCGCCGTCACGCCGCTCATCGCCGGCAGGCTGACCGCCGTGGCACGCCGCGTGCGCACGTCGATCGCGCGCAGGCGCGACGCGCCCGCCTGGCCTTCGGTCAGGTACAGCGTGCCGCCGGCCACGGCAAAGCGCTGGATGGCGCCTTCCACCGGGACGGCGATAGTCGTCATCCTGTCCCAGTCGACGTTCTTCGTCCCGGCCAGCGGCAACCGCAGCAGCTTGCCGCGCGGCGCATTCAGGATCGACTTGATGTACAGCGCGTCGTCGTCGCCGAACTGCGCGTCACGCACGCCGTCCGATTCCGAGGCGAGACGCCGCCAGGCGCCCTCGCCGTTCGCATCGGCCGGCTTCAGGTACAGCGAGACGTCGCCCCCGCGACCGTTCTCGACCAGGGCCAGCACGCTGCGGCCGTCGCGCGAACTCTCGAGGCGCACGCGAGACAGGCGCGGCAGGCCCGCGCCGAGTTCGAGGCGATCCTGTGCCGGCGGCATGCCCAGCTTGTGAAAGACCACCTGCTCGAGGGACTGCGCGTAGTCCGCGGGCCGGCTGCCCGGCGCAGGCGTTTGCGTGCAGAACAAGCCCGTGCTGCCGACGCTCCAGGCGACGTCGCCGCCACTGGCCGCGGACGTCACGCGCGGGATCTGGTCGGCCAAGGCCTGGCCCGTCGCCACGTCGATGACGCGCAAGGTCGCGCCGTCGCTGCCGCCCGTGGACACCGCGATCGCCACGCGCCGTCCATCGAGCGAGGGGCGAAAGAAATCGATCGCGAGCGAGCCGTCCGGCGCCGCCGCGCCGGGGTCGAACAGCACGCGTTCGCTGGCCACGTCGTCCACCGATTTCAGGACCACCAGCACGGGCCGCTGCTGCGGCGGCGCGTTCTTGAGCGCGAAGACGACGCCGCCGCGCTCGACGAGCGCCGAATAGGCATTCGACGTCGACCCGATCAGCGACTGCAGGCGCTGGTGCAAGGCCGCGCGCGCCGGCATCGCATCGAGATAGCGTCGGCTGTAGGCGTTCTCGGCGTTCGTCCACGCGCGCGTGTAGGGATCCGCGGGGTTCTCCAGCCACGTGAAGTCGTCGCTGACGGTGACGCCGAAGAAATCCTGCGTCGTACTGCGCGACGCCGCGAACGGATAGCCGCGCATTCCGGGCGCGATCGATGTACGCACCTCGCCCGGCGCACTGGCGGGCGCGCCGCCACCGCCCGCGCACGCCGCCAACACCGCGATCGCGGCCGCGCCAAAGGCCGTGGCCGCCCGCTTCAACGCAGGGGCGCGGCGCACATGCGGCGGCGGCAACAGGTTCACGACAAGGTTTCCCGGGTTCGGCTTCGGCAGACCGCGATGTTAGGGGGCGATGCGCCCCTCGCACGCGGCGGCCCCGCAAAAGGCGGCAGGAACTCACGCCGCAGGGGGATTGACAGCGGATGCGGCGAGTCCTGGAGTGATATCACCGAACCCTAGAATCGCCGCATACCCCCGGGAGCGACGATTGGCCTACGACTACAGCTCGGACAACAAGCGGCTCGAACTGCCGAACCCGTTCCGGGTCGAGAACACGTTCCTGTTCGCCTGTGCCGCCATCACGCTGCTGGGCGGGCTCACGGGCCTGATGTGGGCGCGCGCCGCGATCCAGTCCCACTCCGCGCGGTTGGGCATCGCGCCGCTGCTGGTGGGCGTCGCGCTGCTGGCGGCCGGCCTGTCGTTCGCGGTGATCGCCGCGCGTCGCCTGCGCTTCTTCTTCGGGCGCGGGCGGCCGCGTTCGCTGGCGCCGGAAGTGGCGATCGGCGCCACCGGCAACTCGGCCCGCGCCGATTTCTACAAGGCCACGCTGCGCCAGGGCGGGCTCGAGTATCCCGAGCCGCAAGGCGCGTTGAACGGCGTGCTGTACCACGCGCTGCCGCGCCTGATCACCGCACCGGTCGTCGTGCAGCAGCTCGCGCAACGCCATTTCTTCAACGCGCTGTCCTTCCTGGTCACGCTGCTGAGCTTCCTGTTCGCGTGGGGCCTGTTCGGCACCGACGCGACACGCCCGCTGATCTCGATCGTGTACTTCGTGTTCGGCGCCGTGGTGCTGCTGCGTCCGCTGGCCAGCGGCGACCAGGCGCCGCTCGGCACCGGTGCGCTGATCGCGCTGATCGTGGCCGCCATCGTCGGCCCGGTCGCGGCCGGCCTGCTGGGATCGGCCCTGCCGTCGGTGCGCTATTCCGTGACGGGCCAGGCCACGTTCCTGCTGCTGTGCGCGCTCGTCGGCGTGGTGTTGATCCTGTGCGCGCTGCATGCACAGCTCGACGCGTCGCCACAGACCGAGCGCAGCTGCGAGCAGCGCACCTTGTCGATGAACGGGCCGCCGGCGTCGTTGATCACCGAGCTCGATCGCACGCTGCAGAACGAGTGGGTGGAAAAGATCCCGAACCGCCGCTACACGCGTATCGAGCCGGTGACCGAGGGCGCCGCCGGCTCGGGCCGCTTCGCCGGCGAGTTGCTGGAGGAGACGCAGCCGATGCCGATGTCCGGCACCGCGGCCGTGACGATGCAGCGTGCGCTGGCCGCGGCGCACCACAGCTGGCTCGTGATGCTCGACCTGTATGGCACGCTGCTGACCTTGGTGGGTGTCGTCTGCGCGCTGGTCTACGTGCGCGGGTTCGATCCTTCGCGCGTGCTGGCCGACGGCTGGGGCAACACCGCCACCGTGGGCTACGCCGCGGTCTGCCTGGCCATCGCCGCGTTCTGCTTCCAGTCGGCCGGCGCGATCTGGGGTCGCTTCAACTTCGAGTCGGAACTCGTGTGGGTGGAGCTGCAGGGCACCTGGCAATCGTCGCGCATCGGCACCGGCAACCAGTTGAACAGCCGCCTGCAGACCGAGAACGACGTCGTGCGCGTGGAGGCGATGACGCTGCGCATCTGGCGCGCCCGCGTCGAGTCGGTGGTGTTCGGCAAGGATGGCGTGCGCCAGGTCACCGCGATGTACGCGACGTCGCAGGAGGCCGCTCGTCTGGCCGACGCCCTGGAGGCGTTTGCCGGCCGGCAGAGCGTATTCATCGCGCCGCGGGCGCCCGAAGACCGGCACCGAATCGACGCACTGCAGGCCACCGAATCGCTGCTGGGGAAGCCGCCGCCCGTCCATACGGACACCCTCGCGGGCGCGCCCGACGCGCCGCGCGTGACGTCCGCGCCCGTGTCCGCGGAGCGCCCGCGCTTCTGCACGGCCTGCTGCACGCGAGCCGACCGGCTGGCGAAGTTCTGCAGCAACTGCGGCGCAGCGTTGCCGTCCGCATAGGCGTCTGGCGAACCGGCAGCAGCCGGCACAATGCGGCGGCGCGCCCGCACACCGTTGTCAACTTTTCCCGAGGAAAAATGCATGATCGAAAAGAAGATTTCCAAAGGCGGCTTCATCGATTTCGGCAGCATCGCGGCGGCACAGACCTGCGTCGCCGGCACCGGGCAGGTGAACTACGGCGTCGAGGATCGCCAGATCGGCGATTCCTCGCGCGAGCATTTCTACAACGCGAAGCATCGCGCCGTAGGCGCCAACAGCCACGCCACCAAGGCGGGCCGCAACTTCAAGTGGCTGCCCTGGGCCGACGACGGGATCAACTACACGGAGTCGCAGGGCAGCGACGTGCTGAGCGGCCCATTCTCGGGCTGCTACATGGTGATCTACACCTACGGCGGCGTGCGCCGCATCGGGCACATCGCCACGCCGGGTGCGAAGGCGGCCTGGAACGCGCTGGTGGCCGCGGACCCGCAGATCCAGGTCGTCGGTGGCTTCAAGCCGGACACGGGCTACAAGAACGAGCTGCCCAAGGGCAAGGATTCCCGCTTCAACATCTTCGGCCTGGTCACGGCCGACAGCAAGCTCTACGCGGTCATGACCTTCCTGCAGCTCGGGTCGAACGAATCCCGGATCGCCGCGATCCGCAAGATGGACTCGCTGTCGGTCGCGGCCCTGAGCGCCCTGCCCTGACGAGCCGCCGCGGTGCCGCTCAGTGCGGCACCACCGCCGGGGCCAGTTCGTCGACCTGCGGCGTGTCCTTGTCGCTGATCAGCTTGCGCAGGAACGGGATCAGCAGCGCGAGCACCACGCCCACGCCCACCGTGCCCCAGCCCAGCATGCCGAACAGGTGCGAATAGAACGGGTTGGTGGTGGCCGCCGCGGTACCCTGGGCCTCGGGAATCAAGCCGGAGAAGTCGTTGGCGAACAGCGATGCGAGGCCGGTGAGCAGCATCCAGGCGCCCATCATCACGCCCTGGTACTGGCGCGGCGCCAGCTTGCCGATCATGGCGTAACCCACCGGCGAGATCAGCAGCTCGCCGAGGCTTTGCAGCACGTAGCTGAGGAAGATCCAGAAGAACGCCGAGCGGCCCGTCACCGGGTCGGCCAGCGCGATGCCGGCCGGCAGCGCCAGGAAGCCCAGGCCCATCAGCACCAGCGAGACGGCGAACTGTTTGGGCACGTCGATCTTCCAGCCGATGTTGCGCAGGTGCGCGAACAGCAGCGCCATCAGCGGGCCGCCGATTGCGATCACGAAGGTGTTGATGTCCTGCACCCACTGCGGCGAGATGACGATGCCCAGCACCAACGGGTCGACGTTGCGGTCGTAGAACAGCTGCAGGCCGCTCGGGGCCATCTGGTACAGCGACCAGAACACGAGCGAACCCAGACCAAGGATCAGGTAGGCCGACATGTTGCGGCGCTCCTGGCGCACCGGGTGGCTGAGCGTCAGCCAGATCAGCGCGGCGAAGACGACGGCGCAGATGGCGTAGACGATCATCTCGGTAGAGTCGGGGTGCTGAAGCATCAGCCAGACCAGGGGCACCAGGCCAACAAGGATCGCGACGCCGGCCGCGAAGCGCAGCCGGAACTGCGCCGGGTTAGCGGCCAGCAGTGGTGTGTTGCGGTCCTTGAGCACGCGCCAGAACGACACGGCCAGCACGATGGCGAGCAAGTTGCCCAGCGTTGCGAACGTGAACAGGCTCGCGTAGCTCTCGGTCTTCTGGAAGTAGCCTGCCACGATGAAGCCAATGGCGAAGCCGACATTCATGCCGGCGTAGTTCCAAAGGAACGCGGCCTCGCGCCGGTTGTCGTCGGGCGCGAAGCGCTGCGTCAGCATCATGTTCAGGCAGGTGACGTTCAGGCCGCTGCCGGTCAGGAACAGCGCCAGGCCCCAGTACATCATCGCGGCGCTGCCGGTGGCGATGCACGCGCAGCCGAGCACCTGCAGCACCATCCCGCCGACGAACAGGTTGCGGTTGCTCAGGAAGCGTCCGCCGAGGTAGCCGCCGAACAGGTGCAGCCCGTAGTTGAACGCGCCGAACACGCCCATCAGCGCGAAGGCGAGCTTGTCGCTGAAGTGCAGGTGCTTGGTCGCGTAGAGCACCAGCGTCGAGTACAGGACGGCGAAGCCCAGCGTCGAGAACATCTGGACGAAGAACAGCACGCCGGCGCCTTCGGGAATATGGGACAGCCGGGCTTTCAGGGAGGACATTCGAAGATCTTTCGGCAGGGGAAGTCGACTCGTGCCGCGACGCGGGCACGGGATCGCCGTCGCCCGCTGCGGGAAATGGGCGAAATCATAGCCGTCGGGTGTTTCCGCCCTGTTCTGGGAGTCGACGCTCGATCACCTGGACCAAGCCCCTGATCGCCTGCCCGGGTTCGCATTCCGACTAAGCTGCGGCCTTCGCCGGTCGAGCCCGCACCACGCAGGCTCGGGTCCAACACGCTCAGGAGATTTCGATGGGAACCACGGTCACATTCAAGCGCCCAGACGGCCAGGAACTGCAGGGCTACCTGGCCGAGCCGGCCCAGCCGAACGGCGCGCCCGCCGTGGTCGTGATCCAGGAATGGTGGGGTCTCAACGACCAGATCCGCGGCGTGGCCGACCGGCTGGCCCATGCGGGCTACCTCGCGCTGGTGCCCGACCTGTACCGCGGCAAGAGCACCGTCGAGGAAGAGGAAGCGCATCACCTGATGACCGCGCTGAACTTCGGCGACGCCGCCACGCAGGACGTGCGCGGCGCCGTGCAGTACCTCAAGACCCGAGCCGCCAAGGTGGGCTGCGTCGGTTTCTGCATGGGCGGCGCGCTGACACTGCTCGCGTCGGCCAACGTGCCCGAACTCGACGCCGCCGTCACCTGGTACGGCTGCCCGCCGCTGGAGTACATCGACGCCAGCAAGATCAGGATCCCGCTGCAAGGCCACTGGGCGACGCAGGACGAGTTCTTCCCGATCTCGCTGGTCGAGGGGCTGGCCGCCAAGCTGAAGGAAGCCAGCGTGAAGTTCGACTTCCACCACTACCTCGCGCACCACGCCTTCGGCAACGAGCAGGCCGTGGGTCCCGGCCGCATCGCGGCAACGCAGTACGACCCGGTGTGGGCGCAGCAGGCCTGGGATCGCACGTTCACGTTCTTCGGCCAGCAACTGCGCTGACCTCGACGCATCAAGGCGGCGACAGCTGCACGTCGCCGAACGCCGCGGCGGGCGCCTCCAGGAACCGCACCTGCGGATCGAGCGCCAGCGCGCGCGTGGCCGCACGCGTCTGCGCGAGATCCAGCGCTACCAGCAGCTCGATCTGGCCGGCGACGCTGGTGCCGATCGCAAGGCCGTCGCGGTAGAGCACGCGCGAGCCGGCCACGCGCGGCACCTTGGGCCCGTTCAGCACGGTGCCCAGCAGGTTGGCCGGATCGGACGCCGACAGGCACACCAGCGCGTCATCGGGCGGCTGGCGCCGCACCTGGCGCATCGTGGCGATGGCGTCGGGCAGCGCGAACTGCTCGCCCGTCACGCCGGCGATGAAACGGCCGCCGCGGATCTCGCCGCGCGCCTCCAGCCGGCGAAAGACCCGCACCAGTTCGCGCCACGGCGGCAGCCACGCGGCCTCGCGCTCCAGCAACCGGAAGCAGACGACGCCATAGCGGCGCAACAGCGTCCGGGCCACGTGCTCGGTGGCCTCCGCCGACAGCTTGCCGTCGGCAGCCGCCTGCGGCGCCCGCACGACACTCCAGCGGCCGGCGTCCTCGATGCCGAAGAGCGCGACGCGGCGCCGCGAGCGCGCGGCGACCGTCGCCCGCCTGGCCGCCGGCACCAGCAGCGCGCGCAGGCCGGCGTAGCTGTCGCAGTTGGCGCGACCGCGCACCACCAGTTCGGCCAGCGCGTCCTCCAGTTCCGCACGCAGCAGGTGCGCGCCTTCGGCGATCTCGTCGAAGAACGACGCACCGTGGGCCTCCAGATAGTCGAAGACGCGCTGCGCGCGCCCGCCCAGCGACTCGTCATCGGCGGCCGCCGCGGCCAGGCGCGACCACGTCGGCGCCGCACGCCGTGGCAGCAGCAGGATCGGCGTCGTGCGCAAGGACGAGCGGCCACCGCCCTGCGTCCCGCTGGCCAGCGGGCGCAGCCGCGTCCACGTCGTGCGGCCCGACGTGCACAGGTCGTCGAGCCAGGACGACGCATAGTCCTTCACGCGCGCCGGCAGCACCTCGGCCTCCCACAGCGAGGCCGGCGCCTCGAAGCCCTCGAGCTGCGCCAGCACGGCCGGCAGCGCCTCGGGGCCGCTGACACGCGCGGCCGCGGCCACGTGCTGCCACTCGAACAGGAAGCGCACGAAGTCGCGCGGCTCCACGGGCTCGATCTCGCGCCGCAGGCGCTTCAACGTGTAGCGGTGGATGCGTGCCAGCAGATGGCGCTCGCACCACTCGATCTGCGCCAGGCCGGGCGTCACGCGGCCCTGGAACACGCTGCCTTCGGTCTGCAGCGCGGCCAGCGCGAACTCGATGTCCGCATGCGGCAGGCCCAACTGCGCGACCAGTTCATCGACGGTGACTGGCCCGAGTCCGCCCAGGCGCGCGCGCAGCAGTTCACGCAAGGCCTCTTCGGGCGATTCGAGGCCGATCTCGTAGCCCTTGGGAAAATCGATCGCCGGCTGCGGCGTGGCCTGCGGATAGAGCTGGCGCATCGTCGCGAGACGTTCGGCCGCGACCCACAGCGGCGAGCCCGCGGACACGAGCCGCGTGGCGCGCCCGGCTTTCGCGAGCAATGCCAGTGCCGTATCCCAGTGTTCGTTGGCGTGCGCCTCGGCCCCGGTGATCGCCCCCAGCGTCATCAACGCCTCGTGCACCTCGTCCGCGTTGCGCGCGCGCGGCCACGCCTCCTCGCGCACGCCCGCGATCGCGTCCGCGTCGAGCGCACCCATCCCGTCGACGTTGTCAGCATCGCCGAAGCGGCGGTTCTGCACGGCCTGCGTGCGGCGCTCCTCGATCGGTGCGTCGTCCAGATACGCGTACGGCCGCGCGTTGAGGGCCTCGGCCGCCAGTGGCGACGGCGCCGGCAGGTCGCGCGCGAGCACCTCGATCGCGCCGGACTCGATGCCGCGCAGCACCGCCAGCCAGCCTTCGGAATCCATCGCGTCGTGCAGGCAGTCGTGCATCGTCTGCGCCACCAGCGGGTGGTCGGGCACCTCGCGCGCGCCGGCGAGGTTCTCGGCGCAGGCCACCTGGTCGGGGAACACGGCCGCGAGCAGATCCTCCGACTTCATGCGCTGCAGTTGCGGCGCCACCTTGCGGCCGCCGACGAAGCGCGGCAACGCGAGCGACGTGGTGGCGTTCCAGCGCCAGCGCACGGCGAACAACGGCGCGTCGAGCAGCGCCTGCACCAGCACGTCCAGCGCGGTGGTCGAACGCAGGTAGCCCGCGACCTCGGCTAGCGCGAAGCTGTGGCTGGTCGACAGCGACAACACGATCGCATCCTCGGTCGCCGCGGCCTGGATCTCGAAGTTGAACTGGCGGCAGAAGCGCTTGCGCAGCGCCAGGCCCCAGGCGCGATTCAGGCGGCTGCCGAACGGCGAATGGACGACCAGCTGCATGCCGCCGGACTGGTCGAAGAAGCGCTCCATCACGATGCGCCGCTGCGTCGGCAGCGCGCCCAGCACCGCTTGCGCCGCTGCCAGGTGATCGACGATCTGGCGTGCGGCCTCTTCGTCGATGCCGCCGTCGGTCTGCCCGACCAGCATCCGGATTGCGCCAGCGACGCCGTCCTGCTTCACGCGATCGCCTACCTCCTCGCGCAAACGTGCGACCGCGAACGACAGCTCGTCGCTGCGGCCCGGCGCCTCGCCGAGCCAGAACGGGATGGTGGGCGGCACGCCCTTGGCGTCCTCCACGCGCACGCGGCCGGGCTCCACCTTCAGGATGCGGTAGCTCGTGTTGCCCAGCTGGAAGATATCGCCGGCCAGGCTCTCGACCGCGAAGTCCTCGTTGACGGTGCCGATGCGGTCGGCCTGCGGCTCCAGCATCACCGTGTAGTCTCCGGTCTCGGGGATCGTGCCGCCCGAGGTGAGCGCGGTCATGCGCGCGCCGCGGCGCTCGCGCAGCTGATGTTGCACGGCGTCGCGATGCAGGTACGCGCCGCGCGGGCCCTGGCGCGTGGTGTAGCCCTCGGCCAGCATGCGCACCACCGCGTCGAAGCGTTCGCGCGCCAGCGTGGCGTAGGGCCAGGCACCGCGCAGCAGCGCGAACAACGCGTCCTCGTCCCAGTCGCGGCACGCTGTCTCGGCGACGATCTGCTGCGCGAGCACGTCCAGCGGCGCCGGCGGCACATGCAGCGCGTCGAGCTCGCCGCGCCGGATCGCGTCCAGCAGCGCGGCGCATTCGACGAGCTCGTCGCGCGATTGCGGGAACAGCCGCGCCTTGGGCGTACCACCGACGGCGTGGCCGGCGCGGCCGGCGCGCTGCAGGAACGCGGCGATCGAGCGCGGCGAACCGAGCTGGCACACGAGATCGATGTCGCCGATGTCCAGCCCCAGCTCGAGCGACGCCGTGGCCACCAGCACCTTCAGCTCGCCACGCTTGAGCCGTTGCTCGGCATCGAGCCGGAGCTCGCGCGCGAGGCTGCCGTGGTGAGCGGCCACGGCCTCCTTGCCGAGCAGCTCGCCCAGGTGGCGCGCGGCGCGCTCGGCCATGCGGCGCGTGTTGACGAAGACCAGCGTGGTGCGATGCGTCGCGACGAGCTGCACGATGCGCTCGTAGACCTGGTCCCACTGGTCGTTGGACATCACCGCGGCCAGCGGCGTGGGCGGCACCTCCAGCGCCAGGTCGCGTTGCTTGGCATAGCCGATGTCGACGATCTCGCAGGCGGCGACGCCGTCCACCATGCCGGCGCTGCCGACCAGGAAGCGCGCCACCTCGGCGATCGGCTTCTGCGTGGCGGACAGGCCGATGCGCGTGACGCGGCGCGGCACGCCCAACGGCCGGACTGCCTTGGGGTCGGGCAGCACGCCTTCGGCGTCGGGTTCGGCCTTGACCGCAGCGCATGGCGGCTGATCGACGACCGACTGCAGCCGCTCCAGCGACAAGGCCAGGTGGCTGCCGCGCTTGTTGGCGGCCAGCGCGTGGATCTCGTCGACGATCAGCGTACGGACCGTCGACAGCATGCGACGTCCCGACAGCGAGCCCAGCAACACGTACAGCGACTCTGGCGTCGTGACGAGGATGTGCGGCGGCCGGCGCAGGCTCTGCTGGCGCTCGCGCTGCGGGGTGTCGCCGGTGCGCACGGCGGTGCGGATGTCGACGTCGGGCAATCCGAGCGCGGCCAGCTCGGCACGGATGCCGGCCAGCGGCTCCTCGAGGTTGGCACGGATGTCGTTGGACAGCGCCTTCAAGGGGGACACGTAGACCACCGCGGTCTCGTCCGGCAAGACACCTTCGACGCCGCGCCGCACCAGGTCGTCGAGCGCCGCCAGGAACGCCGTCAGCGTCTTGCCCGAGCCGGTGGGCGCCGCCACCAGCGTGTCGCGCCCCGCGCGGATGGGCGGCCACGCCGCGACCTGCGCGGCGGTGGGTGTACCGAAGCGGCGCTCGAACCAGCGGGCGACGGCAGGGTGGAAGTGTTGCAAGGGCATGGGGTGACGGACACAGGTGGCGCCTGAAACGCCATTCTCAATGCATCCAGGCTCACGCGGCGAGCCATCGCGACCCGCACGCCAGTGGGGCGAAGCGCCAGGACGCGGCAAGCCCGGCTCTGGCAACATCGCCCGCACGCCACAACGACGAGACAAGCCCATGCCCACCCATTTCCTGCTCCGCGGCGGCACGGC
>Ga0302317_10002607_pt1 | contig 12217 bp, 12 predicted proteins | sample III_Palsa_N3_3_FD_200450 | JGI IMG/M metagenome (GOLD analysis project Ga0302317, IMG submission 200450) | Peat permafrost microbial communities from Stordalen Mire near Abisko, Sweden - III_Palsa_N3_3 | ecosystem: Environmental > Terrestrial > Soil > Palsa > Peat permafrost | place: Sweden...
CATGCCGCGGAAGATCGAGGTTTCCTGCGGCAGATAGCCCAGGCCGGCGCGGGCGCGCTGGTACATCGGCAGGGCGGTGATGTCCTCGCCATCGAGGTAGATCGCGCCGTAGTCGGCCGCGATCAGGCCGGTGATCATGTAGAAACAGGTGGTCTTGCCGGCGCCGTTGGGGCCCAGCAGGCCGGCCACCTGGCCGCGGCGCAGGGTGAGACTGACGTCCCTCACCACCTGGCGGCCGCCGAATGATTTGCCGATGCGGTCGACCACGAGACCGGAAAGATCGCCGCCATCGGCCAGCGCCGTCACCGGCCGGGCCGCACGGCGTTCACGCGCCGACGGGCCGCCGAAGAGGGCGCCTTGGATCGCGCGGCTGACGGGGGCGGAATCGGCCATCGTGCCGGCCTAGTGCGCCGCGGCCGCTGAGCCGGGCGCGCCGGGCGTGTTGGGATAGAACACGCCGCGCACCCGGCCGGGCGTCCCGCGGCCCTGGGCGATCGAATCGATCGTCACCTCGCGGGTCTGGACGTGGATGGTCATCTTGTCGCCGCGCACGACGTTCTTTAGCCCCTGCACGACGATGACATTGCCGGTCATGATGATCTGGTCGGTGTCGGCGTTGTAGACCGCGTGGTCACCGTGGGCGACCTGGTCGGGGGTGACGTAGAAGACGTTGCCGTCGGCCTCGATCCGCTGCGTGGCGCCGCAGTCGCTCGGATTGGCGGCGCCGGCGGGGCCGCCGGCGGTCTGGCCAGGGCTCGAGACGGCCGGCTTCTTCTTCAGATAGGCCTTGATGACGTTGGCGCGCAGGCGGGAGTTGCCCTGCAGCGCCTCGGCCGCGCCGCTCCAGGTCGCCTCGCAGGTGGTATTGACCAGGGTGCCGTTGTCGGCGGTGATGTCGATCGGGCCGTTCGACGAGGGCGCGATCTGGGCCTGGGCGACCAGGCCGAAGCCCCCGGCCAGGGCCAACCCGGCCGCAGCCGCCCGCCATATCTTCATCGAACGACCAATCCGCGCAGCGCTTCCGGCCATCAGACTAGCGCCCTTTCAGCTGCGCGTGAACGCCGCCGCTCAGGATCAGCTTTTGACCCTTCTCGGCGGCGCTGTAGCGCCCGGCGTGAATCTGGCCCATCGGGCCGACGCCGTTCAGCGCCGAGACGCCGGAAACCGTTCCGGCCTTGGTGTCGACCAGCGCCTCGTCGGTCGCCACGGTCGAGGCGGTGGAATCGTCGACGCGCACGTGGCCCTTGAGGTGCAGTAGGTGAGTGTCCTCGTCGTAGACGCCGTTGTCGGCGGTCAGCGTCTTCGGATGGTCGCTGTCGACATCCATCACGATCACCGGCGAGCCCAGCAGCACCTGCTGCATGTTGGTGTCGGCCCGCACGGCCAGTCGCGCGGCGAGGTTGAAGGCGCGGCCCTGGTTGTCCCGGCCGATGAAGTGCGGGCCGACCATGCGAATCTGCGTTGGCATCTCCTTGGGCCGCGCGGCGGCGGCGCGGACAGCTTGGCCGACCACGAAGGCGCCAAGAAGGCCCAGCAGCGCCAGGATCATCGTCGGCAGCAGCCAGCGCATCACCAGCACCAGCCGGCTGTGCGCACGGGCCCGGCGCCGCACCAGGGCGCTGGTGGAGATGGACGGGGCGGCCGGCGGATAACTCAAAGACACGCCTCAGCTGTGGGCGAAGATGTCGACGTCCGGCCATCCGGCCACGTCCAGCGCCGCCCGATGAGGTAGGAAGTCGAAACAGGCCTGCGCAAGGGCCGCGCGACCTTCCCGCGCCAGCATTAGGTCAAGTTTGTTGCGGAGCGCGTGCAGGGATGTAACGTCCGACGCGGCGTAGGCCACCTGTTCCGGCGCCAGATTGACCGCGCCCCAATCCGAGCTCTGCTGGGTCTTGGAGATGTCGACGTTCAGCAGCTCCTTGACCAGATCCTTCAGGCCGTGGCGGTCGGTGTAGGTGCGCACCAGCTTGGAGGCGATCTTGGTGCAGTAGACCGGCGCGGTGACGACGCCCAGGTGCAGCAGAAACATGCCGATGTCGAAGCGGCCGTAGTGGAAGATCTTCGTCACCGCCGGATCGGTCAGCAGCCGCTTCAGGTTTGGCGCGTCGTAGGCCGGGCGACCCAGCCGCACGACGTGCGCGTCGCCGTCGCCGGCGCTTAGTTGGACCACGCAGAGCGGATCGCGGCCGAGCACCAGCCCCATGGTTTCGGAATCGACCGCGACCGACGTCACGCCGGCGAGAACGCCGTCCGGCAGGTCGCCTTCATGCAGATGATTGGTCAAGGCCGGCGAAAGCTCCTCATCGCTCCCGAACTGGGGCGCCCGAATCGGGCGGCGCGCCAAGGGTAGAGCCCGAAGGCTGGCGTGCCGAGCCGTAGCGCGTTTGCGCGAAGGCTGGTGCCCAGGAGAGGACTCGAACCTCCACGGCTGTTACACCACTGGCACCTGAAGCCAGCGCGTCTACCAATTCCGCCACCTGGGCGCGCCGGACGGCGCAAGGCCGGGACGCATAGGGCGCCGCCTGTGCGGCGTCAATCTGAACGGCTGCGGCGGAGCGAGCTGTACCCCCAATCCCGCTCATTCCGGCGAAAGCCGGAACCCAGGCAGGACTGCGTGCGAGGACGCGGCCCCCAGCGCGCCACTCTACTCAGAGCGTTCGTGGTTCTGTGGTTCTCTCCAACCTCTTCCCGCCTGGGTCCCGGCGTTCGCCGGGATGAGCGGGGAGGTTAGGGAAGCGTCAGTACGAAGATCGTCTCCATCACCGCGCGCAAGGCCGGCGTGCGGTTCTCCCCCGACTTCAGCAGCCACTGGGCGCCGACGATGACGGCGTACAGCAGGACGGCGAAGGCGCGCGGGTCCTCGAGGTCCTCGCGCAGCTGGGAGACCAGGAAGGTCAGGCTGTCGATGCGCTCGCGGTCGACCCGCTCCATGCCGGCGCGGACGATCGGCTCGCCGACCGCCAGGCGACGCAGCGCGCGCTCGAACGGCTGGTTCAGCTGGAACGGCGCGTCGTGCAGCAGCGCCTGCCAGGCCGCGGGGCGCGGATCGTCGCGGTAGGGCCTGGCCGCCGGCTCGACCACCGTCTGGCGCCAGTACTGGGTCAGCGCAGCCAGGAACTCATCGCGGCTGCCGAAGTGATGGTAGAAACTGCCCTTGGTGCGCGCCGCCGCCTCGGTGAGCCGCTCCAGGCTCAGCGCCGGCGGCCCCTCCTCCGACAACAATCGCGCGCCGAGCTCGAGCCAATTGGCTTTGGCGAACCTGCCGTTGACGAGCGCATCCATCTTGGGACCGAGCGTAGCCGAGTCGATGGGCGTCGGGAAGATACCATACCAGATGGTATGTTTCTAAGCGGCTGGCTGGATGCCTCTGTCGGCGAAGTAGCGCGCCAGCACGGCCGGATCGCCTCGCACATCGGCCACCGCGACATAGGTGTCGGGCCGCAGCAGATAGGCCGCATCCTTCGCCACGCCGGTCACCGCCAGATCCGGCCGGTATTTGAGTACGCTCACCGCGACGCCGTTGTCGCGGCCCCAGGCAAGCAGCGGCTCGGACGCCTGGCCGTAGACCACGACCTGCCACGTCATCCGCGCCAGCGCGGCCGTTTCCTCGGCGCTGACATTCGGCGTCCAGGGCAAGCGGTCGCCGGCTTTGAGCGCGCCGGTCTCGCCGACGCTGAGCGGGCCGCCGCGATAGTTCAAGGTGATCTGGGAGACGGTGCGGAACATGAACTCGCGCACCTTGTCGAACGACAGCGCCGTCTTGGCGACGATCGGCGCCAGGCGGATGCGTAAGAAGTCCGCCACAGGTCCCTCGGCGGTGGCGAAGCTGAAGGCGCGGTCGGTGCTCGCGACCAGGCGACGGGCAAAGCCGATCCGCTCGGCCTGGTAGCTGTCGAGCAGGGCGTCGGGCGCCCGCCCGCTCACCACCCATGCCAGCTTCCAGGCCAGGTTGATCGCATCGCCGATGCCGGTGTTCATGCCTTGACCGCCGGCGGGGCTGTGGATGTGGGCCGCATCGCCGACGAGGAAGGCGCGGCCGACGCGGAACTGGTCGGTCACGCGGTGGTGGACACGGTAGGTCGAGAACCAGCTCACCGTCTTCACCTGCAGCTGCATGTGCTCGATGGCGGCGGCGCTGACGTCCTCGAACTTCAGCGCCTCGGGATGCTCGGCGCGTTCGTCGCGCACGGTGCCGATCAGCCGCGCACGGCCCTTGCCGGCCAGCGGAAACACCGCCAGGAAGTCGGCCTGGTCGAGGTCGACGTGCAGTTCACCATCGACCGACGGCCCGGCCGCCTCGACGTCGGCGACATAGAACACCTGCCGGTAGGCGCCGCCCGGGAACGCCGCGCCGATCGCGCCGCGGACCGTGGAACGGGCGCCGTCGCAGCCGGCGATATAGTCGGCCTCGCAGGTTTCCAGGGCGCCGTCGGGCTTGCGCAGCTGCGCCGTGACCCCGGCGGGGCCGTCGGTAAAACCGACCAGCTCGGTCTGCCGCTCGACCGCGACGCCGAATGTCGCCAGCCGATCGATCAGGAGCTGCTCGTGCTGGTCTTGCGGGAAGATGTTCAGAAACGGATAGGGCGTCATGCCTTGGCCGATGACGCCGAACTGGATCCGCGCCGCCCGCTCGCCCCTGGCCCAGAGATTCACCGCCGGTACCTTGTGCCCGCGGGCGACCACTTCGTCGGCGAGGTCGAGCTGCTGGTAGAGCTCCAGCGTGCGGGCCTGCACCGCCAAGGCGCGCGAGGTGGTTCCGGGCCGGTCGATCTTGTCTGCGATCCGCACCTTGACGCCGAACTTGGCGAGCCACAGGGCCAGCACGAGTCCGGACGGGCCCGCGCCGACGATCAGCACCTGGCAGCGAGTCATGGTGTCGGTTCCTTCGAGGTTGGGGTGAGCAAACCACCGAGTACGGCGCCGGCGTGCTGGGCGGCCAGCGCCGGCAGATCAGGCGCGCCGGTCTCGCCGAACACGGCGTGGAACAGCCCACCCATCACCAGCGGGCCCATCAGGCTGAAGGCGTAGAGGCGCGGGTCGCCGGAGACGACCTCGCCCCTGACCTGAGCGCGGGCGATCAGGCCGGCGACCAGCGCCAACACCTGCTCGACCACATCCTCGCGCCAGATGTGCGCAAGGTCGGGGAAGTTGCTGGACTCGGCGACCACCATGCGGGCGATCGAGAAGGCGCGGCCGTCGGCCAGCAGCCCCGCCGCACCGGTCAGCAGCGCCCCCGCTAGCTCTGCGAACGGCGCCTGCGACGCCTCGAGCGCGGCGGCCATCGCGGTCAGGTTGGGCGCGACCAGGGTCCGCGCGACGGCGCGGAACAGGTCTTCCTTGGTCTCGAAGTAGAGATAGAGCGCGGCCTTGGAGACCCCGGCGCGACGAGCGATCTCGCTTAACTTCGCGGCGGCGAAGCCCTTCTCGGCGAACACGGTGAGCGCGGCCTGCAGGATCTCGCCGGGCCTCGCCTCCTTGCGTCTGCGCCATCTGGGTGTGTCGTCGACCATTGCGGATCCAGTAACTGACTCGTGGGTCATTTAGTTGCAATGCGGACCAAGTTCAATGCCGATCGCCTGCCGTTGCGCGGCGCGGGGCGCTCGTCTATCGCAAGGTCGACGGCTTCCCTCTCAAGAAGGATCGGCATGCGCGGCCTTGTCACCGTGTTCGGCGGCTCCGGTTTCATCGGATCGCAGACCGTGCGGGCGCTGGCCAAGCAGGGTTGGCGCATCCGGGTCGCGGTGCGGCGGCCCTGGCAGGCCTATCGCCAGCGGCTGCTGGGCGATGTCGGCCAGATCGAGATCGTGCAGGCCAATGTGCGGGTCGCCGAGACGGTGGAGCGGGCGCTGGAGGGCGCGGAGGCGGCGGTCTGCGCGATCGGAACCCCGTTCGAAAGCGGCAAGCAGAGTTTTGAGGCCGTGCGCGCCGAGGGCCCGAAGACCATCGCCGAGGCGGCGCGGCGTCATGGCGCCGGGCAGTTCGTCTTCATCTCGGGGATCGGCGCTGCAGACGACTCGCCTTCGAAAGCCGTGCGGGCGACGGCGCGGGCGGAAGCGGCGGTGCGGGAGGCGATTCCGGGCGCCGTCATCCTGCGTCCCTCGGTAGTGTTCGGCCCGGAAGACACCTTCTTCAACAAGATGGCGGCGATGGCCGTGGTCAGCCCGGTCATGCCGGTTTTCTGCCCGCAGACCCGCGTGCAGCCGGTGTTCGTGGCCGATGTCGCCCGGGCCGTCGCCACGGCGCTGGCGGACCGGGCGAGCGCCGGCCAAACCTACGAGCTCGGCGGCCCCTCGATCTACACGTTGCGGGAGCTGACCGGGATCACCCTGGCCGAGATCGGCCGCCCCCGCCCGATCCTCGCCCTGCCGCCGGGCGTCGGCTCCATGATCGGGTTAGGCGGCGACGTGCTGGCCTTCCTGCACGGCCCGCTGCCGATGCTGCTGAAGCCGCCGATCACGTCCGACCAGATCGCGATACTGAGCACCGACAACGTGGTGCGCGATGGCGCCCTGGGCCTCGCCGACCTCGGCGTGGCGCCCGCGGCGTTGGAGCCGATCATCCCCACCTACCTCTACCGCTACCGCAAAGGCGGCCAATACGCCGACCTCGCCCCGCCGGAGGCGCTGCGGGCCTGATCCTATTCGTGGCCGCACGTCGCGAGGGAGATCAAACCTAGGCGAGGTCGGGCTAGGCCTCAGGGGCGCGCGGCGGCTTTCAGGTGAAGGAACAGGTCGTTCACCAGATCATCTACGTCCACTCGCCCCGTCCGGGTCGGAGACAGGTGCCCGGCGGCCGCTAGGTCGGCAGCGCCGTGCATGGCCGACAACAGCAGCACTCCCAGGCGAACAGGGTCTCCCGCGGGCAGCTCGCGCTGTTCTTGGGCGTCCGAGACGGCCGTGACGAAAAGCCCTCGCACCCGCGCCGCAGCCGCGCCCAGCCGCGCATCGTCGTCTTCCCACCGACCAAAGGTCAGACGAAAACGCTCCGGATACTGGAGGGCCCATCTCAGGTAGATCAACATCATCTCCCGGACCGCCGGCGCGCCTTGCTTGTCGACGGATAGGAAGGCGTCTGCCAGGCGATCCAACTCCCGCGTGGCGATTGCGCTCAGCAACTCGGTTTTCGTCGCGAAGTGATGGTAAGGCGCGCCGCGTGAGACGCCGGCGGCCAGACCCAAACCGCGTAAGGTGACTGCGCCAGGGCCCCCTCGATCGAGCAGCTCTGCAGCCGCTGAGAGGAGGCTGTCGGGGGCGGTCTTCACCATTTTCGCTGACCTCGCGCCGCAGAACTTGACAACGTCATGTTTTCAGCAAATTATGACAGCGTCAGGTTTACGGGATCGCGACGGCGGGGGCAACAAACGTGAGCTGTATCGTCGCCGCGCTGCCTAGCGACCGAGGCCCGGCTGTTCTCGCAGGATCGACGCAATTCGATCTGGCCTCTCGCCGGACGGGACGCACCTATCGGATCTTCGTGTTGCGCCCCGACGGCGAAGCGCCGTCAGCCGGCTATTCCGTGTTCATGGCGGTGGATGGGAATATGGTGTTTCCGATCGCCGTCGCGGTGAACGCTACGTTCGCCTTGGCAGGCAAAGCGTCGCTCGTGGTCGGGGTCGGCTATCCCACCAACGCCGCGATGGACCTCATGAGCCCACGGACGCGGGACCTGACGCCGCCCACGCCGCTGGAGCGCTTGCCGCAGCGTCCTCACTTGCCGCCACCCAAGGCCGAAGACTACGGCGGCGACGAGGCGTTCTTCGCCTTTCTCACCGAGGAGCTGTCGCCGCTGCTAGCGCGGGAATATCCGATCAACATGGCCGAGCTCACGCTCTACGGCCATTCGTGGGGCAGGCTATTCACGGTCGGCGCGCTCCTTAAGCATCCGGCCTCGTTCAAGAATTTCATCGCCTCCAGTCCGTCGATCTGGTGGAACGACCGCTATGTGCTCAAGCAGCTGCGGGAGTTCAGGGCTGAGGTTCCGGCCGGGAAGCTGGCGCCCCGGCTGCTTCTGACGGTCGGCGGCGCGGAGGAAACGGCCCCAACGCCCATACCGCAGATGACCCTCGACCTGGTTGCGGAGCGCGCCGGCTGGACCGCCAGCGCTGCGCGGCGTGGCGGCGCGCTGGTTCGTCGGCAAGATGCTCCGCAAGTACCGGATGGCCAGCGATGCGCGACAGCTGGCGGCCAGCCTGCGGCGTTTGCCCGGCCAGGTCCGATTCCGCTGCTTCGCGCACGAAGATCACATCACCGCGTTGCCCGCCTCGATCGGGAGGGCCTTCGACTTCGTGCATCGCCCCTAGGCCGCAGGGTCCGGGCAGTCTCTCTTCCTGGCCGATGGCCGTGGTCCGTTTTCCGTCGTCGTGAGCGCGCGAGCTTGCGTCTGGCTAAGCGGCCGGCGCCGGGCCGATGTAGCGGGCTCGCGGCCGGATCAGCGCGCCGGTCGTGATCTGCTCGATGGCGTGCGCCAGCCAGCCGGCGGTGCGGGCAAGGGCGAACAGGGCGAACGGCGCTTCGGCGGGCAGGCCGAGCGACTGGCGCAGGGCGACCAGCGCGAAGTCGACGTTGGCGCGCTGGCCGGTCGCCGCCTCGACGTCCTTTTGTAGCGCCGTCAACTCGGGCGGGATCTCGATCGCGCCCAGCAGCGCCACCGCGCGGGGATCGCCGTCGGGATAGAGCGCGTGGCCGAAGCCAGGCGGCGGCTCACCGGTCCGCAACGCCCCGCGCCAGCCGATCCGCGCCGCGTCGCCCGCGAACGCTTCGACCCGTGCCGCCATGCCGCCGTGGCGAGGACCGGAAAGCGCGCAAAGGCCGGCGAGCACGGCCGCCGCCAGCGACGCACCGGTCGAAGCGGTCACCCGTGCCGCGAAGGTCGAGGCGTTGAGTTCGTGGTCGGCCAGTAGCACTAGGGCGCAGCGGATCGCGTCCCACTGCTCGCGCGGCGCCCGCCAGGCGCGGCCAAGCCGCTCGTGGAGCGCGCCCGCCTCCTCCTCGCGCTGCACGTGGCCTTCCGGCCCGGCGACGGCGGCGGCCATCAGGTCCAGCAACTGCGCGGCTTCGCTGGCGAGATCCTCCGCGCCGCTGCCCTGCGCCGGCGGATCGGCGGCGGCGCGCTGGGCGAAGGCGGCGAAGGCGCGGGACTGTGCGGTCGGACCTGGCGACGCGGTCTGGTCCTCGTCCGGCGGCAGGCCAAGCCCGCCGCGCAGCAGCCGCGCCACTTCCTCCAGTGTCGCCGTCTGCGCCAGCCGCACCACATCTTGGCCGCGGTAATAGAGCCGCCCGCCCTGCACCGTGGTGATCGCCGAAGCCAGCACGGGCTCGCCCCAGGCGATCGCGGCCACGGCGACGTCCGCGGCTTTGCGGCCCCGCGCCCTGCGCTCGGTCAGAGCGGCCACGTCGCTGGCGCGGTAGCGGCTGCGGCGCGGCTCGACCGGGTCCGGTTCGGCGCGCACCCGGCCGCGGCTGACATAGGCGTAGAGCGTCTGCGGTCGCACCCGCAGCCGGGTCAGGGCTTCTTCGGCGCTGAGCCAGTCGGCCATTGATTGATTCTATTGATCAAGATTGACGACAATTTTTCACGGTCTCATGGGAGAAACCGCTGATCAAGGAGAATTACATTGATCGATGGCATTGATGGACTCGAGAACATTGTCGCCGCCGAGACGGTGCTCTCCGAGGTCGACGGCCAGGCCGGCCGGCTGGTGATCCGCGGCCGCGCGGTGGAGGAGCTGGCCGGGCACGCGACCTACGAGGCGGCCGCGCACCTGCTCCTTGATGGCTTCTTCGACGGCCTGCCGAGCGATCTGGCCCCGGCGATCGGCGCGGCGCGGGCGGAGGTGTTCGCCCATGTCGCGGCGCTGGACGCTACCTTGCTGGCGCTGACGCCGATGGAGGCCATGCGCGCGCTGACCGCCCGCCTCGCCGACGGCGACGACCTGGCCACCGCCCTGCGCCTGATCGCCGCCCCGGCCGTGTTCACCGCCGCCGTGGTGCGCCGCCAGGCCGGCGCCGAGGCGCTGCGCCCCGATCCTGCGCTCTCCCACGCCGCCGACATCCTGCGCATGCTGCGCGGCAAGCCGGCGCCCGAGCCCGAGGTGAAGGCGTTCGAGACCTACCTCGTCACCGTGATCGACCACGGCCTCAATGCCTCGACCTTCACCGCCCGGGTGATCGCCTCCACCCACGCGGGCCTCGCCAGCGCCGTGCTGGGCGGCATCAGCGCGCTGAAAGGGCCGCTGCACGGAGGCGCGCCGGGGCCGGTGATCGAGATGCTGGACGGCATCGGCACGCCCGGCCGGGCCAGGGCCTGGATCGAGCAGGCGCTCGACCGCGGCGACCGGCTGATGGGCTTCGGCCACCGGGTCTACAAGGTGCGCGACCCCCGGGCCGATGCGCTGAAGCGCGCGGTGCGGATGCTGGCGGAGCGGTCGAACGTGCTGCCCGGCCGGCTGGCCTTCGCCGAGGCGGTGGAGGAAGCGGCGCTGGCGATCCTGAAGGACCGCAAGCCGAACCGCTCGCTGCAGACCAACGTCGAGTTCTACACTGCGCTCTTGCTGGAAGCGCTGGCCTTTCCACCTTCGGCCTTCACCTGTGTGTTCGCGGTCGGCCGCGTCACCGGCTGGATCGCCCACGCCCGCGAACAGGTCGCGGGCGGCCGCCTGATAAGGCCGCAGTCGCGCTACGTGGGACCAAGGCCGAAGGCGGCCGCGTAACGACGTCAATAGACCCGCTCATCCCGGCGTTCGCCGGGATGAGCGGTTTGTCGGGGAGTGAGGTGCGTGCTGACGCTGTATTTCGCGCCGGGGGCCAGTTCGATGGCGCCGCATATCGCGCTCCATGAGATCGGAGCCCCGTTCGCAGCGGTCGCGGTGTCGTTCCGCAATAACGAAACGCGCGGGGCGGACTTCCTGGCAGTGAATCCCGAAGGCAAGGTGCCCACCCTGCTGATCGATGGCCGCGCGCTGACCGAGGTGGCGGGAACTCTCTACTATCTGGCGCGGCGCTTCCCGGAGGCTCGGCTGATGCCGCGGGACGATCCCGAGGCCGAGGCGCGGGTGATTTCCTGGATGTCGTTCGTCGCCTCGACCATCCATCCGGCGCGCCGCCAGGGGCTGGACCACGCGATGAAGGTCTTCGAGCTGGCCGACCAGCGGCTGGGTGAGCGCGGCTGGGCGGTGGGCGACTATTCGATCGCCGACATCCACCTGTTCCGCCTCTATTGGCGCTTCGCCGCCTCGCTGAAGCCGCCGCCGGGCTCGTTCCCGCGACTGGAAGCGCACCACGCGCGGATGATGGCGCGGCCGGCGGTGATCAGGACCATCGCGGCGGAAACGGCGGTCGGGTATGAACTACCGGCTTAGCGACCCGCCTTCTCCCCCGCGTTCCGCTCCTGCACTTGCAGCGCGTCCGCCAACCGCATCTTCGCCGAGCCGGGGCGCAATGGCTGCGGCTGGCCGGCGTGCGGGGCCCAGCCGGTCAGCGTCAGGATCTCGAAGGTAGCGACGACGCGCCCATCCGGCGCGGCGAACTTGTCGGCGTAGAGTTCGGCGGCGCGGGCGAGCACCTTGCGGCTCAGCGGACGCCGCGCGCCGTCGACCAGGGTGCTGGTCTCGCCCATCGCCCGCAGGTCCGCCATCAGGGTGAAGATGTGGTCGTAGCGGACGGTAACGCGGTCCACGTCGGCGACGGGCAAGGCGAAGCCGGCCCGCTGCAGCAGGCCGGCGGCGTCGTAGGCGTCGGCGAACGGCGAGACGCGGGGGCCAGAGCCGCCCAGCAGCTCCAGCTCAGCGGTCATCAGCGCTCCGCGCAGCTCGATAAGCGTCGCGCCGCCCAGCATTGCGCCCAGGAACAGGCCGTCGGGCTTCAGCGCCTCGCGAATCTGAATCAGCGCGCCGACGAAGTCGTTGGTCCAGTGCAGCGCGAGCGAGGAGACCACCAGATCGAGGCTCTCCGGCGCGAACGGCAGCTGCTCCTCGTCGGCCACCAGACGCGGGCCGGGGCGCCCGGCGAGCATGGCCTCGGAGAGATCGGTTTCGAACAGCACGCCGATCTTCGCCGCCGCGTCGCTCGCGGCCAGCGCCGCGGCGAAGGCCCCGTCGCGCGATCCGAGATCGACCGCGAGCGGGAAGTCGCGCTTCACGATCTCCAGCCGCTGGACGATGTCCTCCGCCGCCCGGCGCTTCAGGAACGCCGCCGCCGCATAGCCGCGCGCGGCGCGCTCG
>Ga0302317_10002627_pt1 | contig 12154 bp, 14 predicted proteins | sample III_Palsa_N3_3_FD_200450 | JGI IMG/M metagenome (GOLD analysis project Ga0302317, IMG submission 200450) | Peat permafrost microbial communities from Stordalen Mire near Abisko, Sweden - III_Palsa_N3_3 | ecosystem: Environmental > Terrestrial > Soil > Palsa > Peat permafrost | place: Sweden...
TCATCGCGCACCCTCGCGTTGGCGCATCGCCTCATACAGCAGCGTCGACCCGGCAACGGCTGCATTCAACGACTCCACCGCGCACGGAATCGTAACCAGAACATCGGCAATGGCAAGCGCCTCGGCTGAAAGTCCAGCGCCCTCGTTGCCGATCATCACCGCACTCGACCCGGCAAAGACCGTATCCAGCAACGACCTCGCTCCCGCATGAGGTGCGACCGCCGCGTAGATCGTACATTCGCCCACTGGAAGCGATTCGCGAACGCCAGCCAGGCTGGAACGCAGAACCGGAATCCGAAAGACCGAACCGGCAGACGCTCGAACCACCTTAGGATTCCAGGGATTCACGCAATCCTGCGTCATCAGCACGAACGGCACGCCAAATGCTTCAGCAGACCGCAGCAGCGTGCCGACGTTGCCAGGGTCCTGCAACGCCTCAAGCACCAGCACTGGACCTGCATCCTGAAGCGAAACAAGCGGCTTCTCAGCAGGAATCACCACCATCGCGGCAATCCCCTGCGGCGACGCCGTATCGACGGCGCTCGCAAAGACATCGCGGCTCAGCACGACGCACTCCTCAGCCGCAAGGCTGGCAAGCTGCTGCAACACAGCCTCGCTGCCCTCGCGCACAAAGACAGTCTCGAAGCCAAGACCAGACCGCAACGCCTCGCCGATAAGATTCTCGCCCTCGATACCCACCAACTCGCCCGGCCGCGAAGCCTTCCCACTGAAGCTCGCGCGCAGCGCTTTCACGCGGGCATTCGTTCGACTCGTTATGGCAGGGGGTAACCTCATCGCGACTCCAAGTGTAACCGCGCGCTCCACCATCCGCGTCCCCGTGCTATAAGCGAAGGGGAGCAACAGACGCCACGAGGCAACACTTGACCGCAGAACTCCTCCGCATCGATCCCGACGAACCCGAGCCCGCGCTCATCGACCACGTAGCCGAATGCCTCGACGCCGGCGAGGTCGTCGCTCTGCCCACCGACACCTTCTACGGCCTGGCCGTAGACCCAGTGAACCTGCGCGCCGTCGACCGCATCTACGATCTCAAATCCCGCGCCCGCCACAAGCCGCTCTCGCTGCTCATCGCCGACACCGCGCAGGCCTACGAGCTCGCCCGCAGCATCGACGCCGACTTCGACCTGCTCGCCGAGCGCTTCTGGCCCGGCCCGCTCACCATCATCGTCAAGGCCGGCAGCAAGCTCCCGCTGCGCGTCACCGCCAACACCGGCAACGTCGCCCTGCGCGTCCCCGAAGCCGCCATCTGCCGCGCCGTGGTCAAGAAGCTCGGCCTGCCCATTACGGCCACCTCCGCCAACCTCCGCGGCATGCCCGAGTGCACCTACGCCGGCAGCGTCCGCGACCAGTTCGGCGACAAGATCCCCCTCATCGTCGATGGCGGCCCAACGGCGCGTTCGGTGGCCACCACCATCGTCGACCTCAGCGGCGGCGCCAACTCCTGGATGATCCTCCGCGAAGGCGCCATCCCCACCCACGAGATCGCCCTCGCGCTGCTGCGCTGACACGATCGCCGGCGGCATACTTATACACTTGTTTGTAGACCCCGATGAGTAACGCTGCCAAACCACAGCCGAAGCAAGCAAGCACCGCAACGCGCTTCCTGCGCTGGTGCGTGTTCCTGCTGTTCCTGGCAACCGCCGCGTGGTTCGGCTGGGTCTACCGCCAGATCAAGGCCACCAGCGAGATCGACAACGCCCAGGCCGCTGACGCCATCGCGGTCTTTGGCGCAGCCGAGTACGCCGGCCGGCCTTCGCCCGTGCTGCACGCGCGGCTGGATAAGGCAGTCTCTCTCTACCAGCGAGATATCGCGCCCGTCATCGTAACGCTCGGCGGCGGCGGCGATAAAGACTCCGGCAAGACCGAGGGCGGCGTCGGCCGCGACTACCTGCTGGCCAACGGCATCCCCTTCGACCACATCATCGCCGAGACCTACTCCATCGACACCGAGCAGCAGGTGCAGCGCCTCGCCGCCATCGCCGCTCAGCTGCACTTCCGCCACATCGTCGTCGTCAGCGACGGCACGCACCTCTTCCGCATTGCCCTGCTCTGCCGCCGCGCCGGGCTCGATGTCTACACCTCGCCGCGCGCGCCGCTGGGCCACATCGACGACCTCGACGCCGCCGAGCGCATGACCCACGAGATGCTCAGCTACACCGCCCTCCGGCTCGACCTGCACATCAGTTGGCTGCACCGCTGGCTCGAAGGCAAGAACGGCTGAAGCCCGGCTACGGCTTTCGTGCAATCACCACGCGTAGCGGCGGAAACGTCGTCAGCAAACTTCCCCCTCGGCTCTCAACATCCAAGCCGCACTCTTTGAACTCCCACATATACTCCGCCACATGTTTGTAGTCGGAGATCAACGCCACCCCGCCATGCTTCAACACCCGAGCGATTTCCTGTAGTGCTTTCTTCCTTGTCGGCTTGTCGTAGATATTGTGAATGCAAAGGTTTGAAACGATCACATCGAAGCTCTTATCCTCAAACGGCATTGCTTGCGCACCTGCGCTTACGAGCGTGCAGCGCGAGGTGATTCCTTCCAACTCCAGGTTCCGCAAAGTAGCCTGTTCTGAGTTACCGCCCATATCTTCGTTCGACCAAATATCGATACCGGTGGCATGACCGCTACCATCCAGCACAGCCAGCTTCTTCGCAACTCCCGCAAGCAATAAGCCGCGCCCGCAACCTACATCCAGCACCTGTTCATCGCCGCCCCACGTATGCAGCGAGAGCATGAAATCGCGATGGCGAAACTTGCCGAGTTTCACATACAGCAGAAACAGAAATCCCTCAGCCGTAACAATTCCGCCGAACCACCAAAACATTCCACGTAACTGTAGCTCCGCCGGCCCCACATGGAGCTTGTCGGGGAAGAAAATTGCCAGCAGTAAAAGCAAGCCGCCAATGATAAAGAAATTCCGCATCACCTTCGGCGCATCGACGCCATAATCCGGTTTCGTCCACTCCGCAATCACCTTACTCATCGTCGTCCACCGCTGCGGCAGGAACGCCGCCCTCTCGCCGCATCTTCAAATATCCGCGAATAAAAGGCTCAATCTCGCCGTCCAGCACCTTATCCACATCGCCGACTTCAACCCGCGTGCGCAGGTCCTTGGCTATACGATACGGCTGCAACACATAACTCCGTATCTGTGAGCCAAAATTAATCTCCAGCTTCGAGTCTTCCAGCTTCCGGCTCACCGCTTTTTTCTTATCCAACTCATACTCATACAGCTTGGACCGCATCATCTTCATCGCGCGGTCTTTATTCTTATGTTGCGACCGCTCATTCTGGCAGCCTGTCACAAGTCCCGTTGGAAGATGCGTAATGCGTACCGCGGAGTCGGTCGTATTCACATGCTGCCCACCCTTGCCGCCGGAGCGATACGTATCGATGCGCAGGTCCTCCGGCTTGATATCGATGACGATCGTGTCGTCGATCTCGGGCGACACATACACGCTCGCAAAGCTCGTATGCCTCCGCTTGGCCTGGTCGAACGGAGATATCCTCACCAGCCTATGGACGCCCGTCTCGCCTTGCAGCAAGCCGAAAGCAAATTCGCCGGTGACCGTGAAGGTCGCCGACTTGATGCCGGCCTCGTCGCCGTCCTGAATCTCATTGATCTCGGTCTTGAAGCCCTGCCGCTCGGCCCAGCGCAGATACATGCGCATCAGCATCTCGGCCCAGTCCTGGCTCTCGGTGCCGCCCGCGCCCGGATGCACGGTCACGATCGCATTCAGCCCATCGTTCTCCTCCGACAGCATGGTGCGCGCTTCCAGAGCCTCCGAGAACACCACCAGCGCATCGATCTCGCGCTTCAGGTCCGGCTCCACCGACGCCTCGCCTTCGCGCATCAGGTCGAAGTAAGCTTCGATATCGCCTCCGCGCCGCGCCAGCTCCGCATCGTTGGCCAGCAGCGATACCAGCCGCTTGCGTTCGCGCATCAACGGTTGCGACTTCGCCGCGTCCGCCCACACCGCCGGGTCGGATATCTTCTCCTCAATTACGGCAAGCTCTTTTTTCAGGCGGGGCGAGTCAAAGATACTCCCGCAGGTCGCGCACCTTTTCACGCACCGGGGTATAGATAAATTCCAAATCGTTCAGCATGGCCAGTTTCCTGTCTTCCTAAATCTCTACTACCAGTCTACTGCTCTTCGCTTGGCATAACTCATCGCCAGCACAGCCGCGCTGACCACGGCGCACAGCCATGCAAACCAGTCGCCATACCTGGTATAGAAGGTCTCAACGCTGCTATAGGCAAAGTTCACCGTCATCGACCCGCGAATATGCCGCGGCATGACCGCCGTGATGCGGCCATAGGGATCGATCGCAGCCGTGATGCCTGTGTTAGTAGCGCGCAGCACCCAGCGATGGTTCTCGATGGCCCGCATCCGCACCATGTCCAGATGCTCCCACGGCGCGCTGCTGTCGCCATACCAGCCGTCGTCGGAGATATTCACCAGCACCTCCGCGCCATCCCCGGCAAAATGTCGAATATCGTCGCCGAAGATCGACTCATAGCAAATAAATACGCCGTAACGCTTCCCTCCCGACTCGAATAATCTGCGTTTGATGCCGGGAACGAAGGGTAAATTGTCCAGCAGGCTGCCGGCAAAGAAAAATAGCGGCTTATAAGGCACATATTCGCCGAAAGGAACCAGACGCATCTTGTCATAATGCCCTGCATAGCTTCCATTGGGCAGGAAAAAACTGGCCGAGTTGTACTCGTCATAGTGCCCATCGCCGTTCCTCGCGCCGAAACTCAGGGCGTTCACAATCACCGGTGTTTGAGTGCGCACGGCCAACGCGCCTATCGCGTTTCGGAACTCAGTGTCGGCGTCAAAGAATGGCGCCGGGGCCTCGGGCCACGCGATGATCTCAGGCTTTATTCCAGCTCCGGCAACAGGATCGGCAGGCGCATCGCCAGGGCCGGCAGCAAAGCCCGGATGCAAACTAAGCTGTGTAAATGCAGCCAGCAACTGCTCCTTGGACTCGGATTGTTTCGCAGCCTCGGCGCCTATGCTTAGATTTTCCTGCAATAACACCGCCGTAGACGTAGCTGCGGCTTGCTTCGAGGTAGAGGTCAGCCATCCGAGCAACGTAAATCCCACCACCAGCACCGTCGCAAGCGCGAAGCCTGGGACCGGAGTCTTGCCGCGCCATGGAGAAATTCGCGATATCCAGAGAATATTTACGCACGCGATCAGAAACGACAAGCCAAAGACGCCGGTCCAGGGAGCCAGTCGAATTAATGTAAGGTTATCGACCTGCGTATATCCCAGCAGGTCCCAGGGAAATCCGGTGATGCGTGACCTGGCTAACTCGACGGCCACCCACAAAAACGGCACAGTCCGCAACACCGCCTGGGTCGAAAGCCGCTTGCGAAGGACTCCGAACAGCGCGCCGAACAGCGCGTGATAGAGCGCGACATACAACGAAAACAAGAGGAGAATTCCCATCGACGCAAGACGTGGAATGTCGCCGTAGAGATGCATCGTCTGGTAGATCCAATAGCAATTTCCCAGATACCAGAAGACACCGCAAACATAAGCCAGCAGCGTTGTTTGGGCGGGCCGCAGGCGGGTGCCGCGCGAGTCGTTGCCGAGCAGCGCGGCCAGCAGCGGCGTCAGGCAGAACCAGCAGAAAAGCCTGCGCCATAAAGGCGCCGGGCCGGCGATCGGGAACGGCAGCACCTGGAGCAACGACGATAAGATGGCGAGCGCCCAGAGACGCCAGGAAATAAACCGCATCGGTTCCGAGTCTAGCATTACAGCCGTTGCGTCCAGGGAAACATAGTCACCGGCGATTTGCCAATTTATAGCCGGTCAAGGTATTTTCTTCAGGTCGAAAATACCCGGCTAGTTTCGCCGTAGACTAAGAGCATGACTTAAGTGTCATTTGCAATGGCAAATGACAACCTATATTGTTGAAAGTCCATCGCAGTTATTATGCGTAGCAAAGATCGATGGAGTTACTAAAAGAGAATGGAGATTTAAATGGACGTCAATCGCATTGTGTCGGAGCTCGATTCTGAAATAGCCCGGCTGCAAACTATCCGCGCCGCCCTCACCGGGCTCAGTGGCACCCCCCTGGCTACCGGCAAGGCTAAACGCGGCCGCCCCAAGGGCAGCAAGAACCTTTCCAAAGCAGCGGCCAAGCCGGTCGTCGCCAAGGTCGCCGCCAAGAAGAAGACCAAGCGCAAGCTGAGCCCCGAGGGCCGCAAGCGCATCGCCGAAGCTATGAAGAAGCGCTGGGCTGAGCGCCGTAAAGAAGCCGCCAAGTAAGGACCTTGCGCTGAGTTCATCGAAGACGGAAAAGGGGAGCTGACAACCGGCTCCCCTTTCCCATTCGACACCCGGCTATTCCAGAAGAGTCAGCGGATGCCTGTGACCTCGCGAACATTGTCCTTGCCCAGAAAAAAACGCACGCTGCTATAGCCTTGCAGGAACTTTTCAATCTGGCGGGTTTGATACACGGCCTGCACCGGATAATGTCCCGAACTCAACACCACCAGGGCATCTCCATCGGTCAGTTGATACCGCGAGAAGGCCGTTCCAGGGCCATCGGGTCTGCCATGGAAGAAGGCCAGCAGCCGGCCCTGCGGGCGCAACACTTGATTCAGCCGGTCGAACAACGCCGGAACGATGCTGGGCGGCAGGTAGTTGGCCGTGTCCCACAGCAGAATGATGTCGAAGTCCCGCTGCGAGAAGTCGAAGTTCCCCGTAGCAAAGCGTTCCGCATCGAACTCCGGCTTGGCGCCCAGGGCCGCGCCGGCCTCGGGAGGCTTTCGCCACTCCGGCCGCGCCGCGTCCTGCACGATGTTCGCCATGTAGACGCTGTGACCCAGGGCGGTCAGGAAGTTGATGTTGGCCGGCGACGTGGCGCCGAAGTCCAGCACCCGCAGCCCTTCGTTCGCCTTCAGGTGCGCCAGGATGTCAGCCCATCCGCGCGAGTGGCGCGACGAGCGTTCGACCGGCCCCGCCTCTTCAAAGGCCTTATCCTTCTTGAATATCCCGAACATCGCTGCTCCGGCGGTTCTTTCAGGTCTTTCCAGTCTATGAGATGCCCAGGCGTCTCACTCCGCTAGGCCAACGTTTCTGCATCGTCGTCCGCACTCTTGCCTTCGGCCTCGGGGTCCTCATCGCCGGACTCCGCTACAGCCTCGGCAGTGGGGTCCGGCAGGCCCGCTGCGGCGATGGCCGCCAGCGCGGAGGGCATCTGCCGGCTCTGACGCAGCGCGGTGCCCGTCTGGGTATTGAACAGGTCGGGATTCCGCGGAACGCCCAGCACTCCCGTTACGGGCGCCGGTCGAGCAGCCACGGCGGGCGGCGCCACGGCAAGAGGCAAGGTCGTGGGAGCAGGTCCAGCTTCGCCGGAGCGGGCCGGATCGACATAGCCACGCAGCGCCGCGTTCTCCTCGATCGAGAACCGCGCCGCGAAGATATCGCCCAGGACCACCGCTGTGGAGCGCAGATCGACCCGGCCGGTGGCGCGTATATCGCCCTCGACGCGGCCATAGACCACGACCTCCGGCGCGGTGATGCTGGCGCGTACACGCGCCTCCGCGCCCACTGTCAGACGCCCGCTGCTTAGCCGGATCGTGCCTTCAAGCTCACCCTCAATCTGCAAGTCTTCCGTACTGGAGAGATCGCCGCGAAACGTCGCAGCCCTCCCGATTACGGTAGTTCCTTCCCCTGGCTTCATTGTCCGTTGCCCTTCCGCATCGTCCCGTTGCCCTTCTGTGCGTCGTTGTTCACGTCAGTTTACCCCGCGAAGTCACTCAGCCGAACTATACCCAAGCCGCTCTCAGAGCACAATCGTATTGCTTACGCTGTGGTTCGTCTAATCTTATAGAGCGAGGCTTCCACGTAGTGTACTTCCCTGCTCAATCTTCCTTGAAGACCCCCCTCCCGGCAGCCTTGCAGGCAGCGCTCCGCGGACGCCCTGCCAGGCTGCTCCTGACCTGCTGCATGGCCCTGGGGACCGGCCTTTTCGCCCATTCAAGCCCCGTCCAGACTACCGGACAAACGCCCCCCGCTGGAACGCCCCGCGCCTGGGTGGAGCAGGCCATGGCCAACGAGATCGGCATCATCGACGACGACGGCAAAGCCCCCCTGCGCTATCGCGTCCGCAAGGTCGATGCCAAGGGAGACACCACCCGCGAGATTGTCGAGACCCGCCAAGGCAACGTCGCCCGCCTGGTCGAACGCAACGGCCAGCCGATCACAGCCGCCGAGGACGCCGCCGAAAAAGACCGCCTCAACGCCGTGCTGGCCGCCCCGGACGACTTCATCAAGCACCATAAGCGCGACCTCTCCGCCCGCGACGACACCCTGCAACTCGTCCGCCTGATGCCCCAGGCGATGATCTACACCTATGCCCCCGGCCAGCCCCAAACACCGGGCGCGGACTCTCCGCAGGTCGTGCTCGACTTCCATCCCGACCCCGCCTTCAGGCCGCCGGTGATGCTGGCCGACCTGCTCACCGGTCTCGAAGGCCGCCTCTGGATCGACACCCGCTCCCGCCGCATGACCCGCGTCGAAGGCCGCGTCCTCCACCCCGTAAACTTCGGCTGGGGCTTCGTCGCCCGCATCTACCCCGGCGGCTCCATCGAGTTCGAGCAGGCCAACCCCGGCGGCGACCGCTGGGTCTACTCCCGCCTCGTCGAGCACCTTACCGTCCGCGCGATGATGGTGAAAACAATCCCCGAGAACAACCAGATGACCGCCAGCGACTTCCACCTGCTGCCCGCGCCGGTCAGCTTCCAGGAGGCCATCCACCTGCTGCTCGCCATGCCCATCCCGCTGCGCTAGCTTAGCCGCAGCGTCTGCCTGCGCACAGTGATCTTCTCCACCCGCTCCCGCACCACCTCAAACCCGCGCCCCGGCGTAGTCGGCACAATAATCTCGCCCTCCGCGCTCACCGTGACCTCCGGCTGGATGATGTCGTCTGTCCAATAGCGCTTCGACGCCGAAACATCCCCGGGCAGAGAGAAGTTCGGCAGCGACGACAGCGCAATATTGTGCGCCCGCCCAATGCCGGTCTCCAGCATCCCGCCGCACCACACCGGCACGCCGTGCTCCTGCGCGACGTTATGGATCGCGATGGCCTCGGTAAACCCGCCCACGCGTCCAACCTTGATGTTGATGATCCCCGCGCTGCCCAACTCCAGCGCGGCCCGTGCGTCGCGGCGGTTGCGTATGCTCTCGTCCAGGCAGATCGGCGTTCCCAGCCGCTTCTGCAACCGCGCGTGGAAGTAGAAGTCGTCGGACCACAGCGGCTGCTCGATCATCAGCAGGTGGAAGCGGTCCCAACTCGCAATATGGTCGGCGTCCTCCATCCGGTACGCCGAGTTGGCATCGCAGCTCAGTGTAATGGCCGGCCAGCGTTCGCGCACCTCTTCAAAGATCTTCACGTCCCAGCCATGCTTGCACTTCAGCTTGATCCGCCGGTACCCCGCCGCCACTTCGGTCGCGATCTTCTCCATCAGGATGGCCGGCGTCGGCTGTATCCCAATCGAAACCCCGCACGGAATCACCGCGCGCGTCCCACCCAGCAGCGTCGCCAACGGCAAGCCCTGGAGTTGCGCGTCGAGGTCCCACACCGCATTTTCCAGCGCCGCCTTGGCCATGCGATGCCCGCGCACCTGCTCAAACAGCGCCGGACAATCGCGCCCACTCTCCACTTCAGTCTTCAGCAGCCGCGGCACAAGCTCCGTCTCCATCACATGCCACGCCGTCTCCACATCCTCATCGCTGAAGTAAGGATGCTCCCCGGCCACGCACTCCCCCCACGCGCTGATGCCCTCGGACTCCAACTCCACCAGCAGAATTCGCCGCCCCGTAGTAACCCCAAAGCTTGTCTCAAACGGATAAGCGAGCGGCATGTTCAACTCGCGCAGGTGGATCGCTTCAATCTTCATGACTTTTTCCTCAACCTCGTCTTCCTTGCTGTTGCTTTTTTCTAGTTTCCATTCCCGCAGGCCGGGGTCCCTGGCGAGCGTTCTTGGCTCGCTGGGGTGGAGCGAATCTGCTTCTCGCCTCAGTACTCTAACCCCTCCTCGAAAACACCCAGCAAAAAACTCCCGTCGCCCAACTCACCACGCTCATACCCAACCACCGCCAGCCCGCGCGCAAACGCCGACTCCAACGCCGCGGCATTGCGTGTCTGCACCTCGCGAGCCTTCACCCGGTCCGTCTCCGACGCCTTCCACGCATGGATCGCCGCGGGCACCTCCACGCGCTCCACCACCTCAATCTTCGGCGGCTCGCCAGCCAACGCACGCTTCACGCGCTCAGACCGCAGCCACCACTCCGCATAGACGCGGTCGGTAGGCAGCCCGCCCTGCAGCGGCGAGCTCGACGCCCCATAAAAGTCGTGCGCATACCGCCGCGAGATCGCCCCAAGTTTCGAAATATTCAAATGCGCATTCTTGATCTGTAGCGGATCAAACGTCCACTCCATCAACTCGAACCCACGCGCCAGCGCATCGTCCCGCTGCGCCAGCTTCAGGCTGCGTCCCAGCCCCGCATTGCGATACTCCTCGCGCACCCCCAGCATGTGCGAATGCAGATACGCGTGCCCGTTGCGATACCCCGGCAACGCCATCGCAAAGCCAACCATGCGCTCGCCGTCATACGCTCCCAGCACCTGCCCGCCGATGCGCGACGCGACCAAAAACACCCGCCTCGGAATCATGTCGGAGGGGTCATAGCCCCAGACTGCCTCCTCAAGCTCGACACAATCGTCGAACTCCTCCAGCGTCATCAGCGAACGTACCGTAATGGCCTTGCTCACGCGCTCACCTGCGTCTCAGCGGCCTTCGCCGCCGCCCACAGCCGCTCCAACTCATCGGGCCGCATCGCTTCCAGCGCCGCACTCCCGCCCACCGCCAACTCCATCGCCTTAAACCTCCGCCGGAACTTCGCATTGCTGCGCCGCAGTGCCGACTCCGCATCCACCTTCAAATGCCGCGCCAAATTCATCGCCGTAAATAACAGATCGCCAAACTCCTCTTCCACGCTCTCCGCCGTACCGCGCTCCATCTCCGCACGAAGCTCCGCTGTCTCCTCCGCCAGCTTCTCAAACAACCCTGCGGCATCAGGCCAATCGAACCCCACCTTCGCCGCCTTCGACCCCAGCTTGCCTGCCTCCAGCGTCGCCGGCATCGACCGCGGAACATCCTCCATCATCGACTCCTTAGCCGGCGCGGCCTTCTTCTCCTCGGCCTTGATCTGCTCCCAATTCCGCAGCACGGCATCGCTATCGCTCGCTTCAACATCCCCAAAGATATGCGGATGCCGCCGAATCAGCTTCGCATTCAAATTCTCCGCCACATCCCGCAGATCGAAGTACCCCGCCTCACTCGCCATCTGCGCATAAAACAACACCTGCAGCAGCAGATCGCCCAGCTCATCCTTCAGCTCCGGCCAAGCCCGCCGCTCGATCGCATCGAAGACCTCGTAAGTCTCCTCCAGCGTATGCCGCTTGATGCTGTCAAACGTCTGCTCGCGGTCCCATGGACAACCCCCCGGCCCGCGCAGACGCGCCATAATCGCCACAGCCCGCCGCACACTCGCCGCTGCGTCGTCCGCCTCACCCACAACCCGCTCTTCCATCCCTCCAGCTTACCCGACCTCTGCGGTGCCACAGAACCGGGTGGCCCATCCTCACGACGGCTTCATCGTCGTTAGGGTGGGTTATCGAGCGGAGCTCGACCGCTCTCCTCCGCACCGGTGATACCCTGTCTTCGATGGCGACCGTGCCCAACTCGACCCCCCGCAAACGCCCCTGGTGGGTCGTGATCCTGCTCGCGGCGCCCTACCTCGGCCTCTGCTTCCCCGGCCTCTACGCCCGCGCCACCCCAGCGCTCTTCGGCTTCCCCTTCTTCTACTGGTACCAGTTCGCGTGGGTGATCCTGACTTCGATCCTGCTCTATGTCGTCTATCGCCAGCTAAAATCCCACTAGCGGCCAGACGGTCTTACTCCACTCCGCAGCCTTACGTACCCACTCAGCAGAACTGCGCCGGTTACACAAACATAGCCAGCAATGCCCAATAGATTATTGGGGTCCCAATCGGCAATAAAATCAACCACCATAAATGCCACCGCTGCGGCCCACGCGCCCCTCTT
>Ga0302317_10002631_pt1 | contig 12148 bp, 6 predicted proteins | sample III_Palsa_N3_3_FD_200450 | JGI IMG/M metagenome (GOLD analysis project Ga0302317, IMG submission 200450) | Peat permafrost microbial communities from Stordalen Mire near Abisko, Sweden - III_Palsa_N3_3 | ecosystem: Environmental > Terrestrial > Soil > Palsa > Peat permafrost | place: Sweden...
AGGGAGTGAAACTCCGGCGACATCTGGTCGTTGCTGCCGAAGTCCACCAGGTGCGGCTCATAGGCCAGCCCGGTCTCCTCCAGCATGATCGACACCTTGACCCCGTTCGGCGTCGGCAGCGAATACAACTGGATCCGCTCCGGATGCTGCGCCGGCCATTTCCGTGCGATCGGGAACTCAGAAAAATCCATCAGGGCCTATCCTCCTCAGATTGAATGGCGGGCAGGCTGTGGCGACAGCCCGGTACCCGCGTATTCTCTCAGAAGATGGCGATCGACCTCGTCGCGATCAAGCCCCCTCCGGCTTTTGCCCGATTCACTTGGCCGGCGCCGGCGCCTGCGCCTTCAGCAGCGCCAGCCTGGCCTTCCAGTCCTCCTTCGGCTCGGCCAACGCAATCCTGGCGGGGTCGAGCTGCGCCAGCATGGTCCAGGCTTCCGGCAGATTGGTGCCCGCGGTGAAGTCCTCGCGCACCAGCAGGAACTTGAACAGTTGCGCCTCGGGCACGGTGACTCCCAGCAGCCGGTCGTAGGACGCCACGGCCTGCGACAGGTCCTGCATGCCGGCGTCGCGCTCGCCGTCGGCGATTTCAGCCAGGCCCAGGCAGGCGCGGGCGCGCAGGCTCATGCGGTGCTCGGCGCCGGCGCTGGCTACCTCCATGCTGTAGGCGGAGCGCAGCGCTGTGCGCGCGTCGCCGATGCGCCCCTGGTTCAGCTCCAGCCAGCCGAGGAAGGTCAGGGCTTCGGCGGTGAGGCCATCGTCGCCGATGGCCGCGTGCAGATCCTTGTAGGCCGCTTCCAGCATCTTCCCGGCTTCGGCATCGCGCGCCGCCAGGAACAGGCCGATGCCGTAACGCTCCTCCACCGTGCCGGTCAGCGTACCGCCGTCCTTCTCCGCGTGTTTCACCTCATCCAATGCGTCGGCAAACAACTGGTGCGCCTCGTCGAAACGGCCCAACGCCGAGTAACACCAGGCCAGCGAAGTCTGGCGAATGGCGATCTTGCTGATGTCGCTGGGGTCGTTGCGCAGCGCCTCGTCCAGTCCCTTCTGGAAATACGGCGTAGCCCGCTCGAAGTCCTGCAAGGCGAAGTAGTAATTTCCATTGATGACATCGCGTCGCAAGGCGGTGGGCAGGTCCACGTCATGCCTGGCGGCGAGCGTGGCATTGGCCTCGTCCAGCAGCGCCCGCGCCTGGACGAATTTCTGCTCCACGGTCAGCGCGAAGACCAGGCCGTATTCGGCGCGCACCGTGCCGAAGTCGACGCCGTGCGCGCTGGCGCGGCCAAGCTGCACCGCCAGCCGCACCTGTTTCTCCGCGGCGTCGTAATCGCCGTCCTCGACATAGACCTGGCCGATAGCGGCGCGGACCGAGGCTTCCACTTCCGGCTGCTCCGGAAAACGCCCCGCCAGCTTGGCCGCCGCGCGATCCACCGCTTCGCGCACCGTTAGCCCGCCGGGGGCGCTGCCATTGACGCTGAACGGCGAGCCCGCCGACAGGATGTCCTGGTCGAGAAAGCCGACCACCGCCTCGGCAATGGAAGCCTGGTTGCGGGCCTCGTCGCGCGCCTTCAGCGCCAGCCGGTAGTACCACAGGCTCAGCGCCAGGCCCGTGCTCAGGGCCAGCACCGCCGCGATCAACAAAGGCCGCCGCGCCCGGCTGCGGTCGAGGCGCTCCTGCAGCTCCACCGCGCGCCGGTTGGTTTCGCGCTGCCGCAGCAGCGTCGCCCGGCGCTGCTCAAGGCGCCGCAGGCGCCGCGCCAGCTCCGCCGCGGCGGTGAGCCGGCTGGCCGGATTGCCGGCGGCGGCGGCGGCGATATCGCCGCGCAGCACTTCATCGGCGATGTCCTGCTCCCAGCCCGGCGCCATCGGCTTGCGCAGGTCGCCCAGCACCACTTGGTACAGCATCACGCCCAGCGCGTAGATGTCCGACAGCGCTGTAGGCGCCTGCCCGCCGATCACCTCCGGCGGGCAATACAGCATGGTCGTAGCCTCGGCCGAGCTCAGCGTTCCGGTCATGCCCAGCCGCGTGATATTGAGCTCCGCCAGTCGCGCCGGCTCCAGCAGGCGGCCGCTGCCGAAGTCGGTCCAGCGGATGCGCGGGCTGCCGTCCTGCGCCACCCAGATCAGTAGATTGGAAGGCTTGATATCCAGGTGCAGTACGCCCACCGCGTGCGCCGCGGCCAGCGCTTCGGCCGCCTGCGCCATCAGCTCCAGCCGCAGCGGCAGCGCCACCTTCGCCGCCCCGCCCTGCGCCGCCAGCCAGTCCACCAGGCTACCGTGACTGCAGTACTCCAGCTCCAGGAAGTAGGGCTGCGCCTCCAGGTTGTAGTCCAGCAGGCGCGCCAGGTCGGCGCGGTTGCCGAGGCTGCTTTGCAGCAGGCGGTGAATGGTCAGTTCGCGCTTGAGCGCGCCCACCGCCACCGCATCCAGTGCGAACTTGAACACGCGCTTTTCCAGCGTCTTGTCGTGCTCGGCCAGCCAGATACCCCCGCGATCGTCGAACGGGTGCTTGAGCCGCCAGTGCGGACGCAACGGCGGGCAGTCGCCGGTCTTGAGGCCGCCGCTGGAGCGAGGCGGCTCGCTGGCCGCGGCGGCGGGGCCATCCGCCTGATTGCGCTCCACCACGCCGGTGAAGCGATAACCGTAGCCATGCACGGTGAGAATCAGGGTCTGGCTGTCGTCGCCGAGGGCGGCGCGCAGTTTCTTGACGCAACTGGAAATCACCGACTCCGTCACCACCCGCCCGGTCCAGACGCTTTCCATCAGGTCGTTCTTGGTCACCAGGTCGCCGGCATTGCGCAGCAACTCCACCAGCACCTCGAGCGGCTTGTGCTCCACCGTCAGCAGTTCTCCGCTGCGCCGCAACATCAGGCGCTCCACATCCAGCTCGAACCGGCCAAAACGGTAGATGTCGTCCACTTCGATCCAGGGCTCCCCAATCTGTCGGCGGGCTTCAAGCCCTCTGTGCCGCTTCCCTGCCGCATGGGAGCATCCGGCGGCGCCATGGCCCCGTCAAGGGGCCGCGGGCCGGGGGAAGCCCCAAGTCACGATCTTTCCAGCATTCGTCACGATTCGTCAGAACTAAGTCAGGACTTTCCCTGTATACGGGTCCATGCTGCCTCGCCGCCGGATTGCGGGGAGTGGCGCATCGAGGCGGCGGTGGAGGAGTGGTGCCTTGTTTCCGCTACGGCGTCATGGCGGCGCCGATCGCGGATTTTTCCTTGGATTTGGGGAGCATCGACATGAAAAACATTCGCTGGTCGCGTCATCGTCTTCCGGTTGCCGCCGCGGTCACGCTGAGCGTCTGCGCATCGGCCCTCGCCGCAAGCTTCGTCTTCAGCTACGTCAGCACCTACGGCAGCAGCGGTCTGTCGCAACCCTATGCCGGCACCACCAGCACCGGGCAAAGCTACGCCCGCGATGTGACGATCAGCAACGGCGATTCCAGCCAGAGCGTCTACTCGCTGGTGCAGGCCAATCCCAGCAACAACGATGGCAACTACCAAGGCCCTTATTCCATCGTGCGCCGCCTTGCCAACGGCAACATCGACACCAGCTTCGGTGCCAACGGTTACGTCAACACCTTCAACCTGAGCAGCAACAGCGATTACCAGTTGCAGAGCCTGTGCGTCGATCCCGGCACGCTGGATACCACGTTCAATGCCGCCAACACGCCGGGCGTGCTCACCATCACCAATCCGGGCGGCGCCAACGGCATATCTTCGGGAAAGTGCGGAGTATCCAACAAGGGCAACGGCAACAACGGCACGATCCTCCTTTCGGGTGACAGCGATCTCTATACCAATTGCACCAACGGCAGTAGTTGCAGTGCCACCTCCGGCCAGCTGGTCATCGCCAAGATCGACGGCTCGGGCAGCCTGGACACCACCTTCGGCACCGGCGGCATCGTCAACATCACCGTCAGCAGCGGCGGCAACGCCCTGGTGGCGGAGGGCTCCGGAATCGGCGGCAACGGCTACGAGTCCAATTTTCCGGATCTGGTCGTCGTCGGCGACGCCTATCCCAGCGGCAACTCGAACGCCCAGGAAGCGATGGTGGTAGCGGTGAACCGCTGCACCGGCGCATTGGACACCAATTTCAACGGCAGCGGCATCCTGGTCAATAGCAGCTATGGCAGCGCGGTGCTGGGCCGCATCGTTGGCGGCTCGCTCTCGGCGGGCGGCACCGCCACCGATCTGGACGTGCTGTTCGCCGTCAGCGGCACTCCGCCCATTACCGCCGCGTTCGTCGATTACCCGATCAGCGGCGCGGTCCCCAATACCACCAGCCCCACCACGCAGACCGGCACTATCACCTTCCCCAGCGCCGCCGTTTCTCCCAAGGGCGTGGCGCTGGACAGCAGCGGCCAGGGTGTGCTGTCAGTCAACACGACGTCCAACGCGGAAGCACTGATGGAGATCAGCGGCTCCAACGCGCTGGCCTACACACCGACCACCACCGCCGAACCCAATACCTGCTCGGATAGCGGCAGCAGTTCCTCGGGCGGTAGCTCCAGCAGCTCTTCTTCCAGCTCCTCCAGCTCCAGCAGCGGCTCGTCCTCTTCCAGCAGCAGCTCCAGTTCGGGTGTGTCCAGCAGTTCCTCGTCGTCGAGCAGTTCGTCGTCCTCGTCCAGCGGCAGCTCCAGTTCCTCCAGCAGCAGCTCCTCTTCCTCCAGCTCGTCCTCGAGCGGCAGCTCCAGCAGCAGCTCTTCCGGCGGCGGCGGAGGTGGTGGCGGCGGCGCGGTCGGCCTCGACATGCTGCTCGGCCTGGGCTTCGCCAGCCTGCTGCGCCGGCGGATGAGCCGGCCGACGTAGCCTGATCGGCTGAAACGGAATGCGGGACTCCCCAGGGGAGCCCCGCATTTCAACGGCGGCGGCCAGGCACCCGCGCCTTCACCTCCATCTCTCTGGCGCCTTCCTTTGCCAGCCGCTCCAGCATCAGCAGGATGCGGGCGCGCTGGCCTGCATTGAACGATGCCAGCGGGATCAGCCCGGTATCCCACAGCAGTTCCTGGGCGATGTGGGCCAGCGCGACGCGTTCGAATGTTTCCATTGCAGGGGTTTTCCCGGTGATGGTCTTGAGCAGGTGGATGCGGTGCTACGCGCCCAGGCCGGTGAAGGCGAAATCGAGTTCCGGCTTGCGCCCGCAGACGATGTCGGCGATGGCCTTGCCCGAGCCGCAGCCATGGGTCCAGCCCAGCGTGCCGTGGCCGGTGTTGAGGAACAGCCCCGGAACGCGGCTCTTGCCGATATAGGGCACGTTGGACGGCGTGGCCGGGCGCAGCCCACTCCAGAAGCTGGCCTGCGCGGTATCGCCGGCGCCGGGGAACAGCTGCTCCACGCGCCGCACGATGGCCTGGCAACGCACCTCGTTGAGCTGGCGGTCGTAGCCGTTCAGCTCGGCGGTGCCGGCAATGCGCAGCTTGTCGCCGAGGCGCGAGAACACCAGCTTGTACTCGTCATCGGTCAGCGACACCTGGTGCGCCATCGCGGCGTCCTTCACCGGCATCGTCACCGAATAGCCCTTGGCCGGATACACGTTCAGGCGCACGCCCAACCGCTCGGCCAGCTGCGGGCTGAAACTCCCCAGCGATAGCACATAGGCATGCGCATCGCGGCGGACGTAGCGGCCTTCGGGATCGGTCAGCTCGACATGGGCCAGGCCATGCTCACCCTGCCGCAGCGCCGTGATGTGATGGTTCATCAGGAACTTCACCCCGCGCTCGACACAGATGTCGGCCAGCGCACGGGTGAACTGCTGCGCATCGCCGGATTCGTCCGCCGCCGTGTAGGTGGCCCCGGCGAGCTGCGGCCGGATGTGACGCAGCGCCGGCTCGATCGCCACCGCCTCGTCGGCGGAAATCAGGCGACGCTCGCAGCCCAGCTCCACCATCTGCCGCGTCGGGCCGATGGCGTCCTCGAACTCGCGCGGGTCGGTATAGAAATGCAGGATGCCCTGCGTACGCTGCTGGTAGTGCAGACCCTGCTCGGCGCGCAGCGCTTGCAGCAGGCTGCGGCTGTAAGTACCGAGATTGACGATCTGGCGGATATTGTGGCGCGTGCGATGCGGCAGGCATTCATAGAGAAAGCGCAGCCCCCAGTGCCACTGCTGCAGATCGGCGCGCAGGCGGAACAGCAGCGGCGCATCGTCCCGCCCCAGCCACTTCAGCACCTTCAGCGGCGCGCCCGGATTGGCCCAGGGCTCGGCATGGCTGACCGAGATCTGGCCGCCGTTGGCGAAGCTGGTCTCGGCCGCCGGATAGCGCTGGCGGTCGATCACCGTGACCTCGCAGCCCAGCTGGTTCAGGTAATAAGCCGTGGTGGTGCCGACGACGCCGGCGCCCAGTACGATGACTCTCATGTGCGTCTCCGCAAGACAACGAGGAGGACGGCGCTGCCACCCCATAGGGGTACGAGCGCCGCTCCCGCTGTCCTGGGGCCTGAGAGTTTCCGCGGACACAATCCGCGTTGCTTCTTCGGCGGACCCGCGCCGTTGATCCGCGGGTCGCTCTTCAGACGGCTATGTGCGTAGGCAGTACTGGAACCTGAGCGTTCATGGGAGATTGCGCCTTCGGTGGAGCCGATGCCTGCGCATCGGCCCGCTCTCCTGCTTACGGACCGAGCATAGCAGCGGCGGCGGGGCGCGGCGCTTGACATTGGGCGCCAAATCCATCGGGCGTATCACAGATTTCGGGGAAGAAAGCCCGGCTCGCGCTCTACCACACGAGCCGGGAGGATCGGGGCCCAGCCTGTCCGCCCTGGGGGCAATCAGCGGACAGGATCGTTCCGGGACACGATTGGGTGCCGCTGTTGAAAGCCGCCCTGCCTGCTTCCAGCCTCGTCAGAAGCTGTAGTTCATCTGCACCCCGACCGACCGGGGCGTGCCGACCACTTCCTCGATGAAGCCGAACGGGTTCGACTCGTCGAACGCATCCGACAGGTACTTCTGGTTCGACAGGTTGCGCCCGAAAACCGCCACCTCCCAGATGCCCTGATCGAAGGAGTAGCCGATGCGCGCGTTTTCCAGCCAATAGCTGCGCTGTGTAATGAGGGGATCGTCGGTCGTGTCGAAATACTGCTTCGTGCGGTAGTTCGCGTTGGCCTGCAGGTCGAGCGTGCCCGTCTCGAAGGGAATCCGGTAGTCGAGAATGCCGGACAGCGAAGTTCTCGGCGCCAGCGGCAAGGTGTTGCCGGCGTAACTCTGCATCGTCCCGCTGGTGTCGACGATGGACGTCAGCTGATCGATCTTCGCTTCGAGCAGGCCCAGGTTGACCGTGGCGGTCAGATAGCGGATCGGCTTGGCCACCATTTGCAGGTCGATGCCGTCGGTGTGGGCCTTGGGCGCGTTGGTCAATATCAGCAGGGGCAAGCCGCCGCCCCCCGCAACCGGGTTGATCTGGGTGAACACCTGCATGTCGCGGTAGTCGTTGTAGAACACCGCCGCATTGAACAGCAGGCGCCGGTCAAACAGCTCGGACTTGACGCCGATCTCGTAAGCCAGCACCTTCTCCGGCGAGACCGGGTTGCTTTGCACATTGGCTTCCGCGGGATTGGTGCTGAGGAAGCCGCCGTTGAAGTCGGCGCTCTTGAATCCGGACGCGGCGCTGGCATAGGCGAGGATGCGCTTGGTAAAGCTGTAGTCCAGCGCGGTACGCCAGGACGCCGCCGAGTTGTACGAGCTCTTGTCGAAGCTCCACAGCGGCGTGTACGGCCCGAAATTGTTGATGCCGTTGCTCTGCACCGCCTCCGAGTCGGCGGTCTTGAATTTCTTGCTCTCGTCGGTGAAGCGCGCGCCCAGGGTCAGCTTCAGCTGTTCCGTCAACGCGTAATCGGCCTGTCCGAAGATCGCGCCCGAAGTGGTGATCTGCTTGCTGTTGTCGAGCAGCATCGCCGCCACGCCGTTGCCGGCCCCGGCGCCGTAGAACGTATCGAAGTCGAGCAGTTCGCCGGCCGGCTGGTCCTGGCTCAGCCACTCATCGAGGTTGTAAATCCCCAGCACCCAATGCAGATTGCCCAGGTCCTGTGCGGCCCTGAACTCCTGGGTGATGGTATTGCTGTTGACGCCAAAGTCGATGTCCAGCAGGCGATTGGGGCCGGCGTCGGTGTTCTCGGGATGGAACTTGTCGAAGTGCTCGAATGCGGTGATCGAGGTGAAAGCCACCGAACCCGGCTTGTAGTCGACGCGCAGATTCGATCCGATACTGTTCACCACCAGATTCTGCTGCCGGTCGAAAGAGCCGTTGTAGAAGCCCTTAGGCGTGCCGTAACCGAACAGATCGACGCACCCTCCGGCGGAGATCTGCGCCTGGCTGCACTGCACCGGAGTTCCGGCATAGGCCGGGTATCCGGGGGGAACGTTGCTGTACTGGACAGGATCGTTCTGGGTGCCGGGGGCGCTCGGCTGAAATACGCCGACATGCCGGTATTCGGTCGGACGCGTATTGACCTGGCCGCCATGCACATTGAACAACAGGGTCAGATCGCTGATCGGCTTGTAAAGCAGCAATGCGCGGGTAGCGAAGTCGTTCGCGCCGTTCTCATGATTGCCGGTCAGCGCGTTGGTCATGTAGCCGTCCGAATTGTTTTTCACCAGGGCGAAACGACCATCCAGCCCCGGCGCGAGCGGGCCTCCGACAGCGCCTTCCAGCGAAAAGGTGTCGTACGAGCTGTATCCGGCGTGAATATCCGCGGTGAAGGTATCGGTAGGCTTGGCGGTGATGAAATTGATGGCGCCACCGCTGGTGTTGCGCCCGTACAGCGTTCCCTGCGGGCCTTTCAGCACCTCGATGCGGTCCAGATCGAACACCTGGAAAGTCTGCGACCCCGGTGCGCTCAGATAAACCTCGTCGACATACACGCCGTTCGGCCCGGCGTTGTTGGTATCGAAGTCGTTCACACCGATGCCGCGGATGGTAATGATGGGCTGGCTGCCCGCTCCCGAAGGCAGGGCAATATCGACATTGGGTATCGCCTGCGCGATGTCGGTGGAAGACTTGATGCCGAGCTGGTTGATGTCCTTCGCGGTCAGGGCCTGGATCGTGATCGGAATGTTCTGCACGTTCTGGCTGCGCTTCTGCGCCGTCACCAGCACTTCCTCCAGCTTGGTGTCCTTGTCGCTCGCAGCCTTCGCCGCGGCCTTGCCCGGCGTGGCCGCGCTCGGCGCTGCCGCCGCAGGCGCCGGCGGCGTCGCCTGCACCTCAGTGCCATCAGGCGGAGCAGTCGCCTGCGCATTCGCCACACCGACGGCAAGAACCATCAAGGCACAGCAGCCCGCGATCAACTTTTTCATCCCGCCCCCCCCAATTGATATCGCCAATACCAGTAATACCGGAACCCCAGCGTTCATCGAACATTGCGCCCGCGGTGCTTCATGACGCGCGCATCAGCTCGGTTTCCCCCACATGGCTGCGAAATATCTGCGCCGATACGGAGTACCGCTTGACATTCAACGCCAGCTGCCGGTTGGCGCCGACGGTCAAGCGCCGCGCCTGACGGTTACTTAACGTGCAAACAACGACAAACAGTCGCGCGCATGCGGAAGAGGAGTAAATCCCATCATGCAGATTCAACTCAGGGCGTCTTTCGTTTTCGATTCACTGCACCGGCCACCCAGCACCGCGCTGGCCGTCGCGGCCGGCCTGCTCGCGCTCCTGCTGCTGCCCGCCTGCGGCGGCAGTTCTCCGGCAGCGTCGATAACAGCGCAGGAGCCGCCGCCGATCGCAGGCCTGGTCAGCGCGCCCGGCGGCCCCTTCCTCACCGACACCAGCGGACGGCACCTGCAATTCCACGGCGTCAACATGGTGGCCAAGTGCGAATCCACCAGCATCGCCTCCACCGCTGCCGGCGCGCCCTGTCTGCCCGGCCCCGCCGGCGCGGCGCCGAGCGAGCCAAATTTCTACCTCGCCCTCGACACCAGCGAAGCCGATCCCGAGCGCCGCATCACCGAAAGCGAAGTCGAAACCCTGGCATCCATGGGCTTTACCAGCGCCCGCGTCGGCATCATCTGGGCAGCCCTGGAACCGGGACCGCTCGGGGTGGAGCCCAACGATCCGCGCTACTGCACCGCCCACGCCAACGGCACCGCATTCGCCGCGCTGGCACCGGCGGACGAACCCTTCGACCAGGCCACCATCGACGCCTACCTGGCCAATATCGATGGCCTGGTTGCCATGCTCGCCCGGCACGGCATCCGCTCCCTCATCGACATGCACCAGGACGATTACAGCGCCGCCTTCTACAACGCCACCAGCACCACGCCATGGAAAGCCGAGGGCGCGCCGCTGTGGGCGGTGTGCACCGGCGCGGCGTCCAGCGGCGCGGCGCTGCCGCCCTCCAGCGCGGCAGCCTGGGGCACCGCGCCGTATACCGACTCGCGCATCACCACCGCCATCGGCCACTTCTGGGCCAACGATGTCTCCGCCAACCTCCAGGGCGAGTACATTCGCACCTTCGCCGCCGTGGCTACCCACTACCAGGGCAATCCGGCCGTGCTCGGCTACGACCTGTTCAACGAGCCGTTCAACAGCACCCTCGACGAAGTGGTCGCGCCACTGCTGAACAGCGAGTTGCAGTGCTTCTACGCCGGCAAGACCTATGCGCCGCTGTCCTGCGGCCTGACCCTGCCGCCCCAGCAGTCACCGGATAGCGGCCTGATCCCGGCCTTGCAGGCGGCCGATCCCGGTCACCTGGAATTCTTCGAGCCGGATGCGGCCGCCAACCTCGGCGACCCCAACACCATTGCGGTGCTGGAATCGTTGCCTTTCACCAACCTGGTCTACGGCTTCCACGTCTACCCGCAGCCGGCCGGCAACACAGTGCTGGAGCAGCTCATCATGAGCGAGGAGCAGCTCAGCCGCGGCCTGATGCAGACCAGGCAGCCGGGCGGACCGGCCTGGTTCATGACCGAGTTCGGCGCCGCCAATGACGTCAGCGACGACGCCAACTACGGCAAGCTGGCCGACTCCATGTTCCTGAGCTGGATGTACTGGGCGGCCAAGCAGTTCCACGATCCCACCGGCGGCGCCGAGGAAGGGCTGCTCGACGCCAACGGCGCGCCGCAGCCAATGGCGGCGGTGCTGACGCGCACCTATCCGCTGGCCACCGCCGGCACGCCCACCGCGCAAAGCTTCGATCCGGACAGCGCGGCCTTCAGCTTCAGCTACACGCCGGATGCCGCGATCACGGCGCCAACCCAGATCTTCGTCCCGATCGCCCAGCACTACCCCAAGGGCTACCAGGTCACCGTCACTGGCGCCACCGTCACCTCGGCAGCCGGAGCCGCGGTGTTGACGTTGCAGAACGAGGCGGGGGCGACCAAGGTTGAAGTCAGCGTCTCTGCCGTACAGTAGCGCTATGCGGCCATGAAGCCAGGGAACGTACTCAACAAAATCTCGCCGCCAAGCGAGGAGAGGGGCAAACGAATGGATATCCAACAACAATTTGCGCCGCTTCGTGCGGCAACCATGCTCTGCGCCGGGCTGCTGCTCGCCGCCTGCGGCAGCAGCAGCCCGGTCGGCAACGGCCAGACCTATCCCAACACCGTGATCGGCGCCAACCAGACGCTCACGCCCGACGGCCAGGGCAAGGCCTGTCAAAGCGGCCTGGGCCGCACCTACAACGTCAGCATTCCCTCGCCGCTGGGCAACGGTGAAATGATCGGCGCCACCGTGTTCGAGCCGGCGGTGATGGACTGCACCAAGAAATATCCCCTGATCCTGTGGCAGAGCGGCTGGGCCACCCCACGCCCGCAGGGGCTGATCCCGCTGGACCCTAACCCCGTCGACACCGTTGAAACCCTGATCTACGAACTGGTCGCGCCGCTGGACTCATTGGTCGCCGCCAACTACGGCGTGATCAGCTACGACCCGCGCGGCACCGGCACGTCCACCGGCCTGGTCCGCGTCATGGACCCGGACTACGAGGGCGCCAACGTGGTGCGCCTGGTGGATTGGGCCGAGGTCAACCTCGATTGGCTGGCCTATGGTCCCAGCGTCGACGGCAGCGATCCGCACAATCTCATGCTGGGCTCGATCGGTCCCTCCTACGGCGGCGGCTACCAGAACATGCTGCTGGCGATCGATCCGAAGAAGCGGCTCGACGCCATCGTGCCGGTGGTGACCTGGCACGACCTGCGCTACAGCCTGGCCAAGGAC
>Ga0302317_10002634_pt1 | contig 12144 bp, 9 predicted proteins | sample III_Palsa_N3_3_FD_200450 | JGI IMG/M metagenome (GOLD analysis project Ga0302317, IMG submission 200450) | Peat permafrost microbial communities from Stordalen Mire near Abisko, Sweden - III_Palsa_N3_3 | ecosystem: Environmental > Terrestrial > Soil > Palsa > Peat permafrost | place: Sweden...
GATGCGCGCGCGCCCTTCGGAGACGGCGATCATGGTGGTCTCCATGAGGCCGATGCAGGCGTCCATGGTCAGGAGCTGCTTGACCTCCGGCCCACGCAGAATGCGGATTTCCAAACCGTTTCGTCCCCTAGGTTTCGACCCCGCATCAATCGGGCGGTGGTTGCTATATCGGCTTAAGCCGTCGTGGAAGTCACCGCGTTCGCGCGCCCCGAGGCGATTTTTTTCCAGATGAAGTAGGCGATCGTCAGCAACAGCAGCCATGGCGCGCCGACGATCCAGGACAGGTTCCAGTCCTTGTCCAATCCCATGGTGATCGCCAGCGCCACGAGCAGTCCCAGCCCGATCAGCTGCATGACGGGAAAGAACGGCATGCGCACCGGCAGATCCGCCGCCTTGTGCGCTTGCCGGAACCGCAGGTGGCTGAGCAGGATGGTGATCCAGACCGTGATCATCCCGAACAGGGCGATGCCCTGCAGGTAGGCGTAGGCCTTGGGGGTGAAGAAGGCCAGGGCGGCGGCTGCCAGGATGAACACGCCCGTCAGAACGACCGCGAGCGCCGGCGCGCCGGACCTGGTGAGCGTTCCCAAGGCCTTCGGCGCATAGCCGCCGCGCGACAGGGAAAACAGCATTCGCGAGCAGAGGTAGACGTTGGTGTTCATGCCCGACAGCGCGGCGCTGACGATGACGAAGTTCATGATCCCCGCGGCGTAGGGGATGCCGCTCATGCTCAGCACCTTGACGAAGGGGCTGCCGGTCACCGCGACGCTGGCGCCGACCTGGTTCCAGGGGATCAGGGCCGCGATCACACCGAGCGCCAGGACGTAGAACAGGAAGAGCCGCACCGCCATGCCGCGCAGGGCGGCGGGGATGGCCTTTTCCGGCTCGGCCACCTCGCCGGAGGTGACGGCCACCACCTCGATGCCGATGAAGGACAGCATGCCCAGGATCACCGCCATCCACACGCCATGCAGCCCGTGCGGAAAGAAGCCGCCAGGCAGGGCGTAGAGGTTGTGCAGGCCCACCGCCGGGCCGCCCAGGCCGAAGATGTGGGCCAGGCCGAGGATGATGAAGAGGACCACGGCGCTGACCTTGATCCAGGAAAACCAGTATTCCACCGTCCCGAAATTTCCGACCGAGCGGCTGTTCACCCACAGAACGATGAAGGCGAAGCCAAGCGACCACAGCCAGACCGGCGCCTGCGGAAACCAGTAGGTCATGTAGATGCCCGCCGCGACCGCCTCGAACCCGGTGGCGACCATTTCGGCGAACCAGTAGGTGTAGCGGACCACGAAGCCGGCCCAGGGGTTCAGGTAGAGCTCGGCATAGGCGCCGAAGGAGCCGGCGGTGGGGTGGACCACGGCCATTTCCGACAGGCTGAACACCATCACCACGGCGATCAGTCCGGCGATGGCGTAGCTGACCATCACCCCCGGCCCGGCATAGCCCAGGGCGATGCCGCTGGAGAGGAAGATGGTGGTGCCCAGCGCCCCGCCGATGCTGATCATGATCGCCTGACCCTTGGTCAGCGCCTTGTGCAGCCCGGCCTCGCGGGCCTCGATAGTTGTGATGGTCAAGGCGTCCCCCGATCGACCGTCAGGGACGGCCCCGGGGTCATTAAAGGCGAAATTGATCCGCGCCGCCATCGGCAGGGGGCGGATCGGGCGCAATGAGCAAAGCCTGAGCGCATCGCCGCCATCCCCCGCGCGCTGAAATTGAACAGTTGACGCCCGCACAGGTCCCGTCGCCTTCTTGGCCCCGAGCCGAGGGGTGCGCCGGATGACCAGCTTTGCGACGGACGCCGAGCCGCGCCGGATGAAGATCATTCACGTCGCCGCCGTCGCCGCGGGCAACGGGCTCGAGTTCTTCGACTTCATCCTCTACTCGACCTTCGCCATCTACATCGGCAAGGCCTTCTTTCCCTCGCACAATCCCACCATCAGTCTTTTGCTGTCGCTGGCGACCTTCGGCATCGGCTTCATCACCCGGCCAATTGGCGGGCTGGTGCTGGGGCGGCTGGGCGATCAGGTCGGCCGCACCCGGGCGATGATGATCTCCTTCATGCTGACGGCGGTCGGGGTATTCGGCATCGCCGTGACGCCGGGGTATGCCCAGATTGGCATCGCCGCGCCCATCCTGGTGATCCTGGCCCGGCTGGTTCAAGGCTTCGCCCTGGGCGGCGAGGTGGGACCCAGCACCGCCTATATGATCGAGGCCGCCCCGGAAAATCGCCGCGGCCTGTTCGGCGGCCTGCAAAGCGGCAGCCAGGGGGTGGCGCTGATGGCCGCCTCACTGGTCGCCCTGGTGCTGGCCACCTTGATGACGCCGGCCGCACTGCAGGACTGGGGCTGGCGCATCGGTTTCGCCATCGGCCTGGCCATCGTGCCCTTCGGCGTCCTGGTGCGCCGCAGCCTCCCCGAATCGGCGCCGCATCTGGTTGCGCCACAGTCACAGCCGAGGCCCGAGCCGACGCCGTGGAGGGTTGTCGTGCTCGGCCTGATGCTGCTCACCAACGGCACCATTTCGACCTACGTCGGCGCCTACATGACCACCTACGCCATGGACACCCTGCACATCGGCGCGCAGGGGGCGTTCGGGTCCGGGGTGATCAACGGCGTCTGCTCCCTGGTGTTCGTGCCGCTCGGCGGATGGCTGTCGGACCTGCTGGGTCGCCGCGTCATGCTTCTCGGCGGCCTTTTGGTGTCGGCGGCGGCCACCATTCCCGCCTATATGATGGTCATCGCCCACCCCACGCCCTTGGTTCTTGACCTAGCCGTGGCGGCGATCGCGATCCCGTCCTCGCTCGGCGGCGCGGCGATCCTGACCTCGCTGACGGAGTCGCTTCCGCCCAGGATCCGCAGCCTGTCGATCGGCCTGATCTATGCCGTGGCGATCTCCATCTTTGGCGGCACGACCCAGCTCATCATCGCCTGGCTGATCCACCAGACCGGCCAGCCGCTTGCTCCGGCCTACTACCGTGTCGCCGCCTCGGCGATCGGCCTGCTGGCGGTTCTCTATCTGCCGGAGTCCGCGCCGGCGCGACTGCGGGCCGCCCGGCTGACGCCCGTTGCGGCGGAGTAGACCCAGCGCCGCAGCGTCACATCCCCATTGCTCCGCGCCCGCCCTATCGGCCATAAGGCGCGCATGGATGAAAACCTGTTGCATGAGGTCGTCGCCGCCGCGCTGAAGGCGGGGGCGGACGGCGCCGAGGCGGTGGCGGCCGAACGGCAATCCCTGTCGATCACGGTGCGCAATGGCGCGCTGGAAGAGGTCGAACGCGAAGAAGCGCGCGATCTCGGCCTGCGGGTCTTCGTCGGCAGGAAGCAGGCGGCGGTGTCCGGCTCGGACCTGTCCGCCGACGCCCGTGCGCGGCTGATCGAACGGGCCGTGGCCATGGCCAGGCTGGCGCCCGACGAGCCCTACGCCGGCCTCGCCGACCGCGAGCGGCTGGCGAAAGGTCCGTTTGTCGACCTCCAACTGTTCGACCCCGCCGAGCCCGCCGCCGCCGAACTTGAGGATCAGGCCCGCGAGGCGGAAGCCGCGGCCCGCGCCGTGCCCGGCGTCAGCAACAGCGATGGCGGCTCGGCCTCCTGGTCCGCCTCGCGCTGGCGCCTGGTCACCAGCACCGGCTTCTCCGGCCTGCACGAAGCCACCGGCTTTTCCCTCTACGCCACCGCCCTGGCCCAGGACGAGAACGGCATGGAGATCGGCGGCGAGGGCCGCAGCCAACGCTGGCAGGCGGAACTGCCGACGCCGTCCGCCATCGGGACCGAGGCCGGCCATCGCGCGGTCAAGCGCCTGGGTGCGCGCAAGATCGACTCGACCACCGCGCCGGTGATCTTCGAAAACCGCCTGGCCTCGTCCCTGATCGGCCCGCTGATTGGCGCCATCGCCGGCCCGGCCATCGCCCGGGGGACCTCGTTCCTGAAGGAAAAGCTGGGTGAGCGTCTGTTCTCCGACTCCATCGATCTGATCGAGGACCCCCACCTGCCGCGCCGGCTGGGCTCGACCCCCTACGACGACGAGGGCGTCGCCAACCAGCGCCGCGCCCTGATCGACAACGGGGTCTTGACCACCTGGCTGCTCAACAGTTCCTCGGCGCGGCAACTGGGCCTGACCACCACGGGGCACGCCTCGCGCGGCTTGGCCGGCCCGCCAGGGGTGTCGACCTCGAACCTGACCCTGTCGACCGGCGACCGCGACCTGGCCGGCCTGATGGCCGACGCCAAGGCGGGCCTGCTGGTCACCTCCATGTTCGGCCCGTCGCTGAACAGCAACACCGGCGACTGGTCGGTGGGCGTTTCGGGCCACTGGTTCGTGAATGGCGAGATCGCCTACCCCGTCAGCGAGATCACCGTCGCTGGCAACCTGATCGACATCTACGGCCGGCTGGTGGTCGGCTCGGACCTGGAAATACGCGGCTCGGCCAATTCCCCGTCGATCCTGATCGACGCCCTGGCGATCGCCGGCCGATGACCCAGGCGCTGCTCGCGGATCTGGCGCTGATCCGCGAGGCTGCAGTCGCCGCCGGCGAGGTGGCCGTGGCCATGCGCGCCGCCGGGCTTGAACGGCACGAAAAAGCCGACGGCACGCCGGTGACCAACGCCGACCTGGCGGTCGACGCGCTGTTGCGCTCAACGCTGACCGCCGCGAGGCCGGACTATGGCTGGCTGTCGGAGGAGACCGCCGACGATCCGGCGCGGCTCTCCCGCCAGCGCGTCTTCATCGTCGATCCCATCGACGGCACCCGAGCCTATATCCGCGACCGGCCCTGGTGGGGCGTCTCCATCGCCGTGGTGGAGAACGGCCGCCCTATCGCCGGCGTGGTCGTGGCGCCGGACCGCGGCGAGGTGTTCGAAGCCACCCAGGGCGGCGGCGCGCGGATGAACGGCAAGCCCATCGCCGCCAGCGACACGCTGGACCTGGAAGGCGCGGCCATGCTGGCCGACGTCCAGATGATGAAGCATCCGGCCTGGCCGACGCCCTGGCCACAGATGCGGCTGGAGAGTCGCAACGCCATCGCCTACCGGCTCTGTTCAGTGGCCTGCGGCGAGTTCGACGCCATGCTGGCGCTGTCGCCCAAGAGCGAGTGGGACATGGCCGCCGGCGACCTGATCGCCGTCGAGGCGGGCTGTCTGGTCACCGACCACAAGGGCCGGCCGCTCGCCTACAACCAAGTCAAGCCAACGGCGCCCAGCCTGGTCTGCGCGGGTCCCGCGCTGCATCGGTTGATCTTGTCGCGGCTGGAGCCTATCGACCTGCCGGGTTGATGAGGAGGGGCGAATGCCCGACAGACAGCTTCTGCACATGGTCATCGGCGGCGAGCTGAGAGAGATCGGCGGGACCGAGTTCCGCGACCTGAAGAAGGTTGAATGGGTCGGCGCCTATCCCAACTACGCCGAGGCCCGCGCGGCCTGGAAGACCCGCGCCCAGGCCACCGTCGACAACGCCCTGATGCGCTACTTCATCATCCACGCCCACAAGCTGCTCGACCCCCACGACGACGGCCACGAGGACCACGGGCATTAGGATTTAGCCATCGAACGGATAGCGGCGGCGGCCAGCGCAAATCTGCGAGACGTCGATGGCTGGTCAAATGCGGATCGTGGCTTTCGATCACTCGCCCGCACGATCGAAGTCAAAGCGAGGGGCTTGGCTGCGGAATGGAAGGCGTGAGCCTTCCGGCATGAGGAAGGCATGATCGCGGCGAATCGTCAGATCATCACAGCCGCCGTCAGTGATCACCAGGATCGGCGCGTCCTTCGGGAATCGCTTATCGGTTTCCAAACGACTTATCGCGGGTTGAAGCACAGTGCCGCCGCGGCCACGCACCTCGACCCGCCCAAGCAAAGACTCGGGCTCCACATAACCCATGTCATGAACTCCCGCGTCGCACTGCAGGACCCTCACCAGCGGAACCTCGCGGCTGAGCGCATAGCTTGCGATGGCGCCGAGCGCACGCGCCAGCAATCGCGGCGGCATGGACCCTGAGGTGTCGAGGACGACGCCGAACGTACGCGCCGTCAACAGTTCGTCGGGGCGAATCCAGACTGGGCGCGGAATGTCCGGAGTCGAGGCTTGTCGCCGGCTGGCCCGTGCGAAACTTCGACGCGCCTCCAACGGTGGGAAGTAGGCGTCCATCCATTGGCCGAGCCGCACGTCCCACGGAATCGGCCGTTGTTGGATCGCACGTATCTCTTCGATCAGGTCCCCCGGCAGCAGGCCCCGCGCGCCCTGGTTCAGGTGAAGGTCCAGGCCATCCGCGAGCGCGCGACGGTAGAAGGCGTCAAGGTCGGTTCCGGGTCCGGCCCACCAGGCCGGGGGCCGGTCGCCCAGCACATCGACGAGCCCCTGGCCGCGCAGGGTTCGTGACTTGTTCAATCTGCGGATGAGGCGAAGGTCGCCAACAATGCGATCATAGATCGCTTCGGCCGACTCCTTCTCGAAGCCGAGCTCGGGATCGAGCAGCAGGTCGTCGGTGGGCATTTCGCCAATGCCCATCTCGGTCAGCCAGCCGTTGATCACATAGTCGCAAGCCACGTTCCACAGGTAGGCGTCTCGGCCCTGCCGTCGTGCCTCGTGGCGCAGCCCCACATGGAGAAGCTCGTGCGCGATGACGAACTGCATGGCCGGGTAGGTCCACGGAAACTTGGGATTGATGTAGACGCGCCGAAGCTCGCTATCGACCGCGGCGATCGCGATTTTCTGAAGCTCGCAGATCGCGACATCCTCGACGATGTCGAACGCGGCGGCCAGAGCGCCAAGGAGCGGATAGCTGGCGACGAACCAGGCGCGCGCCCGTTCAGCCAAGGAATTGGGACTGCGTTTGGTCGTGGCTGGCCCCCGCGCGGCGTCGCTCGCTGCGGCGATTGCGTCGGCCACGCTGACCCGGATCGCGGTGGCCAGTGCGTCCTGCCGTTCTCGGCGTATTTTGGCCGTGAGCGGCTGCAGTCCCTCCGAGTAGGTGAAGGTTGGCGCGCCAGGTCCAGCCAGGCCGAAGGCGGAATACCGTGCGCGTAGATTTGGGTCGTTGCGCAGGACCGCCGCAACGGATTCGGTGTCGCGACCTAGTGACGGCAAGTCCGGAACACTGAGCTCGTCTGGACGTCGGCCCAGGTCTAAGGCTCGCAGAAAGTCGACGGCGACCACTTCGCATGCAACGCGCCAGACATCTTCTCTTCGACCCGGATCGGCATGGCAGAAGTAGAGGTGCAGCAGCGCCTGACCTAGCACGTGCGCCCACTCCTCTGGCCCAGTGCGTTTCCAGGGGTTGACCTCGATGTCGGTCGCCTGCGGATTGGAGTGGTAACGGGAAGTCAAATAGGTGTGCAGCCGCGCGTATCCCCTGGTGTGGAAGGGTTCACCCGATGTGCTTGGGCGCCAATAGCCGTCCCGGATGAGGGCCCCAAACAGCGGGTGGCGGTGGAGAAGCGCAACACCAGCCGCGATTGCCGCCAGGTTCTCCTTTGGTGGATCTTTCAGACCCTTTGCCACGGCCTAGGCGCGTTGGGCGGCCAGACGCGGAAGCGCGCGAGCCAGATCGATGGTGTACCAGGCTGGCAACGTCGCCCCACTTTCGGTTTCGGTCACGACGAGCTGAGCCAGTTCCGTGGAGATACGCGACAGGCTAACAATCAACTCCTTGGCCCGATTGGCCAGCTGGCGGACCTCGCGGCCCATCTTTGTCTCGTCTTCGGGCAGTTCCTTGATCAGCCGGTCCCGCAGTTGTTGAACCAGAAAATAGAGGATGTCGCGTTCATCCGGCTTTTCGGGCCAACCGCGATCACCTTTCAAAATGGCTGAAAGGTCGTGCTCGCGATCACGTAGCTTGGCGAACGCCGCGAACTGTCGCGCGTGGGCGGGGGTCAGCAAGCCGGACGCCAGAACGCCGATTTCGTCCAACGTAATGGAGGGGCCGTACGCCTTCAGCGCTTCTGACATCATGTCCCAGGCGCGCGGCGTCGAAAACGGCTCCTCATGCTTCGGTGGTTTGGACCAGAGGTGGTCCGAGCGATTGGTGACGTAAGACAAGACCAGCTCGTGGATGCCATTGCGCCCGGCCCACTGCAGCCAATCCTTTGCCGACGCGCGCAATTGAACGTGAACCAGCCGGTTGATCAGCGCCGATGACATTGGCCGGGTAATAGCCATGTCTTCCGCGCGGTTGCCGGCGCCGATGACAATCGTTCCGGGCGGCAGCTCAAACTCGCCGATCCGGCGGTCCAACACGAGTGAGTAGAAGGCCTTCTGCACCTCGTGCGAACAGGCGTTGAGTTCGTCGAGGAACAGGCAATACTGCTCGTCGCGCGCAATGAGCGTGGGTGGGCAAAAGCGAGAGCGCCCGTCGACGATCTGCGGCACACCGATAATGTCCTCCGGAGCGAGCTGGGACCCCAACAGCGAAACGCACGGCAATCCTACAGACTCGGCGAACTCGCGGACGAGCGCCGACTTCCCGATCCCGGGCGGTCCCCAGATGAAGATCGGCAACACCGGCGCCACGTTCAACAGGAATGGCGTCAGACCGGATGGTGTTAGGACTTGGGCGGCTTCCATGCGCTTTCGGCCGAGGAGGGTTGGTTGACTCGCGCCGCGCAACACCGCTCCGCCGCCACTGGGCGACTATAGCGAATTGTCACGCTTTGGGCGAGGCTCAGGCCACACCACTTCGTTGACGCCCTGAGGCGACACCGGCCACAGTCGCGGGCATGCGCGTCCTTGTCACCGGAGCCTCGGGTTTTGTCGGCCGCCAAGCTGTCGTGGCCCTGGCCGCGTCGGGTGCGGAGGTTCATGCGGTTTCGCGCAACGCTTTGCCGATCGATTGCGCCTGGCATGGCGTCGACCTGCTGGACCCCGACAGCGCGCGGCGTGTCCTGCGGGAGGTCAAGCCAGACGCGGTGCTGCATCTGGCCTGGTGCGTCGAGCATGGAACCTTCTGGACCGACCCGGCCAACGCCGACTGGCTCGCGGCGACCGTGGCGCTCGCGCGGGCGGCGGCGGAGGCTGGTTGTCGTCACTTCACCGGCGTCGGCACCTGCTACGAATTCGACTGGCCTGCGGATGGCGATTGCATCGAAGACGCGACCCCGCTCATCGGCCACACCTGCTACGACATCGCCAAATCGCAATGCCGTTCGGCGCTGCAGGCTCTGTTCGCCAGCCAGGATGTAGGTTTTGCCTGGGCGCGGCTGTTCTTCCTGTACGGCCCGTACGAGGATCCGCGCCGGCTCGTATCCAGCGTCGCGCGGGCCCTGGTTCGTGGAGAACCGGCCGCGTGCTCGCGAGGGCTGGCGGCGCGCGACTTCATGGACGTGCGCGACGCCGGTGCGGCGCTGGCGGCGATCGCTCTGGCCGGCGCCACCGGCGACATCAACGTCGCCTCGGGGCTCGGGACGCGCATTTCCGAAGTCGCGTCCATGCTCGGCGACCTCGCCGGCCGCCCGGAGTTGATCAGGCTTGGCGCCTTGCCCGACCGCGCGGCCGAGCCGCCTCGCATCGTCGCGGATGTGGCGCGGTTGACCGGGGAAGTCGGCTTTCGTCCACGCTTCGATCTGGAGAGGGGGCTGAAGGACGCGCTGGCGTTCTGGGAAGCTACTCCCGCTTGATCAGCCTCTCGGTCAACAGCGTCCCCCACCATTTGGCGCGGAACGCCGCCTTCATGGCGACAGGGTCGTAGGCGTCACTTTCGACCCAATCGGTGAAGCTCATGCCTAATGGCTCCGCGTCGGCCAGATAGCGTTCGAACACATAGTCCAGCACCCCGGTCTTGCCGGCCTTGACGTGCAGATAATCGAACGAGAGCTGGCTGATCGCCTCACGGATCGGCTGGCCGAGGCGGAAGTGGGAATAGAGCACGCTCATGATGCCAGCCCGGTCCGCGCCGGACTTGCAGTGCATCAGGGCGGGATATTCGATGGTGTCGAACATCGCCTTGGCGCCCAACACCCGCGCCCTTGACGGCACCTCGCGCGAGGTGACGGTGAAATCGATCAGTTCAAGGCCCAGCCGCTCGCAGGCGTCTCGCTCCAGGGCGTAGAAGCTGGCGTCGAAGCCGCCGCGCAGATTGATGACCGTCTTGACGCCCCGCTCCTTCCAGCGCCGGAACTGGAACGGCCAGGGCTGATTTGTGCGGACCAGCTCCGGGCTGATCCAGTGGGCGTTCTCAAAGCCCAGCCGCAGATAGGCGTGGTCGTTCCAGAGATAGTCCAGCACGGTGCTGAACCGGCCGGCGGGCGTGGTAAGATCAAATGGGGGCAAAATTGGCTGCGTGCGATAAGGAAACGGTTTAGCCAGCCCCTCATAATCGCCATGTTGTGCGAATTGAAGACCAACCGGCGCGGCCAGGGACGATTCTGGGGCGCGATTGATGTGACGAAGGCCTGCGCGACTTGACTGACGCCGATCCAAAATCTGCTGGCGGACCGCCCAAGATGAGCAGCGTCGCCTTTAGGGTCTGGCGAACCTACCTGACGCCATATCGGTGGCAGATGGTGTTCGCCGTCCTCGCTGCGGTATTCGTCGCCGGGACGACGGGCGGTTCGGCGGGCATCCTCAAGCCGGCCATGGACCAACTCTTCGGCGTCCATCCACCGCCGATGGCATGGATCTTTTTCCCGCTCGCGATTGTGGCTCTGGCTGTCGGGCGCGCGATCGGCGCGATCTTCCAAGTCTGGACCACCAACACGGTTGGCCACAAGGTCGTCGGCCTGATGCAGGCGGACCTGTTCGAGTCCATCATCCGTTCGGACCTCGCCAAGCTCAGGAGCAGCCACTCGGGTTCGATCGTATCGGCGATGCTCTACGACGCCGCGATGGTGCGCACCGCGGCCACATCAAGCGTCATCAGCTATGTCAGAGAGAGCCTAACGATCGTCGCGGTACTGGTGGTCATGCTGGTCAATGACTGGTCACTGACCCTCGGCGTGTTGATGGCCGGGCCGATTGTCGTGATCCTGATCCAGCGCTTCTCCAAATGGGTGAAGAAGGCTGCAACCAAGGCGATGAATGAGACGGCCGGCTTCTCCACGGCCGTGATGGAAGGCGTCGACGGGATCAAGATCGTCAAGATCGATAATCGGGAAGCCTACGAGATCGCCCGCGTCCAAGCGGCGATCGAGCGACGCCAGACGCATATCATCAAGGGCGCAAATATAGGCGCATCTCTGGCTCCCACCTTGGAGGTCGTCGGCGCCTTCGCGCTCGGAGGCGCAATTGCCTACGCAGCGTGGCAGCACGCCCACGGCGGTCAGATGAGCTATGGCGGCTTCACCTCTTTCGCCCTGTCGATCGGTATCGCCTCCCAATCGTTGCGCCAACTCGGCGTTTTGCAGTCCACCTTCGTCGAAGGATTCACGGCCGCTGAGCGGATGTTCGCGCAGATGGACATCAAGCCGCTGGTGGCCGATGCCGTCGGCGCCGTTCAATTTTCGCACCGCGCCAGTGGCCTCAAGCTCGAGCATGTCGCCTTCAGCTACGGCGCCGGGGGCGAGGCGGCCCTGAGCGATGTCAGCCTGTACGTCGATCGCGGTGAGACCATCGCCCTGGTCGGCCCTTCCGGTGGCGGCAAGAGCACCATCCTCAGCCTGATCCCGCGCTTCTACGACGTCACCGACGGCGCCATTCTGGTGGATGGCGACGACACCCGCGCCATCACCCTGGCCTCCCTGCGCGACCAGATCGGCCTGGTGACCCAGGAGACCTTCCTGTTCGACGACACCATCCGCGCCAACATCGCCTACCCCCGGCCCGATGCGACCCAGGACGAGATCGAGGCCGCCGCTCGCGAGGCCGCCGCGCACGACTTCATTCTGTCCCTGCCCAAAGGCTACGACACCCAGGTCGGCGAGGCCGGCGCGCGCCTGTCCGGCGGCCAGCGCCAGCGCATCGCCATTGCCCGGGCCTTCCTGAAGAACGCGCCGATCCTGCTCCTCGACGAGGCCACCAGCGCCCTCGACACCGAAAGCGAGGCCCAGGTCCAGGCCGCGCTCGAACACCTGATGGAGGGCCGCGCCACCGTGGTCATCGCCCACCGGCTGTCCACCGTGAAGAACGCCGACCGCATCTATGTGATCGACAAGGGCAGGGTGGTGGAGTCCGGCTCCCATGCGGTGCTGATGCGCGCGCGGGGCCTCTACGCCCGCCTGGCCC
>Ga0302317_10002645_pt1 | contig 12103 bp, 14 predicted proteins | sample III_Palsa_N3_3_FD_200450 | JGI IMG/M metagenome (GOLD analysis project Ga0302317, IMG submission 200450) | Peat permafrost microbial communities from Stordalen Mire near Abisko, Sweden - III_Palsa_N3_3 | ecosystem: Environmental > Terrestrial > Soil > Palsa > Peat permafrost | place: Sweden...
GTCTCGGACAAGTGCGTCCAGGCGCAGCCTGGGTGAACAGAATTGGCAATTCTGTTCAGCCCACCCTCAGAGCCACCGCCGCCCAAACGCCAATACTCAACAGCAGGCCGCTAAAAAGCGGCTTAAGTCTCACTACATAGGCGCGTTGAAGCGCACTTTTGCAGCTTCTGGTAGCCTCGCCATGCGCCTAACGCGCTGCCCCATTTGACGGCGCGGTTTGATAACCAATGTCACGAGCACGCCTGTGAAGACTGCCGTAGCTTTAGTCACAATCGTCTTGATGATCGCTGTGCCAATAGTGGCGCTAATCGTGCTTGGCAAGCGGCTCGCACGGCGAGTTGTGGCAAAAAATCCGGGCAGCGAATTCGCAAGGCCGCTCACCAAAACGGGCATAGCGTTGAATGTCTGCCTCGTTCTGCTGCTGCTGGGTGGCTGGTCTGCAAGCCAAGTGGCGCCAGAAAGTCCTTTGGCGTCATTCCTCAGATCTCCACGCGGTGCGGTTGCTGGCTTTGTGATGCTGGCGGTCGGATTCGGTGCTGCCGCACTCGCATTTCGCAAGGCCGGTTATCCCATGAGACGCCCATAAGCCGACACGGTCGATCGGCGGCTTCGCGCGGCGACGCCGCGTTTTATTCTGGAGGGCGCTGAGCCGGCTGCTACGTGAACACTCTGAACAGAACTGTTCAGCAACCGCGACTCTCGAGATCCTTCTCAGCGACGTCCGCCAGCAGGCGATCCTGAGCCGTTGCCGCCCGACACGGCCGTCCGCTATTGGGTCATGGCCTTCGAAGGTGGATTTTTGCGCCCCGAGGAGTTTTTATCCCGCTGGAATCCACTCGTAAAGAATGTCCGGTTCTTTCTCTTCGTTGCGCGCTCCATCGCTCAAAGTGAGGGCTCGGAATCCTTGTGATTCGTAAAAGGCGCGAGCCCTTGCATTGCGTTGAAACGTGTATAGCCAAAGGCGATTCGGGCTACGGGCTTTTGCCCAGTCCAAGAGCATTCGTCCAATTCCACGGCGATAATGTCCAGGCAGCACATACAATTGATCTAAAACGGCGCCATGCAGAGCAGCAAATCCCAGGATTGTTCCGCGGCGGCGGGCGACCGCTGTTTCGCATCGCTTGAGCAACACGTCCCGAATCCAATCCAACACCTCCGAATCGGTGTGCACTTGCCGAAGGAAGGAAAATGCCTCCGCGCGGGAGGCGAGATACAACTTCGATATCTCGGCCACATCGCTCTCGGTCGGCGCCTCGACAGAGGTGGAATCATCGTCATGCATGTGTATTGGTTCGGTGCTGGTTGGCCTACGCCCGTCTCGAAGGGCAGCTTCGGGAATCTAATTCTAGCGAGATGAATGCCCGGTTCTTGGGCCGGGACCTGGCCCACGGTCACCTCCAGACCTGCCCTCGCCGAACCGAATAGGGAGATCTGTTCAGCCAGGCCGGAGAATCTGCGCGATTGGCTCAATAACGGGATCCTGATACCCGATCTTCACACCGCCAATATGCGGCTCTGCGCATCCCAAGTGAAGCGGCTATGTCCTGGAGACTTTGGAAACCACGTCCGATCGCTTCGTATGAAGCGCGCATCCTCCGGCGTGTCCTCGAGGTGGGTGCCGATTCGCCACCCTCTGCGACATTGCTGGCTTCGATCGAGCACTTGATCGTGCATGAGGAGGGTGATGGTCAGGCGCACCATGACTCTCTGGACTTCAGCCTCGCAAGACAATCTCACGGTGAACCCATCGCAATAGCTCTCGGTGCGATGACCAATGATGCCCCGATCGAACTCATCGTGTGGGCGCGGGGAGATACCATCACGGGCCTTGAACTCGAACCCTTCGGCGACACAACGCGCCTACCGATTCGAATGCCCGTTCTTGAATCAATCCGCCCCCATCCTGGCTACGGCGAGAATGATGAGGACGCAGGAGCTCCCGATCCGGTCGCCACGAGAGTCATCTTGCCGCCGTGATGCGGTACGCACCCCCTAACCCAAACCGTTTATGCACTCTGTGAGAGTGAGAACGGAGTCGACTGACTCACCGCTCGAGCTCCGATCCGTGATCGCGCTGCTGAGCGCGCACCTGCTCCCGCCGCCGCTGCAGACCCTCGCCCAGCGTGTTCACCAGCACGGACGTCCTGGCGAACCGCTCGAGGATCTCCGTCTGCACCGCCGCGGGTTCCCGGTTGTAGGCATCGATCGCCTGGCGCAGCTTCGGTGGCGTGGCCTGCCACGCCGGACTGCCGTCCTGATAGGGCGCATGCCCCGCTGCGCGCCCCTGCGCCAGGTGCATAAACTCCTCCGTCAGCCGCTCGCGCTCATACGCCACGCTCACCAGCTCGCGCAGCTCGGCCACCTGCGCCCGCGCCGGCGCGGTCTCCTGCGTGATGCGCGCACTCGCCTCGGCCCACGCGTGCGCGAGCTCTTCCAGCCCCCGCCCGGAGGCCTTCAAGGATTCCCCCCGCACCCGTTCCGCCTCGAGCACCGTGGCCTCCCGTGCTACCAGGTACTCCGCCTTCATCACGCCCAGATCGTGCATCTTCGCCTGCACCCCATGCGCTTGCCGCCACGCGTGACTCTCGTGCGCCGCCTGACTCGCAGCCCTCAGTGCCTGTTGCGCCAATCCCTGCTGACGGTCCGTCTCCTGCCGGATCTTCGCCACGGTCGGATCCTGTTCCACCAGGCGCTCGACGGACGGCGGATTGATCCGCGCAATCAGCTCCCCCAATTCCCGGCTGTTCAACCGGGCAAGGCGCTCACGGAGCGCGGTCGTGTCACGCACCGCCCGCTCCGGCTTCCGCTGCGCGCCCCGAGTCTTCTGCGTCCGAGCGCTTTGCTCGTGAGCCCGCCTCTTTACCTTCTGCAAGGGCTCCCGGATGCGCTGCTGGACCCAGGTTCTGACCTGCTCAAAGGCCTGACCCAGGCGCTGCTGCAACGCCCGGGCCTGGGTCACCAACCGTCCCCAGAAGGGCAACTGCGAAGGCTTGGCCTCGGCGTACGCCCGCTCCCGCCGTTCAGTCCGCCGTTCCGCCGACACCGCCGCGCGCTCCAACTGCGCGCGGCGGTCGGCCGCCACCTGGCGCTCAAGCTGTTCCCGATCCGGCTCAGGCGCCGCGGCCACCAGGGGCACCAGCTCCCGCCGCTCCCGCACCGCCACCCGCTCCACCGCCACACTCGAGCGCTCCACCTGGCGCTCTTCCCGCAGCACCGCATCGCGCACCATCTGCCGGGCAGCGGTCTGCGACCGCTGCCGCTCCCCCACCTCGGAGACCTCCCCCCGCGCCTCGATCCCACTCACTGCCGGTCCCCGATGCCGCCCCGGCTCCCGGTGGTGGATGCCCTGATCAACCAGGCTCCGGTGATCCACCCGGGCCTCCACCCCTGCCCGTTCCAGCGCCTGGTTCTGAACCTGGGCCCACCGCGCCCTGAAGGTCTCCACGGCCTCCAGGCGCTCGGCAGCGGTCTTGCCGCCACTGAACCGATCCGACTTCAGACACCCGCCACGCTCAGGGTTCTTCCGATTCGCCCGCTTAAAGTACAGTTCAGGCTCCCGCTCGATCCCATCCTGGATCCGCTCCGAGAACATGATGTGCACGTGGGGGTTCTCTCCCGTGGGTTCGTGGATCGCCCAGGTATACGCATGCCGCGCCCCCAGCTGCTCGGCCACGAACTCGCGCACCAGCGCCACATGTTGGTCCGACGACAACTCCCGCGGTAACGACAGCTCGAACTCCCGGTAGGGGGCTCCATTCACACGCTCGTACTCATCGGCCATCGCAAAAAACCGCGCCGCAGAGCCTTGCGCCCACTCCGGCAGGTTGCCCCGCTCGTGCGCGCCGATCTCGCCGTACTTCTCAGCACTGAACCGCCCGCCGCGCTCGATGTACTGCGCGTGCTCCGCGCCCGTGCCGGGCTCACCGGCTTTTATCGTGCAGTGATAGTGGGCCGTGCGCACGTTACGCGCGCAGCCGACCGCCACAAGCGGTCGGCGGTCGGAAGGGAGTGCGGAGCGAGCGGCCATAAGCCGCGAGCGCAGTGCGACCGCTCCGGATCCGGCTTCCGCCGGGGTGCAGGGGGCGCAGCCCCCTGCCGCACGCCTTTCTCGCGCTCTGGCGAGAAAGGGCTAAGTGCGCCTCTCCGTAGTCGAGTCCGTTCGCCCGTCTCATCATTCGAGCTTACGCCCTCCTTCCGGCCTCTTCAATTCTGCCCGCGTGTTACTCTATGAAGACACCAGATTCACCACCGGCATCCACCATGGCCACCCGCGCCGACATCGAAGCCAAGCTCGTCGCCATCGAGCAGCGCAAGGCCGAAGCCCTCAAAGCCTTGCAGGCCCAGCGATCCAAGCTCAAGGCCAAACTGGCCCAGCTGGACCGCCCCACCAAATCCCAGCGACGCCTGGATGCCCGCCGCAAGATCCTGCTGGGGGCTTTTGTCCTGGAACAGATGCAAAAATCAGGGATCACCCCCCAGGCCTTGAGCTTCCAGGGAGAACGGTTCTTCGACTGGTTGGTCAGGCCCAATGACCAGGCGGTGTTCGAGGAACTCGCCCTCCCCGCCCCGGCCCCAGGAACCGCCCTCACCATCACCCCGCTCAATGTTCCCTTCGAGGACAAGGACCAGGCCAAGGCATTGGGCGCCCTCTGGCAGGCGGATCAAAAACGCTGGGTCGTCCCCGCAGGGCGGGATCTCGACCCGTTCAAGGCGTGGCTGGAATAACTCCAGGTGCCGCGACGCCCTGAAGCGATCCTGAAAGCGCTGGCGCCACGATCGGTTGGGCGGCCAGGGGTCGGTATGGACGCGGCCCAGATCTCGGCTCCTGGGCAGCCCTCTTCGGCCACAGACTTCGGGTAGGGCGCTGGGACTGAACGTGGCAGCAGGGTGGGATCGCCCCCCTTCTCGCAAAACCTCTTCGTCCCCTCCGATCTGAGGTTCGGTTGTGGGGGTTCAAAACCCAATGCCGATTGGCCGCCGCGCCTGTTGGGCGGGTCGCGTAGCGAGCCGTCCACAGGACGCGCGCGGTAACTACAGGATCAGAACTATATTCTTAACTATAGGGAGGGGGGACCGTTTCACCCATGCCGGGGGGACCGTTTCACCCATGCCAGGGGGGGACCGTTTCACCCGGGATAACTCGTTCAACCCACAGGCTTATCCACTGCATCAGAATGGCGGCAGCTCTTTCGGTTCAATGGCTGGCAGGCTGGTAGGCAATACTTCGATTCCGCCGAGCCGACGGCCCAAGCGCAGCCCTGGATATACGGCTCGAATTTTCAGCAGTGCCGCTTTCACCTTCTTCCGGAAGTCGGCGATATCTGTGTACTCCCCGCCCATGTGGCCATGCAGCTGCGTCCAGGTCTCGAACCGCGGCTGCCGGCTGTGATGCGCCCGGAACGCCTGGAAGGTCAGCCAGGCGTACAGATCCAAGGCGAGCGGTGAGCGTTTCAGCGCTCGCAACGCCCGCATGTCCACGGGCACCGGGGTGCTGGTCAAGGCGGCGTAGAACAGTTCCCCCAGCTCGATCCAGCTGCCCCAGAGTGCCCCCTGGTCCGGGGCTCGCAGGCTCCACCACAACTCTCCTTGCGGGGCGACCTGCATGTCGAGCCAGCGTTTGCGGGTCTGGTCCTCGTCTGTCTTGGACCGCTCCAGGCTGAACCGGGACCGGAACAGCCGCTCCATCTGTTCGCGCAGCCGCTTGGCATCCCCGCGTTTGCCGCGCCCCGTATAGCCGCTGAGACCGAGCTCCGCCAGAAAGCCGTTGAGTGAACTGCCCAGTTCCAGCCGCGGGCTCTTGCGGCGGATCGCTTCGGTCGTCATCCAGAACAAAAGCAGCCGCGGAATGATCCCGTAGGGGTAGCCGAAGCTGCGTCCGGTCTCCAGGTTGATACCCGGTTGGATGCCGAGCGTCACATCGCCGTTGCGACGTATCCAGACGGGCCGATCCCCGGGGTTGCTGTGCGGCAGGCTGGCCAGCACCAGCTCCCGGGCGATGAACGCCGCGTCCTGGGCCGACGCACTTTCCGCGAAGATGGCAACGCCCTGCTCGATTAACTCCCGTTGCGACGGGCTGGGTTGCTGGGGCGCCGCCGCCACGATCCGCAGCCGCCGCGCAATGACGCCGGCGGCCTCCGGAGGCTTGCGTGTGCTCATCGATCGCCCTCCCTGCCGGGCCTCATAAACCGCGGCAATTCAAGCCTGAGACGTTTTAATGAAATGCTGAAAACATTCATTCAGCAATTCATTGAGTTTCAGATCACGGTCGAGAGCCGCCTGCTTGAACGCCCGCACGAACTCCGGCGGCATCCGAAACTGCAGTGGCACCAGCTCGCTCGAGGGCACCACCCCCCGCTGTCGCATGACCGCCTGCACCCTGGGCTTGGTGGGATTCAGATCCGCCGCGCTGATAGATACCGCCTTAGCCATTCACCACGCTCCTCACCTGTTTGGGTGTTTTCAACTTTTCCTGAAAGCAGGATTTCACATCTCGCCACACGCCGGCGATCTCCTCCGCCGCTGCACTCTTGGCGCCGAGTTCCGGCGCCGTGCGGCCGCCGGTCATCGCCATCGCGTACGGCACCCGATCGGCGATGAACGTCTGTGCGACGCGGCCGTGCTCCGACAGCGCCGCGATGGTCTGGGCCGTGATGCTCGCCTGAGCCTTCGCCTGTGTGATCACGAACAGAAACGGTTTCGCCGCGGCTTTCACGAGTGCCACGGTCTCGGACACCGCCCACAGGTCCGCAGGGGAGGGCCGCACCGGGATCAGCACCAAGTCTGCGAGCCCGAGCACCGTCTCGCTCTGCTCGGAGATCGTGGGCGGTGTGTCGATGAAACAATAGGCACCGCCGCTGTCCTGCAGCTGCTTGAGGCCCAAGGAGAGGTGGACAAAGGGCACGTCCGCGCGCTGTGGCGTGCCGCTCTCGCGGCGCTCATGCCAGAGGCTTAAGGTGCCTTGCTTGTCCGTATCGATCAGCCAGGCGGGACCATCACCGACGCGCTCCACCTCGACGGCGAGATGCGCGGCTAGCGTGGTTTTGCCGCTGCCGCCCTTCTGCGAGGTCACAACAATGGTTTTCAAGAAAGATGCCTTTCATTCAGAATGCAAAGCAGTATTTCATGAAATATAGCACAAACGATGTAATATGTCCAATGCACGTTGGATCGAATTCGGCGCGGCTGCCGCCGAAGCGGAGAAGGGCGTGCGGCGATCCGGAGCTGGTTTTCAAATCCGGCCGCAAGAGGTAGGTTGGACCTATGGCGACTCTTGATTGGGCACAATGCCCGGCCGTGGAAAGCGTTCCGGGCAAGGTAAGCGGCGCGTGGGTGCTGAAGGGCACGCGCATGCCCGTGTCGGCCATCTTTGAAAACCTCGAGGCGGGCGCCAGCCTCAATGACATCATGCAGTGGTATGACGGACTTGACCGGGAGCAGATCAAAGCTGTCATTGAATTCGCTGTCCGCAGTCTTGATCGGCTGCCCGATCATGCGGCCTAGATGCGCATACTTTTCGACCAGGCAACGCCGGTACCGATCCGTGCCCATCTCGATCAACACGTGGTCCGCACCGCCTCTCAGCAAGGCTGGGACACGCTGAAGAATGGCGATCTCTTAACGGCTGCCGAGGCGGCCGGCTTCGAGATTCTGCTAACGACGGACAAGAATTTGCGCTATCAGCAAAATCTTACCGACCGGAAGATTGCCATCATCGTGCTCGGTAATCAGCAATGGCCGCAACTGCGTCCCCACGTGCAACGTGTTGTCGACGCCATCACTGCCGCCGTGCCAGGTAGTTACATTGAGATCGATATTCCGATTGCCTGACTCGCATCGGCGCTGCACCGCCGCTCACGTCCACATTCGCGCCGCGATATTCCGCTCCTCAGGTCCCACGGCGTTCGCGTAGATCGCGGTGGTGGTCAGCTGCGCGTGACCGAGCCACCTCTGTAGGAGGTTAAGCGGGATGCCGGCCTGGATCGCCGCCACCCCGAACCCATGCCGTAACCCCTTTGGGGTGGCCTGCGGTCCCTTGACGCCGGCGGCTTTCATCACCTCGAGCACTTTCTTCCAGGCCGTGGTGCGCCCGAAGTCCCACAGCAGGGCAGGGGGGCTGTCTTTTTTGGTTCTCTTCTTCCGGTCCTTGAGCCCGTGGACCATCGCCAGCATCTCGAGTACCACCGGCGGCACCGGCACGGCGCGATACACACCCTTGCGTCGTTTCTTCAGCGTCTCAAACACGATCGCGCCGGCGTCGAAGTCGACGCGCTCGCCGACGAGCTGCAGAGCCTCGGAGATCCGGCACCCCGTGTGGGCGAGGACATAGCAAAAAGAGCGCACCTGGCGCTCCTCCTCATCGGCCGCGGCCAGGAATTTCCGCCTCTCCGAGTCGGTCAGGTACAGCCGCTTTCCAGTCGAAGTGAACAGTTCTCCCGACATCTGTTCATTATAGACCGCATAGGAACGGCCAGGAAGACAGATTGGACCCCGACCCTAGGCGAGGGTAGGGCCTAAAAAAACAGCCTATTTAATAAAACCAGGAGGAGAGGGTGGTCTCGGACAAGTGCGTCCAGGCGCAGCCTGGGTGAACAGAATTGGCAATTCTGTTCAGAACCGCTCGAGAACCCAGCCGCAGTCCGGCAACGAGCGGTCAGGTCGGCCAGCGCTTTGCCCGCCGGTTCAGCTGCCGCGCGCATTAGGGCGAAAGGCAGGCCCCGCGAAGATAAAACGATGGAGTGCTTAGTGTTCCCCTACCTTGTCAGGCAACTTGTCGTATAGGCACGTCGTTGTAAATGAATGTTCCTCCGGAATTTGCCCTGACAACACCATATTCAGCAATTTCGGATCACGCAGTTTGATATACGCGAGAAGAGCGGGATCCTTGCCAGCTCCGCGAAGATTGTCGGCAAGCAATCGGACTTGAAGGTCCCTGGTTGCTCGCGCCTGAATTAGAGCCGACTCATAGCACTTCTTTTCCATGTCGTTTGTGATGCTCGCGTAAACACTATAGTTCGCAAAGTTCAGCATCGCCTTCATCGAGTACATCCGATGTTGCATGTGGATCTGCCCGAATCTGTACGCGGCAAACAACAACCCTAAAAATAAAAGACCAAGAACCGTGGCGACGACAAAACGTGAACGGAACATTGCACCCCCCAGCGGGACGAGGTCCGATTTTTGGGAAATCAAGCGCAGCACGAGTTCCGGCCCGAACTTTCGCTCTGCCCGCTTACCGGTGTCACTTCTTACCTTGTCTCGGTGTCAAACCAAGCGCCTTCCAGATGTCGATTCGACAATTTGAACGCCATGCAATTTGTGCCTCGTGCACCGCCATACGGTCCCGCCAGGGTACCCTCTCCATCGGTTCGGTGAGCCAGAAGGCCCCCGTTTTTCACGCGGCAAGCGAACACTCTGAGCCATTCTGTTCACCCCCCAGAACCCGGTCACTGAACGCCGGCTCCGGCCGCCGCGTACCTATTGTTGCTGTGAATCATCTTAGTCCGGACTGTTGACCAGATATGGTCCCAAATCTTTGAGCGCTTCTCGCTCGAGCATTCCGACTTCGACAAAAATGCCGGCCGATCGGAGCACTTGTATTCCAGCGCCAGAGTTACGCGGATCTGGGTCTAGTGTAGCCACGAATACCTGCTTGATGCCCCGATCGACAAGCGCCTTAGCGCACGAAGGGGTTCGACCATGAAAAGAGCACGGTTCAAGCGTAACGTATGCACGAACTTCAGATAGATCCCCGGAAAGCTGAGCAAGCGCCATGGCCTCTGCATGCCATTGCCCTGGTGGTTGAGTGAATCCTGATGCGACTATCTGGCCGCATTTCACTAACACGCAGCCGACCGGGGGATTTGGAAGGCACGCTGGTAATGCTTTACGGCCCTCCATCAGAGCAGCCCGCATGTAGTGTAGACATTCACCGATTTCGTCAGCGCTAGAACGCATGGCGAGAGACTACCGCAACTCCTGGAATAAGCGCTTCAGGGCGAGAGGCATCCCGCTTGCTGCCTATGACAATTCCCGCAGATTATTTCCACTCCAAGATATCGGGAGTTGAGCCCAAAGCCTCTCGCCAGAATCGGCACGTCCGCATGATGATCGGTGTACACAAACTCCCAATCTGGCGGATAGCCGCGCTTCGTCAGCATGGAAATCTTGCGGACGCCAACACAGTGTTGGTCGGCTACCAACCCGCCCAGCGCGCGTCGCAAGGAAGATCCCACGACTATGACGTCCTCGAGCCCTGCAGAATCGCAGATTGCACGGACCAACGGCTCAAAGGCGCCCGTGGCAATAATGACCTCATGACCTGATTCCCTATGCATCGCCACGCGATCCAGTCCGTCCTTCAAAACAACGGGGATTTCTCCGGCTAAGTGGGTCCGAAGATACGAGTGCACGAGCTGCAGCAGTTGTTCATCAGACACGCCCAGCGTGGAGACCCACACGGCAAAGCGAACCGGTAGACGACGAGAAGACTTCAGTAGCAGTAGCGGCGCCAGGAACGGCACCGCGCCAATGAGGATCGCCATCCGCCACCATTGACGTCTCAGTAACCACCAGCAGAATCCCGCAAAGGAGTCCGAAGCGGTCAACGTGTGGTCGAAATCAAAGACTGCTACAACACGCGGGCTCATCGTCGTCTGCTTGGCCGCAGGAGATGCCGAGGAAGTCCAGTCATGGTTCACTCGGTGCCGGCACAACGATCACGCACCGCTGTTCCTTCTTAGTCCGCTGCGCCGCTTCGCGGCACGCGCTCAACGCCGCGTGATTCGGTTCAACCAGGCTCACTTCAGCGGCCAGCGTCGCCCATGCGCCCTGGTCAGCGGATCTCATGAGCGCCTGCCCGGCATTCCAGCGATCGGCATGCAGGATGGTGGCCGCAACGCCGGCGTCCCATCCGAACGGCAGCAGCCGCGCTGCAAATGGTGAGAGCAACAGCCCAGCGACCGACGCCGCCGCCGCGGTGATGGCGAGCCACTCCCGTTGCTTTCTCCGTCCGCGCACCGTGCCGACCACACTGGCCAGGTTGTACTGTTCTCGTTTGAACGCCTCGGCTGCTGCATCGATCCGCCCAGCGGCTCGGTTCATCAGATCCTGTCCGGCCGCGGCGATTGCAGCCTGGTGTTGTGCTAGCGTTTGCTTAAGCGCCGGATGCTTCTCGATGACAGTGAGCCGATCGACTACGGTTAATAGACCATGAGTGATCTCGCCCAAGGACTCGGTGTAATCCGGCGGCTGATTCGCCTCCCAATGCTCCGCCAGTGCCTCGAGCGCTCTGACCAGCACCGACACCTCCGCCCGTAGGGCCTCAAATGCCTGCGCGGCATCTCCGGGCTGCTCGTCCTCGCTCTGCATCGATACCTCCCCCGCCAGACCTCTACAACTCGAGCCCGTAATCCCGACCGAGGTCGCGAACACTGATTTGCAGCGCTCGCTCGAGGTTCGGTTCCTTCAGCACCCGATCCAACCGCGAGCCGCGCTCGATCCCGAGCTCCTGTGACCGCCGCTGCAGGAGGGACTCCAACTGGGGATCGCGCTTGAGCTCGAAAGCGATGGACTTCATGCGCTCTTGGATCTGCCCGCGGATTTCTTTGTGTTCATAGCCGCTGAACCGATCCCGATCCGCCTCCAGAACGCGCCAGGTCCTCACCATTCGCTCGGCGTGTCGGTGTGGATTCGCGCGCATCCGTGCCTCGTGATCGAGCGCAGTCCGCAGCTGCGCCGTGCGCTCCGGGCCCTGCAGACTCATCATGGCCCGCCCCACCGCCGGCTCATACTCCAGCGCCTGGCGCAGGTCCGCACTCGCCCCCGGGCGCACCCTATCGAGCCCGCGCTGCGCCTCCCGGAACGCTGATTTCTGATGCTCCAGGATCGGCAGGTTCTTCTCCTGCATGCGGGTCGCATCCACCCACGCCCGGGCATACCGATCCAATGCACGATCCAGGTTCTTGGCCACCTCGCTTGGCCTCTCCGGTGCCCGTTCCCGGACCGGCGCTGGCGCGCCGGTCTTTAGGTTCAAACCCTCGAACATGCCCCGCTTCGGTATAGGCGTCTTGTCCCGATCCTGGCCGGTGTCCCGCTCCCGCTCCGC
>Ga0302317_10002653_pt1 | contig 12079 bp, 12 predicted proteins | sample III_Palsa_N3_3_FD_200450 | JGI IMG/M metagenome (GOLD analysis project Ga0302317, IMG submission 200450) | Peat permafrost microbial communities from Stordalen Mire near Abisko, Sweden - III_Palsa_N3_3 | ecosystem: Environmental > Terrestrial > Soil > Palsa > Peat permafrost | place: Sweden...
AGATGACGGCGAGAGCGGGATTTTGCTGGATACCCCGGACAATTCCACCGAAGAAGAGCTGCGCGACGCGATCGACGGGCTCAACACCGACGAACAGGAGGAGCTGCTGGCCTTGATTTGGATCGGCCGCGGCGACTTCGAGGTCAGCGAATGGCGGGAGGCGATGGTGCAAGCCCGGGAAACCCGTACTGCATCCGAGGCGGACTATCTGATCGGCACGCCGTTGCTGGCGGACTTTCTCGAAGAGGCAGCGTCCGCGCTCGGTCTTTCGCTTGACGAATTCGAGATCGGCCGGCTCTGACGGCACCGGTCCCGCATGTCGGTCGGTGTTTACCCAGCTTTCTGCAACAGTAACAACTGTGAGTGAAATCGATCAGATACGGTTTTGTTATCATGGCGGGGAGGAATTCAACTTGATGACGGATGAAATTGACAGCAGGTCCCAGGCCGCAGAAAAAACCAGATCAATGCGCGTTCTGGTGGTCGAAGACGATAATATGATCGGCATGCTGCTGGGCTGGATGCTGGAAGACATGGGCCACGAGGTCTGCTCGATCGAGGCCACCGAAGCCGACGCGGTGACCGCGGCGGAGCAATACCGGCCGGATCTGCTGATTGTCGATGCCTGGCTGGGCGACGGCAGCGGTGTCGTCGCGGTCGACGAAATCCTGCGCCGCCGCTTCGTGCCCCACCTGTTCATCAGCGGCAATGTCGCCCGGGTCAAAGCGGCGAGACCCGACGCGACAATGCTCGAAAAGCCGTTCGGCGAGGCGGCACTGGCGCGCGCGATCCGGCAGGCGCTGGGGACGCAGGCATAGCAACAAAAGTGAAGCCGAAGAGGCTGCTTTTTTGAAAAAAAAGCAGCAAAAAACTTCTATTCGAATGGTTCCGCACCTCTCCTGCGAAAGTTCGCAATTAATTAATTGATAAAGTTTTTTGCTTCTTTTTGTTCACAAAAAGAAGATACTTCTCTCTGTCTAACCTATTGAATTTATTTACCGTCACTTCGTTCAAGTAGCCCGCGCAACGCCAATAGCCGCAAAGTCGATGCCAGACCATGATCCGATCGGCGTTGGCTGTCCGCTTCGGCGATCAAATGAGTGAGCGAAGTGCCCTGCTGGGCGGCCAAATCACCCAATACTTCCCAGAATTCCGGTTCCAGCGCGACCGAAGTCCGGTGACCGGCCAAACTGAAGCTGCGCCGCTCCAATGTTGTCACGCGCTGATCCTCGCCTCGGCCCAGGCCGCTGCTTCCGCCACCACCGGATCGTCGTGCGCCAGGTGCAGGCGCACGCAAGCAAGCCACCGCTGCTCGCCGCTGTTGCCGATCGCAATCAGAACATTTCGTAGAAACCGGCGCCAGCCAATCCGTTTGATCGGCGACCCCGCGAACAGACGGCGGAAACCTTCGTCGCCCAGCCCGGCAAGAAACTCCAGGTCGGGCGCCGCCAGATCCGCGCGGGCGCGCAGCTGCGCGTGGGGCGACGGAGAAACCGCGAAGCGGTTCCACGGACAAACCGCCAGACAATCGTCGCAGCCGTAAATCCGGTTGCCGATCAGCGGACGAAATTCATGCGGAATCGGGCCGGTGTGCTCGATAGTCAGATACGAAATGCAGCGCGTCGCATCCATCCGATAGGGGCCGACAAAGGCATTGGTGGGGCACACATCGAGGCAACGCGAACAAGTGCCGCAGCGATCCGCGTGCGGCGAATCCGGCGCGATCGCGAGACTGGTATAGATTTCCCCCAGGAACAGCCAGGAACCGTGCCGGCGCGAAACCAGATTAGTGTGCTTCCCGATCCAACCCAAACCGGCCTGCTGTGCCAGGGGCTTTTCCATCACCGGCGCAGTGTCGACGAAAACCTTCACCTCCGCGCCGAAGCCGCCGACCACGGCCTGCGCGAGATGCTTGAGCAGGCCCTTGAAATAATCGTGGTAGTCGCGATGGCGGGCATAGACCGAGATATTGCCGATGTCAGGACGATCGAGATTGGCGAGCGGATCGCCGTCGGGCGCATATGATAATCCGAGCGCGATCACGCTCTTTGCCGCGGGCCACAATTCGACCGGCTGGCTGCGCTCGCCGGCGCGCTCGGCGAGCCAATCCATCTCGCCGTGGTAGCCGTGGGCGAGAAAATCCTGCAGCCGCTCGCGGGCCTCGCCGCCGAGTGCCGCGGGCGCAAATCCCACCGCGTCGAAACCGAGCGCCAAAGCCTTGGCCCGGATCGCCGCCCGCGGATCCTTCATCCCCGGCCCCGATAGGTCGGCACGCCCTGGTCCGGCAGCCACAGTCCAGCGGGCGCCGGCCCGGTTTGCCAGAACACGTCGATCGGAATGCCGCCGCGAGGATACCAGTAGCCGCCGATGCGCAACCAGCGCGGTGCCAGAAATTCGACCAGGCGCTTGGCGATTTGCAAGGTGCAGGCTTCGTGAAACGCGCCGTGATTGCGGAACGAACTCATGTAAAGCTTGAGTGACTTGCTTTCGACGATCCAGGCATCCGGCACGTAGTCGATCACGATGTGGGCGAAGTCGGGCTGGCCGGTGATCGGACAGAGCGAGGTGAATTCCGGACAGGTGAAGCGCACCAGATAATTGGCGTCCGGGGCCGGCGCCGGAACCCGTTCGAGCAACGCGTGTTCGGGATCGGCGGGGAGCGGGCTCTGCTGCCCGAGCTGGGTGAGTTCGGTCATTCCTGCTCTCCTTCGGTCCAGCCCGCCTGGATCGCCGCCGCAACTTCCGCGAAATTACCGGCGACGATTGCCGCGCGCAGACACTGCACCAGCTGCTGATAGTAGGTGAGATTATGCCAAGTCAGTAGCATCGGTCCCAGCATTTCGCCGCAGCGAAACAGATGATGCAGATAGGCGCGGCTGTGCTTGCGGCACGCCGGGCAGAGGCAGTTCGGATCGAGCGGCGTGGCGTCGTCGGCAAAGCGGGCGTTGCGCAGGTTGGCGACCCCCCAAGATGCGTAGACCCGGGCGGTGCGGCCGGCGCGGGTGGGGATCACGCAATCGAACAGGTCGACCCCGCGCGCGATCGCGCCCATCAGGTCCTGCGGCGTGCCGACGCCCATCAGGTAGCGCGGGCGGTCCGCGGGCAGGAACGGTGTGGTGGCCTCGATGGTGGCGAACATCGCCGCCTGGCCTTCGCCCACCGCGAGGCCGCCGATGGCGTAGCCTTCGAAACCGATGCCGGTCAGCGCCTTTGCCGATTCCTCGCGAAACGCAGGGTAGATGCCGCCCTGGACGATGCCGAACTGGCCGTAGCCGGAGCGCGAAACAAAGGCGGCGCGCGATCGATCGGCCCATTGCATCGATAGCCGCATCGAACCGGCTGCTTGCGCTTCGGTCGCCGGGAACGGCGTGCATTCGTCGAATGCCATGGTGATGGTAGCGTCGAGGTCGTGCTGGACCCTGGTCGAACGCTCGGGCGTGAGCCGGTGCGTACTGCCGTCGATGTGGGATTGGAAGGTCACGCCGTCGGGGTCGAGCTTGCGCAGCTTGGCGAGCGACATCACCTGGAACCCGCCGCTGTCGGTGAGGATCGGACCCGGCCAATCCATCATGCGATGCAGCCCGCCCAGCCGGGCGACGCGCTCGGCGCCGGGACGCAGCATGAGATGGTAGGTGTTGACGAGGATTATCTTGGCACCAGTGGCGCGCACCGCGTCGGCGGTCATCGCCTTCACCGTGCCGGCGGTGCCGACCGGCATGAATACCGGGGTCTCGACCTCACCTTGGGCGGTGACGAGCACGCCGGCACGGGCGTTGCCGTCGCGGGCGACGGATTTCCAGGTCAGAGTCATGGCTGCATCGGCTCTAGCAGCGAGGAGTCGCCGTAGGAGTAGAAGCGGTAGCCGTGGCGAATCGCGTGGCGGTAAGCGGCGCGCATGCGTTCCAGCCCCGCGAAGGCGCAGACCAGCATGAACAAGGTCGATTTAGGCAGATGAAAATTGGTCATCAACAGGTCAACCACACGAAATCGGTGACCGGGCAAGATGAAAAGATCGGTGTTGCCGCTGAAAGCCGCGAGCGTGCCGTCGGGTGCGGCGGCTGACTCCAGCAGGCGCAAGCTGGTGGTGCCGACCGCGATCACCCTGCCACCACGGGATCTGGCCCGGTTGATCCGTGCCGCGGTTTCGGCCGAAATCGCGCCGCGTTCGGGATGCATTCGATGGCTTGTGACATCGTCGTTCCGCACCGGCAAAAAGGTGCCGGCGCCGACGTGCAGGGTGACCTCGGCGCGCTCGATGCCGGCGCGGTCGAGTTCGGCCAGCAGATCGGGCGTAAAATGCAGCCCCGCGGTGGGGGCGGCGACCGCGCCTTGGTTGCGCGCGAAGACCGTTTGGTAGTCGGACTGATCCTCGCCGGTGGGGCCGTCGGGACGGTCGATGTAGGGCGGCAGGGCCAAGGCACCGGCGGCTGCCAGCGCGGTCCAGAACGCTTCATCGCACAGGTTGAACCGCAAGGTTACGCCACCGGCGTCATCGCGTTCGGCAACCTGCGCCGTGAGATTTTCGGAGAATACCAGCTCGTCGCCGGGCTTGATCCGGCGCGCGTTGCGGGCGAGGGCATTCCAAGCGCCATCGGCGCGGGGCTGGTCGAGGGTGATGCCGATCGCGGCGTTGCCGCGCCGTGCCGCAAGCTGGGCCGGGATCACCTTGGTGTCGTTCACCACCAGCAGGTCGCCGGGGCGCAGCAGCGAGGGCAGATCGCGGACGTGAAAATCGCGCAGCGCCGGCCCGACCGACAGAAGTCTCGCGCTCGAGCGCGGCCGCACCGGATGCTGGGCGATGGATTCGGGCGGCAGGTGAAAATCGAAATCCGCCAGACTAGGTGCGATCACCACGCCTTCAGTCGTCAAGTTTGGGTTCCGCAAAGCTGGGGCCGGGCAAGTACGAGCTGATCTCGATCAGATTGCCGTCGGGATCGCGGCAATAGACCGACGTCATCGGGCCCAGCGCGCCTTGGCGCGCGACCGGTCCCAGTTCGATCGCGACCCCGCATTGGTGTAGATGATTGACGATGTCGATCCCTCCGACCGCGGTGACGAAACAAAGATCGGCCGAGCCCGGCAGGGCGAACTGGGCGCGGGGCTCGATTTTGCCGTCGGCAGCGTGAAGATTGATCTTTTGGCCGCCGAACTTAAGGGCGGTGCGCCGCTCGACGCCAAAGCTCTCGCGTTCCATGCCGAGGACCCGCTGATACCAGGATGCGCTCTCGTCCAAATCGGTGCAGGTGAGCACCAGGTGATCCAGCCGGTCGATCGTGAAGCGCATCGGACTCTGAAGCTCCGGGATAGACAAGACGGCGAGCATATGCCCCGGCGCTGGGAATACCGCAAGTTTTCAGGGGGGCGGAGGGGTTCGGCTGACCTGCAAAAACTGCCGATCCGCGCCGTGCAGCCGGACCGCGGTGAGGATCCCGGTGGCGAAGGCCCCGGTATCGATGCCGAGCCGGCCGGGGCCGATCCGCACTTCCGGCGCCGGCGTGTGGCCGTGCACGATGAGCTGGTCTTCGGGATGCCATGCGTTCAGGAACTCGTCGCGGATCCACAGCAGATCGTCGGGGCTTTGTGCCGCGATCGGAATTCCGGGACGAATTCCGGCGTGCACGAAGATAATGTCGCCGAGTTGGTAATAGAGCGATAGGTTACGGATGAATGCGAGGTGCTGCGGCGGCATTGCGGTTAGCAGCGCGTCGCGCAGGTCAGCCCACGGCCGCGGGCCGAGGGCCATAGCTGGAGGTCTGAGCCCGTAGGACGCAAGTGTGCTGCGGCCGCCGAACTGCATCCAGTTGGCGCCGTAAGGAGGATCTTCGATAAAATCCAATAGCGCGCGTTCATGGTTGCCCATCAGGGCGACGACTTGTTGGTCAGTGCGGGCGTTTTCCGCGATCAACCGGTCGATCACTCCGTTGGATGCCGGGCCGCGATCGATATAGTCGCCAAGAAGTACCTTGATTACCGTCGCATCGCGAAAGCTGGTGCTGTCATCGTCGATTTTCGCCAGCAGCGCCTCGAGCAGGTCGAGGTGGCCATGAACATCTCCGATCGCGTAGGCCAGGTACGGCGCCGGTATACGCGGCAAGTGTGAACCCTCCATAGGTTGAAATACCGAATGATTCTTCTTTTTGTGAACAAAAAGAAGCAAAAAAACTTTGTCAATTAGGATAGGGCTCTGTCGACTTTGCGCTCCGATCCAATTGAATAAAAGTTTTTTGCTTCTTTTTTTCAAAAAAGAAGATTCTTCCTTACCCTTAAATCCACTGCCCCATTCTATCACCCAAGTACGGCACCAGATTGCTGACCACGGCGTCGACCACTACGAACAATATGGCGTCGAGCACTGGCACGGCCAGACTCAGGCGCACGATGCGCCAATCGAACCAGATCGCCCAGATCAGAAATAGCAACAGCACCGTCTGGCTGATTTCAACCGGGGCCCCGAGCAGGATCGGCAAATTGGCTGCCAGCGCCAGCGCGCATTGGACCACCTGGCTCCAGTTCCACAACGAAACGAAGTACGGCCACCGCGAGTCACGCCGCATGATCCGGCAAATTTCGTATGAAATTGCGAGAAATCCGAACCAGCTCACCACCGCGGTCACCAGCACCAGCGCCAGGGCGTGAAGCCGCAACTTTAGCGCGATCGGATCGGAGGCCGGCAGCATCGCCCAGTTATCGATCTTCTGTGCCATCTCGGCGGGCAGCGCGATCGCCATCGCGACGAAGCTTACCAGAACGTCGCGCTCACTGGCGCCCAAATGGCGAAGCCCCTTGATGCGGCCGAAGGCGAGCTCGAAGGTGCCGATCAGACTTTCGACTACATTCCCGATCATCCGCCCGCTCGCGTGAGCAGGGAGACCAGCAGCGTCGGGGTCAGCACGAAGACGAAATTCGCCGCGACCACGGCAAGAACCACCAGCGCGGCCCTCGGCCAATCGAGCGCGAGGGCGGAACGGGCAAGGAACAATTGCAGCCAGATCGCATAGATCAGCACCGCCAGAAGCACGATCGGCGCCAGGGCGAAGCCGCCGGTCCACAGCGCCAGCGCGATCAGGATCAGCATCAGGTAGCCCCACTGCGACCAGTTCGCGGCGGTGGCGTAGCGCGCCCAGTTGGCCTCGCGACCGAGCCTGACCGCGACGAAATGCGACGCCAGCGGTCCGGCCAGGACGCTGGCCGGCGCGGACAGCAGCTGCGCTGCCGCCTCATGCTGCTTGCCGCGGGCGAGCAGGATCGCCGCCGCCATGATCGCAAAGGCCAGCATCGGGATCAGCGAGGTAAAAAACGCCCGAGCGGTGCCGCGGAAACAGCCGATGCCCTCGGGACGCCCCTGCGCCACCAGCCAGATCCCGCGTCCCACCGAGGCCGGACGCTCGATCATGCCAGGAATGCGGTCAGAACCGCCTGGTAGACCGACGTGAGCTGGTAGAGATCGGCGAGCGGCACGCATTCGTCCGTCTTGTGCATGCTGGCGCCGACCAGGCCGAACTCGGCGACCGGACACAGGCTGGTGATGAAGCGCGCGTCGGAAGTGCCGCCGCCGGTGTCGAGCCGCGGCCGCAGGCCGGTGACCTTGGCGATCGCGTCGCGCAGCTTGGCGACGTGTTGGTCCGGCGCGGTGAGAAACGCTTCGCCGCTTACGGCCACGTCGAGGTCGAACCGGTCGGCGTGCCCGGCCACGATGCTGCGCATCCAGGCGGTAAGATCGGCGCTGGTGTGGTGATCGTTGAAGCGGATGTTGACGCGCGCGCGCGCCATGGCCGGGATCAGATTGGTCACCGGATTGCCGACGTCGATGGTGGTTATTTGCAGCGCAGAGGGCTCGAACCATTCGTTGCCGGCGTCGAGCGGCGCTTCGGTAAGCGTGGCGAGAATGCGGATCAGCCGGTGCACCGGGTTGTCGGCGCGCTGCGGATAGGCCACATGGCCTTGAACGCCGTGGATTGCGATGGTGGCGTTCAGGCTGCCGCGCCGGCCGATTTTGATGGTTTCACCCAGGCGGACAGCGTTGGTGGGCTCGCCGACCAGGCAGAAATCCGGCACGATGCCATGGCTGCGCATCCACTCGACCACCCGCACGGTGCCGTCGCGGGCGGTGCCTTCCTCGTCACCAGTGATAAGCAGGCTGATCGACCCGGAAAGCGCGTGCGAGCCGAGGAATCGCGCGGTAGCGGCGACGAAGGCGGCGATCGCGCCCTTCATGTCGCAGGCGCCACGACCGAACAAGAGTTCCCCGGCGACTTCGGCCTGGAACGGATCGTGCGCCCAGGCGCCGTCGCCCGCCGGCACCACGTCGGTGTGGCCGGCAAAGCAGAGGTGCGGCGAGCCACTGCCGATCAGGGCGAAGAAGTTGTCGGTCTCGCCGAAGCGCAGCGGCGTGATCGCAAAACCGAGCTCGGCCAGGGCACCGCTTAGAATCCGCTGCGCCCCCGCGTCCGCCGGTGTGACCGACGGACAACGGATCAGGGCTTGGACCAGCGGCAGCGGGTCGGAGAGGGTCAATCTCGGAGCAACTCGTTGATGGAAGTCTTGGCGCGGGTCCGCGCATCGACGCGCTTCACGATCACGGCGCAGGCGAGCGCGGGACCGCCTTCACGCGCCGGCAGCGTTCCCGGCACCACCACCGAGTATTCCGGCACCCGGCCGAGATAGATCTCACCGCTGGCGCGATCGACGATCTTGGTCGAGGCGCCGAGAAACACGCCCATCGACAGCACAGAACCGCGCTCCACGATCACGCCCTCGGCGACTTCGGAACGGGCGCCGATGAAGCAATCGTCTTCGATGATGGTAGGGCTCGCCTGCAACGGCTCGAGCACGCCGCCGATGCCGGCGCCGCCGCTGATGTGGCAGTTGGCGCCGATCTGGGCACAGCTGCCGACGGTCGCCCAGGTGTCGATCATGGTGCCGACGCCGACGTGGGCGCCGATGTTGACGAAGCTCGGCATCAGCACCGCGCCGGGAGCGATGTGCGCGCCATAGCGCACGATCGCGCCCGGCACCACGCGGAAGCCGGCCCTGCCGAAGCGTTCCGCGTCCCAGCCGGCGAATTTCAGCGGCACTTTGTCGAAGAAAGGCGAGCCGGCGTAGCCTTCGATCGGCGCCGAGTCGGCGAGGCGGAACGACAGCAGCACCGCCATCTTGAGCCATTCGTTCACGACCCAGCCATCAGCCGAGGGCGCGGCGACGCGCAGGCTCCCGGAATCCAGGCCCGCCAACGCGGCAGCGACGGCGTCGCGATCAGGGCCGGTGGTGGCGGCGCTCAAGCCGGTGCGTCGCTCCCAGGCCGAAACGATGCGGTCGCGCAAGCCGTGATCGGACATAAATCGGCAGGCCTCCAAGCCAGAGATGTTGCGGCACGACATGTAAGGCTACCGGAAAACATGTCAACAAACCGCGGCGCCCGCACTGGGCAAGGCGGGCAGCGGTAACCTAAGATTCACCATAGCGAGGCCACACTGGCGCCATGCGAAGCCATGGACTTGCTCCCGAACTCGACGGGTCCGATCACCAGGAACCGCCGGCGGCATCGGCGGCGGGCTCGCCGGTGCCTAGGGCCGATCCTCTCAACCGGGCGCTGCTCGACAGCCGCGAACGCTGGCGAGATCTAGCGCTGATCGGCAACGACATAATTTTCGAGGCAGATGTTTTGGGCCGGATCTCTTTCATCTGTCCGGCCGACGCGCTGGGTTACGAGGCCGGCAGTCTGCACGGCGTGGCGGGAGCCTCGCTGCTCGCCGAGGCCCCTGGCGCCGAGCGATTCAACCCGTTTCTGCCCGCGCAATCCGAGCTGCGCCGGCGTGCCTGGCTGCGCGATGCCGAAGGCGAGGAACGCTGCTACGCGATCTCGGTTCGCAAGCTCGCCGGTCCGGACGGAGAGGTCGAGGGCGCGCGCGGGGTGGCGCAGGACGTGACCGCGCAGGACGCGCAAGATGCGGCGGTAGCCGCGGCGCTGCGTCGCGGCGAGCTGCTGGAGCACATTACGCGGCGGCTGCGCGAAGAGATTTCGCCGCCGCACATGATGCAGACGGTATTGGACGCGGTGATGAACGCACTCGGTTGCGGCGGCGTCGTGCTGGTGAATGCGCTGCCGCGGGTTCCGGCCCAGGCGCTGCTGCATGCGGTGGGGACCACGCCACTGGCGGTGCTGGAATGCCTGGCCGACCCGGCCGTGTTTGCCGGGGCGGCGCCGAGGGTGACGCGTTCCCCGCAGGGCCACGCAATTCTGCTGTGCCCGGCGTTCACCCGGCGCGGTGAGCAGATCGTGCTGGGACTTTGGCGCGAGCGTCACGGCCGAAGCTGGGACGGCGAAGACAGCCGGCTGGCGTCGTCGATTGCCGTGGTGGTCGGCGTGGTGTTTGCGCGGGAGACGATCGAGCGGGAATTGGAGCTCTCCGCCTACAGCGACCAGTTGACCGCCCTGCTCAATCGCCGCGGCTTCGTCGAGGAGCTTGAGCGGCGGATCAACCGATCGGAGTATGAGGGTGAGCCCAACGTCCTGATCTATGTCGATCTCGACAAATTCAGATGGGTCAACGACGCTTGGGGTCACACCGCCGGCGACGATTGTCTGCGCCGGTTCGCAGCGTTGCTGCGTTCGATTTTCCGGCCGACCGATCTGGTCGCGCGGCTGGGCGGCGACGAATTCGCGGTCTGGATGGACGGCAGCGATCAATTCACCGCCGCCGAGCGGGCGGTGCAGCTGTGCCGCGAAGCCAAGCTGTATTTTCGCGATCTCGCCGACGGCAGCGAGCCCTGCCTGGGCGCGTCGGTCGGGTTGGCCTATCGCGCACCTTCCAACGGCGAAGGCGCCAACAGCATGATGCGCCGCGCCGCCATGGCGCTGTGCCAGGTCAAGCGCGACACCCCGGGCGGCTGGCTGGTGTCCCGCGAAGGGGCAACGCCATGAGTACGGCGCTGCCACTCGCCGGTCAGATCGGGGATATCGACGCGCGCGTGCGGCTGGGCTCCAATCCGGAATCGCCGCCGGAGCTGCTCTATTTCCTCGCGCGCGATCCCAGCGTGACGGTGCGCGCAGCGGTGGCGATGAACAGCCACACGCCGGGACCGGCGGATGCGGTGCTCGCCAACGACGCCGACGACCGCGTGCGCGCGGTGCTCGGCCGCAAGCTGGCGCTGATCGCCGCCGGGCTAGGCGAGCGCGGGCAGGCCGTGCTGGAGCGGGTGGTGAGGGCGCTGCTGGCGTCGCTAGTGATGGACGAGGCCGAGCGTGTCCGCGCCATGATCGCCGATGTCTTGAAGGATCTGCCGAACGCGCCGCTCGAAATCATCGGGCAGCTCGCCCGGGACTCGGCGATTACGGTTTCCGAACCGATCATCCGTTTTTCGCCGCTGCTCACCGAAAGTGATCTGCTGCATTTGTTGGCGGCGCCGCCCTGCCCCGGCACCCGCAGCGCGGTCGCCCGCCGCGCCGGCTTGTCGGAAACCGTGTCCGACGCGGTGGTGGCCACCGCCAACAGCGCCGCGATCTGTGACCTGCTGCGCAATCATTCGGCCGCGATCCGGGAAGCGACGCTCGACTCGCTGGTCGCGGGCGCGGTCGACAACGGCGAGTGGCACGAACCGCTGGTACGCCGGCCCAGGCTGTCGCGGTCGTCGATGTGGGCGCTGTCCCTGATCGTGGCCGACCATCTGGTTCGTTTGCTCGCGGAGCGGCCTGGACTCGACCCCGAGCTCGAGGCCGAATTGCGCGCTCGGCTGAGCGACAAGCTTGCACTGGAGCGATCCGGTAGCGAGGCTGAAAAGCCCCCGGTCGCGGCACTGATCGAGCAAGTGCGTCTGCTGGAGCGCGAGGGAGGACTGAACGAAAACGCCCTCACCCAAGCGGTTCGTTCGGGCGAAGAGCATCTGGTGGTGGCGATTATGGCGGTCGCCGCCAACGTGGCCGCGAATGTGGTGGAGCGGGCGGTATCGCTGCGGAGTGCCAAGGGACTGGTCAGTCTGATCTGGCGGGCGGGTTATTCGATGCGCACCGCGGTCGCGGTGCAAGTGCTACTGGCCCGCCTGCCGCCGCGCGGCATCATTACCGCGACCGCCAACGGAGGTT
>Ga0302317_10002657_pt1 | contig 12050 bp, 7 predicted proteins | sample III_Palsa_N3_3_FD_200450 | JGI IMG/M metagenome (GOLD analysis project Ga0302317, IMG submission 200450) | Peat permafrost microbial communities from Stordalen Mire near Abisko, Sweden - III_Palsa_N3_3 | ecosystem: Environmental > Terrestrial > Soil > Palsa > Peat permafrost | place: Sweden...
GGCCGGGGTGGAGATGAGCGTGGACGAATTCGAGGGCGACCTCGCCGGCCTGGTCATGGCCGAGGCGGAGTTCGAGGACGCGGCAAGCCTGGCCGCCTACCCCTCGCCGGATTTCGCGATCCGCGAGGTGACCGAGGATGCGCGCTACACCGGTGGGCGGCTGGTGGTGGAGGGGTTGCCGGAGGGGTGGTGAGGACGCGCCCATACACCTCTCCCGAAGGGGGGAGGGAACCATCCCCATCCGCAGGATGGGAGGGTGAGGGACTAGGGACGGTGAAGAACGGGGCGGAGACGTCGGCGATCTATTCGCAGGCCGCTTAGACCCTCATCCTCCCACGCCTTCGGAGCGGGCCCCTCCTTCTCCCGCAGGGAGAAGGTTTGTCGCCCCTACCCCGGCGGCTGCTGGTCATACACCAGGGGCGCGACGTCGAAGCCGAGCTGGCGGCTTCTGGCCACCAGGGCGGCTTTCAGCTGGGAGCTCATGACCGGGCGGCGGGACATGATCCAGAAGAATTTCGGCGTGGCGGTCGACAGGATGCACCAGGAGTAGTCGTCGGCGCGGTCGACCACGACATAGTCCTGCTTGATGAAGCCGCCGAAGAAGCCGATGCGGATCTGGGCCTTGGCGGGATCCATCACCCTGCCGTTGCCGCGCCAGATTTTTGGCGGGCCGGAGGGCGAGCCGGTACGGCAGGTCTGCACCACGGCATAGCCGCCGTCGCCCTGCTTGGCCCAGTCGGAGGTCGCCGCCTCGCAGTTCTTCTGAAAGGTGTTGGGGATGCGGGCCACTTCGTACCAGCGGCCGAGGTAGCGTTGCGGGTCGATGGACTTGGTCGCCACGGCGGTCTGGGCCAGGGCGAAGGCGGCTGTCGCACCCGCCAAAGTCAGCACGATAGACAGGCCGATCCGGCGCGCCACTCTCGACAAAACCACCATCACCACGCTTTCGACCGTCTCGCCCTGAACCGCCTTAAACACACTCCCGCCCCGCCGGGTTGCGGCGGGGCGGGATTTAAGGCCTGGAATTTAAGGCTATTCGGCGGCGATGAGAACCCGTGAGGTCGCACGATCCTTGAAATTGATGGCGCGAAGATACGCGATGCCCTCTTCGGCGATGTCGTCGCCGACCATGCGGTCGCCCTCGGCCTTCAGCTCCTCCATGTCCACATACATGCCGTAGAAGGCGCGGGTGCGGTCGGTGATGATGCCGGCGTTGAGCAGGGTCTTGATCAGCACGCGGAAGATGTTGGTGGCTTCCTTCATGTCTTCGCGGCGGGCGTCGTCGGTGGCGATCTTCTGGAATTCCTGGATCACGATGTCCGGGTCCAGGCCGAATTCCTCATAGAGATCGCGCTGTTCCGACGGGGCGACCAGGTTGAACAGCAGGGTCTGGAAGCAGTGCGCCGCCCAGTCCTCGATGATGATGTGCTCTTCGGGGGAGAGTTTCGGCACGGTGCGGTCGGCCCAGATCTTGCCGAACTTGTGGTGGAAGGCCTCGTCGGTCATCACCAGCTGCATCAGCTTGCGGCCGAGCGGATCGTTCAGCTTCTGGAAGAAGGTGGCGAAGGCGCCCATGGCCAAGCCCTCCACCAGCATCTGCATGCCGATGATCTTTTTATAGACTTCCGGAGACCCGATGATCTCGACCAGCAGGTTCTGCAGCACCGGGCTGCAGGCCACCGGCTTGCCCCAGCGGGCCTTGATGTACTGGGCGAAGGCGGTGACGTGGCGGGCTTCTTCGCGGGTCTGGTTGGCGGCGTATTCCTGCGCGCCCTGGTCATACAGCACATGGCAGAGGCTGGCCGACAGGTTCAGCGCGCCCTGTTCGCCGTGGAGGATCGAGGAGAAGCTGCGCAGGGTCATCTGGTTGATGAACCGGGTTCGGGTCTTGGGATCGGACAGGTGGTTGGAGACATAGTCGGTCTGCAGCGCGCCGATCATTTCCTCAGGCAGCAGCGGAGTGTTCTCCATGTCGAAGGGCTCGCCGAAGTCGATGTACTTCTTGTCGAGCGGATCCCAGAAATGGTCGTGGGTGGCGGCGATGATCTTGTCGAAGGCGGTGGAGCGGTTGTTGTAGCGGTCCAGCGTCAGCATGGACACAAAGTCGTCGGGCGCGACGGCTTCGTACATGGCGTCCTTGGTGATGTTGTTGTCGGTCATCGATCCAATCCCTCGGGGTTTTCTGGGGTGGGCGCCACGCACCCGTCTTCACGTTCGACCATGACTCCGAAGACCTTACCGGTCAATAAAAATGACGCCTGCGTCACTTATCGTGAACAGGCGTCAGGAATTGGATTTGGGGCGGCCGGCGATGTCCCATCAGGGATTATGGATAGCGTCGGCACTGTCCAGGGACGGTTTGCCAGTCATACTTCCCATCCGAACGCCGCCTGAGGTCGAACACATCGCCGCGAGCGCCCATAGGCGTGGCGTCAGAAATCATGATCACCTGCACGATCTTGTTGGGTTCATCCCCTTTCAAAACCTGCTTGACGGCGACGTCCAAAATCCAGCGAACGTCCATATTGATGAGCGGGAGCTTAGCCGGCAGGTCGGAATAGTCTTTGCGAATGATTTTTCCGACCAAAACGACGTCGGTGCATCCGGTTGCGGCGGCGTCCTCTGCTAAAGCCGCTCCGAACGATACGCTGAGGATTGCAGCGGCCGAAACGGCGACAGCGAGGCGCTTGATCAACGATAGAGGATAGGCGGAGGTCGACATCGTGAACAGGCGTCAGGACTTGGCGAGCAGGGCGATGATCTGTTCGCTCGTCCCGGTTTCGCCAAGGCGGGGAAAGACGCTGCCCAGACTGTAGTCGTGAGCTTCGGCGCGCCGATCGGTCATGGCGTCGATGGCCAGGGTGACGTTGAACCCCGCCTCGTAGGCCTGGCGCGCGGTGGATTCCACGCCCGTGCCGGTGGCGACGCCGATCACGACCACCTGGGTGACGCCCAGCGCCTTCAGCCGCGCCTCGATGTCGGTGCTGGCGAAGGCGCCCCAGGTCTTCTTGGTGACGACGATGTCGCCGGGCTGCCGGTTGAGTTCGGGAACGAACTCGGCGAAGTCCGGCGGGAAGGCGCCCATGTTGGGCCTGGGCTGCTCCGTGCGGCCGGGCGCGCCGCCGGTGACGTTGATCAGCACCACCGGCAGGCCGCGGGCGCGGAAGGCGTCCAGCAACGCCCTGGCGCGCTCGATAACAACGCCGACCGGATGGACCAGCGGACTGCCGACGATGCCCTTCTGCAGATCGACGACCAGCAGGGCGGTGTTCGGATCAAGCGTTGTCAGAGCCATGCAAACCTCGTGAAGCCCGGTGAACTATAGCGATGAGCAGTACAGGCTATCGCCCGTATTTTGCAGCACGCGGTGATGGGCAGCGCTTGAACATCCGGCCTCAACCGCCAACATCCGCGTGCCTCGCCGCCTCGAAGAAGGCCTCGGGGCTGTCGACCTCGACGAGGCGGCGCCCATCGATCAGCCAGAAGCGGTTGCCGACGGCGCGGACGAAGTCGCGGTCGTGGGAGACCAGCAGGCAGGTGGCGTCATCGTCCCTAAGCTCGGCCTCCAGCGCCTCCTGGCCCTCGATGTCCAGGTGGTTGGTGGGCTCGTCGAGCAGGTAGAAGGTCGGCCGGACCAGCCGCAGCACCAGCATGGCCAGCCTCGCCTTCTGCCCGCCGGAGAGGGAGCCGATCGGCTTTTCCTGGGCGAGAATCTCGATCCCGGCGCCGGCCAAAAGCGAGCGGGCTCGCTGGTCGCCCACGTCGAAGGGCCGGGTGACGGCCTTAAGCGGCGTGTCCTCATCGGCCAGGTCCGCCAGGCCCTGGTCGCCATAGCCCAGCACCAGCGACGCGGCGGCTTTGACGGACGCGTTCATGGGGGCATTGGTCTCGAGCCCCTCGATCGCCGCCTTGGCCAGGCGCACCAGCCGGGTCTTGCCGGTCCCGTTGGCGCCCAGCAGCACGACGCGGTCGCCCTGGTGGATGAAGAGCTTGCCGGTCTTGAACAGCAGGGTCCCGTCCGGGGTGCGCACCTCGGCCTGGTCCAGGGACATCAGCACCTTGGCGTGCGAGCCCCGATGGTCGAGGCGGATGGCGCCGGCCCCCCGTTCCTGGTGCGCCGGGCGCGCGGCGACCTCCAGCCGCTCGGCCCGCTGCTTAAGCTGTTTGGTCTTGGTGATCAGAAGGTCGCTGCCGGAATTGACGCCGATATTGTGCAGCTTGGCCGCCTGCCGCCGCAGCTGCTGAGCGGTCTTGATGTCCTTGTCGAACCGCCGCGCCTCGGCCGCGTCGGTCTCGTCCAGGGCCGCGCGGGCGGGCGTGTAGGGCAGAGCGTAGACCTGGCTGCGCTCGGGCCGCAGGAACAGGGTGCGGTTGGTCACCGCGTCCAGGAAGGCGCGGTCGTGGCTGGCGACCACCACGGCGATGTCGCGCGGCAGGTCGTTCAGCCAGTCCTCCAGCAGAAGGATCTTGCCCAGGTCTAGGTGGTTGGTGGGCTCGTCCAGCAGCAGCACGTCCGGGTCGGCGACCCAGGCGCGGGCCAGGAGAGCCAGCCGCCGCCAGCCGCCGCTGAGCCGTGCCAGGGTCCGCTCGCGCAATTGCGGCGGCGCCTCCAGCGAATCCAGCACGATGTCGGCGCGCCAGTGCTCGGCTTCGTCGAGGCCGTCGCGGACAGCCTCATTGAGGGTGAGCGCCGTCAGGCGGGCGGCCGCCTCCTGCTGCACATGGCCGACGCGGACGCCGCGGCCGCGGGTGATCTCGCCCTCGCTGGGCTCGAGCTCGCCGGCGATGCAACGCAGCAGGGTCGACTTGCCGGCGCCGTTGGCCGCTACCACGCCGATGCGGTCGCCGGCGGCGATGGCCAGGTCGAGGCCCGCGAAGAGCGGCGCACGCAGGGTGACGCCAAGGTTTTGGAGATTGATCATGGGGTCTGCCGTTCGGATCTGCCCCGAAGCCGCGCTCGCAAACCCTCAAGGGTTCCGTTGTGCAGCCGGCTCGGAAATGAAGAAGGTCGGCGGGCGCGCGATGGATGCGCGGCCGCCACGAAGGGCAGACAGGGGGCTTAGGATGCGCCTCTGTTCAGCCCTGCAAGCGCACCTGCAGGGCGTGTATCGGGCCACGCCGGCGGTCATACGAACAGATCACGCGAAGCCCTCCTTTCCTGGCTTGAGGCGAGATGAGAATATCAGCGTTTAGCGGGTTCGCCAGGGTCTGCTTTCCGGCATGACGCGAATGTCCGCCTCGACCCATTGCAGTCGTTCCGAATAGCGTCCAGGTCAACGATACCGCCGCACGGTTTCGACGACCTCGCGCACTGCGCTGACCACCGCATCGGGTTTGTCGATCTGGATCACGCGCCCCGCGCCCGCCACGACCATCGACTCGCCGACCTTAGAGTAATTCGCGATCCGGTCGTGTTCCGCTTTCCAGATGACGCCACCTGCGGCGCAGGTGTGATTGGCCGCGCGCCCCGGAGCGGACAACCGAGGCGTCCGCTTTCGGGCATTTTGGTCAATGTCCGCTACGGCGCGCGCGGCGAACTTAGGCTTTCGACCCCGCCCAGACTCCCACAACGCGGCCCATTTGTGAATCTCATGACCGCCTCAATGCACTAGGGGGGCCAGGAAACCGGCGCTTCGCCAATCGGCTGGCTCAGCAGCAGATCGAGCCAGCGTAGTTCATCGCCTGGTCTCAATGGACAAGGGTCAATCAAGCTGTGGCGAGACGGACTCACGTCCAAATACGACTGCAATTGTAATGCTACACCAGTTGCGGCCCGAATCACTATTATAGATTTACTGTGGCAATGCTACGGGGCTGATTCCCATGACGACCGCATCGCTCCCCTTGAACCGCAAGCAGCGGCGCGCCGCGGCCAGGGTCTCGCCGTTCGAGCAGGCGGTGGCGCTGCACCAGGCGGGCGGGCTGGCCGAGGCCGAGGCCCTTTACCGCAAGGCCATCGCCGCCGATCCGCGCGACGTCAGCAGCCTTCACAACCTGGGCCTGATCGCCTTTGAGGACCGCCGCCTTGAGGAGGCGGAGCGCCTGTTCGCCCGCGCGGCGCAGACCAAACCGGACTACGCCAGCGCCTGGATCAACCACGGCGCCGCTTGCCGCGATTTGGGGCGGCTACCCGATGCCGCCAAGAGCCTTCAGAAGGCCATCGCTCTGAGCCCGGACGACGCCCTGGCCCACACCACCCTGGGCATGGTGCTGCGCTCGCAGGGGAGGCTGGACGAAGCCAAGGCCCACATCGAGCGGGCTCTCGCCCTCGCTCCATCAAGCCTCGAGGCGCACTACACCCTGGCCGGCATACTCCTGGACCAGGAGGCGTACGGGCCGGCGATCGAGCAGTACGCGGCGCTGATCGGGCTCAACCCCAGCCTGCCCGATGTCTGGCTCAATAGGGGCGTGGCCAACGAGCGCCTGGGCCGCATGGACGAGGCTATCGCCTGCTACGACCAGGTCCTTGCCCTCAGTCCTGATCATTCCGAGGCCCTCTACAACCTCGGCGTCGCCTTCCAGCGGCAGGGGCGGCTGTCCCTGGCGGCGGAGCGCTATCGCGCGGCGCTGGCCGTGCAGCCCGCCCTGACCCAGGCCAGCCTGAACCTCGGCCTTACCCTGTTGCGCCTCGGGCGCCAGGATGAGGCGGTGGACGCCTATTCGGACGCCCTGGTCCACGCACCTGAGCACCCGGACGCCCTCTTGGGCCTCGGCGAAGCCTACGAGCGCGCCGGCCGCGTGGACGAGGCCATCGACGCCTACAAGCACAGCCTGCGCGTCCACCCTGCCAATACCAGCGCCTGGATCGCGCTGGGCTCCCTGATGCGGCAAGAAGAACGGCTGGACGAGGCGGTGGTGGGCCTCCTTGAGGCGGTGCGCCTGGCGCCCAACAACCTCGCCGCCTGGTCCCAGCTCACCTCGTCGAAGAAGTCTTCGGCCAACTGGGTCGACCTTGGGCTCTGCGAGCGCAAGGTCCTCGACGCCGTCCGCGCCGGCGAGCGGGGCTGTCATCCCTTTGTGGCGCTGATCCAGGCCAGTAGCCCGGCCGAGCAGCTGGCGGCGGCCCAGGCCTGGACGGCGGCCCACCGCGGCGCCAGCAACACACTACCCCGCCGCCCGGCGCACACCCGATCGCGCCTTCGCGTCGGCTATGTCTCCGCCGACTTTCGCAAGCACGCCACCGCCTACCTCGCAACCGGCCTATTCGAGGCCCACGACCGCAGCCGGTTCGAGACGATCGCCTACTCCATCAACCCCCCGGACGGCAGTGCAGAGCGCCAGCAGCTGGAGGGCGCTTTCGACCGCTTCGTCGACATCAGCGCCGCCTCGCATGACGAGGCCGCGCGGGCGATCTGGACCGACGAGGTGGACATCCTGGTGGATCTGAAAGGCCACACCGGCGGCGCCCGCACCGAAATCTTCGCCCAGCGGCCTGCGCCCATCCAGGTCAACTACCTGGGTTATCCGGGGACCATGGGCGCGGACTTCATCGACTACATCCTGGTCGATCCCTTCATTGTCCCGGCCACCATGGCGCCCTTTTTTACTGAGGCCCTGGTACAGCTGCCGGTCTCCTACCAGCCCAACATGCGCCGCCCCATCGCCGAGGACGTAAAATCCCGCGCGGATCATGGCCTGCCAGAGGGCGCCTTCGTCTTCTGCAGCTTCAACCAGGCTTACAAGATCACCCCCGAGGTGTTCAACGTCTGGATGCGGTTGCTGGGTGCGGTTCCGGGCTCGGTGCTCTGGCTGCTGGACTGGAACCGCTTTGCCACCGCCAATCTGCGCGCTGAGGCCGCCGCCCGCGGGATCGATCCGGCGCGGCTGGTGTTCGCGCCCCCGATTGATTCACCCGAGCACCTGGCCCGCCACCGCCACGCCGATCTTTTCCTCGACACAGCGCCCGTCTGCGCCCACACCACTGCCAGCGACGCCCTCTGGGCGGGCCTGCCCCTGGTGAGCTGCGTCGGCGATACCTTCGTCTCCCGCGTCTCTGGCAGTCTGCTCTTAGCCGTGGGCCTGCCCGACCTGATCACCGACAACTTGGTCGACTACGAGGCGCTAGCCCTGAGCTTGGCGCAGGCGCCGGCCCGGCTGGCCCAGGCGCGCGCCCGACTCAATGAGTCGCGCGCGACCTCGCCCCTGTTCGACAGCACAGCCGCCGCCCGCGCCGTCGAGGCGGCCTTCGAGGCGATGTGGCGACGTCACGAGCGAGGCGAAACGCCCGCAGCCATCTCCGTCGCCCCCCACGCCTGAGGGTGGGACTGTGCACCGTCCAGACGTCAAATCCCAATGTCCGCAATCCCCCATAGCGGACATTCGTAGAGTCCGCTTGTCGCCCCCGATAGGCTCTTCTTCCAGCCCTCAGGCCGGACGCGCGGCCAGATCCATGCCAGAGCCCCTTCACCAACCATGAATGACGAAATACCGCACACCGCCCTGTATTTCAGGCGGTTGGCGAAAACGGATTTTTCAACACTGTCCACCCCTTTCGGACATTTCCGGCGCCCGCTTTCCGGCCAAACCCAGGACGCCAGCAACAAACCGCGCGCTCACGTCCCTGTCCGGCAAGGTCGTTGCAAGCGCTGGAGTCTTGAAGCCCGTTTGGCGGAGATGCCGATCGGCAAATACCTGATTATACTTTTCCGGGGCGCGACATATTGGCGCCTCTATTCGCCACGCGCCGGAGATAATGGCGCGTTAATTGTGCCCAACTAAAACGATCCAAATGAGGCTGAAGACCAAGAGGCCCGCATGACCCGTCCAGCCACGCGCCGCTCGCGCCGCCCAAGCGGCTCGCGCGTGGGCCTCCAATTGGAGCCGACCGCGCGCGCGATTGCACAGATCGTGTGCGCCTCCCCGTCGCCCAAGCTGATGATGGACCAGAGCCTGCGCATTCTCAGCCACAACCGCGCCTGGGCCGAGCTTGTCGGCGTCGAACAGGACGTCAACGGCCGCAACTATTATGACCTGTTTCCCGACTCCGACGTCCATAGCCGGAGCGTCTACGCCTGGGCTCTGGCCGGCAATGCAGGTCGGGCGGGCCGCATCCAGTTGCGGCGTGTGAACGGAGAGCAATTCTGGTGCGACGCTGAAATCTCGGCCTGGCGCACTGACGCCGGCGACATCGGCGGCGTGATACAATCCATCAGCCCCGTGCCGGAATCCCTCGCCGCCGAGGACCGTGACCATCGCTCACAACGACGCCTGTCCATGGCGACCAAGCTTGCGTCGGTCTACATCTGGGAGATGGATTTCGCTCGCGGCGAGATCGAGACGAACGGCGTGGACATCGGTGTTGACGACCGCAAATTCACCTACCGGGAGCTGGTCGACGATCCCTTTGTCAGCTGTCATCCGGACGATCGCGAACGCCTGAAGGCCCACAGTGAAGCCGCCATGGCTTCGGGAACCTGCTTGCCGGTGGAGTATCGCGCCAATCGCGCGGACGGCGCGGAGGTCTGGGTCTCGGCGATAAGCGAGTTGGTGTTCGAAGAGGGCCGGCCGGTCCGCCTCATCGGCGCCATGCAGAACATCACCAAGCGCAAGCTTGCGGAACTCGAACTGGCCGCCGCCCATGAGGCGGCCAATGCCGCAAACCAGGCCAAGAGCAACTTCCTCGCCACCATGAGCCACGAAATTCGCACGCCTCTGAACGGCGTTCTCGGGATTGCGCAGGTCATGGCGCTGGACGAGCTGCCGCCGGCTCAGCGGGACCGGCTGACGGTGATCCGCCAGTCCGGCGAGGCTCTGCTGGAACTGCTGAACGATACCCTGGACCTGGCCAAGATAGAGGCCGGCAAGCTTGAGCTGGATAGGGTCGAATTCAGTCTGGGCGACCTGACGAGCGGCGTGCACGGCCTGTTCAGCCCCGTCGCCGAACGCAAGGGGCTGTCGTTCGAGTTCGTCGTCGATGAGCCGGCTCGCGGCCGCTATCTCGGCGATCGCCTTCGCATCCGCCAGGTCCTCAACAACCTCGTCTCAAACGCCTTGAAGTTCACGGAAACCGGCTCCGTTCAGGTGCATGTGGGCCTTTCCGGCCCGGACCTGCAATTCCAGGTCCGCGACACCGGGCCAGGCATGTCAAAGGCCGTGGCGAACAGCCTGTTCCAGAAGTTTGTTCAGGGCGACGTGTCCACCGCGCGAAACTTCGGCGGGACGGGGCTTGGCCTGGCCATATGCCGCGACCTCACCGAACTCATGGCCGGCGCCATCTCTGTCCGGTCCCAGACGGGCAGGGGGTCGGTCTTCAGCGTGACGCTGCCGCTGACCCGGATTGGCCCGGAGACTGACCAGGCCTTGGTCGGCGAGCCGGCTGAAAGGCATGCTGTCGTGGCCAAGAGCGCCCGCGTTCTTCTGGCCGAGGACAACCCGACCAATCAGCTCGTCGTCAAGTCGCTGCTGGTCCATATTGGCGTCACGCCGGACGCCGTCGATGACGGGGAGGCCGCGATAGCGGCCTGGGCGAGCGGGGACTGGGACCTGATCCTGATGGACGTGCAGATGCCTCGGCTGGACGGGGTCGCCGCCACGCGCGAAATACGCCGCCGCGAAGTCAAAGAGGGTCGCCAGAGAACGCCGATCATAGGCCTGACCGCGAACGCCATGGCGCACCAACGCGACGCCTACTTCGCCGCGGGAATGGATGAAGTGCTGAGCAAGCCGCTCAACGCCGCGGACCTTCTCACCATGGTGTCGGAATTCCTCACCACGGCGCAGCCGGACCACGGCGTTCGCGCGGGCGCTGACTGAATTTCGCCGGCCCCGCCTATTCTCCGCCGCCATTGGCGAGACCCGCGGATCGCGGCATAAGCCTTCCGTGACCCTCGCCCTCCAGTCCCAAGACGATCTTGACGCCGCCCGCGAGGTGTTGCGGCGCACGTTTGGGCATGCGGAGTTTCGCGGGCTGCAGGCGCCGGTGATCGGCGAGGTGATGGCCGGCCGAAGCGCCATGGCGGTGCTGCCCACCGGTGGCGGCAAGAGCCTCTGCTACCAGATCCCGGCGATGATCCGCCCCGGCGTCGGCCTGGTGGTCTCGCCGCTGATCGCGCTGATGAGCGACCAGGTGGCGGCCCTGCGCCAGGCCGGCGTGTCGGCCGCGCGGCTGGATTCCACCACCTCGCCGGAGGAGCGCGCCTGGACCTGGGACGCCATCGCCGCCGGCGAGCTGGACCTGCTCTATATGTCGCCGGAAGGGCTGATGCAGCCGGCCATGCTGGAGCGGCTGACCCGGCTGGACATCGCCCTGGTGGCCATCGACGAGGCCCACTGCGTCAGCCAGTGGGGCCACGACTTCCGGCCCGAGTACCGGACGCTCGGACGGCTGGCGGAGCTGTTCCCGAACGCGCCGCGCCTGGCGGTGACCGCGACCGCCGACGCCAGGACGCGGGATGATATCCGCGCCGAGCTTCGCCTTAGCGATGCGGCGGAATTCGTCGACAGCTTCGCCCGGCCCGAGCTGCAGCTCAGCGCCGAGCGCAAGACCGGGCGCGGCCGGGCGCGGGTGATCGAGCTGGTGTCCGAGCGGCGCGGCCGGGCCGGGGTGGTCTATTCCGGCTCCCGCGACGGCGCCGACGAGATCGCCGCCGAACTGGTGGCCGCCGGCATCCCCGCCGTGGCCTATCACGCGGGCCTGGACAAGGACGTCCGCGCCCGCCGGCTCACCGACTTCCTGCAGGCGGACGAGGCGGTGATGGTGGCGACCATCGCCTTCGGCATGGGGGTGGACAAACCGGACGTGCGCTATGTGATCCACGCCGATCCGCCAGCGTCGATCGAGGCCTATTGGCAGGAGATCGGCCGGGCCGGCCGCGACGGCGCCCTGGCCGAGGGGATCACCCTCTATAGCGCGGCGGACCTGAGCTGGGCCCTGCGGCGGATCGAGGGGCGCGACGTCTCGGACGAAGTCCGCCAGGTGCAGGTGCGCAAGGCGCGCCAGTTCTACGGCATGATGGAGGGGCTGAATTGCCGCGCCGCCGCCGTGCGCCGCTACTTCGGCGAGGAGGGGGTGGAGGTTTGTGGTCAGTGCGACCTGTGTTTGAGCCCGCCTA
>Ga0302317_10002670_pt1 | contig 12033 bp, 10 predicted proteins | sample III_Palsa_N3_3_FD_200450 | JGI IMG/M metagenome (GOLD analysis project Ga0302317, IMG submission 200450) | Peat permafrost microbial communities from Stordalen Mire near Abisko, Sweden - III_Palsa_N3_3 | ecosystem: Environmental > Terrestrial > Soil > Palsa > Peat permafrost | place: Sweden...
GGCGGGCTGCCCGTACCGCTGCCAGTACAGCCCGATGAACACGTCGCTTTGCGCCAGGTACTGCTGGTACACCTCCCGCGGCGGGTACGGCCGGGCCCCGAGCTCAAACATCACCGGGGTCAGGCGTAGCGCCTCGATCGCGCGAGACGGCCCGCCGCTCGTCGGCTAGCTCGCCCAGCGTGGAACTCACGAACACCCGCAGACGCCGGTCAGGAGTCCGGATGACTGGCTCATCCCGCGGCCCCTGGCTCACCGATCGCCCCTGAGCTGGCCCACCACGCAAGTCTGCAACCAGCCATCCCGGCCAGCAAGCCCGCGTAAGCACCCAATCCGTCAGCCAGCACCGGCTAGCGCAGGCGACTAAGTCCTCGGTACGCAGCTATCAGGGCCGCAGTCCCGACCATCAGCTCAACGGCGGCCCGAACCGCCGTTGACGCGCGAGTCTCTTGACCAGGCCTCTGCCCAGGTCAACGCCGCGCATAGCAGGCAATCTGGCAACCTCGCTGGTACTGAATCACCAAATGAACACGCGAACCAGATTCGGCAGCGGACTCGCGGCGTAACACCCCGAGGAATCGGTCACACTCTCTGATGGCCATGGCACCTTCGTCGGTGTCGGTCGGCGGGCAGATCGCTGCCGCGCAGCCGCCCTCAGAACTTCCAGCCCGGCGTCGTGGTGCGCCGACCCGATGTGCTCGATGCCCGGCGCCCGGCCGCTAAGTAAACGATCTGCTCCCCCGTCACGACCGCCCGGGTCTTTACCGTCCGCCCGCACGGGATACCAGGCCGCCCTACGGGATTCGGAATTAGTGCGCAACTTCGCCCGTCACGAGCTGCGAACCCGCTGGTCAGCGCAACAATCCTGCCGCAAGTTCATGATCGTGAGCCAAGTCGGGTCATAGGGACGGGTGATGATCTCCATGCCGTGGCCGACGGGATCCAGGAAGTACAGCCCGCGCCCGCCGTGGTGGTGGTTGATTTCGCCTGGCTGCTTCATGTGCGGGTCGGCGTAGGACGTGATCCCGGCCTGCTGGATCCGCTCGAATGCCGCGTCGAACTCATCCTCGGAGATGAGGAGGGCGTAGTGCTGCATGGTGATCGACTCGACAGGGATGCTGGCGAAGTCCAGGGTGACGCCGTTGCTGGTGGCGACGGGGATGAACGGGCCCCACTCGTCCCCGACCTCAAGGTCCAGGATCCCCGTCAGGAACTCGGCGGATTCCCGGTTGTTCCGGGCGTGAACGATCGTATGATTCAACTCGTTCCTCACCCGGACGGTGACCGGCACGCGATGCCACGCCCACGACCCTATGCGGCACGGCCTTCATCGTCGAGTTGCCCTGATCGCCAGCTACCTTACGCGGACTCGCCGACCCGGGCGCTGATTCACCAGTTCCGTCCCGCCAACCCCAAGGGTGTGTCCAAGATCGGTTTGTGACGACCGACCTGAACACCCTCTTGACCGCACTCTAGGTGAAGATCGACGACGAGATCGGAGGAAGGCGACGGATGGGACGGCCCTGCTCAGCGACTCCGAGCTCGTCTGTCTCGCGGTCGCCCAGGCCCTGCTCGGCTACCCCCTGGGGCCCGCCGGCGACGCTGGCCACCTCCCCGGTGCTGGGATATTACGTGTGCACAATCTCCTGGCTTCGCGGCGGCATGCGAGTCGCCTCACAATTTATGGCCCGCGGCTGCGGCGTGGCGCGAGCGGCGCAGGCCGGCGAAGCCCGCCGCGGCCAGCAGCGCGCCGGCCGCCGTCGTCAGCAGCCACGGCGCGGGATCTGGGGCCGGGCTTGACGCCATTCCGCCCAGGCCGGTTGAGGTGCCGCCCTTCGGCATGATCTGGCTGCCCGCCGCGTCCATGACGGCGTCGATCTTCAGCCCGGAGGGGTCATCAAGCACCACGATGGTGTGAACCGTGTTGGCGGCAAGCGGCACTGGCATGGCGGTGTGCGCACCGGACGCGGTGAACTGCACCGTCCGCACGCCAGGCGAAACGGTCGCGTACGACGTCGCCACGCCGAAGGCCAGCTGCCGCGCGAGAATGTCCGGCCCGTAGCTGACCGTCACCTGGTGTTCCTTGAGCGACGCTTGCAGGATCCGGACCAGCGCCTTCCCCGCCGGGGGCGACATCTGGTCCTTCAGTACCTCCACCCGTAGTCCCGGGTCGGGCCCGAGGGCCGCCACAGTGTAGGCCGTCCGCGCGCTCACCATGAAACTGGAGTCCATTACGGGAGTGCTCGATGCGGGCGCGCCGAAGCCCCGCATCGCCACCGTGTACTGGCCGGGGGGGACCGCCATGTAGGCGGAGACGTTGCCGTACCTGACGTCCCTCAGGACGGTCGGGTGCCCGGGACTGCCGAACGGATACAGGTAGATGTCCATGGCGGGGGCCTCAGGTGACAGATGGGCAATCCGGACCCATCCGTGCTGCGCGGCCGCTGATCCTGCGGGAGCAGTGGCCGCGGCGGCTGATGTGGCCGCGACGAGGGCGGCCGTGCCCCCGAAAAGCGTGGTGATCATAGCCAGCAGGGCAAGATGCCGGAGCAGCCGCATGGTTACTTACCTCTCATCTGATTGAGCCCTCCCCAGCGGGACGCACCAGCGATTCGCGGTCGCGCGCTGGCGCGGGCTGAAGGTCGGCTTCCAGGACCGGTGTGAGCAGTCCCAGCGGGCTCGGCGCAGCGAACTCGATGGTCAGCGCGGCCTGGCCGTCGGCCAGGTGGCCGATCGCCGCATGAGCGGGCAGGTACGGAAGTGCCTGCGCACGCACCATGGCGAGAGCCGCCGCCAGGCGGCCCGTTCCGTCCCCGCGCCCGGCACTGGTGATGCTTACTTCCCGGAACAGCACTGGAGCGCCGGGGGATGTGTCGCCGAACGTGGCCACCCGAAATGAGTACTGGGACGCCAGCGCCGCGAGCGTCGCCAGCAGACGGGAATCCACTTGACCGGCTCGCAGCTGCCCGGTATCTGGCGCGGTGAACTGGATATGCCAGTTTCGCAGCAGCTGAGAGCCCGCGGCCTTGCGGGCGGCGAGATCGGCCCGCAGCGCGGACTGGTATGCGGCCGCTCCGCCGGGTTCGGTCGCGCGGACCTCGATCCGGGTGGCACCCGAACCGAAGCCCGCGATGAGCGCGGGCGCGTACTGATCAGCGGGCTGGCTGCGGACCGGCGGGGAGGTCGCCACCAGGCTGGCGCCGAGCGGGCTGGCCGCCCCGGTCCAGAGCAGGAGCCGGCCGGCCGGGATGCCCTGCGCCTGCAGCGCGGCACACATGCCGGGATCGCACGCAACCATCGCGTAGCCGCTCACCTGGGCCGCGATCCAGGCCGCGGCCCGGGACCGTACGGCCGCCCGGGCAGCCAAGGCGGGCATGGCGGGACCGCCTGCGGGATCGGCGCTGCCTGCGGGCGGATTGCTAGAGGCCGGCGTTCGCGCGGTCGGCGAGGCGGTGCCGGCGATGACGCCGGTGAACTGAACGGCGCCTGACGCGACGACCGCCAGAGCCAGGAGGAGGAGGCCCGTCAGGCGCCAGCGCCGGGCGGCCAGCTGGTACAGGTGCCCGCGACCCCAGCGGAACCAGTTCCGGCCTCGTCGTCTGGCTATAGCTGGGGACCCGAATCCGGCGGAACGTAGCCGCCGCGACGTGGCCAGCTTGATGGTGGTGGCCAGGACCCGGCCCCACGATGGCTCCGCCTTGGCAGGCGCCGCGGCGGCATCTACCGTCGGGTTGCAGGAGACCGACGTAGGATGCACACCGTTACTGGCTCGTTTCGTCACGTTACCAGCCGGCTTCTGTGAGCCGCTCGGGGGCGCTATCGCGCACATCGGGGCGGTCCGGGAGGATGCTCCCGGGCGATGCAGAACCGCGGTTATCCAAGCTCACGTTCGTCCCCCAGCCGCGCTTGACGCTGCGGCAACCGAGGACAGCAGAGCACACGCACTCGCCGACATCAACCGATATGACCAATTGGTAATGGTTCAGTAGGGATTTCCCGGCCAAGGACCGGTCGTAAACGGACCATAGCCGGTGTCGTACCAAGGTTGCCGGCCCAGTTCGCTGTGCGGCACACCGTTCTGCGCAATGATGACCAGCACCTGCATGACACGCCGATGCGCATGCCCAGCACGAGCATGCAGGCCGCGTCCTGCCGCGTTGAGGAGCCCGCACCCATCAGCAAGAGCAGGCGCATGCCGAGGGCTATCACCGCGGAACCAGCCATGGCGCCTGCGGCGCGAAATCGCGCTCGGCCCTTGCGATAACCGCACGCGGGAACTCAGGTAGTAGGCCTTTATCCGGGTCAGTTCAAGCCGGTGCTGGCCACGAGCTGGTCGATGGGCCGGTCGAGGTGGCAGCCCCCGAAGGCACGGCGCTACAGCGGTGTGAGCCGGTTTCTGCAGGCGGGCCACCTTCTCCTCGGGTGCCAGGCCGTGCTCCAGGAAGTGCAGGATGCCCCCGGACACAGCACCCGCAACGGGAGAGGCGATCGGAAAGCCGACAGCAGCCCGCTGGCCATCCGCGTTGCGCCGGAAGATCGCGGCCGTCGCCTGCCGGAAGCGGACCGTCCATGCAGCCTCGCGGAAAGCACCGATGTTCACGGACGCTGACGCTGGAGGATTACCGCGCTGACGGTGGCGGTCATGCTGACGGCTGCGATGCCGGCCAAGAACGCGTACTGGGTGACGGTGGCGAAGATCTGGTCAGGCACGCCGAGCACGACGCCTAGTGCGAAGGCGAAACAGCTGGCGGCGGCGGTGAGGGCCCAGCGGCCGGTCAGCAGCGCGCAGCACGGGCCGACGATCAGCAGGCCGATCAGGATCAGGCGGGGCCCGCTGGCAGCGTCACAGGCCGCGACAGCGGAACACAGGATGAAGCTGAGCTTCCACAGACGACCGATGCTCCATCCGGGCAGCAGCGATTCGCGCCGCCATCCATGCGAGCTGGACATAATGCCGTGCCAGCACAGCCCCCGGGCGGGCGAGCGTCTCAGCAGCAGGGCACCGGCAGCTGCCATATCGACGGCGGGAAGCGCGGCGACCGCCGGGCTGACCTTTCCCTGCGCCACGCTGATGAGCAGTGCGGTCACGAACGCCAGATATCCCGCGATGATCGCTATGCCCGATATCCGGCCCAGGCCGCGGTCGTGGTAGGCCAAGGCCAGCGCGAACACGGTCAGGCCTGCATACCACGCCGCCACCAGGATGGCCTGCCCGGAGCGGGGCCCGAGCCCGGTCAGGCTGGCCGGGACCAGCAACCCGGCGATGACGTTGATCGCGTTGCTGTTCAGGGCGGTGCTCAGCACCGCGGCGCCACGGCCCCGCCTGGCGAGGTAGACGGCCGTCACCGCGTTTGGCAGGCTGGTGACCACGGCCAGGACCAGCGCGCCCACGATGATGTCGGCGACCGCGTAGCGGCGGCCGAGGGCGGTGGCCGCCTGTTCCATGGTGATGCTCGCCCCGACCACGGCGACCAGGGCCACCGCGGCGGTGAGCCCGTCCCGCCAGGTTCCCGGGCGGGGCCTGATCGCCTCGGCCAGCTCGGCCTCCTCCTCATGGACCGCTGCGGTCAGCCAGCGCGCCCACCCGGGCGGGAGCCGGAGGCGTTCCATCCGCTCCCGGCGCATACCCGACAGCGCCACATACGGCGCCAACACCGCCAGGGCCAGCGTGAGCCCGGCCACAGGGGATACCACAGCGGTCACCGTCAGCAGGCACACTGCGGCGACCCACACGCCCGGCAGGCCGGCCAGTAGCATCACCCGGCGATGGAACGCGACCTGCCCCGCCACCACCGCACTCAGCCCCAGCAGCGCCGCCAGGTTGAACACGTTCGAGCCGATCACCACCCCGGCCCCGATGCTGGGCTGGCCGCGGGCCAGTGCGGTCACCGCCGAGGTGATCTCCGGCGCATCGGCGGCCAGCGCTGCCACCAGCCCCAGCCAGGCCTCAGAAAGACCGGCGCGGTCCCCGAGCCGCTCAAGCCGTGAGACGAGCAGCCAGCTGGCGGACAGGCTCACCACCACGCCCGCAACAAACAGCAGCAGCCACGCGGCCGTCATCGCCCCGCCACACCTGCTCCCCGGCAGCCGCCAGCCAGATGCTGGCCGGCCAGGGCCGGAGGCGCCAACGTGACGGCGCGGCGCTCGTCAGTGCCGCCGCCCAGGAGAGGTCTGCCCGGCGGCCGCATACCGATACCCCTTCCCGGCATCTCGCGGGGAAGCGGAGGATGGGTGCTCCCGCGTAGTAGTTCGTCGTGCACATCCAGGTTAATCCCCAAATGACGCCTATCCTGGCCGGTCATGCCAGAGGTCACGTCGAGCACTGCGCCCTGGTCAGCACCTGGGGACCAACCTCCGAGGTGGTGATCGCCGCCCGCTGACGCGGCGGCCCCCGCTGCCAATGCTGCGCACTGTCCTCCGCCGGGTGCAGCCGGGCCACCGGCAACCAGCCGGCAACTGACATCGCTGCCCATCCTCCTGACCGGGCGGGTGTCCCGCGCTGGCTCGCTCGCGGCGGCTCGTCCGGTCACGGGGTTCCGCCGTGCGGGCGTAAGATGCAGTAGCTGATAGAGTCGTAATGCATTTATTGCAGTAGGCAAGTAAGTGGGGTGCGTCAGGCGTGACTGAGCAGGTGGCGGACGAGGCCGCGGTGGACGCGGTGCTGACCGCGAGCCGCACCCTGGTCGCGGTGGCCACCCAGTCGCTTGGTGCTGCGGCGGAGGACACGACGCTTGCCCAGTACCGGGCGCTGGTGGTGCTCGCTTCCCGGGGGCCGCAGCGGATGAGCGACCTGGCGGCGGCGCTGGATGTCACGCCGTCCACTGCGGGGCGGATGTGCGACCGGCTGCTGCGCAAAGGCCTGATCCGCCGGCACCGGGCCCGCGCGGACCGCCGCGCGGTGCAGGTATCGGTCACCGCCTCCGGCCGGGAGGTGGTGGATCAGGCGACCGCCCGCCGGCGGGCGCTAATCGCCGATATCTTGCGCAGGCTCCCGGCCCGGAAGCAGTCGGCGGTAGCCAGCGCGCTGGCGGCGTTCGCGGCGGCGGCCGGGGAGATCCCCGATAGCCAGTGGCCAGCGGATCCCCCGCCGGCGCCGGCGGCGCCGGCCAGGCGGAAACTGGCGCCGGCGCGCACCGGCAGCGCAGAAGGACGATCATGACGGGCGAGACGGCGGCGGGCACGCCGACGGGAACGGCGCGGTGGGCCGGCCGGGCGGGCGGGTGGCTGCGGGGCTCACGGGGCGGGCTGCTGGCGGTCGCGCTGGTGGTGGGTGCCGGGTCGGGGCTGGGCGCGATCGCGTTCCGGGACCTGATCTACTTCTTCACCTGGCTGGCCACCGGTCACGCCCAATTCGGCCAGCAAGGCCGGGTCGGCAGTGCCCACTTCCCCGGGCTCGGCCTGGGGTTCTTCGTGGTGATACCGGTGATCGGCGGGCTGATCTACGGGCCGCTGATCTACCGGTACGCCCGTGAGGCCCGCGGCCACGGGGTGCCCGAGGTGATGATCGCGGTCGCCGAGGAAGGCGGCCGGATCCGGCCCCAGGTCGCCGCGGTCAAGTCGGTCGCCTCCGCCATCTGCATCGGGGCCGGCGGGTCAGTCGGCCGGGAGGGCCCGATCGTGCAGATCGGCTCCGCGCTGGCCTCCAGTCTCGGCCAGTGGGTGCGGATGCCGGAGAACCGGCTGCGGATCCTGGTCGCCTGCGGCGCGGCCGGCGGGATCGCCGCGACGTTCAACGCGCCGATCACCGGGGTGTTCTTCGGCGTGGAGATCATCTTGCGGGAACTGTCGGTCGAGGCGATCTTCACCGTGATGCTGTCGGCGATGATTGCCGACCTGGTCAGCCGCCAGTTCCTGGGCAGTGCTCCGTTCTTGTCCGGGCTGCCGTCCGGGATCGCTTTGCATCACCTGAGCAGCTATCTGCTGGTCGCGGCGCTGGCCGTCGTCGCGGCGCTGCTCGGGCTGGCGTTCGCGAAGATTCTCTACGCGACCGAGGACCTGTGCGACCGGGTCTGGGGGAACCGCCCGGAGTGGGCCCGGCCCGCCGTCGGCGGGATCGCGCTTGGGCTGCTGCTGCTCGCGATCCCGCAGATGTACGGGGTCGGCTACCCGGTCATGTATAAGGCGGTCGGGGGCAGCTACGCGCTGTGGTTCCTGATCGTGCTGGCGGCCGGGAAGATCATCGCGTGCAGCCTGACGATCGGCATTGGCGGATCGGGCGGGGTGTTCGCCCCGTCGCTGTTCATCGGCGCCACTTCCGGCATGGCCTTCGGCGAGATCGCCAATCACCTGCTCGGCACGGCCGCCGGGCAGCCCGCCCTGTATGCGGTCGTGGCCATGGGAGCGGTGTTCGCCTCCGCGGCCCGGGCCCCGCTCACCTCGGTCGCCAGCGTGGTGGAGATGACCGGCGACTTCACCCTCACCCTGCCGGTCCTGCTCGCCGTGGCGATCGCCACCGCCACCTCCCGCGCCTTGAGCTACGGCACCATCTACACCACCAAACTGCTGCGCCGCGGCACCGACATCGACCACCCGCGATCAGCGGACCCGTTCGAGGACCTCACCGCCGCCGACGCCATGCGGCCCTTCGCGGCGCCGCTCACCATCGCAGCCGGGCCACCCGGCCCGCCGGGCCGGTCAGGTCCCGCCCAGGCGCCGCTGCCCGGCCCGGTCACCCAGCAGCGCAATCCGCAGGTGCTCTTCGCCGGGGAGTCCCTGGCCCAGACCCTGCGCCAGCTGGAACTCTACGGCCGCGACGGCCTGCCGGTGCTGTCTGCCGACGGGCAGCACATGCAAGGCTGGATCACCAGCCAGAACGTGCTGCAGGCCGTGGCCCGCCACGTGCATACCACCCGGGCCGGCGCCGCGCAGGCGCAGCCCCACGGCCCGCAGGATGATCTCCGCGAGGCGCCCACCCCGCTGCGCGGCTACCAGATCCTGGAAATCACCATCCCCGCGGGCTCGCCCGCCGCCGGACGGACACTCGGCGACATCACCTGGCCGCACGAGTGGATCCCGGTCACGGTCATGGACAACCGTGCCCTCCGCGACGCCGATCCCGGCATCACCCTCACCCCCGGCGACCGGGTCAACCTGCTCGCCCGCGAACCACGGAACCCAGGGTCCTCGCGTCCGCGTGATGAACCGGTCAGCCAGCCATGAGCACGAGCATGATCCGGGCGATGACTCTCGATGATCTCCCGGACGTCTCGTGGGTGACGAAAGCGGCGCTCGGGGGGCTTCACGCACAGGCCAGCAGCGCGGCGCCCGCCGGGCCGATCGTTCCGCCGTTCTTTTTCGCCGCTGATCCGGGCGGGTGCTTCATCGCTGTGCGCGAGCAGGACGCAACCTGTGTCAACGGAGCCTGAAAACTGATCAGCTGGCGGCAAGTGAAATCTGACCACCTTCTTCTTCATGGTTCGTCGTGCCAGGGTCTCGGGGAGGCTGGTCAATTTTCCGCCTTGCCGCGCGGTGGTCAGTATTCAGCTGCCGACGACAAGCCGGGTGGCCCGGGCGCTTATCTCGTATGCGCGGGGTACCCTCGGCTAGCTCGGGCCGCTCGCCGTCCACCCGGACGCGCAGCGATCCGGGGTCGGCAGACAGCTGGTTGCCGCATGCCTGGCCAGCTGGCGGCGGCGTAGCGCCAAGGTCAGGCACAAGTGCGTCCGACGTGACCCCGCACAGCACCGGCCCGGTTGCGGGCTCAGGCGCCCTGCATCTGTGCGATGGCCTTCGCTATCTCCGCCTCGACCGCCTGCAGCTGGTCAGTGGGGCTGAACTGCACGAACTCGCTGCCTGCGGTCGCTGCTGGCACGTGTCCAGGTGGCATGTAGAACGCCTCACCGGCACCGATGACTTCCTCTCGGTCGCCGTAGCGGACGGTCAGCTCGCGCTGTACCACATAGCCCCAGTGCGGGCAGGAACAGCGGCCCCCAGGCAGCCCGGCGAGCATGAGGCCGAGGTCGTGGCCCGCGAGGATGGACACGAAGCCAGACCGGCATCGGCTGGGACGCCAGCCAGCTGGTCACGGTAATGACGTAGGGCTGCCTTGGCTGCCGGTACACCGCCTGGAAGGTCGGTCGCGCTGGCCGGGAGGGTACCGGAGCGGATGCAGGTCATCAGCTCAGCCGGGCTGAGCACCTGCAGCAGCCCGCAAACGGCAGGGTCGGCGGGTTCGGCGAGGTACGTGAGCATGGCGCGGGCGATCCGCTGCTGATCCGAGGAAGCGGTGCCGGTCATCGGGCTGCTCCCGTCCAGAAGGCCAGCGCCTGGGCGCATTCGGCGGCGCCGGGACGGGACCCTCCGGCGAGGTCCGCCAGTGTCCAGGCCACGGCGGTGATGTGCCGGGCGCCCAGGTTGCCGGTCAGCCCGAGGTCGATGGCGTGGTCGATGACGGCCTGCCCGTCGCCGGCGGGGGGATGGGTGCGGGCCAGCTCGTGGCGCGGGATGTCGCCGTTGCGCCGCCACGGCGTCCCGGACAGCCGGTGGCCCATGCGGTTGCCGCGGACAGGGCGTCAGTGTCCTGGCCGGGCTGCCCGCCGGGGACGTGGGTGCGGCCGGGGCGGTCAACGGCCGCACGGAGCGGGATCCAGGCCCCCAGCGGGCCAGTGACCCGGTCCCGGTAACGGCGGGTCTGCAGCGGGGTGCAGGTGCACCCGTCGTCGGCCCCGCATGGGCAGGGCCGCATGCCGGTGACCAGGATGAACCGGGCCGGGAACCGGGCGATGGCGCCGCCGCGGGCGAGGACGATCTCACCGCCGCCGAGCGGCTGCGCAAGGGTGCGCAGGACCGCACGCTCGAACCCGGGCGCGTCGTCCAGGCACAGCACGCCGCCGTGGGCCAGGGCGGCCTCGCCCGGCTGCAGGCCGGCGCCGCCGCCGGTCACGGCCGCGATGGTGGCCCGGTGGTCAGGGACGCGCAGCGGCGGCCGCCTGATCCGGGCACGCCCGGGCCCCAGCAGCCCGGCGGCCGAGTAGATGGCGGTCACCTCCGCCGCCTCCTGCCCGGTCAGGTCGGGCAGCAGCGTGACCACCAGCCCGGCGGCCAGCGCTGGAACGTCGGCCTCCCGGGGCCCGGTCAGCCACAGGTGGTGGCCCCCCGCCGCGCTGACCTCGAGCACCTGCCGCACCACGGGAGAGACGCCCAGCGCGGCCAGGCCCGGGTACGAGTGCTGGACCGGCTCAGGTGCATCGCCGGGCGGTGGCGGGAAGGCCACGCGGGCCAGGTGCTCGCCGCGCAGCCAGGCGGCCACCTGGCCCAGCGACTGGCTGGGAACGATGGTTGTGCCGGGCAGCATCGCGGCCTCGGGCGTGTTCTGCGGGGCGATGACGCCGGTGACATGCCCGCCCGCCGCCGCGGCCGTCAGGACAGGCACAATCCCGCGCACCGGGCGCAGGCGGCCGTCCAGGCCGAGTTCGGCGGCGAACACCCGCCCAGTGGCCGGACCGGCCGGGACCGTGCCGGCCGCGGCCAGGACCGCGACCGCGATCGGCAGGTCCAGGCCACAGCCGCGGCGGAACAGGCTAGATGAGCCCAGGCTCACACTGACACCGCCGGACGGCCAGGCAAGCCCGCTGTTGAGGACCGCCGCCCGCACCCGGTCACGCATCTGGCAGGTGCCATCGCCGGGCACGCCGATGATCGCGAAACCCGGCGCGCCAACGGCGACGGTGGCCTGCACCTCGATGATCTCGGCGTGGATGCCGGTCAGTACGGCGCCGTGCACACGAGCGACGCCAGGGCCGGGAAGTGAAGTCGTCATGGTCAGGTGCTCCTCACAACAGAAAGCCCACCGGCCGCGTGGCCGGTGAGCTGTGGATGAAATGGGCCAGGTGGCGCCGGGACAGCTGGCGCCTGCCCCGGCCGGTAAAGCGATGGGGCCGCCGGTGCGTGCCGGCGGCCCCATCGGATGGCGAGATAAATCAGGCTGCTGCCTGCCTGTCAGCGGGAACGTCGCCCGGGTCAGCAGGGGCAGCCGGAACGTCGCCCGGGTCAGCAGAGTCAGCGGGGACGTCGCCGTCATCCGGTCCATCCGCGATT
>Ga0302317_10002671_pt1 | contig 12027 bp, 4 predicted proteins | sample III_Palsa_N3_3_FD_200450 | JGI IMG/M metagenome (GOLD analysis project Ga0302317, IMG submission 200450) | Peat permafrost microbial communities from Stordalen Mire near Abisko, Sweden - III_Palsa_N3_3 | ecosystem: Environmental > Terrestrial > Soil > Palsa > Peat permafrost | place: Sweden...
CGATTGGTCGACACCTATGGCGCGGCGCCCTGGCGCTGGCCGGAAGGCGAACGCGAGGCCGCCACGCGGTTCGCGCAAGAGTCGCCGGCGGCGGCGGAAAAGCTCGCCCGGGCGCGGATGCTTGATGATGCGCTCGATGTCTGGGAGCTGGCCGGCGCGCCGGCGGCCCTGCGCGAGCGGATCATAGCGTCGTCGCCGGGCTGGCGCATCCCGGTCTTCCGCCGGCCGCGGTTCTGGTGGGCGAGCGCCGGCCTGGCCAGCGCCTGCGCCCTGGGCATGGTGGTGGGCGCGGCCGCGGCCCCGCCGCTGACCGCCGGCCGCGAGACCGACCCGGTCGCGGCCCTGGCGACCCAGTATGACGGATCCGCGCCGTTCGGCGGGGCGTTCGACCCCGGAGCGGTGTCTTGACCAGCCGGACCATGAAGATCGCCCTGGGCGTCTCACTGACCGCCAACCTGTTTCTGGTCGGCGCGATCGCCGGCGCTCTCTTCATGCAGTCGCAGAAGCCGCCTGCTCGCGCGCCCGCGCTGCTCGGCCGGGCCTGCGCCAACGCCGGCGCGCCGCGCGGCGCTTTCCGCCAGATGCTGTGCGACCAGGTCCCGGCCATCCGGCCGATCCAGCAGGACGCCTTTGAGGCCAAACGCCAGGCGACGGAGCTGATGACCGCGCCGACCTATGACCGCGCCGCTGTTGGCGCCCTGTTCGACCGCGCCCGCGCTGACGACATGAAGGTCCGCGCCCTGGTGGAAAACGCCATCCTGGACTTCGCCGCGCCGCTGCCGGCGGATAAGCGCGCCCGACTGGCGGACGTCCTGCGCGGCAACGCCAGGCGACGGGCAATGATGCGGCAGGGCGCGGCGGCGGGGGGCTGAGGGTGCGACCTTACTCCGCTCATCCCGGCCAATGCCGGGACCCAGATCATATGGCGCGAGGGGTTGAAGGTTGTTCCGGTCGGCTGGGCGCAGCCCGAGTCTTGTCATCTGGGCCCCGGCATTCGCCGGGATGAGCGGAATTTGAATTGCTCACGCCGCGTGGGCGTCGGAGATTCTCATGCCGCCGAGGCCGGCGTGGTGCAGCGGCAGGGTGAAGCTGACGGCGGTGCCTTCTCCGGGCTTGCTCTCCATCTCCAGCACCCCCTCGTGCATCTCCACCAGCGATTTGGTCAGCGCCAGGCCGAGGCCCGTGCCCTGCTGGGTCTTGGAATGCTGGCTCTCGATCTGCTCGAACGGCTGGGCGAGGCGCTTTAAGTCTTCCGCCGAAATGCCGATGCCGGTGTCACGGACGCTGATCCGCACCCGGTCGCCGCCGCCCGGCCCCTGCATTTCGGCGGCCACCGTCACCCGGCCGCCATGCGGCGTAAACTTCAGCGCGTTGGAGAGCAGGTTCAGCAACACCTGTTTCAGCGCCCGGTAGTCCGCCTCGATCTCGGGCAGCGGCGGCAGGTCGATGTGGATGGTCAGCCCCGAGGAGTCCGCACGGTTGCGCACCAGTCGCACGGCGTCCTCGATGACATCCTCGAGCGCCATCGGTTCGAACTTCAGGTTCATCTTGCCGGCCTCGATCTTGGACATGTCGAGGATGTCGTTGATCAGCGCCAGAAGGTGCTGGCCGGAGGACAGGATGTCCTGGGAATATTCCTTGTAGCGCTTGTCGCCCAGCGGGCCGAACATCTCGCCCATCATGATTTCGGAGAAGCCGTTGATGGCGTTCAGCGGCGTGCGCAGCTCGTGGCTCATATTGGCCAGGAACTCGCTCTTGGCCTTGTTGGCGCCCTCGGCGCGGATCTTTTCCGCCTCATACTTGCGGGCCAGTTCGGCCAGTTGCGCCTCGCTGCTTTGCAGTCTGTCCACCGCCTCGCTGAGCTTCTCCTCGTTCAGGCGGCGGGCTTCGTCCTGCAGCTTGATGGCGGTGATGTCGGCCGCGGTCATGACCAGGCCGCCCTCGGCGGTGCGCCGCTCGGAGATCTGCAGCCAGCGGCCGTCGTGCATCTCCGCCTCGCGCACGCCGGCGACGCCGTCAGGCCCGGCATGCTCGGCCTTGATCGCCAGCCGCACAAAGCGGTTCACCGTCTCGCGCGGGGCGCCGGGCTTCAGCAGCCGCGGCTCGAGGGCGAAGAAGGCGCGGTAGCTCTTGTTGCACATGAGCAGCCGGCCGGTGCGGTCCCAGAGCACGAACGCCTCGGAGACGCTGTCGATGGCGTCGCGCAGGCGGACCTCCGCCGCCTGGGCGCGGGCCTGGTTGAGGCGCTCCTCGGTGACGTCCATCATCACCCCGATGATGCGCTTGAAGCCGGAGGCGTCCGGCTCGCCCACCGCCTGGCCGCGGGCGTCGATCCAGGCCGAGCGGCCGTCGCGGTCGGGCACGCGGAAGGAGACGTCGAAGGCGCCATAGCTGCGCGCGGCGTCCAGGGTCTGGCGCACTCGTTCGCGATGCTCTGGCGCGATGCGGGCCAGAATCTCCGGCCCGCCGGCCACACCGCCGCCGCCCCAGCCGAGGATGACGCCGCTGACATCGGACATGAACATCTGGTCGTTGGTCAGGTCCCATTCCCAGATGCCGCATCGCGCGGCCTCCACCGCCAGGCGGAAGCGCCGCTCGGTCTCGGCGTGGGCCTTCTGGGCCTCCTCGGCCTTGCGGATCTGCACCAGCAGCATCCAGGCCAGCGCGCTGCCGATCGCCAGCGGCGCCAGCAAGGCGAACAGGTTGCTCACCAGCTCTCTGTCGGCCGCGGGCCCCGCCTTGGTGCGCGGCGTCGCCATCACCGCGATCAGGGCGCCGTCGGCGATCGGGCCGGAGACCACCGCGACCGGGGTGCCGTCCGGCAGCTCGCCGGGCAGGCTGCCCTTGGACTGAAGGTTGGCGACATCGACGCCCATGGCCTGCTTCACCGCCCCCGGCGATGCGGATCCACCGCCCCCCTGGGCCGCCACGACCGACCCGTCTGGCGTGGCGATGGCCAGGGCCAGCGGTCCGCCGGCGCCAGCCTGGGCCTCGACATCGCGGGACAGGTCGCCCAGCGCGATCACCGCAACCCGTCCGCCCGGGGACGCCTGGGCGTCGACGGCATAGAGACCCGAACCCTTGGGCGGGCGGCCGAGCCAGAAGGCCTGGCCGGCGGTGTTGGCCGCGGCCGAGGCGCCGGCCCAGTCCGCGTCGTCCGCCTTGCCGGCTATGGCTTTCACGGCGCCGTCTTCCCCCACCACGGCCACCGCGCGCGCGGCGGGGCCGGCGGCCTTGAGGCCGATTTCGGCGGCGTCCATCGGGCTTTGCGGGTAGCGGACCGCGACGGCGGCGGCCGAAACCAGGGACGAGCGCAGCCGCGCCACGTCCGCGTCGGCGCGGGCGGCCAGCGCATCGACCTTGGCGGCGGCGATCTCGGCCTGCGAGCCGGTCACCGGCTGACGCGCCTCGCGCTCCAGCCTGAACACCGCGAAGACGGTGTAGACGAACAGCATCAACAGCGCCGACAGGACGGCCATACGGATATAGGCCGTCGTCGGCGCCCGCGCCGCGCCTCTGCCCCGTACAGCCGCCAAAACCAAATCACCCCTTCACGAGTCAGTCGTGCACGAGACTACGCGCGCGCGGAGTCCCCTGTCACCACGGCAGGCGCGATGAAGGGTGCGTCGTGTTGGACCGGACTCTGTGCGTCCTTCGACGCGCGGCTTTGAACCCTCGCCCCACAAGGTGAGGGCGGGTTCGCTCTAAGCCAACGCCCTGCTCGCCATTTCAAACACGTTCTTCGACAGGCCGGGCGCATCGACGATGCGCTGCAGTTGTTCGCGCATCAGTTCGCCCAGCTCTGGCTTGTACCTGCGCCAAGCGCCCAGGGGCTCGATCAGGCGGGAGGAGACCATCGGGTTGAAGGCGTCCACCGCCAGCACCTGGTCGGCCAGAAAGCGGTAGCCGTCGCCCGAGGGATCGTGGAACTGGAACGGATTGCCCATGGCGAACCCGCCCACCAGCGAGCGCAGGCGGTTGGGGTTTTTCGGATCGAACGCCGGATGGGCGGTCAGGCCCAGCACCCGCCCCAGCACGCCCGGATCGGGGCTGCGCGACTGCACCGCGAACCATTTGTCGATCACCAGCGGCTCGTCCTTCCAGCGCTCGTAGAAGTCGCTGAGCGCCTTCTCGAACGGCTCGCCGCCGATCAGCATCAGCGCGTTCAGGCCGCCCATGGCGTCGGTCATGTTGGCCGCCGCGCCGAAGTGGCCCTCGGCGCGCTCGACGTTGCGGGCGTCCGGATCGGCCGCCAGGGTGTCCAGCACCGCGTTGCGCAGGGCGCGCCGGCCGGCGGCCTCGGCGTCAGCGGAGAATTCACCCGGCTCCTGCAGACCGCCGTGCAGTCGACGAAGCGTCTCTCCCAGATGGATAGCCAGCCGCGCGCGCAGGGCTTCGCGGGCCTCATGGATCGCCGCCGGATCCACCGGCGATACCGCCTGCGCCAGATCGGATTCGCTGGGCAGGCTCAGCAGCAACGCCTTGAACGCGGCGTCGGCGGACTGATCGTCCAGCCCCCGGCCGACCGCATTGGCGAACCGCTCCTCGGCCACCTCGTCCGGCGAGCCGGCGGCGCGGGCGAGGATCAGGTCGCGGGCCAGGTCCTGGCCGGCTTCCCAGCGGTTGAACAGGTCAGGATCGCCCGCCAGCAGCACATAGCGGTCGCGGGCCGGCGAGTCGGTGGTCAGCTTCACCGGCGCGGAAAACCCGCGCAGCGCCGACAGCACCGGCGGCCGCTCGACGCCTTCCAGGCGCACGGTGCGCGAAGCTTCATCCAGCACGATGACGGTCTCGTCCACGGCCGCTTCGCCGCCCGGCGCGCGGAACGTCTGCACCCGGCCGTCTGCGTCCAGCAGGCCAATGGCCAGCGGCGTCGGCAGGGGGCGCTTGGTCGGCTGGCCCGGCGTCGGCAAGGTGGCCTGGGACAGCTTCAGCTCCAGGGTCTTGGTGGCCTCGTCATAGGCCGTCTCGATGTCGATCGCCGGCGTGCCCGCCTGTTCGTACCAGGCGAAGAAGTCGGTGAGGTCGCGGCCGGCAGCATCGGCGAAGCATTGGATGAAGGCCTCGACCGTGGTCGCATGGCCGTCCCAGCGCTCGAAATACAGATCCATCCCTTTGCGGAACATCTCCGCGCCGATCAGGATCCTCAGCATTCGGATCACCTCCGAGCCCTTGTCGTAGATGGTCGCGGTATAGAAGTTCTCGATCTTCAGATAGCTGGACGGCCGCACCGGATGGGCCATCGGCCCGGCGTCCTCGGCGAACTGGCGCGCGCGCAGGGCTTTGACTTCCTTGATCCGCTGCACCGCCTGGCCGCGCATGTCGGCGGAGAAGCTGTGGTCGCGGAAGACCGTCAGCCCCTCCTTCAGGCACAGCTGGAACCAGTCGCGGCAGGTGATGCGGTTGCCGGTCCAGTTGTGGAAATACTCGTGGGCCACCACCCCTTCGATCCGCTCATAGTCGAAGTCGGTGGCGGTCTCCGGGTCGGCCAGCACCAGCGAGGAGTTGAAGATATTGAGCCCCTTGTTCTCCATCGCGCCGAAATTGAAGTCACGCACGGCGACGATCATGAACAGGTCCAGGTCATACTCGCGGCCGTAAGTCTCCTCGTCCCACCTCATCGACCGCTTCAGCGCGTCCATGGCGTAGAGGGCCCGCGGCGCCATGCCGGGGTCGACATAGATGCGCAGCTCGACCGTGCGCCCGCTCATGGTCACCAGGCTGTCGGCCAGTTCGTCCAGCTCCCCGGCCACCAGGGCGAACAGGTAGCTGGGCTTGGGGAAGGGATCGTTCCAGACCGCGAAATGGCGCCCGCCGGCCAGGTCGCCGGACTGCATCAGGTTGCCGTTCGACAGCAGCCGCGGATAGGCGCGCTTGTTGGCCTCCATCCGCACGGTGAACCTGGCCAACACATCCGGCCGGTCGGGATACCAGGTGATCTTGCGAAAGCCCTCGGACTCGCACTGGGTGCAGAAGCGCCCGGCGGACATGTAGAGGCCTTCCAGCGCCTTGTTGTTCTCCGGATCGATCTCGACCTCTGTCTCCAGCACGAACGCGGCGGGGACGGAGGCGATGGTCAGCTGTTCCTCGCCGACCTCGTACTCCGAGGCCTCCAGCGCGCGGCCGTCGATGGCGAAGGACACCGGCTTCAGCCGCACCCCATCCAACGCCAGCGGTTCGGTGTGCTCGCCGTTGCGGCGCAGCGTCAGCCGCGCCTTCACCCGAGTGGCGTTGGGCGCCAGATCGAAGTCCAGATGGACCTCGTCGATCAGATAGGCGGGCGGGCGATAGTCGGTAAGCCGGATCGGCTGGGGAAGGTCTGTGCGCATGGCGCAGATTTATCCACCTAGCCGCCCGAGCGCCAGCGCAACAGGAACCGAGGGCGCCGATTTGAGTCCGGCGCCCGCCGCTATCACCAGCTGTATTTCAGACCCAGTGTGCCCGTCTGGTCGGACTGCTGCGAGCTGACCGACCCATTGTATCGGATGTAGGCCGACAGCTTCGACGAGGCCTTATAGGTCAGGCCCGCGCCGATTACCGTGAAGTCCCGTCCCGGATTTGCGCCGGCGAGAACAAAATGTGTGCCCGGCGCGGCGGCGAAACTCTCGCCGATGGTCGGATTGTCCGGGTTCAGCTCGTGCGCCCAGGCCAGCCTGCCATCGAGATCCAGCACCCCGCCGGTCATCGTGAACGACTTGACGAACCGCGCGCCAACAAGCGTCTCGGCCGTGGCTTGCGTCCGCGAATCCACCGCCAGGTCGGCGCCCGTGGCGCCGGTCTCGGTGAAACCGCCCTGCCGCACGCTGCTGCCCACCAGGCTGACGCTCGGCTCGATCAGCAGGCCATCCGGACCGTGGAACTGGCCTCCAACACTGATCAGGCCGCCGGCCGACAGGCCGTTGAAGTGGCCGGTGGCGCGACGATCCACGCCGGCGAAGGCGATCGTGCGGGTGCTGTCGCCGGAGTCCCAACCCAGGCTTCCCGCGCCGTCGACGAAGACATTGCCGAAGTCGTGGCGCCCGTAGAGGCCGCCGGCGACGGTGTCCAGCGAGCCGCTCTGGCTGAGGCCCTCAAGGCTGAAATCGCTGTGATCGTAGTTGAAGGCCGCCCCCAGCCGGGTGCTCGGCCCCCAGTCGCGTTCGCCGCCGAAGGCGACGCCGCCGGAGTGCTGACCGTAGCCATGCGCGTTGCCGTCGCCATGCGTCGTATCGGAAGACCCGGTTACATAACCCCAGGCCGCGTTCGGTCCGGACTTCGGCGCGCCGGTCCCGGCGCTCTGATCCTCGATGCCGCCGAGGAAGGCTCGAACGTCGTCACGGGCGACGGTCAGGAAGTCGGCGTCGACCTCTCCGCCCAGCCGATCGAACGCGGCGTTCTGCTGGGCCGTCGTCGGCAGGTTGATCAGAGCATCGGCGACCGGATCGAAGTCGCTGACGCCGACCGGGTAGTTGGAGAAGGCCACCCCGACCGCTTCCTGGTTCGGCGTCGCGTTCACGGGGACGTAGACGCCGGAGACCTGGGTCGCGACCAGCCCGCCGGCGGTGGTGCTGATGGTGAAGGTCGCGCCGTCGGTCGCGCTGACGGACGTAAAGGCGCCGACGACCGAACCGGCGACCAGGAAATCGTACTGCGTGCCTTTGCGATAGATGCCAGGACCCGTGATGAACTCCAGTGCGCCGGCCAAGGTGGCCGTGCCCGATATTTCCAGGACCGAACTTTGATACGGCGTGGCTTCCAACGACAGCAAGCCGCCGGATGATTGAGTGTAATCGCCGATGACGGTCAGCGCTCCGATCGTACCGCCGGGGCTGACCGTTCCGCCGTTGTTGAGAACGTTGCCGACGATCGTCCCGTGGCCCGACAGCGTCGCGCCCGTATTCACCGTCACATTGCCCATCAGCTCCGCCGACGCGTGCAGGCCGTCGCCAACCTCCAGGTCGCCGGCGTTGATCGTAGCGGTTCCGACGCTCGCGAATCCGTTGAGCGTCCAGGTTCCGGCGCCCTGAACAGTCAAGGTGTTGAAGTTGAAGAAGTTATTGTCGGCGACACCCGTTCCTTGCAAGACCAGGGCGTTGGTCGCGCCCGCCGCGGTGCTGCCGACAACCTCACCGCTGAGCGCTCCGCCGGTCTGCAGCGTCAGGGTGTTGGAGCCCACGCCTTCGAACACAACCGAGGCCGTCGTCCCGGTGATCAAACCGGCGTTGGTGACCGCGCCGCCGCCGGCGACAAAAACCCCGTAGGTTCCGCCGGTAATGACCCCGCCGGTCTGATTGATGACGGCGCCGCCCGAGCCCAGCACCACGCCGGCGCCGCTGGAGCTGGTAATCGCTCCCGCATTGGTCACGGTGGTCGCGGCGCCCCCGCCATAGACGCCGTATAGCTTGCCCGTAATCGTACCGCCGGTCGTGTTCGTCACGGTTCCACCACCGATCAGCACGACGCCCACATTGGTTCCGGAGATGGAGCCGGCGTTTGTGATCACCGACGGTGACGCGCCGTACACGAAAACGCCTTCCGACGTGCCGGAGATGACGCCGCCGGTCTGATTGGTGACGACGCCGCCCCCAAACAGATTTACGCCCACGCCATAATTGCCGGTCCCTGAAATGACGCCGGCGTTGGTCACCGTAACGGCGCCGGATTCGCTATAAATCCCCTGGGCGCCGGTGATAGTGCCGCCAGCGTTGTTGATCACGGTCCCGCCGACGGATAACTCCACGCCCGCGCCATAGGTCCCATGTCCGGAAATCGTGCCGGCGTTGGTCACCGTGGACGAGGCGCCCGCGACGTAGACGCCGACAGTGGCGCCAGTGATCACTCCGCCGGTCTGGTTGCTGACGCTGCCGCCGCCAGCCAGCAACACGCCAACGCCGTTTGAGCTCGTAATCGCCCCGGCGTTGGTCACCGTCGACGAGCCCCCTACGACGTAGACGCCGACGTCGGCGCCAGTGATCACGCCGCCGGTCTGGTTGGTGACACTGCCGCCGCCAAGCAGAGACACGCCAGCGCCGTTGGAGCTCGTTATCGATCCGAAGTTGGTTACCGACGCGCCCACGCCGTAAACGCCGGCGTTGACGCCGGAAATAGTCCCACTGCCGTAGTTGGTGACGCTGCCGCCGGCGAACAAGCTGACGCCGGCGGTGAAGTACCCGGGCAGGCCTGTCCCGCTGATGGTTCCGGCGTTGGTAACGGTGGTGGCCGAGCTGTTGGAGAACAGGCCGCCGTATGCCCCGCTGATCGTACCGCCAGCCAGGTTGGCGATCGTCCCGCCTTTGCTTGCAATGATGCCGATTCCATACTCGCCCGTGCCTACGATGGCGCCGGCGTTGGTGACGGTCGCACTGCCGCGCAGAAACGCGCCGACAACGTACCCGTATATCGTCCCGGAATTAGTCAGTGTGACAGGGCCCGGCGTCGGGCCGGCGTGGTGCGGGTACCCCGTCGCGACGCCGAACGAGGCGCCATATATTTCGCCGCCCGTCTGATTGGTGATTGTTCCCCCTTGCAAGAGCGCCACACCGACGCTCCAGAAGCCGTCGATCCGGCCCGCGTTAGTGACCGTGCCGGCGCCGGTCATCAGCACACCGTAGCCGCCGAATATGGCGCCTGTCGCCTGGTTCGTTAGCGAGCTAGCGTTCCGGAGGTAAACACCCACCTCCGTCGCCCTGATCGCGCCCGCGTTGGTAATGGTAACGTTGTCGCCCGTCGCGCCGAGGCCGAAGTAGCCAATGATCGTCCCGGTTGATTGGTTGGCGACCGTGTTGCCGCCCTGCAGCTGGATGCCGTGACCGAACGTGTCGGTCAGGGTTCCGGAATTGATGAGCGCCGCGCCGGCGTCGACCGTCATGGTCGTCGAAAGCGAGCCGGTGTTCAACAGCGTGCCGGTGGTGACCTCGGTGGTTCCTATGGTCGACGTCCCGCCCAGGGTCCAGGTCCCGGTGGCCTGGACGGTCAGTGTGTTGAAGTTGAAGAAGTTGTTGTTGGCCGCGCCGGTTCCTTGCAGGATCAGCGCATTGGTGGCGCCGCCGGCCGTGCTGCCAAAGGCGTCCCCGGTCAAGGTCGAGCCGGTCTGCAGCGTGAGCGTATTGGCGCCGGAACCGAGGAACTCCACCGAAGCCGTCGTTCCGGTGATCTGGCCCGCATTGGTCACCGAACCGCTGCCGCCCTTGATATAGACGCCGACATCGTTGCCGGTGATGACGCCGCCGGTCTGGTTGGTCACCGCCCCGCCCGCGAACAGGGCTACGGCGGCGTCGGCAACGCCCGCCCCGATCGAGGTGATTGTGCCGGCGTTGGTGACCGTGATTGCGCCGGTCTTGCCGTAGACGCCGGCGGCGTTACCGGTAATCGTCCCGCCGCTATAGTTGTTGACGGTCCCCCCGGCGAACAGCGCAAGGGCCGCGCCGTTGGTCCCGGTCGCGGAGATGGCGCCGGTATTGTTCACGGTGACGCCGCCGGTCTTGCCGTAGACGCCGGACCCCGTCCCCGTGATCGTGCCGCTGGCGTTGTTGATGACGGTTCCGCCGCCGATCATGGCTACGCCGGAGCTGTTCACTCCGATCGCGGAGATGTGGCCGGCGTTCGTCACCGTGACTGTGTTGTATTTCGAATAGACGCCGGAAGTGTCGCCGACGATGGTCCCGGTGGATTGATTGACCAGCGTGCCGGAGCCGATCATCGCCACGCCGACATAGGTCGCGGCGGTCAGGGAGCCGGCATTGACGATCGTGCCCGCGCCGAGGATCGTTACGCTGGGTCCGTGGCTGTTGATCACGCCGCCGACCTCGTTGGTCACGCTTCCGCCGTCCAGGAGGAAGACGCCGGCGCCCGCCGTGGTCGTGATGGTGCCGGCGTTGGTGACGGTTCCGGGGCCGCCCTTGATATAGATGCCTTGGAACCCGGAGATTACGCCGCCGCTTTGGTTGGTGACGGCGCCTCCGAGATTCAATTTTATGGCGTTGCTTGGAAAGCTGGGCGCCCCGATCGACCCGTAGTTGGTAATCGTCCAGGTGGCGCCGTTGCCCCCATAAACGCCGCTTCCGGACGACGCATTGATCTTCGTCCCCGACCCGAACGTGATCGGGTTGGCGCTTGGCTGCAGATTGTAGGTGGTGGTCTGAACCGGGTTGACGGTCACCGGGCCGGCGTGGGCCTGGCTGGAGAGGGTGACGCCCAGGACCAGGGCGGTCGAGGCGGACATCAGCGCCCGCGCGCCCGCGCCCGCCAGCAGTCTCCGGCGGCTTGCGCCGTCGGTCGGATACCACTTCGTCACCGGACTCCCCCCCAGGAAACGGCGGCGGCCTGCCTTTGACCGACGCGCAAAACCTTGCAGTCAAGGTCCACGACCAAACTACCGGTTGTTAATGATTGGTCAAGCCGGCGGCGGGTTTTTCAGCTCTGGGGCGAGCTGCAACCGGGCGTACTCCGCGTCGAAAACGCCGTCATGGACGAGCCCCCTTTGCCGCGCCAGGACAGGCGGGTTATTGGCCAGCCATGACCCTGCTCAATCAAGACGTCGAACCGCCGGCCGGCTGCGCATGCGGCAGCGGCTTGCCGCGCGCCAAATGTTGCGCGGTGGACTGGCGCGCAACGCCGCCATCGACTGAAATTGCGCCTGAAGTCGAGCAGGCGCGGGCCCTCCTCGCCAATGGCGACGCCGAAGCCGGAGAGCGGCGTCTGCTTGATCTGCTTGACCGATCGCCCGCAAACCTTGCCGGCCTGGACCTGCTCGCGGCGTTGCGGCGCGCACAGAACAGGCCGGTGGCCGCCAGCGTTCTGTACGACCGCCTTGTCGTGCTTGATCCCAACAATCTGCCGGCGACCCAGGCCCTGGCGCTCTTGCTGTTCGAGCGCGGCGCCCTCGCCCAGGCCGAGATTCACGCCCGCAACGCGGTGCGGATGGCACCGACGGACGCGCAATCGCACAACCTGATGGGCATGATCATGACCGAGGCCCAGCGGCCCCAGGTCGGCGAGCATCACTACCAAAGGGCGATCAACCTGCTGGCGGCGCCCAGCGCGATCCTG
>Ga0302317_10002674_pt1 | contig 12024 bp, 9 predicted proteins | sample III_Palsa_N3_3_FD_200450 | JGI IMG/M metagenome (GOLD analysis project Ga0302317, IMG submission 200450) | Peat permafrost microbial communities from Stordalen Mire near Abisko, Sweden - III_Palsa_N3_3 | ecosystem: Environmental > Terrestrial > Soil > Palsa > Peat permafrost | place: Sweden...
CATGAACATTCAAGCGGGCGGGGTGCGCGGTCGGCGGGCTCCGGACTGGTTCCCGCTGGCGGCGGGTCACGCCGGCCACACCTGTGCGGACCGGCGGGGGTCAGGGGTTGGCGGGGCCGGGGAGGACCGGGTTGATTTGGAGGCTTGAGCAGATGCCCTGACGGCCCATCAGGGGGCGGCTCAGGAGGATCGTGTTGGTGGTGTCCGGCGCTGTGATCTCGAACGTGCCGGTGCCCGCCGGGTAGCAGGCGTGGCCGTTGTAGGTGAGCCACTCGGCCATCGCATGGGCGGCGGTGCCGGGGGCCAGGGTGACCAGCGGTGGGCTCTTCAGCGGCGGCTGGTCATCGCGGTATCCGTTGAGCACGCGGGTCGCGTTGATCACAGTCCCCGCGTTCGCGATCGCCGTGCCCGGATAGCCCTTCAGGGTGCAGGCGTGGTTGCTGACGTTGGTGAAGACCACGGCCCCCGCCTGAAGCGGCTGGCTCTGGGTTCCGTATCCCCAGGACGTGCGGAGATCCCCGTTCCCGCACGGCGCCACGGTACTTGCGGCGTCGGTTCCGGTGCCGCCGGTGCCGTGGCCGGTGCTGGTCGCCGGGGGAGCGGACGGGGGCGCCGCGCTCGCGGTGGCCGAGGGGGCCGGGCTGTGTGTCGCCGGGCCGGCCGCGGCGGCGGCACCGCTGCCGCCTTGGCAACCGGACAGCGACGCACAGGCGACAGCGAGCAGGACGGCGCTGGAGAGGAGCGTACGGGTCGGGGTCACGGCAGGGCCCTTCGTTGCGTGCGACGACGCGGGCACCCGGAACAGGTGCGGCAGATAGACATACGCGAGCCGACCGGCGGTGGTTGCGGAGCCCGTGTCACAAGCGGTGCAACTCCGCGGTCGCAGGAATATGACATTCCATGTCTGAGCCAACAACAGAAAGCTTGCCGCGCCGCTGTGGTGGGTGCGAGTCACGACGGTGATGGGCAGCGCCCCCGGTCATCCGCCTGAACGGGAACCGGGTGGACGTGACAGGCTTGCGCGGTGATCCCCGATTCGGCACCTGGCTATCTGACCTGGGACGAGGTGGACCCCGCCGGTCATCCCTTCGACAGTGCGTCGGCGAGGCAGGTGGTCCACGCGCTGGGCCCGGCCCGACGCGTGCCGCCCCGCCCCGACGTCCCCCGCACCGACCCGGCGACGCGTGCCTGGGATCGGGACGTGGCGGGGCCATGGGCCGACGCCATGTCGCACGCGCTCGTCCAGCGCTATGGCCGCTGGGCGGTGGGCTGGCGCTGGTCGCACGACGAAGGGGACTTCGACGGGGGACCGGTCGGGAACTGGTGCTGTGTACAGCACTCGGTCACCACCCCGCCGGAGACGCTTGCCCGGGTCGTCGCGTCGCTGTGCGAGTGGCGCGGCTGGAGCGGCTTGCGCGGTCGCTGCCACCGGGCGGCGGCGCCACGTCCGCCGGGCCCGAGCCGGACCACCTGCGGCGCTGGATGGCGGTACGCGAGGCCGTGCCCTGGCAGGAGGTCGCGGAGGGCGGTACGGACGCGCCGGTGACCCCGTCGCGCGACGGCGCGGCGGAGGACATCCGGGGCGCACCGGGCGCGCCGGGTGGCGGGCGACCGCTGCCGGTGACCGCGCGCGCCGCCCGCGCCTATCTCGACGTCTGCTTCTTCCACCCCTTCGACGACGGCCAGGCTCCCAGGTCATTCGGCCGACGGCCGGGAATATGGAGACGGGCTGTCGATATTGACGCAGGGGAAAGCCCGCCCGGCGCGGTGACGGCACCCTGTTCGATTGAAGGTAGATCTGTTGACGACTGACAACCCGGCTGCCCGCAGCACACGTGTGCTCGGCCGTCCCTTCTCGGCGGGGAACCTGACGCTTCGCAATCGCATCGCCATGGCCCCGATGACCAGGCAGTTCTCGCCGGGCGGCGTCCCGGGGTCCGATGTGGCGCAGTACTACGCACGGCGCGCCGCCGGGGGAGTGGGCCTGATCATCACCGAGGGCACCTACATCGACCATGACTCCGCGGGGACCAGCGACCGGGTGCCCCGGTTCCACGGCCAGGACGCCTTGGCGGGATGGGCCGCCGTGGTGGAGGCGGTCCACCGCGAGGGCGGCCGTATCGTCCCGCAGCTGTGGCACGTGGGGATGGCGCGCGCCGCCGGTGCCCCGCCGGTGCCGCAGGCGCCCCGGGTGGGGCCCTCGGGCATCGCCCTGACCGGCGACGAGGCCGGTACCCAGGCCGGTCACGCGATGACCGCCGCGGACCTCGACGACGTCGTCGCCGCCTTCGCGGCGGGTGCGGCCGCGGCCGAGGCCCTCGGTTTCGACGGGGTCGAACTGCACGGGGCCCACGGCTACCTCATCGACCAGTTCCTGTGGTCCCACACCAACCGGCGCCAGGACGGCTACGGCGGTGACATCGCCTCCCGCGCCCGGTTCGCCGCCGAGATCGTCTCCGCCTGCCGCCGGGCGGTGTCGGCCGACTTCCCGGTCATCCTCCGGATGTCGCAGTGGAAGATGGGTGACTACCAGGCCCGGCTCGCGGAGTCCCCCAAGGAGCTGGAGGGCCTGCTGACCCCGCTGGTCGAGGCCGGGGTCGACATCTTCCACTGCTCCACCCGCCGCTACTGGCAGCCCGAGTTCGACGGCTCCGACCTCAACCTCGCCGGATGGGCCAAGAAGCTCTCCGGCAAGCCCACCATCAGCGTCGGCTCGGTGGGCCTGGACAACGAGTTCACCCAGGCCTTCCAGGGCCAGGACAGCGCGGTGAGGGACATCGACGCCCTGCTGGACACCCTGGAGCGCGACGAGTTCGACCTGATCGCGGTCGGCCGCGCGCTGCTGGGCGACCCGGACTGGGCGGCCAAGGTCCTCGGCGGACGCACCAACGAGCTCCGCCCCTTCAGCACGGAGGCGCTGCGCACGCTCCACTGAGCCCCCCCACCGCCGCCGCTCCCGCGGTCGGGTGCTTCGCTGCCGGGCTCGCATGTTCTCGCTGCCCGAACCTCCGCGGTTCACCCGGCTCCGCGACGTCCGGCGCGTCAGCCTGACCGCGGGAGCCGGTGGCGGGCCGACAGCCGCCCCGGTCTGCCGCCGGGGCCGCGGGCTCGCGGGGATGTTACTGGTGGGGAAGCTGTTGCTGCGGGGGCGCGGACGTGAACGTTCCGGAAACGGTGCTGTAAACGTTGGCCGGGAGGCCCTGTGGCCATCGACAGGGCGAATGTCCGGAGGTGACGATCAGCGGACTGTCTCAACTTGTCTATACAAGGAGTCCGATCTTGGCCATACAGTTGCCCAGGGTGCGCCACCGCGTGCGCACCGGTCTGGCCACCTTGCTGGCGCTCCTGGTGCTGGCCGCACTCGGTAGCGCGAGTGCCACCGCAGCCACCTCCACCCCCCGTCCCACCGCAGCGGTCGCCGCCACCACCCCAGGGGTCGTCGGCACGCTGTCCACGTCGTCCAGCTCGGTCCTGGAGGGCCAGCCGGTCACCTTCAGCTACAGCCTCCCGGCCTCCGCCGTGGTCTCGAACAACTGGATCGGGATCTACTCGAACCCCGGTTGCGGCCCGGTCGACCAGGTCGAGGACTGCGCCTCCACTGCGTACAACTGGGTCACCAACGGCTCGGGCACGTCGAGCTTCAGCACATCCGGCCTGGCGCCGGGGAGCTACATCGCGTACTTCCTCTACGCGAACGGCTACACCTGGCTGGCGCAGCCCGTCCCGTTCACCGTCACCGCCCCGCCGGGCACGCTCTCGGTGCAGAACGCCGTGGTGACGCAGGGCCAGTCGCTCTCGTTCAGCTACAGCCTCCCGGCCGCCAAGGTCCTGTCCAACAACTGGATCGGCCTGTACAGCAACCCCGGCAACGGCCCGGTCAACCAGGTGTACGTGGGCGCGTCCACCACCTACAACTGGGTGGCCGACGCCTCGGGCACCTCCACGTTCAGCACGGCGCACCTGGCGCCGGGGAAGTACATCGCCTACCTCCTCTACGACAACGGCTACACCTGGCTGGCCAGTCCGGTCACCTTCACCGTGCAGCCGGCGGCCCCGTCCGGGACGCTGACCGCCGAGGAGAGCACGGTCCAGCAGGGGCAGCAGATCACCTTCGACTACGGTATCCCGGCCGGTCAGGTCAACTCCGAGAACTGGGTCGGGCTGTACTCCAACCCCGGCTGCGGGCCGGTGGACCAGGTGTCCGTCTGCGGCTCGACCACCTACAACTGGGTGACCGACGCGTCGGGTTCGACCACCTTCAGCACCGGGAGCCTGGCGCCGGGGAACTACATCGCGTACTTCCTCTACGACAACGGCTACACCTGGCTGGCCAAGCCGGTCACCTTCACGGTGACCGCCGTGCCGCCGGTGGCCCCGCCGACCTTCAAGGCCGCGTTCGGCACCGGCCTCGGCGACCCCCAGGGGATCGCCGTGGACGCGAAGAACGACGTCTGGGTCACCGACAGCGGCAGGAACCGGTACCAGGAGTACTCCGGGACGGGCCGGCTGCTGCACAGCTTCAGCAGGTCGGGCGTGGGCCGGCTGAACGGGCCGACCGCGATCACGCTGGACCGGGCCGGGAACGTGTACGTCGCCGACACCGGGGACAACCGGGTCGTGGAGTACACCGCGAAGGGCGCGTTCGTGCGCCAGTACACCACGGGCGGTGGCACGGCCCTGAGCCGTCCGCAGGGCGTGGCCGTCGACACCGCCGGGGACCTGTTCGTCGGCGACACCGGCAACAGCCGGGTCCTGGAGTTCGGCCCCACCGGTGCCTACCTGAAGTCGCTGACTTCGGGCCTGGGCCGCCCCGAGGGCCTGTCCCTGGACGCGTCCGGTGACGTCTACGTCGCCGACTCCGGACTCGACGACGCCGGCCCGGACCAGGTGATCGAGCTCTCGCCGTCCGGCACCGTGCTGGACCGCGTCGGCGGCAGCACCAGCAGCTCGCTCGGCGGGCTGTCGAACCCCGGCGATGTCGCCCTCGACGCCTCGGGGCACCTGTTCGTCACCGACCCCGACTTCAGCATGGCCATGGAGTTCAACACCGACGGCCCGTACCTGAACGAGTTCGGTGCGGTCGGCTCCGGCGAGCTCGCCAACGCCATGGCGATCGCGGTGGCCCCCGACGGCCAGATCTATGTCGCCGACAGCGGCAACGGCCGCGTCGTCGAGTTCACCCCTGCCTCCGCCGGCTGACCTGCCGACCGGCCCAGCTCAGAACTTCCAGAAGGACTTCGATGGACCTCTCGATCTCCCGCCGACGCCTCTTCGGCACCGGCGCAGCGGCAGCGGCGTCGCTGGCCCTCCCGGCGAACGTCCGCAAGGCGCTCGCCGCGACCCAGGGGCAGGCCCGCAAGGGCCGGCTCTCCGACATCGAGCACGTGGTCATCCTGATGCAGGAGAACCGCAGCTTCGACCAGTACTTCGGCACCATGCCCGGCGTGCGCGGGTTCGCCGACCCCAAGGCGATGACCCTGCCGAACGGCAACCCGGTGTTCCAGCAGCCCTATGCCGCGCACACCGACGGCTACCTGCTGCCCTTCCATATGGACACCACCACCACCAACGCCGCCGCCACCCCCGGCCTGTCCCACGCCTGGGACACCCAGCACCAGGCGTGGAACAACGGCGGGATGGACCAGTGGGTCGCCGCCAAGGGCGCGATGACCATGGGCCACTTCACCCAGGAGGACATCCCCTTCCACTGGGCGCTGGCCGAGGCCTTCACCGTCTGCGACAACTACCACTGCTCGGTGCTCGGCCCGACCAACCCCAACCGGCTCTACATGTGGACCGGCACGGTCGATCCGCGGGGCACCGGTGGCGGACCGGTCAGCGACAACACCCCCGCGTACAACAACCCGATCCTCAGCTACACCACCTATCCGGAGCGGCTCACCGCGGCGGGCGTCTCCTGGCAGGTCTACCAGGAGGAGGACAACTACGACGACAACGCCCTCGCCTGGTTCAAGCAGTACGCCGACGCACCGGCGGGTTCGCCGCTCGCCAAGGGCGGCATGACCCACAAGTCGGCCGGCTGGTTCGAGTACGACGCCAAGCACGACCGGCTCCCGCAGGTGTCCTGGCTGGTCGCCCCGTCGACGCAGTCCGAGCACCCGGACTGGACCCCGGCCGGCGGCGCCGAGTACATCTCGTCCAAGCTGAACGCGATCGCCGCCAACCCCGATGTCTGGGCCAAGACGCTGTTCATCCTGACCTACGACGAGAACGACGGCTACTTCGACCACGTGCTGCCGCCGACCGCCCCGGCCGGGACCCCGGACGAGTTCATCGACGGCGAGCCGATCGGCCTGGGATTCCGGGTGCCGACCGTCGTGGTCTCGCCCTGGTCCGCCGGTGGTTATGTCGACTCGACGCTGATGGACCACACCTCGCTGATCCGGATCCTGGAGCGCCGCTTCGGCGTCAAGGAGCCCAACATCAGCGCCTACCGCCGTTCCGTCATGGGCGACTTCACCTCCTCGCTGCAGTTCGGCAGGAGCCCGGCCCGCTTCCCCAGGAGCAACACCCAGCTCCAGGCCGCCACCATCGCCCAGGAGTTCCTGACCACTCAGCAGGAGGTGGCCAGGAACCCCAGCCCGCAGGTGCCCAGCGGGGCGCAGACCATGCCCACCCAGGGCTGACGCACCGTCAGGGCCCGTCCCCCGGTGGGCGGGGGGCGGGCCCGCCGGTCGTGGCAGCGTCAGTGGCGTTGGGAGCAGCGAAGAGGCGGTGCCGCTGTTCGCCGTCCGCGAGGGAGACGCGCTCCGTTCACCGGGTGCGGCGCAGTGCGTCGGGGGTGAGCCCGGCCAGGTCGGGGTAGCCGTCGACGGCCATGGTCAGGTCCGCCTCGGCGAGGATCGAGCGCAGCACGTGGACGATCCCGTCGGTGCCGCCCAGGGCGAGGCCGTAGGCGTAGGGACGGCCGATGCCGACGGCGGTGGCGCCCAGGGCGATGGCCTTGACCGCGTCGGTTCCGCTGCGGACACCGGAGTCGAACAGGACGGGCAGCTCGCCGGCGGCGTCGATGACGGCGGGCAGGGCGTCCAGGGCCGGCAGACCGCCGTTGGCCTGGCGGCCGCCGTGGTTGGAGCAGTAGATGCCGTCCACGCCGCCGTCCTTGGCGCGGCGCACGTCCTCGGGGTGGCAGATGCCCTTGACGATCAGCGGCAGTGAGCTGAGCGAACGCAACCACGGAAGATCGTCCCAGGTCAGCGGGTTGCCGAAGACCTGCATCCAGCGCAGCACGGCCGCGCCTGGGTCCTCCTCCGGCGTCCGCGCCAACTGGGCCCGGAAGACCGGGTCGCTGGTGTAGTTGGTCAGGCAGTGACCGCGCAGCTGGGGGAAGTTGCTCGTGGCCAGGTCCCGGGGACGCCACCCGGTGACCCAGGTGTCGAGAGTGACCACGATGCCCTTGAACCCGGCCGCCTCGGCACGCCGTACCAGGCTCTCGGCCAGCTCCCGGTCGGTCGGGGTGTACAGCTGGAAGAAGCCCGGGGTCCGGCCGAACTCCGCGGCGACCGCCTCCATCGGGTCCGCGGTCAGGGTCGAGGCGATCATCGGGACCCCGGTGCGCGCGGCGGCCCGCGCGGTGGCGAGGTCGCCGTGTCCGTCCTGGGCGCACAGGCCGATGACGCCGACCGGGGCCATGAACAGCGGTGTCGGCAGCCGCATCCCGAACAGCTCGACGGAGAGGTCGCGTTGTGCGGCCCCGACGAACATCCTCGGCACCAGGCCCAAGTTCTCGAAGGCGGCGACATTGGCCCGCTGGGTGTGCTCGTTCCCGGCGCCGCCGGTCACATAGGACCACACGGACGGGGGCAGTGCGGCCTGCGCCCCCGCCTCCCAGCCGCTGTAGGTCATCGGGTACGACGGCATGATCCCGCGAAGGCCGTTGCCGTAGATCTCGTCCTGGTAGGAACCGAACGACTGACTCATGAAATGCCCTTCCTCATCGGACTCCGGGCCCGGGGCGCCGGATCCCTGTCGGCTCCACAGTGCGATGCTGGTCGTCGGCGGCACCGGAAACGCAGGAATCCCGCAGCGAAGGGCACTCTGATGCAGGAACAGGCGACGATGATGGGCGAGGAGGACCTGGCCCTCATCCACGCCCTGCAGCTGCGGCCGAGGGCGTCCTGGACGGTGCTGGGTGCCGCGCTGGGGGTGGACCCGGTCACCGTGGCCCGGCGCTGGAGCCGGCTGGCGCGCCGCGGTGAGGCCTGGGTCCTGGGCTCACCCGGCCCGCTGCTGTTCGAGCACATATGCGTGGCCTTCGTGGAGATCGAGTGCGCCGTCGGCAGCGCCACCGCGGTGTCCCGGGCGCTGAGCGGCCACGCGCACGCACTCACCCTGGAACGCCCGGCCGGGAGCCATGACCTGCTGGTCACGGTGGCGACCCGGGACCTGCTCGCCATGTCCCGGTACACCCTCGACCAGCTCCCGGCGATTCCGGGCGTGACCGCGGTGCGCACCCGGATCGCGACGCACATGTTCACCGAGGGCGGCAGCTGGCGCATCGCCGCGCTGGACCCGGGCCAACGGGCCAGGCTGGCACCGCCCGCGGACGAGTCGCGGACCCGTCGCGGTCCGCTGGACATCAGCCCCTTCGACCGGGCGATCCTGGTCCGGCTGGCGGTCGACGGCAGAGCCTCCTACCAGGCGCTGGCCGACGGCCTGGAGACCAGCGCCGCCACCGTGAAGCGCCGGATCGACCGGCTGGTCCAGCTCGGGCTGATCACCTTCCGCTGCGACTTCGCCCGTCCCCTGGGCGGCTGGCCGGTCGCGGTGACCTTCTGGGCGCGGGTACCGCCCGCCGACCTGCCGGAAGTCGGCCATGCCCTCGTCCGCTACCCGGAGACCCGCAACTGCGCGGCCGTCAGCGGACCGTACAACCTCATCGTGGAGGCGAGCCTGCACTCCCTCCCCGACGTCCTCCGGTTCGAGACCCAGCTGGCGACCAGGCACCCCAGCCTCGACATCGTCGACCGGGCGGTCATGCTCCGGCAGGACAAGCTGCTGGGCCACCTGCTCGACCAGCACGGCAGATCCCTGGGCGTGGTGCCGGCGGACCTGTGGTCCGATCCGGGCACCCCGGCCCACGAGCACCGCCGGGTCACGGACCCCGGCCGGTAGTCATCTCAGCTGCGGGTGCCGGCCCCCGGCCCGGGCGTTCCTGCTCCGGGAGCGCGTGTGGGCCGGATACCAACGCGTGAAGCGCCCTCGCCCTCGGCTGCGACAGACCGGTCACGGCCGGTGACCAGGCCAGGCGGCAGGCCCTGCGGCCGGGGTGGAACGGGGCAGGAACGAGGCAGGACCGGGCTGATCTGACGTCACTTCATCAGCCCACGTACTATGCCCGGGTGAGCATATGGACATCCCTGGAACCAGCGTCGACCATGGTGGACCCCGGCGGCACGGCCACGGTACGGCTGCGCGTCCGCAACACCAGCGACGTCGTCGACGAGTACCGCATCACGGCGGTCGGCGCGATCGCCCCCTTCGTCACCGTCGAACCGCCCACGCTGCGGTTGTATCCGGGCACGACCGGGACCGTCGAGCTCACCTTCGCGCCGCCGCGCAGCCCCGATGCCACGGCCGGGCCGAATCCCTACGCGGTCCAGATCATCCCCACCGAGCACCCCGAGGCGACCACCGTCCCCGAGGGCAATGTCACCATCACCCCGTTCACCGAGATCCGGGCGGAGCTGGTCCCGCAGACCGTCAGGGGACGCTTCCGGGGGCGCCCGCAACTCGCCATCGACAACCTCGGCAACACCCGGCTCACCGCCTCGGTCAACGGCGTCGACAAGGGCGACCAGATCGAGCCCGGGCGGGCCGCCTTCGTCAAGGCGACGCTGAAGCCGCGCCGGATCACCTGGTTCGGGCAGAAGGAGGACCGCCCGTACCGGCTGGCCGTCCTGCGGTCCGGCAGCACACCGGTCGGCGTGGACGGCACCTATGTGCAGAAGAGCGTCCTGCCGCGCTGGCTGGCCGGCTTCCTCGGCCTCCTGGTCGCCCTGGCCGTCGTCTTCGTCGGGCTCTGGTTCGGCTACCAGCCCCATGTGGTCAGCCTCGCCCAGGCACAGACCCAGTCGGCGGTCAGCCCGCTCCCCGGCAACACCGCCCCCGCCGCGGTGAGCCCGCCCCCGGCCGCGTCGCCCTCCGCAGCGGCTCCGAGCGCCCCGGCGGCGTCCGCGGGCGCCCATGCCGGTGGGGGTGGCGGCGGCCAGGGACCGACCGCCACGGCCACCGGCGGCTCCGGCACCAGTGCCCCGGTCAGGTTCGCGATCCTGAACAACTGGACGAACCAGTGCGTCGACCCGCCCAACTACGCCGCGCCCGCCCTCGCCGGCGGGCTTGAGCAGCACCAGTGCGCGTACGGCAGCTCGGACAACCAGATGTGGTACCTCCAGCAGCAGGGCACCGCGCCGGACGGGGAACCGCTCTACTGGATCCGCAACGCGCTCGGATCCAACCTCTGCCTGGACCTTCCCGACTACGGCTCGGTCTCGGCCGGTACCCATGTGGCCACGTTCACCTGCACGACGCCGGTGAGCGACGACAACCAGCTGTGGGAGCTCCCGCTGGTCAACTCGTCCGGTTCCGGCGGGCTCGGAGTGCTGATCCGCAACTACAAGTCCAGTCTCTGCCTCGACGTCTCAGGCTGGGCCTCCGACAACTCCGACAAGACCTCGGACGCGCGGCTCAATGTCTTCACCTGCTCCGGCTCCGGCTGGGCGAACCACGGGTTCGACGACCACCTGTGGAACCTGATGGAGAGCCCCACCCTGGTGTACATCCCGACCCACGCCGGCGAGATCCCGGTGAACTAGCCGGGCGGACCGGGCGGGACCGCCCACCCGGCTCACTCGACCAGGCCGTGCCGGAAGGCGTAGTGCACGGCCTGGGCGCGGTCCCGGACGCCGGTCTTGGCGAATATCCGGTTCACATGGGTCTTGATGGTGGCCCGCCCCAGGAACAGCCGCTCGCCGATCTCCGCGTTGGACAGGCCCTGGGCGATCAGCGTCAGCACCTCCGCCTCGCGGGCGCTCAGGCCGTCCGGGAGCGCGCCCGACGCCGGTGCCCGCGCCGCGCTCCCGGGCTGCGCGGGCCGTGCGGGCAGTTCCGCGGTGACCGCGGTGACCAGCCGCAGCTGCACCACCGCGTCCATCCAGACCTGCCCGGCGTGCACCGCCCGGATCGCCTGCTCGATCTGGTCCGCGCTCGCGTCCTTGGTCAGGTACCCCTTGGCGCCCGCCCGCAGCGCCGGGAACACCGAGGCGTCGTCGGCGTAGGTGGTCAGCACCAGGACCGCGACCCCCGGGTCCTCCCGGGTCAGCGTCGCGGTGGCGGTCACGCCGTCGGTACCGGGCATGGCCAGGTCCATCAGCACCACGTCGGCGCGCAGCTCCCGGGCCAGCGTCACCGCCTGCTCGCCGTCGGCCCCGCCGCCCACCACCTCCATCCCGGCGTTCAGGCCGACCAGCAGCATCAGGCCCTCCCGGGTCACCCGCTGGTCGTCCACGACCAGCACCCGGATCGGCGCCGGTGACTCGCTCATGCAGGTATCTCCATCTCCACGGTCCAGCCCCCGGCGGTGGGCCCGGCCTGCGTCCGGCCGCCCACCCGCTCGATCCGCTCCCGCATGCCGCGCAGCCCGTTGCCGCCACCGGTCCACGACCCGGCGGGCGCAGTGATCCTAGCGGCCCCCTGGTCGGAGACGCTCAGCGTGGTGGCCGTGGCGGTGTACCTCAGCACCACCGCGGTCGGCGAGCCGGGCGCGTAGCGGGCCACATTGGTCAGCGCCTCCTGCGCGCCCCGGTACAGCGCCAGCCCCGCCTCCGGGGTCGGCGTGCGCGGCTCGCCGCTGACCGACAGCGTGATCGGCAGCGCCAGATCCCGGCGGCAGCGGTCGATCAGCGTGGTGAGCTGGTCCACCGTGGGCAGCTGGTCCCCGCGCAGCGCGGCCACGGCCTGCCGGGCGTCGGAGAGCCCCTCGCGGGTCAGTTCCCCGCCGCGCAC
>Ga0302317_10002689_pt1 | contig 11986 bp, 12 predicted proteins | sample III_Palsa_N3_3_FD_200450 | JGI IMG/M metagenome (GOLD analysis project Ga0302317, IMG submission 200450) | Peat permafrost microbial communities from Stordalen Mire near Abisko, Sweden - III_Palsa_N3_3 | ecosystem: Environmental > Terrestrial > Soil > Palsa > Peat permafrost | place: Sweden...
CCAGGACCCAAGACCATGGCCCAGGGCTGGGAACGCTTCAGCGCAATCCTCACCGGCTACCTCATCGCAGCCGAGAAACTTCCGTGAATCCCGTAGCCCAAGGGAGAGGTAAAAGGTAGTTGACGCAACGTGTTACACCTCTCCCATAGGGAGAGGGAGGGGGCCGATCGCGAAGCGATTGGGAGGGTGAGGGGTTACGCAGCCCGCCGTCAGAGCCGCCGCGGGATCACGACCTTCATCTCCTCATAGCCCTTGATGAAGATCGAATAGCTGCGCGTCGGCTCTTCCAGCAGGCGGATCTCCGGGAAGCGCTTCAGGATCTCTTCCCAGATGATGGTCAGCTGCAGCTCGGCGAGCCGGTTGCCGACGCAGCGGTGGACGCCAAAGCCGAACGAGAGGTGGGTGCGCGGCCGCGCGCGGTCGATGATGTACGCATACGGATCATCGATGACCTCCTCGTCGCGGTTGCCGGAGATGTACCACATCACCACCCGGTCGCCCTGCTTGATGGTCTTGCCGCGGAACTCGAAGTCCTGCGTCGCGGTGCGCGCCATGTGGGCCAGCGGGGTCTGCCAGCGGATGGTCTCCGAAACCATCGAAGGGATCAGCGCCGGGTTGGCGCGCAGCTTGGCGTACTGGTCCGGATTGCGGTTAAGGGCGAAGATCGAGCCGGAGATGGTGTTGCGGGTGGTGTCGTTGCCGCCGATGATCAGCAGGGTGATGTTGGAGAAATACTGGTCCATCGAGGCGCCGCGGGTCTCGGCGCCGTGGGCCAGCATCGAGATCAGGTCGCCCCGCGGCTCGGCGTTCACGCGCTCGTTCCAAAGCCGGATGAAGTAGGCGCGGCAGTCAGCGAGCAGCTGGCGGCGCTCGGCGTAGGTGTTCCAGGGTCCGTGGCCGGGCGCGGTGGTCATGGTGTCCGACCACATCGTCAGCTTGCGCCGCTCCTCGAACGGGAAATCGAACAGCGTCGCCAGCGTCATCGTGGTCAGCTCTTTGGAGACCAGGTCGACCCAGTCGAACGGCTCGCCGATCGGCAGCGAGTCGAGAATCACCCCAGCGCGCTCGCGGATCTGCGGCGCCATCTCGGCCAACCGGGCCGGAGCGACGCCCGGGCTCACCGTCTTGCGCTGGATGTCGTGGCCGGGCGGATCCATGTTGATGAAGCTGTTGGAGTCGTCGCCAGTCTCTGGGCTGGTCTCGCGCTCGATGAAGGCGTCCGGCGGCAGCACGCTGGCCTTCGGCGGCAACCCGATCCCCTTGGCGGACGAGAACACCTGGTGGTTGGTGTCGATCGCCATGATGTCGTTGTATTTGGTGATCGACCAGAACGCCCCGTAGTTGCTGTCGGGCGTCCAGTGCACCGGGTCCTCGGCCCTCAAGCGCTCGAAATAGGGCCAGTGCGCGTCATCGCGGAAGGCCGAGGCCCAGGCCGGGTTCAGCGTCTCCAGCGGCGCCTCATAGGCCCGCCGCCGCGCCAGCGCTCGCTTGTCGCTGAGAACGTCTACCACCCCGTCAGCCATCGCCGCGCTCCTCCGATCGTCGCATTCGCGAACTTATCAGCGATAATCCGCCCGGCATGGGGGGAAGATCAATAGGCGCTCCTTCAGAACTCGCCGTAGCCGCGCGCCATGGCCGCCGCGAAGATCGGCAGCAAGGCGAACAGCGCCACCTCGGCATAGAGGAAGCGGCGCACGGCCGCGACCGCCGCGTCCGGCGGACTGGCCCCCGCCCGACGCCAGCCGATGAAGCGGATGGTCGGCGGAATGGAGAGCAGCCCGATGGCCGCGAACGCGGCGATCTTGGCCCAGAAGAAACCGTTGTGCTGGTAGTAGAACCAGCCCTTGGCGGCGAACACCGCGCGGCTGAAGCCCACGACCAGGATCAGCCCGGCCAGAATCCCGTACCAGAGGTCCACCGCGGCGATCCGGGCGACGACGGACACGTCCATGCCCCGGCGCACCGCGATCAGTTCCGCGCACAGCACGCCGAACAGGGCGAAGACCAGCAGATGGTGTCCGATCGCGAAGGCCAGATCGAGCATGGCGGCGGCTCCTCGTTGGCCGAAGACCGACCCAGAGTCCTTATATCTTACGACGTAAATCTAAAATCAAGCTGGCGTCTCAGGCGCTCGTCTTGCTCGCCTCCGCCGCCTGCACCTTGCCGCCGGGCGCCGAGACGATCAGCTTGATCAGTTCCTCGGTCACCTTCGGCTCCAGCCCCTCGGTGTGGCCCTTGTTCAGCCGCACGACGTCGGCGATCACGCGGCCGTCCCGGGCGCCGGGATAGACCCACAGCCGCGCCGTGCCGGGGCCCGGCAGCAGGCCCCATTCCTTGGTGGAGATATCGGCGCGGCCGGTGTCGTGGATCTGGCCGCCGACGCTGTCGACGATGTCCGGCCGGCGCTCGCGCCGTCCGGCTGCGTATTTCTCCGCCCAGGGCGAGGTCTCGGGCAGCGCCACGATCTCGTGCTCGCCGACGGCGAAGATGAACGACATGTCGAGCGGCGGCGGACCCATCGGCGCGGGTCGGATGAAGGCGCCCGGCGGCGTCTGGCCAGGGCGCAGCGGGGGTCCGGCGTTCGGCGCGCGCTCGGCCGGGCCGATGCGGCCGCCCGAGAGGCTGAGCCAGCCGTCGACGCGGTCCTGGAAAAACGGGTCCTCGTGCAGCAGCCGCATCGAGGTCATGCCGCCCTGCGAGTGGCCCGCGAGCCAGAAGGCGCGGATGTTCTCGACGCCGTACTTATCGAACACGTACCGCACGATGTTGCGCAGGTGCGTGTCGTCCGCCTCGCCCACCCAGCGCCGCGCCGGCTCCTTGGTGGCGGCCGAGGGCGTGGCGACCACCAGCCGGTAGGCGTCCTTGTAGTCCACGGCCGGGAAATAGGCCCGCTGCCAGGCGCCGACCGAGCCGCCGCCATGCAGGTTGAGGATGAAGGTGACTTTCTCGCCCGGCTTCAGGTCGTCGGGATCGTCGAGATAGAATTTGCGGCCGGTCTGTTCGTCCACGGCGCTGATGTGACCCACGCGTTCGTCTCCCACCGGCTTTTGTTCTTATCGTTCTTGGGCCCACCCTAGGCGACGCGGCGGAAGGGCGCCAAGCGGCTTTCGAGCCTTCCGCGCGCCGTTGCGGACTGGTCATCGCGGCCGGACCGGCGCTAACTGCGGACGGAGGCGCGCCATGAATCGACGACACCTGCTCGCCCTCGCCGCCGCCGCGGCGGCCGTTCCCGCTCTCGCCTGGGCCGACGACAACCACCTGCCGCTCGGCAAGGCGTTCCCGATGCTCGACATCTACCTCGGCCTGCCGCCGGCCGAGCGCAGCCGCTTCTACCTCGCCTACCGGGCCGTGCGCGACAAACGCCCGACCGCCGACGCCCACGCCGCGATCGTGGCGGCGAACGGCGTGCGCGCGCCCGTCGCCTTCGATCGCCTGGGCGCGGTGATCCGCCTGCCGTCGCTCCGCGAGCTGAAGACCGCCCAGTTCGAAATCGAGGGCGCGCCGTTCAAGCTCTTTCCCGAGATCCGCTGCGCCATGGCGCCGGCCGTCCACCTGGATCCCGCCGCGCTCGCCCTGGCGCTGGCGCAGGTCAACGCCGCCGTGGCGAAGGTCGCCGGCGCGCTCAGCGTGATGGCCCCCAAGCTCACCGCCGCCTTCTTCCCCGACGCCGGCGGCGGCCAGGCGGTGCTGAGCGATGGCCGCGCGACGCCCCTGCCCGTCTTCAAAGCGCCGATCTTTGGCCCGGTCGCCTATTTCGAGCCGGGCAAGGCAGTCGGCGTCAAGGCGGTGCTGCTGACGCGGGCGCCGTCGCGCATCCTGCTGGGCGGACATCCCAAGGCGACGTGACGCTGCGCCGGGGCGCGAGCGCCCGGCTCGAATCGCTGCTACATCACCGCGATGCCCAAGGCCTCTCCCCAGCCTTCCCTGTTCGACGACGCCCTGAACCCGGCGCCGGCCGCACCGCTTGCCCAGCCGCACGAGCCGCGCCCGGCCTCCAGCTATTCAGCCAAGGACATCGAGGTGCTGAAGGGCCTGGAACCGGTCCGCAAGCACCCGGGCATGTACATCGGCGGCACCGACGAGCGCGCCCTGCACCATCTGTTCGCCGAGGTGCTGGACAACGCCATGGACGAGGCCGTCGGCGGCCACGCCAAGCTGATCGAGATCACCCTCGCCGCCGACGGCGCACTGACGGTCAAGGACGACGGGCGCGGCATGCCGGTCGACCCACACCCCGAGTTTCCCGACCTCTCGGCGCTCGAGGTGATCATGACCACGCTGCACGCGGGCGGGAAGTTCTCGGGCAAGGCCTACGAGACCTCCGGCGGCCTGCACGGGGTCGGCGCCTCGGTGGTCAATGCGCTCTCCGAGCGGGTGCAGGTGACCGCCTGCAAGGACGGCTTCGAGTGGCGCCAGACCTTCTCGCGCGGCCGGACAACCTCGAAGCTGGAGAAGCTCGGCCCCACTCGCAAGCACGGCACCGAGGTCTGCTTCACCCCCGATCCGGTGATCTTCGGCGAGGACGCGGCGTTCAAGCCGGCCCGCCTGCACCGCATGGCGCGCTCCAAGGCCTATCTCTTCCGCGGCGTCGAGATCCGCTGGACCTGCGCCAAGGAGCGTATCTCGGACGCGACGCCGGAGACCGCCACTTTCCGCTTCCCCAACGGCCTCGCCGATTTCCTTGCCGAGACCGTCGGCGAGCGGGCCACGGTGACCCCCGAGCCCTTCCGCGGCCGCATCGAGCGCGACGGCGAGGCGGTGGAGTGGGCGGTGGCCTGGACGCCGGACGGCTTCGGCGAGGCCGACAGCTTCATCCGCTCCTACTGCAACGCCGTCCCCACGCCCGAGGGCGGCACGCACGAGGCGGGTCTGCGCGCGGTGCTCACCCGCGGCCTCAAGGCCTACGCCGACCTGTCGGCCGAGAAGCGCGGAGCCATCATCACCGCCGACGACGTGATGGCCGAGGCCGGCGCTCTGATCAGCGTCTTCGTCCGCAAGCCCGAGTTCCAGGGCCAGACCAAGGAACGGCTGTCCTCGGTCGACGCCCAGCGCCTGGTGGAGAGCGCGCTGCGCGATGCGTTCGACCATTGGCTGGCCGACCAGCCGAAGGCCGCCGGCGCCCTCTTGGCCTTCGTCATCGACCGCGCCGAGGAGCGGCTGAAGCGGCGCAAGGACAAGGAGGTCGCCAGGGCCTCCGCCACCCGCAAGCTGCGCCTGCCCGGCAAGCTCGCCGACTGCTCGGGCCAGGCCACCGACGGGACCGAGATCTTCATCGTCGAGGGCGATTCGGCCGGCGGCTCGGCCAAGCAGGCCCGCGACCGCCGCACCCAGGCGATCCTGCCGCTGCGCGGCAAGATCCTCAATGTCGCCTCCGCCAGCCTCGACCAGATGCGCGCCAACAAGGAGCTGTCCGACCTGCTGCTGGCGCTCGGCGTCGAGACCGGCGCCCGCTACCGCGAGGAGGCGCTGCGCTACGAGCGGGTGATCATCATGACCGACGCCGACGTCGACGGCGCCCACATCGCCTCGCTGCTGATCACCTTCTTCTATCGCACCATGCCCGACCTGATCCGCGCCGGGCGGCTCTACCTCGCCCTGCCGCCGCTCTACCGGCTCAGCCACGGCGGCAAGACCGAATACGCCCGCGACGACGCCCACAAGGACGAGCTGCTCGCCACCCTGTTCAAGAACAAGAAGCCCGAAATCGGCCGCTTCAAGGGCCTGGGCGAGATGATGCCGGCGCAGCTGAAGGTCACCACCATGGACCCCAAGACCCGCTCCATGGCCCGCGTCAGCCTGCCCCGCGCCGAGGAGCCGGTGGAGGCGCTGGTGGAAGACCTGATGGGCCGCAAACCCGAACCCCGCTTCCGCTTCATCACCGAAAACGCCGAGTTCGCGGGCGAGGACCTGGACGTTTAGGGGGAAACGAGCTCGAGCCTGGGGAAGCAGGTTCGATATCGTCGCGTATCGCGGCTGAGCAGCGGCACACCCAGCACCGTGGCATGAGCACCGATGATGAAATCCGGCAGAATGCTGGTTCGGACGCCGCCACGCGCACGGTAGCGCTCGAACACCTTGCCCGCCATGAACAGAGCGGAGCGGGGTGTTGGGGCGATCACCAGCCCCATGCCCTCCATTGTGTCATCGAGCGCTTCGATGGTCTCGAACCGCACCGAAAGCTCCGCGTACACGATATCGTTGATCGCCAGGTCGCCTCTCAGCGCGGCGGCCTCAAGTTGCCGGGTCGACCACTCAGCCCAGACCGGATCGTCATACAGCACATCAAAGAGGACATTTGTGTCGACGAGGGCGGCTGGCGGCTCAGTCACGTATCAGCGCCATGATCTCGTCAGTGCTGATCCCCGAACCCAGGAGGCCGCGCAGCTTCCGAAAACGGCCGGGTGGCGGCTCGGCGCCGACCTTGGTCAGGACGACGCGATCATCCTCGCCGAGTTCAAACTCCACCTTGCTGCCGGGCACGATACCCAGCCGTTCCCGTACGCGCCGCGGGATCGTGACCTGGCCCTTGCTCGTCACCGTGGTCGCCATGGGGCTCACCTGTAATACCGAAGTCTCAACCGGTATTACATAGCGCCTCGCCCAACCGGCGCAACAAGGTCCTTCAAGGAAACGCTTGCTCGTCGCCGCCGGTCTTCACTAGGGTCCGCGGCTCATCAGGGAAGCACGCCATGGCCATTTCACTCTACGACGTCAGCGTCGCCTCGTTCCTGCAGACGCTGGGCGGGGTCGCGGGATTTCTGGATCGCGGGCTCGCCCATTGCCGCGACAACAACATCGATCCCGAGGAGATCGTCGAGACGCGGCTCTATGGCGACATGCTGCCGTTCCGCTTCCAGATCATCTCGGTGGCGCACCATTCGGCGGGCGCGATCGAGGGCGTGAAGAAGGGCGTCTTCGCCCCGCCATCCGAGCAGCGACCGCTCAATTACGTCGAGCTGCAAGGCCTGGTCGCCGACGCCCGCGAACAGCTGGCCAAGCTCACGGCCGCGGAGGTCGACGCGCTCGAGGGCGGCGACATGCTGTTCCAGATCCGCGACTTCAAGGTGCCGTTCACGGCCGAGAACTTCCTGATGTCGTTCTCGATGCCGAACTTCTATTTCCACGCCGCCACCGCCTACGACATCCTGCGCTCCAAGGGCGTGCCGCTGGGCAAGCGCGATTTCATGGGCCAGATGCGGATGAAGCCGCCCGCCTGACGCCGCCGAAACACGGGGCGCCACGATCCTGACGCGACAGCGTGATCTTGAGACCCCGATAAGGGTCTCTCGGCTAAGCTGGTTCGGCGATGAACGGACTGCAGCAGGATCGCCGCCCGTGGGCGAAGCGAGGCGGACGCGCTGGCGCGTTGGCCGTGAGCCTGGCCGCGCACGCCGGGGTCGCCGTCGCGATGTTCGCGGCCTGGACGACCTATTCGCCGCCGCCCGAGCCCGCTCCCATCGCCGTGACCCTGGTCGAGCCGCCGCCCGTGATCCCGCCGCCACCGCCGCTCCCTTCGCCCACCGTCACGCCCGCCAAGGCTTCGGCGCCCAGCGCCGCCGTCCCCAGCCCCGAGCCAGCCCCGGCGCCGATCCGCGCCCGGCCCTCGCCCGCGCCGCCCCAGGCTGAGTCGCCGCCGGCGGCCACCAGCGCGACCCGCGGCCAGGGCGTCGGGCTGTCGGACAGCGAGTACGCGGGGGCGTCCAGCGCCGGCGAAGGCGACGGGGATGGCGGCCAGGCCTGCCACATGGCCCAGCGGGTGCAGGCGGCGCTGCGGCGCGACGCCCTGGTCCAGGCCGCCGTGGCCGAGGCCGGCCGCGACGGCGAGACCCGCGCGATCATGGTCTGGAACGGCGACTGGGTGCAGAGCCCGACCCAGGACGGCAAGGGCCTGGCGGCGGTGCGCGAGGCGATCATGTGGGAGATCGCCTTCGCGCCGCAGGCCTGCCGCGCCGAGCGCATGCGCGGCCTGGTGCTGCTGTCGTTGAACGGGTCGCAGGGCGTCCCGCGGCTGGCGGTCGGCGCCGGCGACTGGCGCTGGTCGGACCTCTTGGCCCGCTAGCCAGTCACCGGACCGCCCCGTCAGGCCATCACGATCACGACCACGCGCCGGTTCTGCGCCCGACCCTCGCGGGTGTTGTTCGGGGCTACCGGCGAGGTGTCGCCGTAGGAGATGGTCGCCATCCGGTTCAGCGGCACGCCTTGCTGGTTCATGAACAGCCGCACGGCCTCGGCCCGCTCCTCGCCCAGCCGCATGTTGGTCGGCTTGCTGCCGGTCGTATCGGTGTGGCCCTGGATCTCCAGGTAAACGTTCTTGTTCTCGGACTTCAGCTTCTGAGCCAGGTCCTGCAGCCGCGTCTCCGCCTCGGGCGACAGCTGCGAGCCGTCGACCGGGAACTTCACCGAGTCATCCGAGAGCACCATCGCATAGAGGAACTTGCCCTCGGCCAGCTTGCCCGCCGCCTCGGCGCGCTCCATCGCATCGCGCGTGCCCTGATCCAGCTGGGCAAGGTGAGCCTGCTGGCTTTGTTGCTGGCTCTGCACGTCCGTCACCTCGCCCTGAACCACGGCGACGTGCTTGTTGACGTAGTCCGGCGTCGCGCATCCGCTAAGCCAAAGCGCACCCGCCGCAACGGCCACGCCAACCATCATTGTCTTCGGCATCCCGCACCTCGTGCTGTTGTCCGTCAGCGGCGCTAACCAAGGCCGATGGCGAAATCTGGGCGAAAGACCTCCAGGGTCCGTAATCGAACATTGTTACGGCGCGCCATAATGCGATTCGCGGCATCGGCGCGCGCGCATTGACTTGCAACAACTTCTTCCTATGTTCCGCTCGCCCGAACCGGGTCGCGGCGCGCATGATTCGCGTTGGACCAGCCGGTTCGAATTAATCGAGACATGACCGACTTTTCCAATTTGGGCCTCAGCCCGGCGACCCTCGCAGCGGTCGCAGCCACTGGCTACACCGAAGCCACGCCGATCCAAGAACAAGCCATCCCGGTCGCCCTCGCCGGCCGCGATATCCTGGGCATCGCCCAGACCGGCACCGGCAAGACCGCCGCCTTCACCCTGCCGATGATCGACCGGCTGGTCGCCGGCCGCTCCAAGGCGCGCATGCCGCGCTCGCTGGTGATCGAGCCGACCCGCGAACTCGCCGACCAGGTCGCCCTCGCCTTCGAGCGCTATTCCAAGGGCCAGAAGCTGAGCTGGGCGCTGCTGATCGGCGGCGTCTCCTTCGGCGACCAGGAAGCCAAGCTCGACCGCGGCGTCGACGTGCTGATCGCCACCCCCGGCCGCCTGCTCGACCACTTCGAGCGCGGCAAGCTCTTGATGACCGGAGTGCAGATCCTGGTGGTCGACGAGGCCGACCGGATGCTCGACATGGGCTTCATCCCCGACCTCGAGCGCATCTTCAAGCTGACCCCGGCGGCCAAGCAGACGCTGTTCTTCTCGGCCACCATGCCGCCGGAGATCACCCGCCTCACCAAGCAGTTCCTTCGCGACCCGACTCGGATCGAGGCCGCCCGGCCGGCGACGACGGCCGAGACCATCGCCCAGCACATCTTCCGGGTGCCGGTGACCGACCAGGCCGCCAAGCGCTTGGCGCTGCGCACCCTCGTGGGCCAGACCAACGTGCGCAACGGCATCGTCTTCTGCAACCGCAAGAGCGAGGTCGATATCGTCGCCAAGTCGCTGCGCAAGCACGGCTTCGACGCCTCCCCGATCCACGGCGACCTCGACCAGAGCATGCGGACCAAGACGCTGGAGGCGTTCCGCAAGGGCGAGCTGAAGCTGCTGGTCGCCTCCGACGTGGCCGCGCGCGGCCTCGACATCCCGGACGTGAGCCACGTCTTCAACTACGACGTCCCGCACCACGCCGACGACTACGTCCACCGCATCGGCCGCACCGGCCGGGCGGGCAAGAGCGGCGACTCGATCACCCTCGTCACCCCCGCCGACGGCCGCAACCTCGACAAGGTGCTGCGCCTGATCGGCAAGACGCCGGAAGAACTCAAGATCGACGTCGACTGGAGCCAGGCCGGCACCGACGCGCGCCGCGAGCCGCGCCGCCGGCCGGAACGCAAAGACCACAGCTATGGCCGTCCGCAGTCCGAGACCTCGGTCGCCTCGATGGAGCCGGCCAAGCAGACCCCGCGCGCCGAGGGCGCCGCCGCGCCAGCGTCCGCGCCGGTGAGCGTCGTCGCCGCGCCCGTTACCCCCGCGACCGAGGAGCCGCGCCGCCAGCGCTCACGCCGCGGCCGGGGCCCCCGCGAGGCGGCGGCCGAGCGCCCGGCGCCCCGCGCCGAGACCCGCCCGGAAGCCCGTTCGGAACCGCGCCCGGAGCCCCGTCAGGAATCGCGCCCGGAACCTCGTCACGAGCCTCGCCCAGAACCGCGCCATGAACCGCGCCGCGCGCCGACACAGACCAGCCGCGGTGACGACGATCGCCGGATCGTGGGCTTCGGCTCCGATGTTCCGGCCTTCCTTTCCCGGAAATAGGCACGCGACGTGCCGCTAGGCTGCGGCGCCCCTTAACAGGCTGTTTCGACTCTGCGCCTATGGTTTGCGCCGAACTCGATCGGGGGAATGCATGTCCGGGGAAGTGGACCTCACCTTGCGTGGCCCCAAGGCCTATGAGGTGGCGCACAACGCGCTGAAGATGATGGAAAAGGTCGGCGTCTGGCCGACCGCCCTCAATTTCGAACTCTGGATCCACATGATGACCGATCCCGAAGGGCCACTGGCCCTCGAGATCGAGCGCCTGCTGAAAATCGGCGAGCCGATCACCGACTTCATCTCCGAGGATCTGGCGCAGAACTTCCTGCCCAAGGGCAAGCTGCAGGACCAGATCAAGGACGCCGGGGAGCAATTGAGCCACGAACTGGCCAACGTCTCGCGGGTGATCCGCACCGCGCAGAAGAGCAGCGACACCTACGGCAAGAAACTGGCCGGGGTGACCCAGGAACTGAAGGACGACATCGACGCCGGCGACCTGCGCCAGTTGGTCACCGGATTGAGCGACGCCACCGCCCGGGTGCAGCACGAGAACCGCGAACTGGAGCAGCGGCTCGCCGTCTCCACCGCCGAGGTGACGCGCCTGCGCGATCACCTGATCCAGGTGCGCCGCGAGGCCACCACCGACGGGCTGACCAACCTCGCCAACCGCAAATCCTTCGACGAGGAGCTGGAGCGCGCCTGCGCCGAGGCCGACAACGGGCGCGGCCCGGTGCAGCTGGCGGTGCTCGACATCGACCATTTCAAGAGCTTCAACGACACCTGGGGCCATCAGACCGGCGACCAGGTGATCCGCTACGTCGCCAGCGTCATCGGCCGCGTCGGCGCCCCGCCCCGCTTCGCCGCCCGCTACGGCGGCGAGGAATTCGCCATGATCTTCGCCGGCGAGACCGCCGCCCAGGTCGAGAAGATCCTGCAGGCGGTGCGCGAGGAGATCGCCTCGCGCCGGCTGAAGCGCCGCTCCACCAACGACGAGCTGGGCGCCGTCACCGTCTCCGCCGGCTTCGCCGAGCGCCGCCGCGCCGAACCCTCGGCCTCGCTGATGGAACGCGCCGACGCCGCCCTCTACGAATCCAAGCGCGCCGGCCGCAACCGCGTCACCTGCGCCGAACGCAAGGTCACCGCGGCGGCTTAGGGGTCTGCGGACTCGCGGCCGAAGCCCGAACCCCCTCACCTTCCCACGCCTGCGCGATCGGGAGGGTGAGGGGTTACGCACTCCGCCGTCCTAGAACCTCACGCCTGCTTCACCCGCTTGCTGGAGAAGCCGGCGATGCGTTCCTGCATGTCGGGGCCGCGGCCTTCGCCGTGATAGACCTCGTGCGCCAGCCCGGCGTCGAGCGGCAGACCATCGGTCTCGCGCAGCAACCGCTTGTTGGCCCGGTGGCTGAACCAGGAATTGGCCAGGATCTGCGCCGCGAGGGCGGCGATCTGGGCGTCGAATTCGCCGTCGGGAACGCACATATTGGCCAGCCCC
>Ga0302317_10002706_pt1 | contig 11947 bp, 9 predicted proteins | sample III_Palsa_N3_3_FD_200450 | JGI IMG/M metagenome (GOLD analysis project Ga0302317, IMG submission 200450) | Peat permafrost microbial communities from Stordalen Mire near Abisko, Sweden - III_Palsa_N3_3 | ecosystem: Environmental > Terrestrial > Soil > Palsa > Peat permafrost | place: Sweden...
TTCGATCCGAAGGGCGTCGTCAACTTCTCTCTGGATATGGGCAAGCAGTCGCTCGACGGTGATCCGCTCACTCGCTGGTATCAAACCTACGGCGAAACGCTCCAGCAACAACCGGGCGTCAAGAGCGTCTGCTTTGCCAGCATCACACCCATGGAAGGCAGCGTCTGGACCGATTCGTTCCATAGTCCATCAAGCGGCGGCGAGAAGGAGATTCACATGAACACTATCTCTCCCGCGTTCTTTGAAACGATGCGTATCCCACTGCTTGAAGGTCGGGATTTCCGCTGGACAGACACCATGGCGTCGGGCCCAAAAGTCATCCTGAATCAGGCCGCGGCAAAGCTTCTCTTTCCCGGTCGCAATGCCGTCGGCGAGCAGGTCTTCAAGGACAAGAAAGTCTACGAGGTAATCGCGGTGGTGGGTGATATTCACTATGCCTCCATGCGCGAAGCGGCGCCCCCCGGCGCCTACATCGTCATGGCGCAGGACGATGGCCATAAACCCTCCTACACCGTCGTCGTTCGTAGCGATGCTCCTCCCGCGCTGCTTGCCGCCGCTGCCCGAAGTCTTGCCGCGAGAATGTCGCCGGATATTCCACCGCCCGTGATGATCTCGATGAGCGACCAGCTCGACGACTCGATCCGCTCCGAGCGCATGATGGCCATGCTGGCGGTCTTCTTCGCCGCCTGCGCACTGCTCGTTACAGCGATTGGGCTCTATGGAACGCTGGCCTACGCCACGGCACGGCGCACGAACGAAATCGGCATCCGCGTAGCGCTGGGGGCAAAGCGAATGCAGGTCATCTCACTCGTCTTCCGGGAGAACGCGTGGATCGCAATCTGCGGCTGCGCCGCGGGGCTTGTCGCGGCTCTGATGGCCTCGCGCGCCCTATCCAGCTTCCTCTATGGAACATCCGTCCGCGATCCCTGGGTGCTCGTAGGCTCAGTCCTTGCGCTGATTCTGATCGCCAGCGCGGCGTCGCTTCTTCCCGCCCTGCGCGCATCAAGAATCGAGCCGATGCAGGCCCTGAGAACAGAGTAGGAGTTGTTCATGGATCTGCTGCGCACGCTGCTCAGCCGATGTGTATCTTTTCTTCGCCGTAAGGAGCTGGACGCAGACCTCGACGAAGAGCTGCGTGCCCACATCGATCTCTCCATCACGGAAAACATGACTCTGGGCATGAGCCCCAACGAGGCCCGCACCAGGGCCCTGCGCGACTTCGGCGGTCTTGCTCAAATCAAAGAGACGTATCGCGTTCGCCGTGGGCTCCCGCTCCTCGATCAGATTGCGCGCGACCTGCATTTTGCCCTGCGGCAACTGCGTCGCTCGCCTGGCTTTACCCTTACCGCGATGCTGACACTGGCCCTCGGACTGGGAGCGAATACAGCCGTCTTCTCGCTGATCAACGCACTGCTGCTAAGGCCGCTGCCAGTGCCACATGCTCAACAGCTTGCATTCGTTGTAAGCCAGGAATTGGACTACCCTGAGCCCAACGACGTCTTCTCAGGCCCGATGTTCCGGGCGATCGAGAAGCGCCATGACGCATTTCATGACGTTGCCGCGTATTGGAGCACTCAACTTCAAATCCACGGTAGCGCCGGCAATCTGCAGGTACCGGGAGCCATGGTTAGCGGTGAGTTTTTCCGCGCGCTGGAAACGCCTCCCTTGCTTGGCCGCTATCTCAGCCCTCAGGATGATCGCACCGGCAGTCCCACCGGTCTGCCCGCGGTGCTCAGCTACGGCTTCTGGAGAAGTTGGTTTAACAGTGCGCCGGACGTGATCGGCAGCAAGCTGGTCATTGCGAATATCCCGTTCACCGTCGTCGGCGTGATGCCATCGCAATTCATCGGAGCACAACTGGATAGACGGCCCAATTTCTATATCCCTCTGGCGACAGAGCCCATCGTTGATGCGCCAGATAATATGCTGGACTCCGAGAGCGCGTCATGGCTCCGGATTCTCGCGAGGCGAAAACCCGGGGTTACCTTTGAACAGGCAAACGCGGCCCTGAACTCGGAGTCTGACTCCGTTCTCGTCGAGTCGATTCCCGAGGCGTCCTATCTCCAGAATGCTCGCGAGCGTCAAGTCCATCTGGCCGCGATGCCCGGCTCGAGAGGATTGAGTGACCTGCGCTCGACCTTCCGAAAGCCCCTCGTCATCGTCTTTTGCCTTTGCGCCGCGCTGCTGCTGCTCGCTTGCCTCAATCTGGCAAGTTTGCTGATGGCCCGCGCCGCAGCACGAGAGCGCGGACTGGCCACGCGGCTGGCCATCGGCGCCACACGCAGGCGGCTCATCCAGCAGCTTCTTACCGAGAGCCTCGTGATATCGGTTCTGGGAACGATTGCAGGACTGGCGTTGACGCCCGCCGTGAGCCGGTCGCTGGCTGCGGTGCTAACCAGCGGCAATCGCCTCGTATACATCGATACCGCGCTCGACATGCGAGTCTTCCTCTTCGCTGCGCTGATAACTCTGTTCGCTTCCATTCTTATCGGTCTCGTTCCTGCGCTGCGAGCAACCTCTGGCCATCTGAACGAGCAAATCAAGAACGGCTCCCACTCCCGTTCCGCACACGATCGCCGAAGGCTCGTGCCCCGCATCCTCATGAGCTCAGAAGTGGCGCTGGCGCTTGTCCTCGCGATTGGGGCCGGACTGCTCGCCGCCAGTCTCACGCGCCTTTATCGCACCGGCCTGGGCTTCAACCCGAAGGGACTGGTAGAGCTCGAGTTCGATATGAGCAACCAGCCGCTCGAACACGAGGCTCTGATCAACTGGTACAAGCAATTTGGAGACGCGCTCTCTCATCAGCCCGGCGTCAAGAGCGTCAGCTTCGCAGCCTATCCACCGCTTGGTCTGTCCTGGGAACAGCACAAAATTAAGACGCCTTTCAGCGAGGGAGAACAAACAATCAGCCCAAACCACGTCTCCCCCACCTACTTTTCCACCATGGGAATTCCACTGCTTGAGGGCCGCGACTTCAACTGGCAGGACACGAGAGCATCCGAAGGCAAAATGATCCTGAATCAGACCGCCGCAAAGCTGCTGTTTCCCGGTAGGAGCGCTGTCGGTCAATCTGTGCCTTACGCGCGATTCGGTAAAAAGTCGTTTGTCGTCATCGCCGTGGTTGGCGATACCAAGTTCAAATCGATCCGCGAACCCGCTCCTGCCATCATCTACTTGGCGATCACACAAAGCAACCAGCGTAAGCCGGGTTACGAAGCTCTCGTTCGCGTGGAAAGCCCGGCCGAACCCTTGGCCCTTGCTGTTCGCGACCTCGTAAGACGCACAGCTCCTGAGATGCCCGTGCCGGCAATGACCAGCATGAGCAGTCAAATCGATACCTCGATCACCTCCGAGCGCATGATGGCCATGCTCAGCGTCTTCTTCGCCGCTTGCGCCTTGCTGGTCACCGCCATCGGCCTGTATGGAACCCTCGCCTATGCCACCGCACGCCGCACCAGCGAGATCGGCATCCGCATGGCCCTGGGCGCACAGCGATTGCAAGTCGTAAGCCTGGTCTTTCGCGAGAACGCGTGGATCGCCATCTGCGGATGCGCCGCCGGGCTGATTGCGGCCCTGCTCGTATCCCGCACCCTGGCCAGCTTTCTGTACGGAACCTCGACCCGAGACCCCTGGGTCCTCATCGGCTCTGTAGCCGCGCTGATCTCGATCGCCAGCGCCGCCTCGCTTCTGCCCGCAATCCGCGCAGCGAGAATCGATCCCATGGAAGCCCTGCGGACGGAATAGTTACAGCACTACTGCGTGATCGTCTTTTCCGCCACCGCCAGCACGTGCCCGTTGTGACGATCGAACTGAAAAACCACGACTCGCATCGGGCTGCTTGGTATTCCCGGCGGGACCTTCAAGGTAAGTGCGCGGCCATCATTCGCGCCCTTGCCCATATCGGCCATCACCCGCACCACAGCCACGTGGCGCAAATCCTTCCCAGCGTTCTCACCATGCTTGACACTCGATTGCGCGGAGTCCTCAGCCAGCGCCGCCATGACGCCTGCTTTCGCATCCCCACTCCCGCCATGAATGGAGAAGTGGACCTGCCCCCCGGACCATTGCGCATCCTCTATGCTCAGCTCCTGTTTCGCAGTGGACGCCGCGTGTTCGAGCGCCTGTTGCAGCCCGCGCCCATCGCTGCCCACCAGTTGCGCCGCGCCATCCACGACGACCTGCGGCGTGAAGACATCGCTCAAGCCAAAGCGATCGCCATACTGCTTTTGCCGGTCTGTCAGTGCATCCGACGAAAACGGATCGTGCCAGCCATCCTGGTTCCAGTAAGTCACGTGCTCACTCAAAACAATCGCATGCACCCCTGGAACAGGCTGCTTCTCATCCAGCAGCGCCAGCAGCGCGTCCGCTGGAGGGCAACTGGAGCATCCCTCGGAAGTAAACAGCTCCACCAGCACCGGCACCGCAGGCTTTGTATCGCCATTGCTTGATGCGGCAACGAAGCCCTGCCCATTGGAAACGCGTTCCACAAGAAAACCCACAGCAAGCGTGAGGAGCGCGCACAGCCACACCAGCCGAATCGGATTGGAGAAGAGACTCTTCATACTTCTATGAGAGCCAGAAAGACCCCCGCGAGTTACATGACCGGCTCCGCATTCCGCGACAGCGCTGGCGCGGCTATTCTGAAAAGGATGCGATTTTCGAATATTCATCGGCTCCTCACTTTCGTCGCACTGTCCTTCGCGAGTCTCGTTGCCATCCCGTCAAGCGCCCAGTCGCCCAGCGCAACCCTGATTCCCGCCCTCGTCGAAGCCGGTGCTCCAGAGCTGATCCGCGTGACCGCACCCGCCGGCTCAACCATCGAGGGCCAGTGGCAAGGCCATCCTTTGCAGTTCTTTCCAGCAAAAAACGCGGCGGCAGGCAGCGAACCCGTCCGCACTGCAACCACGTGGTATGCGCTCGCCGGAGTCGATGTCGAAACCGCACCTGGCCCCTCCACCATGAAGATCACCGTACATGCCGACAATACCTCGCGAGAAATCACCTCGACCATAGCCATTCACCCCGCGCACTACCGCACCAGTTCCATTACCGTCGAGCCAAAATTCGTTGAACCGGGCCCGGAAGACGAGAAACTGATCGAAGCCGCCGCCAAAGCCAAGGAAAAGGCCTTCGCGGCAAGCGCCAACCATCCGCTCTGGTCGGGCAGCTTCGTTGCACCGGTAAAAGCTCAACCCACCGACAGCTTTGGAACCCGCAGGATGTTCAACGGCAAGCTGGCCAGCATCCACAAGGGCACCGACTTCCGCGCGCACAGCGGCACGCCTGTGCTCGCCGGCAACTCCGGTACCGTCATCCTCGCGCAGCCGCTTTATTTCGAAGGCAATTGCGTCATGATCGACCACGGCCTGGGCCTGACCAGCATCTCCATGCACCTGTCGAGAATTGACGTTAAAACAGGCCAGGACGTGAAGAAGGGCCAACAGTTAGGCCTGAGCGGAGCGACCGGCCGCGTGACTGGACCGCATCTGCACTGGGCCATCCGCTGGCAGGGCGGCTACCTGGACCCAGCGAAGCTGCTCAAGCTCAATTTGAACAATATTAGGTAAGGTAAATAACCGGCTATATCTATTTCGCAACCAGCTCGCGCTCCTCAAACTCGGGTGCGCTTGCAGAAGAGCTCCCCTCGCGCGCCAAGTCGCGGAAGGCGCGATAGACAAACGAGCCCATATACCAGCCATCCATATATTGAAACGGCGTTTCGCCAGTGGTGTAATGCCCGCAAGGCAGCACGCGCTCTTCGAATTCAATGCCGTTTTCATGGAAAGCCTTCACCACCTGCATCGAATACTCATACGGAAAAGTCAGGTCGTAGCGCGCATAGATGAGTAGAACCTTCTTGGCCCACTCCGAAAGGCGATCCGATGATTCGTCCTGCGCGCTATACCCGGCAAATTTGGCGTAGTAGTGCATCGGACTGGCCCCCGCCCACAGTGCCCGCACGCGCTCCTGCGTAAGTCCCGCTTCCTCCAGCGCCTGGCGAATATGCCGCGTGCTCTGCCCCGCCCACACCACATCGCCTACCGCAGCCGAAGCGTGATTGAAGGCGTTCACTCGCAAACGCCGGTCATGGGCGCTGGCCAGAAATCCATAGGCGCTGCCCAGGCTCGTCCCCAGCACGCCAAACTGCTCGTACCCCTGCTCTTCAAGCCAATCGAGACAGCAGCGAATATCCATCACCGCCTGCCGCACCGCGGAAAGCGTGCGCCCGATATTCGCGCTCACCGCATAATCCGACCGTTCCAACTCCGATGGCCGCCGGATGTCGTGATAAGGCTTCGAAAGCCGCAGCGCCGAGATGCCAAACCGGTTAAAGAGCGAGCACAGGGAATTGTGGCTGAAGGCATCGGCATTCCACTGCGGCATAACGATCATCGCTTGCTTGGGCTTGCCGGCCTGCCTCTTCGGGTCTGCCGGAAACCAGCGTGCATTTGCCAGGTCGTTTTCCGCATAAGGTGTGCGTTCCGGCGAAGTGAAGCGCAAAAACCTGGCCCGCTCCACCTTGCCTTCCTCCGCCAACTGCTTCAGGCGCGCATCGCGCTCCAGCGTCTCAGGGCGCACATTGGTTGGGAAAAGCATCGGGTGCCGCTCTTCCAGGCGAAAATCCGTCGGCCGCTCGTAGTGAAAGAAACGGTCGCTGTCCGCCAAAATCGCTTCATTCACCTCGACCATCGCGCGCTCGGACTGGCCGGCAGCCTCAAGGCGTGCCACACGCCCCGACAACCCAATGTCATCAAGGTAGGGCTGGAGCCAGTCGAAACCCCACTCCAACGGGCGCACCACCCGATTTTCGTCGCGCATCGTCAGCCGGGTTTCCCAGCTATACATCCACCGCGCGTACAGGTCTTTGAGCATTCTCTTTTTCAAGTTTACCAGTGCGTCTGTCTCTTTCGGATCAAAGCACATGAGCGACCGAATGGGAGTTGGATGTTCCGTATGGGCAAATCGATACTGTGACTTAGGCTTTTATTCGTTCCACGCGGTTCGTGATCGACGTAAGAATCTCCCAGGGAATCGTCCCGGCCCATCCTGCATGCTCTTCTGCGGTGATCGATTCCACGCCCTGCTGGCCCAGCAGAACCACTTCCTCGCCAGCCGCCACGCCGGGAATTTCGGTGACATCCACAACCGTCTGATCCATTGAGATACGGCCAACAATCGGCGCCCGCTGTCCGCCAATCAGTACGCAGCCGCGATTCGAAAGCGCCCGCTTCAGCCCATCCGCATAACCAACCGCGAGCAGCGCCAGCCGCATCGGCTCCGTGGCCACAAACGTACCGTTGTAACCGACTGCGGTTCCGGCGGCTATGGAACGAACACTGACCACCTGCGTCTTCCACTCCAGCACACGCCGCAATTTGGATCGCAATGCCGCGACGCTCTCCGGCTCTTCAGGTACGAACTCCGGCGCAAGCCCGTAAAGCGCAAGACCAGGCCGGGCCATGGCCCTCACACCGTAGCGGCCACACAACTCGCGCAACAGCCGCAAAGGCTCGCCACCGAGCACTGCGGCGGAGTTCCCCAGATGGAGCCACTCTGGCCTTAATCCGGAATCATGTACCTGAACAACCATGCGCTCCAGCTCGGTAAGCTGCTCTCGTGTTGCCGCCCCGTTACTTTCGTCTGCGGCATACAGGTGAGTCATCAGTCCGCACAGCCGCAAACGGCTATCGTCGCGGAATCGATGCAAGAACCTCGCCAGTTCCTCAGCTTGAACCCCCTGCCGGCTCATCCCCGTGTCCAGTTCCAGATGCACAGGAAGAGTCGCCGCCGCGCGGCTTGCCTCTCGGGCCGCAGCCTCGAGTTCGTCGAGCTGAACGAGATCCCAAACCACAGCAGTTAACTTCGAACGGACGACATCTCCGCCCTGCCCTGGAAAGACGCCGCCGATGACGAGAATCTCCGTCTCGGGAAACCCAGCCTGCGCGCAGATATCCCGCGCCGCGACACCTTCTTCAACCGAAGTCGCCCCGAGCCACTTTGCACCAGCCCGCACCGCGGCAGGCGTGCAAAGCGCCAGGCCATGACCGTAGGCATCCGCCTTGACGATGGCCAGCAATTCGACGGGAGGTCCAGCGTCGCCGCCGCATGCCTGCACCAGAACTCGATAATTGTCTTCGAAAGCGCCGGTCGAGATCTCGACCCAGCAAGGCCGTCTAACCATAAGAGAATCCAGACTCTATCCTAACGTGCCCGACGGCGCTGCTCTCCACAACACGGCTCTGACACAGCTCTACTCCACGTCCAAAACCTTCCCCGGATTCATCCGGTTGTCGGGGTCAAGCGCGCGTTTCAACATGCGCATGACTTCGAGGCCCTCGCCATGCTCGGCCTTGAGGTATTTCTTCTTTCCTGACCCCACGCCATGCTCCCCCGAACAAGTACCGCCCATCCCCTGCGCTCGCTCCACAAGCCGCTCGGCAAAGGCATCCGCCTCGGCGATCTGATCAGGACCAAGCAGGCACTGCACATGGAAATTTCCATCTCCAACGTGGCCCACCATCACCGCTGGAAAGCTCACCTGGTCGAGGTCCGCGCGCGTAGCAACAATGCACTCGGCCAGCCGCGAAATCGGCACGCAGACGTCGGTTGTCAAGACATTGGAGCCAGGCCGCAGCGCCCGCGTTGCGTAGTACACATCATGCCTCGCCTGCCACAGCCGCTCGCGCTCGGCCAGCGTCGTCCGCCATTGAAAACCGAGTCCGCCATGCTCCTGCGACAACGACTCCGCCATGCGCGCAGCTTCTTCGACACTGGCCTGGCTCACCCCATGAAACTCGAAGAGCAGCGTCGGCTTCTCTTCCAATCCAATATGCGAGTACCGATTCACCGCATGCACCTGGTGCTCGTCCATGAACTCGATGCGTGCCACGCTCACGCCCAGTTGAATCACCTCGATGACTGTCTTCACCGCGCCTTCGATCGTCTCAAAAGCGCATATCGCCGCGGTCACCGCCTCAGGTTGCGCATGAAGCCGCAGCGTCACTTCCGTGATCACGCCCAGCGTTCCCTCCGAACCAACAAAGAGCCGGGTCAGGTCATAGCCCGCGCTTGATTTACGCGCCCGCGTGCCCGTCGTGATAATGCGGCCATCGGCCAGAACGACGGTCAAACCAAGCACATTCTCCCGCATCGTTCCATATTTCACCGCCGTAGTCCCGGAGGCGCGCGTAGCCGTCATACCGCCCAACGTCGCATCCGCGCCAGGATCGATGAAGAAGGTGAGGCCGGTATTTTCGAGCGCCTTTTGCAACTGTTTGCGGCTCACACCCGCTTCCACCGTCGCGTCCATGTCATCCACGCTCACTCGCAGAATGCGGTTCATCTGGCGCATGTCGATCGAGATGCCGCCGCGCAGCGCATGCACATGCCCCTCCAGCGAAGTCCCTGCACCAAACGGCACCACAGGCAGGCCATGCCGCGAGCTGACCTTCACAATGCTGCTGACTTCTTCCGTCGATTGAGGAAAGCACACAAGATCCGGCATGCCCGGCGCGTGCGTACTTTCACCGTGGCTATGATGCTCGCGGACCACCTCCGCCGCCGAAACACGATCGCCGAGGAAGCCCTGCAATTCGGTCAACGCCGCCTCAATCGCCGAGATGTTTTGTACAGACGCCATTGGCTGCTCCGTCACCGCCAGAAGCCAATGATACTGCCAAGGCGCCAGGGCTGGCTTTTGAGGCAAGAGAGGGGCGGAAAATCGCGGCTGAAAATAATTTGAAAATTTCTCTTGCAATGTACTAGTGAAGTAGTACATTATTTAACTCATGAAGCGAAGTGCAGAAGTCGAGGTTCAATCATTCGCCTTCCGGCTGGACCCGCACAGCGGGGTTCCGGTCTACCGGCAGTTGATGGACCAGGTGCAGGCCGCGATGGCGTCCGGCGCCCTGGCCCTGGGTGATCAGTTGCCCACCGTGCGGCAGGTCGCAGTTGATCTGGCCATCAATCCCAACACCGTTTCTCGCGCCTACCGGGAGATGGAGATTCGCGGCCTGCTCGACACGCAGCAGGGGACCGGGACCTTTGTCGCCGACCGGAAGGTCGAGTATTCCAAAGACGAACGGGATCGAATGCTCGGACAACTCGCAAGCGAACTCGTCTCGCGCGCAGGAGCAGCCGGATTCACCCTCAAGCAGTTGATGAAAGCGTTGCGGGAGATGGAGCCCGAATAAAACTTGTAGCGAAAGAAGTAGCGTACCCAGGAGGAAATTGTGACTGTACACAAGAGTTTCAACAGCGTCGGTGTGACCGTGCTGCTTCTGTCCGTCGGTATCGGCCTGCTGGCCGCGAAGCTCACCAACATGCCGGTGATCGCGGTCGTCTGTTCCGCTGCCGGACTTTACTTTCTCTTTGCCATTGTGGTGGTAGATCAGTGGGAGAAGGTTGCCGTCCTCCGCTTCGGCAAGTATCGCGGATTGCGCGGTCCTGGCCTCGTGCTGATCGTACCCATCGTGGATACGCTGAGCCGCTATGTCGATCAGCGCGTCCGCGTAACCACAGTCAGTGCGGAATCGACGCTGACCCGCGACACCGTGCCCGTGAACGTCGACGCCATCATCTTCTGGCTGGTATGGAACGCGGAAAAATCCATCCTCGAAGTCGAGGACTTTGGCCAGGCCATCTCGCTCAGTTCGCAGACCGCTCTCCGCGAGTCCATCGGCCGCCATCATCTCGCGCAGATGATTACCGAGCGCGAAACGCTCGGCCGCGAACTGCAGCGCATCCTCGATGAAAAGACCACGCCATGGGGCATCACCGTCCAATCCGTCGAGATTCGCGACGTGCGCATCCCGCAGGCGCTGGAGAACGCCATGTCGCAGCAGGCGCAAGCCGAGCGCGAGCGCCAGGCGCGCGTGATCCTCGGCGAGGCCGAGGTGCAGGTATCGCAGCAGTTCGCCGAGGCCTCGCGAGTCTACAACGACAACCCAGGCGCACTCCATCTGCGCGGCATGAACATGCTCTATGAAGCCATTCGTGAGAAGGGCGCCATGGTGCTCGTGCCCTCGTCGGCAATCGAAACCATGGGCCTGGGCGGCACGCTGGCCACAACCGCAATCGCCAAACAACAGTAGTCGCAAAAAGAAGGGAGAATCGGTATGAAAAGCAGATTTCGCATCCTTGCCACGTCTCTCATCGCGGTGATCTCATGCCTGGGCGCCGCGATTCCGTCGAACGCCCAAGTCAGTACCGGGAGCTCACCCACGACCGCCAAGTGGGTAGGCGTCTGGCAAGGCGAGCTCGAGGGCTTTCCTGGAGTTGTGCTGACTCTGGGGGACGACTTGGGAGATCTGAGCGGCACGATCGTTTTCACCGCGATCCGAGACGGCGCCGTGGCTGGCCATGCGACGCACGTCATCCTGCATCCACACCTGGACGGCAACGGTTTCTCATTCCAGGTAAAGCGTCCCGGCCACGAGAACGACATCCTCGATATGACCTTGAATCTCTCCGGCGAACGCAAGGGCCAACTTGTTTGCGCGAAGTGCGATGCTGCCCCTTCGATCGCGATGGAAAAGATCCCCTAAAGAAAGTGGGGAATTTCGGTGAGTCGCGACCATGTCCTGGGTCGAGGTGTGGGATGCGCTCGCGAATCTGCCGACACACTTGACCGCTAGAGAACATGACCCCGCTGAGAGGTGCGGGGCCGTTTCAGGAGCTTACCCATGAAGTTCAGAATGCTGGCGCTGATTGCGTTTACTGCACTCTTCGCTCACGGCCTGCACGCGCAGGATAGGCCAGACACTTCGACGCACACCGTGCAGTTCATCACCGTGGATAAAGACGTCAAGCTTGAAGTACTGGATTGGGGTGGTACAGGACGCCCGCTCGTATTCCTCGCCGGAGGCGGAAGAACGGCTCACGACTACGACGACTTTGCACCGAAGTTTACGACAAAATATCACGTCATTGGCATCACGCGGCGCGG
>Ga0302317_10002715_pt1 | contig 11926 bp, 9 predicted proteins | sample III_Palsa_N3_3_FD_200450 | JGI IMG/M metagenome (GOLD analysis project Ga0302317, IMG submission 200450) | Peat permafrost microbial communities from Stordalen Mire near Abisko, Sweden - III_Palsa_N3_3 | ecosystem: Environmental > Terrestrial > Soil > Palsa > Peat permafrost | place: Sweden...
CATTGGATTCAGCCGCGGGCGCAACGGATATCTGCTCGGCCTCGACCTCGAAGATGCGCAGCTGCGGCTCCACGGGCGCGTCCTCCCGCAGCGGACCCTCGGCCAGCCGCGGACGCGCCTTGCGCGGAGCCACCAACTGGCGTGGAAACTCGATCAGGTTGCCAGGGATCGGCAGCGCGTCCACGACATAGGTCTCATGCTTGGGAGCCAGCCGGAACTCGATCTCCTGCTCCAGCCCAAGCAACTCCTCATCCACTGCCTGGTCCACAGTTGCCGCAAGCTGCTCGCCCCCCTTCAACGCGTGTGCCGTGGCCGGCACAATCTTGTCGTAGAGCTGCACGGTCAAACCAGCGGGCGCCGGCGCTTTTTCCTCTGCCGCAACCTCAATCCTGACCTCGCTGACCGTTTCGAGTTGCATCGGCTCCGTCTGTCGGACTTCGAATGCCTCGCCACGCACCTCGTCGCGCACGACTTCGCAGGGGCCGGGGACGGGGCAGTTCCAATGCTCGAGTTCGTCCATCAGCTGCATCTTTGCCTCGGCCACGGCCACGGCATTGCGGGCCGCGATCTCGGCCTCGGCCTGGGCCTGCTGCAACGCCCGCTCGGCTTCCGCCTTCAGAAACTCGTGGTACGTCACGCTCTGCTCATAGCGTGCAGCGACGGCTTCGCGCACTCGCGAGACGGCCCGCCGCGAGGGGCTGCCGAGTTCGTGCTGGCCGGCCTGCGCCTGGATGGCCTGTGCTGCCGCCCGGCGGTCGCGATGCGCGGCCAGCCGCTCGGCCACGGCCTGCCTCAAGCCGCCTTCCGTACCCGTCTGCTGCTGAATTCGATAGTCCAGCACCTCAGCCGTCTCATCCCGTTGTGCCGCACCGTTCATGCTCAATACTCTGCTCCCTGGCCCGTGTCGACCTGTTGCCCGGACTTGCCGGAGTTGCTTTCACCAACGTCTGCCCCGCGAAATCGTCTAATCTCGATCTAGTGGATGGCCTCAATCAAGCCCTCGCCGGAACTTCGACCGGCATTCGACCGCGGCTCCCTCTCGCAATGCGACTGGTGCTTCTGTTCATAAGTACCATCCTCGCGCCCGCGGGTCACCAATTTCTGTGCGCTCAGGAGGTGACGAGTGAGGAACATCCACAAGCGGGAACCCAGATGGTTAGCCTACGTGACTCAGCTAACGAAGCGGACAACCTGCCTTCGGCGCCTCAACCTCAACCGCAGGAACCGATCGACTCGATAGACCTCGCCAATATCCAGCGGGCCACCGTGCTCAGCAAACCTCCCGCGGTCGCTGTGCTCGAGTCCGACACGCAGTCCAGGCATGGCGATGTCTATCTCCTGGCCGGCGATGTCGTGATCACCTACGGCGATCATGTGCTGCGCGCCGACACCATCACCTATGACGCCTCCACCGGCGAAGCGGACGCCCAAGGCCACGTACGGCTGACCGGCGGCGAAAACGACGAGTATCTGAAAGCCTCGCACGGCACCTACAACATGCGTGAAGGCACCGGCCGTTTCTACGATGTCACCGGATCGGTCGGCCTGGGCAACTCGTCCAACGCCGGCGGTCATCAGCCTGGGTACAGGAGCCCCAACCCGTTTCTCTTCTCAGGGCGCGAGGTCGTCAAGACCGGCCCGGTGAACTACGACGTCTACTACGGTTCGGTCACCTCCTGCCTGCTACCGCATCCGGACTGGCAGCTCTTCTCCAACCACTTCACCGTTGACGGCAACGAGGCCAAGGGGTCGAACTCGGTCTTCAGGCTGCTGGGCATCCCTCTGCTCTATCTGCCGTACGTCAGCCATCCCACCAATGCGGATGACCGGCAATCGGGGCTGCTGATTCCGGTGATGGGGTACTCCAGCGCCAGCCAGAACACCGGCTCCAAGGGCCTTACCATCGGCGAGCAGGGCTACCTGACGCTGGGCCGTTCGGCCGACCTGACCGTGGGCACGCTGTACTACTCGCTGCGCGGCTGGTCGGAGAACGGCACCGTCCGCTACCGCGGTCCCGGCGACGACTTCTTTACCGCGCACTTCTCGGCGCTGGAGGACCGCGGCTTCGTCTCACCCACTGTCAACGCTCAGAACGTCCCGATCAACCTCTATGTCAACCAGGGCGGCCAGGACGTCACCACCGGCTTCCGCTGGAGGATCACACCCACCACCCGCCTGGTGGGCGACGCCGAATACCTCAGTTCCTATGTCTACCGCGAGGTCTTCACCGAAAACTTCAACGAAGCTGTCAGCTCCGACATCACCTCCACCGTCTTCCTGATGCACGAGAACGATGGATACGCTCTGGATATGCGTACCGACCGCTACCAGGGCCTCAAGGTCGTGCCCATCCCGGTACTGAACCAACCCGGCCAGGAGGTGAAGGTCTGGCACGCGCCTTCAATCGATCTCTCCGCGGACGATCACCATATCGACGGAACGCCCTTGCTGTGGAGCCTCAACGCCTCGGCGGCGGGCTTGAAACGTGTGCAGCCGACGTTCGTCTCCTCGGGCATTATCGAACGCCTCGACTTCCGTCCTGAGATCACGCTTCCGCTGCACTTCGATGGCTGGAACATTCTGGCCAGCGCCGCCGCGAGAGAATCTTTCTACAGCCGCTCCCGGCAGGTCCCCTATGCACCCAACGGCACCAACCCGCCCAACGCCACGCCTATCGAGATCACCCAGCCCGTCAATCGCGCAGATGGTGAAGTCACCGTAGACATTCGCCCACCTGTACTCGAACGCACCTTCGCTGTCCCCGCCAAATTACAGTGGTTGCTTGGCAGCGAGACCCGCCACACCATCGAACCGGAGATCACCTATCGCGATGTGCAGGGCATCAACAACTTCCTCAGCATTCTTCGCTTCGACGACATAGACCTTGCCAGCGATACCAACGAGCTCGACTACGCCCTGACCCAGCATCTGTACTTCCGCCCGCGGCCCAGGCAGGTGAAGCCGGCCGCAGCCAAACCAGGCTGCCCGGTGCTTCCAGCGCAACCTGTCCAAGGACCCGCAACCGCTGAAGCGACCGCACCCGCCGACTCAACCTCCGAGCTGCCCGACATATTCAACCCCACGCCACACGCCAGCACCGACGCCAACGGCATCCCCAACGCCTCCGCGACCGCACCGGACATGCCCACACGCACCCACCCGCGCCACGCCGACCCCTGCGCTCCCGCTTCGCCCGCCACAGCCCCGCAGCAAGAGTGGTTCAGTTGGAAGATTGAACAGAAATACTTCTTCGACCAAACATTCGGCGGAGCCGTGATTGAAACTCGCCGCAACATCTTCGACACCACGCTTGCGCTCTCCGGCGTGGCCTTCCTCACCGCGCCACGCGACATCTCGCCGGTCATCTCCCGCATGCGCTTCCGCACCTCCGGCCATACCGACTTCGAATGGGACTTCGACTATGACACCGGCGCCAGCAAGATCAACAGCTCCAATGTCTTTCTCGATGTCCACGAGGGGCGCTATTTTGGCGGCCTTTCCTACGCTCTGCTGAACGCCCCCGGCCGGTTCAACACCGAGGTCGTCAACCCCATTACCAACACGGTCACCGGCGTCACCCGTTCGGGCACCTCCAACTTCTCGCAGATGCGTCTGCTCTCCGGTTGGGGCACCCCCAGCAAACCCGGAATCTCGGCCGCGGCAGGCGCGGGCATCGATCTCAACGCAGGCAGCGGGACGGACACCGGCGGCGCTCTCCAGTACCTCACCATCCAAAGCAGCTACAACTGGAACTGCTGCGGCCTGTCAGTGGAATACCGCAAGTACGATCTCGGCGCCATCCGCAATGAGGGCTCCTACCGGTTCAACTTTACCCTCGCCAACATCGGCACCGCGGGCAACCTGCGCCGCAACGAAAGCCTGTTCTAAGCCCGGAAACCTAAAATCTGAGACCTAAAACCCGCTTGACTGAGATAATCGACATACTGTGATTAAGCCGCGCTCTCTCTCCGCTCTCCTCTTGTTCCCCGCGCTTCTGGCCGGACTCTCCGCCGCTGTAGGCTGCCATGCTCAAACGCCGGGGACTCCGGCCGTCACCCCGGCAGGAGTCCAACTTTTGCCCGAGCAGGCCCGCCGCGTCGAGGTCCTGGTGCGCCAGAAGGCCAACCTCCCTCCCGGCTCGACTGTCAATATCGGTCCCCGCACCCACTCCGATATGGCCGGCTACGATTCGGTTGCGGTCACCATTGTCAATGAAGGCCAGATCTCGCATCCCATCTACTTCCTGCTCTCAGCGGACGGCAAGACGCTTGCCCAGTTCACCAAGTACGACATCGCCGCCGACCCCCGCACCCTGGTCTCAGCCGACGGTCGTCCGTCACGCGGCGGCCCAGCCACTGCGCCGGTGCTGATCGTCGGCTTCGACGATCTCGAGTGCCCCTACTGCGCACGGCTGCACGCCTCCATCTTCCCCGCCATCATCGACCGCTACGGCGATAAGGTGCATATCGTCTACAAGGACTTCCCCCTCGATCAGCATCCCTGGGCGATGCACGCCGCGGTCGATGTCAACTGCCTCGCCGCGCAGTCCCCCGCCGGCTACTGGAACCTCGTCGACGGCATCCACGCCCAAGCCTCGGACATTACCGCCGCAGCCCAGGCCGGCGACAAGGACAAGGCCGTGGATATCGCCAACGCGCAGGTTGACAGGCTAACGCTTGAGCAGGGCAAGCTCCAGCAGGTCGACCTCTCCAAGCTGAACGTCTGCCTGCAGCAGCAGGACACCAAGGCCATCGACGCCTCCGTAAAGCTGGCCACATCGCTGGGCGTCGACTCCACCCCCGCGCTGTTCATCAACGGCGCCAAGATCGACGGCGCGGTCCCCATCGAGTTCATCTTCGACGCCATCGACGAAGCTCTCCGTGCCGAAAACGTCACACCCCCGCCACCTTATGTCGCACCTGCTCCTCCCGCACCGGCACCGCCCGCCGTCACGCCTAAACCCGGCAAGTAGCGCCATCGCCTTTCCGCTAGCCTGCTTGCCATCCTCGACTTGCACGCACCCGAACACCTTGCCATCCCGCCGAGACATTCCATCCACATAGCCATCATGCGTCTCTCTCGATCCATCGCCATCGTCCTCGCACTCGCCGCGACCTTCCTGTGCCGACCCCAGGGGCGCGCTCAAACCACCTCACCCCTCCCCAGTCTGCAACAAGCGGACGCCCTCGGCGCCGATCTCTTCGCCAGATCCAGTTCCACCGGAATGGTGCTCGTCGTCGTCCGCAACCGGGAGGCCTTCTTCCGCGGTTACGGCGAGACCGCTCCCGGCAGCGGCCGGCGGCCCATGCCAGACTCGGTCCTCCGCCTGTGTTCGCTCTCCAAGATCTTCGCCACCGACCTCCTCACCAAGCTCGTACACGATGGCACCGTCCACCTCGACGACCCGCTCCAGCTCTACACGCCGCCGCACGTCATCGTCCCCAGCCGCCCCGGCCATCCCGTTATCCTGGAAGACCTCGCCACGCACACTTCTGGACTTCCCCGAGAGGTCGGCGCCGCACCGCGCGATGCCGCTCACTTCACCTTCCCCGGCTACACCTACCGCTGGCACTGGCTCCCCACGCAACACCTGCACGCCATACCCGGTACTGCGGCCCTCTATTCCAACATCGGCTACGACTTCCTCGGCGACGCCCTCGCGAAAGCCGTCAATGAACCCTATGCCAAACTACTCGCCGAGCGCACCACCACGCCGCTCGGTATGCGCGAGACCGGCTTCACCCCCAACGCGGCGCAATGCGCGCGCCTGCTGCAAGGCATCCACAACGAAGGCAAGTGCACCGACACGCAATCCTCAGCCGCCAGTGCCGGCGTCTACTCCACCGCAACTGACATGGCCGTATGGCTCAAGTACCTGCTCGGTACCGGAGCCCCGGCCATCCCCGCTCAGGACCCCGCCGCACAGGCTGTCTACCTCCAGCCCGAAACCCTCATCAGCCAATCCGGCCTCGACCACGCCGGCGACCCCACCGGGATCGGCCTGGGCTGGATGCACCTGCTGCCTGCCGATGACCCCTCCAGCATCATCGAAAAGACCGGTGGCGGCGCAGGCTTCGTCACCTACATTGCCCTCAACCAGCCGAACCACACCGGCATCTTCGTGGCCTTCACGGACGGAACTACGCAAGACCACTACAACGTCTTCAAGGCCACCAACAACCTGCTACTCATCCTCAGCGGCCTCCCACCCGCCTTCGATCCCAGCGCGCCCAAGCCGCCCGCCAAACCAGTCCGCAAGCAGCCTCGGACACGCGCCGCAACATCCAGCACAACATCCAAGACCAGCTAGATCGTCTCGGCGAAGTCGTAGCTGCTACGGGCGCGCGCCGCCGTTGCGGTTGTTATATCGTCCGCCGTCCAGGAAGTGATGGCGCATCATGCTCCGCGCCAGCAGCAGAAATAACAGCGTCAAAATTGCGATAAACAACGGCCTTACGAACCTCAGCCAAGGCGGATCCGGCCCGTCGGAACCCGATCTATTCCAATTCGCTGCCATACGTCAAAACTCTACCACTTGCTCGTGCCGCGGCTACTTCACCAACAGCAGATAGACCGCCATCCCTATGCCCAGCATAGCCAGCAACAGGGCCAATGCCACCGCGCTCCTCGACACTTGTCCCGCAATCCACGTCCCTGATCGCAGCTCCCGTATCAGCAGCACATGGCGCACGGCAGCACTCACATTCACCACCACACCGATCGCCACCAGTCCCACCCCCGAGACCACCGACAACCCCGTCGTATGCGGCGAGCTATGCGTGACGTTCGTCCCCATCTCGCGCAGAAACAGCCCGAACCGCGCCACCGCAAAACCCGCGGCCATCAATCCCAGCCCGGTCCGTATCCAGGCGAGAAACGTGCGCTCCGCCGCAAAGTACACCCGAGGATCCCGTTCCGCCGGCTGGCTCGCCATTTCACCATTGTAGGCTTCAACCGACTACACTTAAAGGTGCTGCGCACATCCGCGCCCGGAGAGTTAGTTGAAGATCGTTCTTGCTGAAAAAGTCTCACCCGCCACCCTCGCCATCCTGCAAAAAGAACCCGGTTGGAACTGCGTCACCGCCGACAAGATCACAGACCTTCCCGCCGAACTCGCCGACGCCGACGCCCTGATCGTCCGCTCGGCTGTTCAGGCTGATGCCAAGCTCCTCGCCGCCGCTCCGAAGTTGCGTATTATCGGCCGCGCGGGCGTAGGGGTAGACAATATCGACGCCGAAGAGGCCACCAAGCGCGGCATCGTGGTGATGAACACCCCCGGCGCCAACGCCGTAGCCGTAGCCGAACTCACCCTCGGCTTGATGATCTCGATGGCCCGTGCCATCCCCCGCGCCAACGCCACCATGCACGCCGGCAAGTGGGACAAGAAATCGCTGCAAGGCTCCGAGTTGCGCGGCAAGACACTCGGCATCGTCGGCTGCGGGCGAATTGGCCTGGAGGTCGCCCGCCGCGCCAAGGCCTTCGGCATGAACCTGCTCGGCTATGACCCCTTTATCGCTCCCGTCATCGCCCGCGAAAACGGCGTCACGCTCGTCCCCATCGACGACATCTTTTCGAGCAGCGACTTTCTGTCGCTGCATGTTGGGTTAACCCCGCAGACTGAAGGCCTGATCAACAAGACCTCCATCGCGATCATGAAGAAGGGCATCCGCATCATCAACTGCGCGCGCGGCGAGCTTATCGTCGACGCAGCTCTCGCTGAGGCGATCAAGTCCGGTCACGTCGCAGGCGCTGCTTTGGACGTCTTCCGTCAGGAGCCACTCAAAGATTCTCCCTACTTCGAACTCGACAATGTGCTGCTCAGCCCACACATCGCCGGCTCCACCGACGAGGCGCAGGAGGCCATCGGCATCCAGCTCGCCAACCAGGTCCGCGACTACCTCAAGCTCGGCGTCGTGCAGAACGCCGTCAACGTCGCCTCGCTCTCGGAAGAAGAGTACGCCGAGGTCTCGCCCTACATAGAGATGGCCGCGCGCCTCGGCCAACTGCTCGGCCACGCCGCAGGATCGGGCGGGAACAGCTCGGCTGCCGGCAGTGTCGAAAGCATCGCGCTCACCTACAACGGCCGCCTCGCGCAGCTCAAGACCGACATGATTCGCAACGCCGCCATCGCCGGTGTGCTGCACGGGGCCGATGCCGTCAACCGCATCAACGCCTCTGCCGCGGCCGCGGAGCGCGGAATCCGCGTGCAGGAAGATAAGCGCGAGCACGTCTCCGGCGGCACCGGCGCCACGCTGCGCCTCTCGCTGCATTGGTCGAACGGCACCGCGCAGGGCGATTGGACCGGCGTCGCCACCGTCCTCCACGGCCACTCGCCGCGCCTGCTCAGCTACGACGGCATCGACATCGAAGCCGAGCTCGCTGGGACGCTGGTCGTTATCCGCAACCAGGACGTCCCCGGCGTCATCGGCCGCATCGGCACCATCCTCGGCGAGGCGAAACTCAACATCGCCAACTTCGCGCTGGGACGGAGCAGCGCCGCTCGCAACTCCGGCGTCCCCGCGGGCCAGGCCCTCGCCGTCGTCCAGCTCGATGTCCCCGCGGAGTCGCAACCGGCCCTGCTGCAAGCGCTCGCCGAACTCCGCAAGGTCGAGGCCATCACCAGCGTCCGTGTCGTAGAACTGGGCAAGCTGTAAACTTAAACGCAGCCCCGCGAACCCACCCGCGCGGCAGTAGGAACCCTCCCCAATGCGCAATATCTCTCGCACCACCGTAACCCTGTTCGCTACCACGCTCGTCTTCCTCGCCGGCTGCCATCAGGGCCCGCAGGACGGCGTCGTCGCGACCGTCAACGGCCATCCCATCCAGCGCACCGAGGTCGACAAGATCTACACCGCGCAACTGGCCAACAACCCGCAGCAGGCGCCATCCTCCGACCAGGGCGACTCGCTGCGCCTCAACATCCTGCACGAGCTCATCGTCGAGGAGATCGTCGAGCAGCGCGCCGCCAAGCTCAACCTCACGGCCACCGACGCCGAGGTCGACGGCAAGCTCGCCGAGATGAAAGCACCCTACACCGAGGAGCAGTTCCAGGCCCGCCTCAAGGCCTCCAATCAGACCCTCGACGACCTCAAGCACAGCCTGCGCCGCTCGCTCACCATCGACAAGCTGCTCAACAAGGAGATCAACTCCAAGATCACCGTCACCGACGCCGATGTCTCCGGCTACTACAACGCCCACAAGGCCGAGTACAACCTGATCGAGAACCAATATCATCTCGCGCAAATACAGGTCACCAACCAGCCCGCGCAGCAGTCCGGCAACCTGCAAGGCTCCAAGGCGACCAGCGACGACGAGGCCAAGAAGAAGATCCAGGCGCTGAAGAACCGCATCGACGCCGGCGAAGACTTCGGCGCGCTGGCCATGAACTTCTCCGAGCGCCAGGACACCGCGCCCAACGGCGGCGATATGGGCTTTGTCACCGAATCGCAGATGAAGGGCGACCCCTCGACCTATGCCGCCATCATGAAGCTGAAGGCCGGCGAGTCCACCGACATCCTGCCGCTGCTCGATGCCAGTACACGCCGCCCCATGGGTTACTCCATCTACAAGCTCATCAGCAAGGACGCCGCCGGCCAGCGCGATCTCAACGATCCGCGCGTGCAGCAGGCCATCCGCCAGCAGCTCCACGACAGCCGCTCGCAACTGCTCAAGTCCGCCTTCTTCGAGATGCTGCGCGACCAGGCCAAGGTGGAGAACTTTCTCGCAGAACAGATCTTCAAAAACGCAGCCCAGTAATGCAGATAGTAGAGGGTAGATAGTAGTGAGTAAAAACGAACGCCGCCGTCTCTGCTCTACCTCTCTACTATCTACTCTCTACTGCCTGCTCGTCGGCTGCCATTCCACCCCTCCGCCCACGCCGCTCGATCAACTCAACCCGCAGCAGGTACGCGGCTACCAGGTCTTCCAGACCCAATGTGCGCTGTGCCACTACGACCGCCAACCCGGCCCGCTGCATGGCCCTTCGTTACAGGGCATCTTCAAGAAGCCGTACCTGCCCAGCGGCGCTCCCGCCAACGACGACCGCGTCACCGCAACCATCCTCCACGGTCGTAACCTGATGCCCGCCCAACCCAAACTCGACCCCCTCGCCGACCCCCAGGACCTCAACGACCTGCTGACCTACCTGCACACTCTTTAGAAGCTCACAATGCCAGAAACTCCCCCACCCACCGACCGTCCCGCAGAAGACCGCGGCTTCCGCTCGCGCCATCTGCCCGGCACGCCGGCAGGCGAGGCCAAAGGCATGTTGCCCGGCATGGCCGTTATCGGCATGTACCTGCTGCTGATGGGCATGATGAACGCCTTCGCCGCGATGCGTGGCGCCTTCGGCCTGGGCGCCGCAAAATACAGCATCCTGAGCGTATGCACGCTGCTGGTCATCGGCGTCTTCGGCATGTTGCGCCTGCGCCGCTGGGGATGGGCGCTGGTCACCGCCGGCTGCCTGTTGCTGGCCGGCGGCTACTTCTACGGCTTCCACCGCACCCACATCGCGCCCTACGTTATCCAGGGCCTCTTCGCGATGGTCTTCTTCCTCTACCTCAGCCGCCCCGAAGTCCGCGAACGCCTGCGCTGACCGCGGCATACAATGGAACCAGCAATGGCCCCACTCGTCCAATCCGACGCACTGATCCAGATCGACCTCACCCCGCGCAAACCCGCTCCCAAGCCCGCTTGGCTGAAGGCGCGCGCACCCATGGGCGAGACCTTCCATGCGCTCAAGAAGCTGGCCCGCGAGCTCAATCTCCACACCGTCTGCGAGAGCGCGCACTGCCCCAACATCGGCGAGTGCTGGAACCAGAAGAGCGCGACCTTCATGATGCTCGGCAACCTGTGCACGCGTCGCTGCGGCTTCTGCGCGGTGCCCAAGGGCAAGCCCGAACCCATCGACCACAGTGAGCCCGAACGCGTCGCCTATGCGGTCGCCCAGCTCGGCCTCAAGCACGCCGTCATCACCAGCGTGAACCGCGACGATGACAACATGGGCGCCGCGCAGGCCTTCGTCAACGTCATCCACGAGATTCGCAAGCAAGCCCCCGGCTGTCGCGTCGAAGTCCTCACCCCCGACTTCCAGGGCGTCGACGCAGCTCGTCAGCTAGTCGTCAACGCGCGGCCCGAGATTCTGAACCACAACATCGAAACCGTGCCGCGGCTCTACCGCGTCGCCAAGTCCGGCGGCCGCTATGAGCGCTCGCTGGCCTTCCTCGATAGCGCCAAGAAAGAGTCCGCGCAACACGAACTTGGCGCGCTCGTCACCAAGACCGGCATCATCGTCGGCATGGGTGAAGAGATGCACGAACTGCTCGGCGTCTTCCGCGACCTCGCCGACCGCAAGGTAGACATCCTCACCATCGGCCAGTACCTGCGCCCCTCGCGCGACCACCTCCCGATGTCGCGCTTCTACACCCCGGACGAGTTCGACTTCCTCAAGCACGAGGCCCTACAGATGGGCTTCCGCCACGTCGAATCCGGCCCGCTCGTCCGCTCCAGCTACCACGCGCATGAGCAGGCGCAATCAACCGGCCTCGCCTAGAAGCGTACGATCCGACCGCGAAGCTTATTGATATCCCGCCGGTCCTTCTTACTCGGCCTACCCGTCGGCAGCTCAAACGCCATCATCGCCTTGCGCTCGTCTTCTGCCTTCACCCGCGCTATCTTGCTCGCATCCGTCTCGCTATAAAGTACCTGCGCCACCGCCGCAGGTCCACGCATGGCGCTCAAAGCAACTACCTCAATCTCAAACTCACCACCCTCACTCTTCACCCGCAGCATGTCACCCACACGCACATCCCGCGCAGCCTTTGCCGGATGCCCGTTCGAAGATACCCGCCCCATATCGCAGCTATCGGCCGCCAGCGCACGCGTCTTGAAGAACCGCGCCGCCCACAGCCACTTGTCCGTCCGAACA
>Ga0302317_10002726_pt1 | contig 11902 bp, 10 predicted proteins | sample III_Palsa_N3_3_FD_200450 | JGI IMG/M metagenome (GOLD analysis project Ga0302317, IMG submission 200450) | Peat permafrost microbial communities from Stordalen Mire near Abisko, Sweden - III_Palsa_N3_3 | ecosystem: Environmental > Terrestrial > Soil > Palsa > Peat permafrost | place: Sweden...
GACTTGCCGATTCGTCCCGAAATCGGCGCGGTCAGGTGGGCGTACGAGAGATTGACGCTGGCATTGGCCACGGCTGCCTTGCCCGCCGCGACATCGGCCTGCGCCTGCCCGGAAGAGGAAATGGCGTTGTCATATTCCTGGCGGCTGACGGCATCGATCTTGATGAGTTCGCGCGCGCGATCGGCCGCCAATTGAGCCGCGGCGACTGTGGCCTCCGCCTTGGCCAGGGTGGCCTGCGCACTTTCGAGCTGCGCGCGGTAAATGGCATCGTCAATCTCATACAGCGGCTGGCCGGCCTTGACCAGCGAGCCCTCCTCGAAGAGGCGCTTTTTCAGCACGCCGCCCACCTGCGGACGCACTTCGGCCACCAGGTAGGCATTGGTGCGCCCCGGCAATTCACGCCGTAGCGTGACCGTCTGCTCCTTGAGGGTGACGACCGTGACCTGCGGGGTCATATCCCCGAACCCGCCGGCAGGCTTGCCGCCATGTCCGCAGGCGGTCAGCAGCAACGCGATGGCAAAGACTTGTGCACGCATGAGACACCCTGGATCCCGCAATCCCGCGGGCTTTATGGACAGAGCGGGGGCTGGCGCACCGCCGCAGCGATGCGTTCCTCCGAAAGTGAATGAACGTTCACTCTACCGGGACAAGGCGGCGTGCGCAAGGCAGGGTGTCACCTAAACGCCTGGGGCCGCGTGGCATAACGCCGCGCGGCCCCAGGGAATCATCGCAACAATCCCGACGATTTACGGCATCAGGGCGTGCGCCGGCACTTCCTCCAGGCCGACCACCTGGCCGTGTGCATCCAGACGGCAGATTGCCTGCCCGATGACATGCCGGTCGTGCGCATCGTTGGCGATCAATACCAGGGTATTCCACGGGGTCGGCGACATGCCGTCATCGAGGAAACGGGTTTCGCGCAACTTCAGCGGTACCGTGTGTTTGCCGAGGGATTGCATGAAGGCATTCACGCAGCTATCCATCGCCTGCGGACGCGACGCGGCCTGGCTCAGCGCCGGCACGGCAGCGATGCTGGCCGTGACGAGGAGGGTTTTGATCAATTGGGTCATGGTGTCAGCTCCAGACGAGTGGGGGGACTCGACGCTGAAACCATAGCCACGCGATCGCGCGGCAACAAACGATCAATTCGAGTGCAAGGTTAAATTGAGCTCAACTCACGCGCCGCATTCGCGTCCGGCTTGCGCGCCAGCCAGCTGGCAGCACCATATTGCTGCAACATCCAGCCGATCAGCGCCCGAACGCCCAATCGCTGCGCATCCTCGGGTCGCGTGACCAGGTAATAGCTCTCGCCGGTGGTGAGTTCCTCGTCGAAAACCTTCACCAGCGATCCGGCGGCAAAGCGTGCGGCGGCTACGGGAGCGGACACCAGTGCAATGCCCACGCCCTGCTCCGCCGCGTGCACGATCGAGGCCATCGAATTGAATTCGATCAGCTGCTTCGGCCGCAGCGGTTCGATCCCAAACAGGGTGGTCCAGCGCCCCCACAGTTCGCGACGGCGGTTGTGGCCGATCAGGGGTACGCTCGCCAGATCCTCGGGCCGTTGCACGCAAACCTGTCGCAACAGCGCGGGAGAACAGGCCGCCACGTACGCCTGCGGGAACAGCCGCGTTGCCTGCAGATCGGACCACTGGCCGGTGCCCACCACGATGGAAACGTCGGCGTCCGGCGAGTGCTCTTTGTTCGGCGCGATATCGGTCTCGATCTGTATGTCGATATCGCCGTGCAGCGCCCCGAAGCTCGAAAGGCGCGGCACCAGCAGCTCGCTGGCAAAAAACGGCGGTACCTGCAGGCGCACAACGGTCCGGCTGAAACGTCGCTGCAATTGTTCGGTAACCGATTCGAGGCGCGAGAACACGGCGTCGATGTTCTCGAGATAGGTGGCGCCTGCCGCTGTCAGCGACAGCGACCTCGGTCCGCGATCAAACAGTAATACGCCCAGTTGCTGCTCGAGGGCCTTGATCTGATGGCTGACGGCCGACGCCGTCACGCATAGTTCCGCGGCGGCCGCCTTGAAGCTGCCGCGCTTGGCCGCGATGTGGAAGGTCTTTAAAAACTTGAGCGATGGTGCGTGCATGCCTTGAAGTAGCAATGAGCGTGCCAACCGGTGGCACCCGGTCAATCTACGCGAATTGTGTTGCAGCTGCATGCGTGATTGCACCGCAATGTGGCGTTTGGCGACGCATGTCCATATGCGTTACAAACCATATGAAGCGCGATGCCAAGGACGGCAGTCTCGCCGCTGGCCCTCAGAACAGGCTGGCGGCGATATTGATGAGCATGGCCAGGACGGTGGTGTTGAACAGGTACGCCAGAATGCAATGCAGTGAGCCGATGCGGCGCATGTGCTTGGAAACGAACGGCACGTCGGCAGTCTGTCCCGAGGTGCCGATGATGGCGGAGAAGTAGAAGAAATCGCCGTACTCCGGATGATCGTCGTCCGGAAATCGCAATCCCACGGGACGGCCATGACAGGCCGCGGCGTAGTAGGTGTGGGCGTAGTGCAGCGTGAACATGATCTGGATGAAGGCCCACGAGGTCAGCACAGTGAATCCGGCCAGGGCGACATGCGCACCCTTGAGAAACCCGTGCGTCTCCTTGGCCACGGCCAGTTCGAACGCCATCGCCGCCAGGCTTGCGACCGCAGCCGTGCAGCAGAGGATCAGGATCGTGAGCTGCCCGTCATCCTGGATCTGCGCGCGGTAACGCATCTTCTGGGTCGAGGAGCGCATCATCATCGTGGCAGCCAACACCACGTAGAGCATCGCGCCCGCGTTCCATGCAATGAGGGCACGCGTGACCAGGTGAGTGGCCGCGCTGCTCGGCAGAAAGACCCCGACCAGCAGCGCAATGGCCGCGGCAATGAACAGTCGCGGCCGCGAAAGAAGATGTCTGCAAAACCGATTGCGCGACAGGCGCTTGCTCAGCGTCGCCACCGACCGCTCAGCGCTGCAGCATCAGGCGATGGAACCAGTGCACGCCGGTCTCGCGCACCGGCGAATAGGGCCCGGAGCGATAGGCGCACGATTGCAGGTTCGCCTGCACGGCCTCGCAGATGCCGGCATCCTCGGCCTGCACCAGCTCGGTGAACTTCAGCAGTTCGACAAAGTGCGGGTCGTGCGCACGCTCGGGGCCGGCATCGAGCGCAAACCACTCGAAACGCACCACCGTACGATCGATGCCCTCGGGGATCACGACGTTCATCTGCAGCTGATGCTCGTAGAGGTTGAGCATGATGTTGGGAAAGATCCAGTAGTAGCTGGCATCGGGCTCCCCTGCGGGCTGCCGGTAGAGACTCGCGGTATCGGTACGCACGGGCGCGTGCTGAAGCACCCGATTGGGCGCAAGCTCGGTGACATAGGACTTGTAGTCGATCTCGCGATTGAGCGAGGGATGCACCAGCGGGACGTGATAGCCCTCCAGGTAATTGTCGACGTACACCTTCCAGTTGCTCGCAACCGGATAGTCGCGCGAGAGCACGTGCTGCATGCGATCCAGATGGAACGGCGCGCATTCCCCGGCAAGCCCGGCGTGATACTGCTCGAACGGCGGCACCTCGCGGCCCAGCGCCGCGAAAATCAGCGGTCCCCACACATGCACCTGCACGGGTAGCAGATGGATGTCGGCGGTATCGAAGTTCTGCGCGCCTTCCATCTCCGGCGCGCGCAGCAGCTGGCCTTGGAGGCTGTAGCTCCAGCCGTGGTAGCGACAGACGATGCGCGCGGCATGACCGCAACCCTGCGCCAGGGGACCGGCGCGATGGCGACAGACATTGAAATAGCCGCGGATGATTTCGCCATCGCGCACGAACAGCAGCGGCTCGCTTCCAATCCGGGTGGTGAAGTAGTCGCCGTGCGCTCGCAGCTGCCCGGTGTGCCCTACATACTGCCAGGAGCGCCCCAGCGCACTCTCGAACTCCTGCGCCAGCCGCGTGGCATCGGTGTAGAAGCTCGCCGGCGGCGTACGGGCGCGCCCCACATCGGCGTGCGGCGCATCGAAATCCAGTCTGGCTTTGCCTGTTCTCATAGGGACAGCAACGACAACGAACGCACCAGCGGCGCGCAGTGAGTTTGGCCGCTATTCCTTGTACGGCCGCTTGGCGCGGGCCTGCCCCTGGAAGCTCAGCATCCAGCCCGGGTACTCGGGCGGCAGCGCGCTGACTTCATCCAGCGTCTTGAGCTCCTCGGCACTGAGCCGCACCTTGGCGGAAGCGATGTTGTCATCCAGCTGCTCGAGCGTCTTGGCGCCGATGATGACCGTGGTCACGGCCGTTTGCGCCAGCAGCCACGCGAGCGCGACCTGCGCCACCGACACGCCGTGCGCCTTCGCGATCGGCCGCATGGCTTCCACGCAGTGTGCCGCGCGCGGCTTGTCCACGAAGGGGAAATCAAAGTTGGCACGACGCGCGCCTTCCGGACCCTTGCCGTCGGCGTTGTACTTGCCGCTCAGGAGTCCGCCGGCCAGCGGACTCCAGACCATCAGCCCGAGCTTCTGATCGTTGAGCAGCGGCACGACTTCTCGCTCGAGATCGCGGCCGGCAATGGTGTAGTAAGCCTGGACGCTTTCGAAGCGCGCCCAGCCGCGCCGATCCGACACCGCCAGCGCCTTCATGATGTGCCAGGCCGACATGTTGCACAGTCCGATGTAGCGCACCTTGCCCGAGCGCACCATGTCGTTGAGGGTGGCCAGATACTCCTCGGGTGGCGTCAGCGGATCGTAGCCGTGCAGTTGATAGAGATCGATGTGATCAAGTTGCAGCCGTTGGAGACTGGCATCGAGGGCGCTCATCAGGTGCAGGCGCGACTGTCCGCGCCCGTTGGGCGCCTCGCTCATGCTGCCGGTTGCCTTGGTGGCAATGATGACCTCGTCGCGCGGCAGCCCCAGCTTGGCGAAGGCCTCGCCCGTCAGCCGTTCGGACTGGCCCTGCGAGTAGACATTGGCTGTGTCGAAGAAATTGATGCCGGCGTCGAAGGACTTCTTGACCTGCGTGCACACTTCATCGATCTGCACGGTGCCGATGGTCTGCCAGAAGCCGGTGCCTCCGCCGAAAGTCATGGTGCCCAGACACAGTTCTGAGACGTACAGCCCGGTTTGACCCAGTAAGTTGTAGCGCACGGTGCCTCCGCGGTTGGCGGCAGAGCATAGCCGAGAAACGTGACGGCCGTCACCGCTTGGCGATCCTTGTCCGTAGGTCCTGCCGTATTACGGATACGTCACAGTGCTCCCGGGGGTGCATGCGTCATATTTTGGTGCTGGTGTCGTTATTTGGGAGTTGACCCTGAAGATCCGCACAAGAGTGGTCGTGCTGCTGACCGGCGTCTTTCTGCTCTTCGCTCTGATCGAGTGGGGCGTGGGAGAGATGCTGCTGCTGCCGCGCTTTGAGCAGATCGAAAACGACAACGCCCTCACCGCCATGAAACGCATCGATGCCGGGGTCTCGCAGGCACTCGATGGCCTGCAGGTATCGGCAACCGATTGGGGCAACTGGGCCGACACCTATCGGTTCATGCAGGACCATAACAAGGACTTCAGGCAGGAAAATCTCAATCCCATCGCGATGAAGCAGCTGCACATCTCGGCGTTGGCCTTTATCGACCTGGACGGCAAGATCATCTGGTCGCTGTCGCAGGATCCTGTGACATCGAACCCGCTGCCGCTCGACCTGTTTGCAGTCGACTCGCTGCCGGCCGACTTTCCATGGACAGAGAATCTGCGCGACGCCACGCCACGGCACAGCCTGATCGCGACCAATCATGGGGTGCTGCTGGCCGCCGTGGCCCCGATCCTGGACGGCTACGGTCACGGACCCTCGCGCGGGCTGGTGGTGATGGGTCGGCTGTTGACCCCCGCCGAGGTCAGGATGATCGGCGCCAAGGCCCAGACCAGCGTCACGCTGACAGCCATGCATATCGTCGGTCGCCAGCTGCCCCAGTTTCTGCCCGACGCCACCGGCGTCTATCAGAGCACGCAGATGGCGGCCACCGCCGATGCCAAGCAGGTGTATCGCGTCTTCAGGGACATTTTCGGTCAGCCCATCATGACGCTGCGGGTCGATGAGCCGCGCACGGTCATGGCGCACGCACGCGCCACCGTCACCTCCGCCATGGGCTTCACGATAGGGGCCTTCGTAGTGGTGCTCGTCTTCATGCTGCTGGTCCTGGACCGCACCGTGTTTGCACCGCTGGCAAAGGTCACGCGGCATGCGATTGCAATCGGCGCAGGCGATGATCTCACCACGCGCCTGAACCTCGAGCGCAGCGATGAGATCGGGACCCTGGCCAGTGAGTTCGATCGCATGGTCGCGCAGCTCTCGGAATCCCGCCGCCAGCTCATCGACAACAGTTTTCAGGCCGGCATGGCGGAGTTCTCGCGCGGCGTGCTGCACAACATCGGCAACGCCATGACGCCGCTGTCGGTACGCGTGGCCAAACTTCATCAGCAGTTGCGCGCGGCGCCGGTCGAAGACATCGAACGCGCGCTATCCGAGTGCGGACAGGGCGATACGGCTCCCGATCGGCGCGCCGACCTCGACGAATTCCTGCGACTTGCCAGCGGCGAGATGGCGGGCATCATCAGAGCAGCCGAGGCGGACGTGGGCATGATGATGCGCCAGGCCACGATGGTTCAGAATGCGCTGTCCGAGCGGCTGCCCTCGCCGAATGCGCGCACCGTCATCGAGGCGGTGGAGCTGCCGGCCATCATTCATCAGAGTCTGGAGATCGTGCCGGACTCCTGCCGCGACCAGGTCGACATCGAGATCGACCGCTCATTGCAGCTGGTCAGTCCCGTCTGGGCCGCCCGCACGGTGCTGCGACTGGTCATTCAGAACCTGATCATCAACGCCGCAGAGGCCGTACGCGCAGCCGGCAAGGCACGCGGCATCGTCCGCTTCACGGCGGCAATCCAGTCCGAGGGCGGCAGAGACAAGCTGCTGCTCGAGTGCCAGGACAGCGGCACTGGCATCGAACCGCAGAACATCCAGCGCATCTTCGAGCGCGGCTTCTCCACCAAGCTTGGCAAGGGCAACAGCGGTATCGGCCTGCACTGGTGCGCGACCGCCATCAACGCCCTGGGCGGCCGCATCTGGGCCAGCAGCGAAGGTCCGGGCCAGGGCGCCAAATTTCACATCGTCATCCCCGTTACGCCGCCGGCGGAAGCCGCCGGCTCGAAAGCTGCTTGAGGTTCATCATGACTGAGAATGGCAATCCCCCGATTCGCGTGCTGGTCGTCGATGACGAGCCGGCCATCGTCGATGCCTATCGCCAGATATTCAGCGGCCCGTCGGAGGACGCGGCGGCGGCCCGCCGCAACCTGGGTGCGAAACTATTCGGGGCGGCTGCCTCGGTCACGCGGCTGCGACTGCCCAGCAACGCGCTGACTTTCGAAGCGGTCTACTGCCAGGGTGCCGAAGCCGCGGTGTCTGCCGTGCGCGAGGCTCTGAGTGCCGGCAAGCCATTCGCGGTCGCGTTTCTGGACATGCGTATGTCGCCGGGACCCGATGGCATCTGGGCCGCCGCGCATATCCGCGAAATCGATCCGGCGATCGAGATCGCCATCTGCACCGCCTACTCGGACATCGATCCGATCGATATCGGCGGCCGCGTGCCGCCCGAAGACAAGCTGTCTTATCTTCAGAAGCCGTTCCATCCGCACGAAATTCGGCAGATGGCGATCGCGCTCGCCAGCAAGTGGCGTGCGGAGCGGCGCATCACAAAACTGGCCTACTTCGACTCCCTCACCGGTCTGCCCAATCGCGAACAGGCACACCAGCGGCTGCGTTCCGCGGTCAGCTCGGCCCAGCAGCAAGAAAAAATGCTGGCAGTCATGTACGTGGATCTGGACAACTTCAAACGCATCAACGATACGCTCGGCCACGCCGTCGGCGATGAGGTGCTCATCTGCGCCGCCGACCGGCTGCGCAAGGCGGTGCGTACCGCCGCCACGGATCGCGCCCCCGACGAGGTCTCGGTCGAGCGTCCCGGCGACATCGGCCGCCTGGGTGGGGATGAATTCATGGTGGTGCTGCCCGATATCGGCGGCAGCGAGAACGCCGCGCAGGTGGCCGAACGGCTGATCTCGGCACTGCAGGCGCCGATGACGCTTGCCAAGCACACGGTCGTGATCACACCCAGCATCGGCATCGCCATGTCGCCCACGGATGGGAGCGACGCGGAGACTTTGTTGCGGCATGGCGACCTGGCCATGTACTTTGCCAAGCGCCGCTCACCGGGCTCTTTCGCCTTCTTTGATGTCTCGATGAACGAAGGCGCACTGCAGCGCTTCACGATCGAAGGCAAACTGCGCGGCGCACTCGAACGCGGTGAACTTTCACTCCACTACCAGCCGCAGATCGACATGGCGACCGGCGATGTCACGGGCATGGAGGCGCTGGCGCGCTGGACCAATCCTGAGCTAGGCGTGGTTCCCCCCGGGGATTTTATCCCGGTGGCTGAAGACACCGGCCTGATCATCTCGATCGGCGAGTGGGTGCTGCGCACTGCCTGCGCGCAGGCCAAGAAATGGCACGATGAAGGACTCGCCGTGCGGCGCATCGCCGTCAACGTTGCAAACCAGCAGTTCGGCATGCATAACTTCTCCTCGCTGGTCGCGCAGATCCTGGCAGATACCGGGCTGCCGCCTGCCATGCTCGAGCTGGAGATCACCGAATCCATGGTCATGATGGATGAGAAGCGCGCCTCGCGCGTGCTCGAGGAACTGCACGCCGTCGGCGTCTCAATTGCGATCGATGACTTCGGCACCGGCTACTCGAACTTTCAGCGGCTGCATCATCTGGCCATCGACCGGCTCAAGATGGATCGCTCCTTCGTGCGCGACCTCGGCGATGACACGGATGATCGCGCCATCGCCGCGGCCATCATCTCGATGGCCAAGGCACTCAAGGTCGAGGTCGTCGCCGAAGGGGTCGAGTCCTTCGCCCAATTCCGCTTTCTGCAGGAACACCAGTGCGCACAATCGCAGGGTTTCCTGCTCAGCCGCGCACTGCCTGCCGGGGAGGCGCGACTCCTCCTAGAGCGCGCCACCGAGAAGTTCGAAGGCAGTCCCACACAGCGCGTCCGGAGGCTGATCGGCCGCGGCGAAAGCTAAGCCGCGACGAGCGCCAGGCCACGCTCAGTTCTCGTAGGCCTGATCGCGAAACCGCTTGATCCATTCGTCGTCCGGGCGCCGCACGACATAGAGACCTTCGTCCGTCAGCAGAAAGGTCGAACCCGTCTCCGCGTTGGTGAGTCTCGCCCGCACGTCCCTGACCAGCATGTCCCTGACCGGCAGGTCATCGACACTGGGTGCCGATGAGACCACATCCGAAGGCCCGGGCGCGGCGAACGGGACGGCCACGGCAGTTGTGATGTGGGCGGGATCTGTCACATCCAGGATCGCGAGCTCCATACCCTGCCGACGCTGTATGTAGAGGAACATGCGGCCGTCATTGCCGGCATGCAGGAACATGCCATCGCCGCCTTCCCGTGCCACGGCCGGAAGACTCGCGGGCGGGACCAGCACCAGTTGATCGGCCGGCTTGGCAAACACCGTCGGCGCTCCCAGGACACCAGCGGCAATCGCCGCGGCCATGGCCACGCGCGCGCTCTTGGCAATTATGTTGCTCCGTTTCATCGCACATCTCCTAATGAAGTTGCCTTCTAAGACTCGGGGCAGCGCCGGTTTATTCCCGACTGCCCCGGCACCCTGCGATATAGTGATGAGTGTCTGATCCGGTGCGTGTGCGGCTGTGCCTACGATTCACGATCCCATCGCAGAGTTCCTGCGGCAAGTGCCGGTCATCATCCTGGATGGCGCACTCGCGACAGAGCTCGAACAACGCGGCGCGAATCTCGATGATCCGCTGTGGTCGGCAAAAGTTCTGCTGGAACAACCGCAAATGATCCGCGCCGTGCATCGGGATTACTTCGAAGCCGGCGCCGACATCGCGATCACTGCGAGCTATCAGGCTAGCTTCCAGGGCTTCGCCCGGCGTGGCCTGACCGCTTCGCAGACCGAGCGACTGCTGCGCACTTCAGTGCTGCTGGCTGCCGAAGCGCGCGACGACTACCTCCGCCAATCGCAGCGTCAGGCAGGCTCGCCGCCGCCGCGGCCGTCACCGCTCATAGCGGCCTCTGTCGGGCCGTATGGCGCTGCGCTCGCAGATGGCTCGGAGTACCGCGGAGGCTATGCATTGAGTGATGATGCGCTCATGGCTTTTCATCGACCGCGACTGGCAGTGCTGACCGAGGCAGGTGCAGATCTGATGGCCTGCGAAACCGTGCCCAGCCTGCGTGAGGCCCTGGTGCTGGCGCAGCTGCTCGAGGAATTTCCCCATTGCTGCGCATGGATCAGTTTCTCGTGTCGTGACGGAACTCAGACTTGGGAAGGCCAGGCCATCGAGGACTGCGCGCGCGCACTCGAAGCCTTCCCGCAGATTGTCAGCATCGGCATTAACTGCACGCGGCCGGAATTCATCGCCTCGTTGCTGCGGCGCATGCGCGCCCAGACCACGAAGCCATTGCTCGCCTACCCCAACTCGGGCGAGACCTACGATGCCGCGACCAAATCCTGGCATGGCCCAGCTGCAGCGGTGCCGCTCGCCGCGCACACGCTCGAGTGGTATGGCGCCGGTGCGCGCCTGATCGGGGGATGCTGCCGCAGCAGGCCGGCGGACATCCGCGCCATCCGGCAGGAACTCCAGCGATGTGCCTGATTCTCATGGCCTGGCGAGTCCACCCCGAATACCCCATCGTGATCGCGGCTAATCGGGATGAATTTCATCGCCGTCCAACCGCTGCCGCGCAGTGGTGGCCCGATCGCCCCCGGTTGCTGGCCGGCCGTGATCTTGAGGCCGGCGGTACCTGGCTCGGGATCACGGCGGACGGACAGGTCGCTGCACTGACCAACTATCGCGATCCGCGGCAGATCAAATCTCACGCCCCCAGCCGCGGAGGCCTGGTGCTGCAGGTACTTGAATCGCGGGCGAGCATCGCCGGTCGGCTGTCGCAGCTGCATGCGGTGGGCGCGCAGTACTCGGGCTTCAACCTGTTGTGCACGGACGGTAGTGAATTGGGTGTATACGAAAGCGTAGCCGACTCCGGGCGACTGCTCGCGCCGGGCATCTACGGTCTGTCCAATCATCTGCTCGATACACCCTGGCCCAAGGTTCAGCGCGCGAAGTCGCAGCTCGCACAGGCGATCGGCAGTCTGCCCGATTCGACCGCACTGCTCGAGTTGCTGCGCGATGACAGCGTGCCCGACGATGACGAACTGCCGCGCACAGGCGTGAGCCTCGAGTGGGAACGGCTGCTGTCGAGCGCCTTCATCGCGACCGGCGACTACGGGACTCGCAGCTCCACCGTGATCCGGATCGCGGCCGACGGCAGCGCGAATTTTCGCGAGTGGACCTGGCGCCCTGACGGCTCGCCCGGCGGCGAAGTGGCCTATGAGTTCCAGCTCGACTCGCCAGCGCGCTGACATTTCCGCATGCACGGGATCACACCCACGCTCATTGCGTTTCTCATCACCGCTGGACACCGCATGGGTATTGCGGACCGCCGCCAGCGAAGGATCGCGCCATGCCTGACGATCCTTTACGTCATCGGAGGCCCGTGTCCCCGGTCATATCCGTCCCCGTCCCCGTCCCGGTCTTCGTCCAAGTCCCAATCGATGCCCAAGTGCAGGTAGCGATATTTGCGCATGCGGCACCGATCGGGCGGCACGAATCTGTATTGATGACGGTGGACATTCCACTTCATCACTTTCTCGATGGTCTCGTGCGCTGCCTCGCCCGCCCCGGCGAAATGGCGCGCATTGGTCTTATCCGCCAGCCCCGCCAGTGTGGGCAGGAGCGCGCGCCCCAGATCCGTCAGCCTCAGCGTCAAGG
>Ga0302317_10002730_pt1 | contig 11880 bp, 10 predicted proteins | sample III_Palsa_N3_3_FD_200450 | JGI IMG/M metagenome (GOLD analysis project Ga0302317, IMG submission 200450) | Peat permafrost microbial communities from Stordalen Mire near Abisko, Sweden - III_Palsa_N3_3 | ecosystem: Environmental > Terrestrial > Soil > Palsa > Peat permafrost | place: Sweden...
GCTTTGGATCACGCGGCGACTGAGCCCACAACGGGGGAGGCCAATCCGTTGCCCGACGATGCGGCTGGAGTGGTCACGCCGCCGGCAAGTGCACCGGAACTCGACCGGGCGCGCGCGACGGCGTTCGCCGACACGGTCGACGCGCTGTATGGTGTGATCTCCGATCAGCGCCACGCAGCGACCGACCACTCGCGCCGGATGAAATGGATGCTGTCGATCGTCGTCGGCGCGTTGCTGGTGACTGTCGCGATTGGCATCACGCAGACGGTTCTGCTGATGCGTCTGACTCGCGAAACCACGGCGCAGCAGCACCGTATCGAACAGTTGATGCAGAACGAGCAGACGGCCATGACGAGCCTGCTCGACGCACACCTCGCGATGGCGAATCCGGTAGCAGGTGCCGCGTCCACGGCCTCGGCGCCGATTGCGACACCTCCTCCCGCTGTTGCGACCGCGGCGCGTGCTTCACCCAGCAGCAAGCGAAAAGCGCACACTCACGCTCACAAGCCTAAAGTGGTTCCCGCCGCCCACTGAGCGAATCGAGCCAGAGAACGCGCTGTCGCTCGCGGCGTCCGTTCCCGGCTCAACCCGCTGCCCTTCCTGTCGTTTCGAACGATCAACCCACCACGCCGCTTTCAAAAGGCAGGGTGCGTCCGCGCTCGCAATGATAGTTGCGGTAAGGCGAAGCGCCGCCAGCCATGTGTCCTGAGACGAATCGCGGTATTTAAACTTCCATCGTCAAAGCACAAACGATGGCCGGACCCCCGGCCGGCTTTCTGACGAGCGCAAGATGGCGACCAGCGAACACAAATTTTCAATCGACGAACTGATTCAGGCGCTGCTGCGCGCCGAAGGCATCCACGAGGGTCACTGGGCATTGAACGTTGAGTTTCTGGCGAGCGGCACTGCGGCGAATTCCCCGGTCGACCCCACGAAGACATTGCCTGCTCTGCTGGTATCGGTTGTTAGCGCCACGCTGGTCCGTACCGAAAATTCGGCACGGGGTACGGTGGACGCGGCCGTCGTCAATCCACGCAAGCGCGTCGCAACGGCGAAAACCGCGCGAACCAGGAAAGCGCACGCCAGTACGCTCCAATGATCGCAGCGTTGATAGGGCCGCATCGCTATTGTTTAGCTGCGCGCCCGGCGTAGCTTTCTTGTTGTAATGACGCAACGCAACATCCAGTCGAATGGGTGCGACAAGCGACCACAGTCAAAAAATGTTGCAACGCACTAGCTTTTTCATAGGGAAAACCCCTATAATGCTTCTTAAGGGAAAACCCTAGCAACCAATCAACCGGGAGTCGCCATGAGCGTTATCTTTGCAGTGTTCCAAAAGGTCAGCGACCTCTTCGCGTCGCCCCATCTGCCGATGGATTCGGATTACTCGTACGAAGCGCGTAGCCGCGAAGCTGAACGTCAGCGTCGCGCGCAGTCCACGCTGTTCGGCATCAAGCTGAGCGACTAATTCGCTTAGATCCGGCGCGGCGAGTCGCGCCGGGTGTGCGCTTTCGGCGCGCGCTGCTGCATACGAGCCACGGCCCTGCCGTGGCTTTTGTTCGTTTACTACCTGTTATTCGTGCATCCACGTGTTTGGGTTAATCGTCATAAGAAATTGTGGGCTTTCGAATGCATTGCTGAATATTTCAACGCCGAAATGAATGTAACGATGACTGACTGCCATAGCACGCTGGATCCGCACAGAATGCCTCGCCAAGACGCGAAAAAGCTTGCACTTTCCCGACGGACAGGCCTGTTCATCGATCCCTGAATATTGATACTTCTTCTTACAAGCGCTCACGTCTTTAATCGTTTGGCCCCGTTAAAGTTGTTTTCAAGCGCAGGGCACCGGGCGTCGTGGCGATTAGCCAGCCTGCACCTGAGCAAACCTTGAATCGGAGGTCTCACTATGAAAACGTTGAACAAGACATCGCGTACCATTCTCGCCGCTCTGGTGGCCGGCGGGGCATTGCTCACCGCGGGCAGCGCCTTTGCGCAGGCAGATCGCGTTGTGATTTCGGCACCGGGTCCGGTTGCGACTTATGACCAACCACGGATGATCCCGGTGGGCGTGCAGATTGATATCGGCTGGCACGGCGATCGTTATTGGGACGGCCATCGTTATTGGGCGCACGACGACTGGATGCGTCACCACCCGCACGATCGGGATCCGTATCGGCACGACGACCACCGTCAGTAATGGTGCGGTGGTAACGGCGCCTGTGGCGCTGTTGTGAGTCTGACGAGGCCGGTCTCTCTTGATGAGAGGCCGGCCTTGTTGCATTGGACTCGCAAATCCCGGCTCTGCGCTATTCTTAAACACTTTCGTCGACGCCCCAGCGAGGAGAGCAGCTTCGACAACGCAGTGGTCGGTGTAATAGGCACAGGCGTGATGGGCCTAGGCATTGCGACGCAGAGCGCGTTGTACGGATATCGGACGATTGTCCATGACGTCGACGCGGGGCGTCTTGCCAGCGTGACACCCAAAGCGGAAGCGGTGCTCGACGAACTGATCGAGGCGGGCCGCACAATTCACCCACAAAATTTTCAGACAGCCGTCCCTTCCAAATGAACGACACCTACTTCTACGACCCGGCCAAAGGCCACGGTCTCAAGCACGATCCGTTCAAGGCGATCGTTGCTCCGCGCCTGATCGGCTGGATCTCGAGCCGCAGTGCTGCAGGCCACCTCAACCTGGCACCGTACAGCTTCTTTGGCGCCTTTGCGACCTTCCCGGCCATCATCGGTTTCTGCAGTGAAGGCCGCAAAGACAGCATTGGCAATATCGAGGAAACCGGCGAATTCGTCTGGAATCTCGCCACCAGGCCGCTCGCCGAGCAGATGAACCGCAGCTCCGCGCCGGTGGCGCCCGAGGTCGACGAATTCCAGCTCGCAGGACTCACGCCAGCGCCGGGTCGCAGCGTTTCGGTGCCGCACGTCGGCGAATCACCCGCGGCGCTCGAATGCAAGCTGCTACAGATCGTGCGCCTGAACGCCCTCGACGGAACACCGATGGATAACTACCTCGCCCTCGGTCAGGTGGTCGGTGTCCATATCCAGAATGCCTATCTCAAGGACGGCCTGTTCGATACGCACGCGGCCCAGCCGATCATGCGCGCGGGCTATCGCGCCGACTATGCACAGATCGGCGAGATGTTTCAGATGATCCGCCCGACTGCGTGAACCAATGTGGTTGGCCGGTTTGACTGTGCCGCCGTCCGTTTGACAATGCCACCAGCGAAGCTGGAACGCTTGATGCTTGAAAACGGCGCTCACCGTGCCGTTTTCCTGCCCGTTCATCTTTCTGGAGCGCGATCATGTCTACCGAATTCGCCACGCAGTTCACGCATGTCCGTCCGCAAGACACTTCGTACGAGGACCAGGGGCTGCGCGACTTTTTTCTCTACCGCGATCTCGGCATCGCGCAAGCGACAGGAGGCAAGGTCCTGGCCCAGCTTGTGAAGGCGAACCATGCACCAGAGCAAGGCACCGGCTGGCACCGTCATGAGGCCGATTTCCACATTGTGATCATGCTGAAAGGCTGGGCGCGCTTCATGTACGGCGAGAAGGAGACGCTCGTCGCCGCCGGCGATTGCGTCCATCAGGCGCCCGGCATCGTTCATTACCTGTTCGACTACTCCGAAGATATGGAGTACATCGAAATTGTTTCGCCCGCGGATTTCAAATCGATCGATGCGCAGGGGCCGTGCGACGTCCCGGCCGTCACGCCGTGGAAAGCGTAACGGCTTGAACGGGGCGGAAATCGTATCAGGCCGCCGGTAGGGCGCAGGCAACGAAGCGGCTCCTACCGGTTCGACTCAAGCGGCGTTACTTCGTGGCGACGCCAGCGACGCCTTGCCTGAAGAGGATGCATCGGTCGCCGCTGCAGCCGCCGTCACAGCAGATGCGGCTGGCGCCGCAATGGGCGCCGCGACCACCGGCACCGGCCGGATCGCCTGAGCGCGCGAACTCACCGCGGTCGCGCGCGGCTCATTGTCGTAGATCACTGCCCGTACACGCGGATAGATATGCCGCTCCCAGCGATGGCCGTTGAACACCCCGTAGTGTCCGACGCCCGTCTGCACATGATGGGTCTTGAGATAAGGCCGAAGCTTGTCGCACATGTCTTGCGCCGCGAGCGTCTGCCCGACTGCGCAGATATCGTCCTTCTCACCCTCTACAGTTAGCAGCGCCGTGCGACGAATCTTCGACGGTTCGATCAGGCGTCCGCCCACCTCCAGTTCATGCAGCGGCAACGCATGGCGTTGAAATACGGTCTCGACGGTTTCCAGATAGAAATCCGCCGTCAGGTCCATCGTTGCGAAGTACTCCTCGTAGAAGATCCGGATGGTGTCCGCCTTGGCCGGATCGCCTTTGGCGCGCTCGTAATACATCGTCTCGAACGAATCGAGGTGACGGCCGAGGTTCATTGCCATGAACGCGTTGAGTTGCATGAAGCCCGGATACACGCGGCGGTGCGCACCCGCAAAACCGAACGGCACCGCGCTGATCAGATTGCGCTCGAACCATTCAATCGGCTTGCTCTTGGCGAGCGCGTTGACCTTGGTCGGGTTGATGCGCGTGTCGAGCGGCCCAGCCATAAGTGTCATGCTCGCGGGCTGCGCAGGATGGTCGTCCGCAGCCATCAGCGACACCGCCGCGAGGGCGGCAACCGTCGGCTGGCAAACCGCCAGCAGATGGGTGCCGGGACCAATTGCTTCAACGAACTCGATGATGTGCTGGACGAATTCCTCAAAGCCGAAGCGTCCCTGCGAAAGCGGCACGTCGCGTGGGTTGTGCCAGTCGGTGATGTACACATCGTGCTCGGCGAGCATCGTCTTGACGGTGCCGCGCAACAAGGTCGCAAAGTGGCCGGACATCGGCGCAATCACCAGCACGCGTGGCTGAGCGGGTGAGGGGGCCGTTTCCTTGCGGAAATGCAGCAGCGAACAGAACGGCGTGTGCGCTGCGACCTCCTCGACGAGCTTGACCGGTTTGCCGTCCACCTCGATGGTGTCCAGCTCGAACGGTGGCCTCGAGTGAGTCAGACCGGCCAGGGTGATCAGGTCGCAAGACGCACGTAGCGAGCGGCCTTGTGGCGTTTCGCTGAACGCCGGCCACGCGTCCAACGAATGATTGATAAGCGCCGCGCCGTGCCGAGCCGGAAGCATCAGGTCGGCGAACGCTTGATAAGCGGGATATGCGAACAGGTTCATAGCCTTCGCACGAATGCCGAAAAGGAAGGAGCCCGAATAGAGGCAATACATGTGCCAATGCGTTAAGCAGCGCTGGACACCCGCCTGCGCTGGCATAGCATTTGCACCGTTCCGAGCAGGGTGCCGGTTTTGCCGCGGTTTGGTGCGCATACGCACCACAGCGTGCATAAGGCGGCCCGACACCATGGGCACCACAGACAGGGCTCCCGCTCAGGAGGAGATTGGTATGGCGAATACGACGCTCACCATCAGCAGCAAGAACTATTCGTCATGGTCCCTGCGGGGCTGGCTGCTGACGAAGTTCAGCGGATTGCCTTTCGAAGAGATCGTGATGCCGGTGGATGACCCCAGTGCGCGCGCCGAGCTGCTATTGCTTTCGCCATCGATTCTCGTGCCTTGTCTGTTTCATGACGGCATCAAGGTCTGGGACACATTGGCGATTGCTGAGTATCTCAACGAGGTACAGCCCGATGCAAAGCTGTTGCCGGACGACCGGCGTGCCCGGGCGCACTGCCGGGCCATCAGTGGCGAGATGCATTCGGGGTTTGGTTCGTTACGCTCGGCACTGCCGATGAACCTCAAAGCGCATTTCCCGGGCTTCAAGGTCTGGGCGCGAGCGCAGTCCGATATCGACCGGATCGTCGCAATCTGGCGCCAGTGTCTCGAGCAATACGGCGGTCCCTATCTGTTTGGAGAACGTAGCGTCGCCGATGCGATGTATGCACCGGTGGTGACGCGCTTCGTCACCTACGACGTCAAGCACGACCCGGATATCGTCGAATACGGACAGCGCATCCTCGCGCTGCCGGAGATGCAGCAATGGACGGTCGACGCGCAGCAGGAAGTCGACGAGATCGATGAGCTGGACGTCGAGTTCTAAGCGTCCTCGCAACTTCGCGTTTTGCTCCAGACCCGGCGCGCCTCGGGCGGCCGTGCCCCGGATCAATCCCGACGCGCTGCGTCGAGCTTGAACACGCTCACCACCTGCGCGAGCCGTGCGGCCTGATCGCGTAGTTCTGCGGCGGCCTGTTCGGCGTTGCCGACAATCGCGGCGTTCTGTTGGGTCGCTTCGCCGATCTGCGTAACGGCGATATTCACCTGTTCGATGCCGCCCGACTGCTCGCGCGACGCCACGCTAATTTCGCCCATGATCGCACGGACCTGGCCGACCCGTTCGACGATGCCATGCATCGTCGCGCTCGCCTCTTCGGCGATCTTGAAGCCACTTTGGACCCGCGCGGTCGATTCGCCGATCAGCGCTTCGATTTCCTTCACGGCAGCCGCGCTGCGTTGAGCAAGCGCACGCACTTCGGAGGCGACCACTGCGAAGCCCCGACCGTGTTCGCCAGCCCGCGCCGCCTCGACCGCTGCATTCAGCGCGAGGATATTGGTCTGAAACGCAATGCCCTCGATCACGCTGGTGATGTCGGAGATTTTCTGCGAGGAGCGGGTGATATCGCCCATCGTCGAGACGACGCGTTCCACTGCGCGGCCGCCTTCCATCGCTGCTTCGGAGGCGCTCGTCACGAGTGTATTGGCCTGTGCGGCGTGGTCCGCGTTCTGCTGTACGTTCGATGTCATCTGTTCCATGCTCGCGGCAGTCTCTTCGAGGCTGCTTGCCTGCACGGCGATGCGCGAGGCGATATCGCCGCTGTCGGACGCGATCTTCACGGTGCCTTGCGTCATGTCGGACGACGCATTGCGCACCTGGACCACAATGCGCGCGAGGCCTTCGCCGATACCGTCTATCGCCAGCATCAAGCGCCCGATCTCGTCGGCGCGGACGTTGTTCCCATCCACGAGCCGCACGCTCAGATCGCCCGCGGCAAGGCGTTCGGATGCCTTGGCGACTTCCTCGATCGGACGGCTCACCAGACGCCGTACAGCGATCAGGAAAACCACAGCGAACGCGACGACCAGTGCGAGGCCAATCAGCAGGAAGCGGTTGCGGGTGGCCGTGACCTCGGCCATCACCTCGTCGCGCGGTGCAATGCCACCCACCAGCCAGTGCCATTCCGGCACCGTGGCGAACGACACGTATTTGTCGTGTGCCGAGCTCTCGCCGAGTGCCGCGTCGGCTGAACGGTATTCGAGCTGGCCTTGCTGCATGTCGAGCATCTGCTTGTACGGCGCGTTGGCATCGTCGGCGAGCTGTCCGGCGGCGACCGGATGCACGAGGAACTTGCCGCGGTCCGCACCGTTCGACGCGTCGAGCACGAAGTAATAACCGCTGTCGCCAATCTTGAGTTGGCGGATGCCGTCCTGAACCGACTGGATCTGGGCGCCTACGTCAACGCCGACGAAGAACGCGCCGATCACCTTGCCGCTGGCGTCCGTGATGGGCCGGTACTGCGTGATGTAACGCTTGCCGAACAGCGTGGCGAGACCGGTGAAGGTTCTGCCCGCGACGATCAGACCGTAGGCCGGGCCTTTACGGTCAAGCAGCGTGCCGATTGCCCGGCTGCCGTCCTGCTTCTTCAGCGACGTGGTCACGCGCACGAAGTCGTCGCCGGTGCGCGCAAACACGGTGGCGATGGCGCCGCTACTTTGCAGGAATTGGTCGGGGATCGAGAAGTCCATGTTGAGGACTTTGTCGCCCGCCTTGATGGTGGGTGTCGCGACGCCGTTGATGTCGACTTTTTGCGATTCGTCGAGTGTGTAGGTAGTCGGCAACAGGCTGGCGAACAGTGTCATGGAGCGGCCGACCTCGGCCGACAGGCCCTGGTTGAACAGGGCGATCATGGCGGCGATCGAACGGTCTTTCTCGGCGATACGGGCCAGCACCTGCTCGCTCACCTGTTCGCCGGCCGAGCGGGTCAGCGCCCACGTGAACGCGGCAAAGATCAGCGCGACCAGCGCGCACGAAAGCATGGCGAGCCTGGCCCCGACGCTGGCGCGACGCAAAGAGAATATTTCCATGGGTTTCTGCGGGTAAAGAGATGAGAGAGATAGCGCGCGCCGTGCGTCGATGCGGAGTGCGCCCATGCTCGTCTTACGGCAGATCGACCGGTTTCTTGAGGTTGGAAACGTTTGCAGCAAGGGATGGATGGGGGCACAGTTTGACGGCCAGGCTCGAGCGCAGGTGATAAGCCCGGCCTCGACAACTTTGGAGAGATTTGGTCTATGTTGACAAAGTAAGGCCAGTATTTGGTCAGGATAGACAAATTCAATTTTGTTCGATAGCTTGATAAACTGTAAAATTTGGTCTATGTTGATCAAATAACCCGCCTAATTTGTCAACATAGACCCCATGCGACGCCAGAACAAGGAATTTGTCTCCCCGGACTTGAGACGCCGCTCCGAAGCGCTGGGTTCGGCAATCTCCGCGGCCCGTATTGCCCGGAACATGAGCCGACAGGACTTCTCAGAGAGGGCCAGCATCAGTCCGAGCACCCTTGTGCGGATAGAAAAAGGTGACGTGTCGGTCAATTTTCTGGCGTGGCTTCAGGCCTTGGAACGAGCCGGCTTGCTTGGGCTGCTTGAGCCCTTATCGCTTCCGCAAGCCGACGTCATAGGGGAGTCGAAACGAAAGGCCGAGGCGCGCAAGCGGCCTCGCAGGAGCAAGGTAAAGGATGATCCGTACGACTTCTGAAATAGCGGACTGGACGAAAACCGTCTTCATCTGTCTCGATGGTGAGAGTGGGGCTGTTCCCGCCGGCCTGCTCACCATCTATGAGCAGGGCATCAGGCCCGTGCGTTCCACTTTCGTTTATGGCAACCGATACCGGGAGCGCAAGAACGCGATTGCCGTCGACCCCGAAAGCCTGACGCTGGTCGAAGCGAACAGAACAGGCAAGCCAGTCACGTTCGAACCGCCAGCGGGGCTCGCTCTCTTCGGCGCCATAAGGGATTCGGCTCCCGACTCGTGGGGGCGGCGCGTAATCGAAAACAGTCTCGACGCCGAACCGAATTCGCTGCCGGAGACCGACTACCTTGCTTACGCAGGCCCGCACAGGACAGGAGCGCTCGACTTTCGAAATTCGCCAACGGCGGCAGCGCAAACCGGCAAATTGCCTGACGCGAAAGACCTGAAGTATCTGCTCGATGCGTCCGCGATGATTCAAGAGGGCCGACCTGTGCCGCGCAATCTCGACGTGTACTTTACGGTCGGCGCAACATTTGGTGGCGCGCGTCCCAAAGCCGTCGTGCTCGACCGGGCGCGGCAGTGGGTGGCCAAGTTCCCGGCACTCAATGATGGCTTCAACGTGCCGCTGATCGAGAGGGCGACGTTGGAACTCGCACGTCAATGCGGCCTGCGCGTGCCGGATCTTGCACACGTGCGGCTTGCCGATGGGCGAGATGTCATGCTGATCGAGCGCTTCGACCGGCTGCCGTTGGCAACAGGCGGGTTCGCACGCCGTCACATGGTTAGCGCGCTGACCATGTTAAGGCTACACGAGAGCGATACGGCGGCGGCACGGTACGCCGACCTCGCCGAGGTTCTGAACAATCATGGCGCGAGCGGCTTTGTTGCGCTCGATAAGGTCGAGCTTTTCAAGCGGATGGTATTCAACGTACTCGTGTCGAATGACGACGATCATTTGCGCAATCATGCATTCGTTTGGGACGGTGCAGGGAACGGGTGGCGCTTGAGTGACCTGTACGACGTGGTGCCGAAGCCTCAGGTCGCCACACAACGATATCTGGTTCTTGGCGTCGGCCAGAAAGGCCGACTCGCTACGCTCGAGAATGCGCTTTCTGCGGCCGGCCAGTTCGGCATCCTGGCCGGCGACGCTGTGGCGTACATCAATGAGATTGCGAGCGTCGTGCGTGAATGGCGAACCTGGTTCGACGAATTTGGCGTGCCGCAAAGTGAATGCGACAAGGTGGCGAGTGCTTTCCGCAACCCTAAAGACATAGGACTCGCGCTCATCAAGTAGTCGTCTTGGCGCCGCGCCAGGTGCGCAACAACAGCGCATTGGTCACGACGCTTACGCTTGAAAACGCCATTGCCGCGCCTGCCAGCATCGGGTTCAGCAGACCGAGCGCAGCAAGCGGAATACCGATCAGGTTGTAGACGAACGCCCAGAACAGGTTCTGCTGAATCTTGCGCCAGGTGCGGCGCGAGATGTCGATTGCGTCGGCGACGAGTGCGGGGTCGCCGCGCATCAGCGTGATACCGGCGGCATGCATGGCGACGTCGGTGCCGGTTGCCATCGCGATACCGAGGTCCGCGGCGGCGAGGGCCGGGGCGTCGTTGATGCCGTCGCCAGCCATCGCGACGATGCCGGCGGTGCGGATCTTCAGATCGCGGATCACACGCGCTTTGTCCTCTGGCAGCACATGGGCGTGGAATTCGTCGATACCGAGTGCGGCTGCGACGGTGGCCGCGCTGCCTTCGTTGTCGCCGGTCAAGAGCACGCTGCGGATGCCCATTTGTTTGAGGCGTTCGATCGCTGCGCGTGCACTCGGCTTGATGGTGTCGCCGAAGGAGAGCAACGCGAGTGCTTGCGCGGGCGTGGCGGCGTTGAGGTTTTCGCTGTTCCCATGGTCCGCGTAGCTCATCAGCCACGAGACGGTATTGCCTGCGCGTTCGAGTTGTTGGGCGCGGGCGGCGAGTTCAGGTGTCAGGACGATGCCCAGTTCCTTGAGCCAACGGCTGCTGCCGATCGCGAAGGTGCGGCCGTCGATCTCGGCTTCGACACCACGTCCCGGCACAGCGCGGGCCCTGGAGGATGCTCCCAGGAGGGAGCGGTTGGAAGATGTCGTATCAAGGCGCGCCCCAGAGGCCGCGGCCGCGAGGGAGTGACCGGAAGCGGCATCCTCGTGGCGCGCGTCTTCATAAGCCTTAACGACTGCCCGCGCCAGCGGATGATCGCTGTCGCGCTGCACGGCTGCCGCCAAGGCGAGCGCCGCGCCGCGCGCCATGCCGATCGGCTCAAACGCCGTCAGCGACGGTTGTCCCACGGTCAAGGTCCCGGTCTTGTCGAACGCGACGAGGTTCACACGATGCGCGATTTCCAGCGCCTCGGCGTCCTTGATCAACACTCCGTGGCGCGCGGCTACCCCAGTGCCCGCCATGATCGCCGCGGGTGTCGCCAGGCCGAGCGCGCACGGGCAGGCAATCACCAGCACGGCGACCGCGTTGAGGATCGCAGTCTCGCCGCCTGCGCCGACAATCAGCCAGCCGACTAGCGTGAGCAACGCAATCACCAGAATCGCAGGTACGAAAATCTCGCTTACTCGGTCAACCAGCCGCTGGATCGGCGCCTTTTCGGCCTGCGCCGTTTCGACAAGGCGAATGATCCGCGCCAGTGTGGTCTCCGCGCCGATCGCCTTCGTCGTGACGGTGATCGCGCCCTCTCCGTTGATCGAGCCGGCCGTAACCGGGTCGTCGGGTTGCTTCGGCACGGGCAGGCTCTCGCCGGTAATCAGCGATTCGTCGATGTGAGTCCGGCCGTCGAGCACTGCGCCGTCGACCGGTACCCGCTCACCCGGCCGGACGACGACGATCATGCCGACCCGCACCTGCGCCAGCGGCAATTCATGTTCCTTTTCGCCGACGCGGATGCGCGCGCGCTCGGGCCGCAACGCGTTCAACGCGCGGATCGCGTCGGTAGTCTGGCGCTTGGCGCGCGCTTCCAGCCACTTACCGAAGCGGACCAGCGTAATCACGACCGCCGAGGCCTCGAAGTAGAGATGCGTCGCGCTGCCCGGATGGGCG
>Ga0302317_10002740_pt1 | contig 11847 bp, 8 predicted proteins | sample III_Palsa_N3_3_FD_200450 | JGI IMG/M metagenome (GOLD analysis project Ga0302317, IMG submission 200450) | Peat permafrost microbial communities from Stordalen Mire near Abisko, Sweden - III_Palsa_N3_3 | ecosystem: Environmental > Terrestrial > Soil > Palsa > Peat permafrost | place: Sweden...
CGCGGCGGGCCGATGTTCTGGGGCGATCAGGTCGGACTTTCCGAGGTTCTCGGCAAGATGAGGGAATTCGAGGGAACCATGGGCGATGTGTTCAAACCCTCGGCTTTGCTCGAGAAACTGGCCGGAGAAGGCAAGCGATTCCAAGATCTGCGCTGATCGGCCGCTGTTGACGCGGCGGAGACGAGAGTTAAGCTTCCCCGACCTAGGGGAGGCACATTGATGCGCAGATTGACGATGGCGTTGGCGGCTTTGGCGCTGGCGGCGCCCGCCGCGCCGGCTTTGGCGCAGTACGGGATGGACAAGAATCCACCCAAGAATTCGATGACGCCCGAACTGCCGCACTGCGCCCAGCCGCTCGGCCGCGCGGCGATTCAGGAGCCGCAGCACGACTGGTGGACTGGCCTCGGGCTGTCCAATCCCGAAGCGGTGCTGAAGCTCTACGCCCTGCGCTCCGGGTGCCTGAGGATCGTCGACCGCAATGCGGGTCTCGCCATGCACACGCAGGAGACCGGTCTCAACTCGTCAGGCGAACTCCAGCGCGGTTCCAACGTCGGCCATGGCCAGGTGGCTGCGGCGGACTATTTCATTATCCCCGACATTGCGGATTCCAATCGCAACGCCGGCGGCACCAATGTCGGCGGCCTGCTTGGCGGCTTCGTGCCCGGCGGGTTCGGAGCGCTTGCGGGCGGTCTCAATGTCAAGCGGTCGGAAGCCCATACTCTGATCACGCTCGAGGATGCGCGCACCACCGAGCAGCTCTATATCGCCGAGGGCGTGGCCAAGAAGTCCGACTGGGGCTTCGGCGGCGGCGGCTTTCTGGGCGGCATGACCGGCTTCGGGGGCCTGGAAGGCAGCAGCTACACCAACACCGACATCGGCAAGGTGGTGATGGCCGCCTATTTCAACGCCTTTGTCGACCTCGTGCACTACATGCAGCAGCAACAGCCCGGCGGCCAGGCGGCCAACGCTCCGATCGCCAGCCAGCGCGCCACGCAGCCGATGAATGTCTATTCGGGACCGTCGGCGACTTCGAGGGTGGTCTTCAACCTGCAGCCCGGGGCCCAGATCTATCCGACCGGCCAGCGCAACGGTGTGTGGATGGAGATCGACGACGCCAACGGCAACCGCGGTTGGGTGAACTCGACTCAGTTGGACACCCACTGAGGTCAGTGGAAGTCGCGGCTGCGCTGCAGCCGCCCTACGGGGACGCCCTCGGCCTCACGCAGGTCGGCGAGGCGCGCCGTCAGGTCGGTGAATCGCTCGGCGACGACGTGGATGACGTCGCCGACCCGCTGCAGACGCCCGTGCACGACCAGGAAACGTGAACTCATGACCGTGCGGCGGTTGGCCAGGAACACATCCGGCCAGACCACCGCGTTGGCCGCCCCGGTCTCGTCCTCCAGGGTGGCGAAAACCACCCCCTTGGCTGTTCCCGGCCGCTGCCGGGTCAGCACCAGGCCGCCGATCGAGACGCGGGCTCCGTCGCGCAGAGTCTTCAACCGAGCCGCCGTCACCGCGCCGAGGTCGGTCAGCAGGGTGCGGAAGAAGGCGCAGGGGTGGGCTTTCAGCGACAGGCCGGCGGTGCGGTAGTCCTCGGCCACGTGAGCCGGCAAGGACATGACCGGCAGGGCCGGCGGCGGCTCGGCCGGCGGCCCCATCAGGGCCAGCAGCGGCGCGAGGCTCTCGGCCTTGGCCTCCGGGGCGAGGCCCTTGACCGCCCACAGGCCCTGACGACGATCGAGACCCAGCGTGCGCAGGGCGTCGGCCTCGGCCAGCAGTTCCAGGCTCCGGCGCGATAACCCGGCGCGGGCGGCGAGGTCGCGCAGGGTTGCAGCTCCAGCTTCGCGCGCGGCGACGAGGTGCGTGGCCTCTTCCTCGCGCAAGCCTGAGACCTGGCGTAGGCCGAGGCGCACGGCGCAGAGCTGTCCCTCCCCAGCCGGCTCCAGAGTGCAATCCCAGTGGCTCGACAGGATATCGACGGGACGCACCTCGACGCCGTGTTCGCGCGCGTCGCGGACCAGCTGGGCCGGCTGGTAGAAGCCCATGGGCTGGCTGTTGAGCAGGGCCGCGCAGAAGGCGTCGGGGCGTGCGTATTTGATCCACGCCGACACCCAGACCAGCTTGGCGAAGCTGATGGCGTGGCTTTCGGGGAAGCCGTAGGAGCCGAACCCTTCGATCTGACGAAAGCAGCGGGCGGCGAAGTCGGGATCGTAGCCGCGGGCGGTCATGCCGCCGACGAACTTGGTGCGGTAGGAGCCGAGGTTTCCGTCGCTGCGGAAGGTGGCCATGGAGCGGCGCAGGCCGTTGGCCTCCTCGGGCGTGAACTTCGCCGCCTCGATCGCCAGCCGCATGGCCTGCTCCTGGAACAGCGGCACACCCATGGTCTTGCCAAGCACCGAGCGAAGCTCGTCGGCCGGACCGTGGTCCGGCGACGGGGCCGGAAAATCGACTGTCTCCAGCCCGTCGCGGCGGCGGAGGTAGGGGTGGACCATGTCGCCCTGGATGGGACCCGGCCGCACGATCGCCACCTCGATGACGAGGTCGTAGAAGCGCTTGGGCTTCAACCGCGGCAGCATCGACATCTGGGCGCGGCTCTCGACCTGGAAGACGCCCACCGAGTCGGCCCTGGACAGCATCTCGTAGACGGCCGGAACCTCGCGCGGGATGTCGGCCAGCTCGGCGACCCCGATCATGTCCATGGCCTTGCGGATGGCCGAGAGCATGCCGAGCGCCAGGACGTCGACCTTCATCAGGCCCAGCGCGTCGATGTCGTCCTTGTCCCACTCGATGAAGGTGCGCTCCTTCATCGCGGCGTTGCCGATCGGGACGGTCTCGTCCAGCCGGCGCTTGGTGAGAACGAACCCGCCGACGTGCTGGGAGAGATGGCGGGGAAAGCCGAGCAGGCTCTCGGCCAGCGTTACGGCGCGGCGGATCTCGGGGCTTTCGGGGTCCAGACCGGCCTGGCGAATGTGGTCGTCGGGCAGGCCGTCGCCGAAGCTGCCCCAGACGGTGTTGGCCAGCGCCGCGGTGACATCCTCGGTGAGGCCCAGCGCCTTGCCCACATCACGGATGGCGCTGCGCGGGCGATAGTGGATCACCGTGGCGCAGATCGCCGCCCGCTCGCGACTGTAGCGTCCGTAGACATACTGGATCACCTCCTCGCGCCGCTCGTGCTCGAAATCGACGTCGATATCGGGCGGCTCGTCGCGCTCCCTCGAGATGAAGCGCGCGAAGAGCATGTCGTGGTCGGGCTCGGTGGGATCCACCGCCGTCACGCCGAGACAGAAACAGACCACCGAGTTGGCCGCCGAGCCGCGTCCCTGGCAGAGAATGCCCTTCCCACGCGCCCAGGCGACGATGTCGTGCACGGTGAGGAAATAATTCGGGTAGTCGAGCTCCTCGATCAGCGCGAGCTCCTGGTTCAAAAGCTTGGTCACCTTGTCCGGAATGGCGGCCGGATAGCGCCAGGCGGCGCCCTTCCAGGCGAGGTCCGTGAGGTGGGCCATGGCCGTCTTGCCCGGCGGCACAGGCTCGTCGGGATATTCGTAGCGGAGCTGGCCGAGGTCGAAGTCGATGCAATCGGTCACCTCGAGGGTGCGCGCCACGGCCGCGGGCCATTTGGCGAAGAGACGCGCCATTTCGGCGGGAGGCTTCAGATGCCGTTCGGCGTTGGCCTCGAGCCTCAGGCCTGCGTCGGCGACAGCGCACTTCTCACGCACGCAGGTGACCACGTCCTGCAAGGCGCGCCGCTCGGGGCCGTGGTAGAGCACATCGCCGGCGGCGATCATTGGCGCGCCGCAGCGCTCACCCAGGTCGTCCAGCCGCCACAAGCGTTTGAGATCGCGTCCGCTGTAGGGCCGCGAGGCCAGTAGCCATGCGCGTCCGGCGAAGGCTTCGCCAAGACCGGCCAACGCGGACTCGAACGCTTCTTCGAGCCGCGCTGGGGGAACAACGAGGATGAGCTGGCCCTCGCCATGGGCCAGAAGGTCATCGCGCGTCAGCCAGCACTCGCCCTTGGGCGCTCGGCGCTGGCCGAGGGTCAGCAGGCGGGTGAGACGCCCCCAGGCTTCCCGATCGGTCGGATAGCAGACGACGCTCGGGGTGGAATCCGCGAAGTCGAGGCGCGCGCCGGTCAACACCTTCTGGCCGATTTCCCGACCCTTGGCCCAGGCGCGCACGACCCCCGCCAGGGTATTGTGGTCGGCGACGCCGATGGCCGCGAGGCCGAGCGCCTTGGCCGTCGTCACCAGCTCGCCCGGGTGCGAAGCTCCGCGCAGGAAGCTGAAATTACTGACGGCCTGCAACTCGGCGTAGGTCATTTGTTTATCCGCAGATTACGCAGATGAACGCAGATTGATTTTGGAGAAACTGAAGCGGCGATATTCGAGGCTTGCTGCCCCGAAGTTCAGCAAGAGGCCGCGTTCGAGCCGAGACGCTTTCAGATAATTGATGATCTGGGCTTCTTCGGCCGCAGCAAGGCGCGCCAGCGCCTTCGTTTCCACGACCACGCTTTCGAAGCAGACGAAATCGGCTCGATACGATGCGGATAGTATCTTCTCTCGGTAAGCGATTTTCAGGGGCGCTTCGCGTCGGAACGGAACCGCCCTCGCTTCGAACTCTATCGTCAGGGCTTCGCGATAGACCGCTTCGAGGAAGCCCGCGCCCAGCGCCGAGTGGACAGCCATGGCCGCGCCGATGATGGCGTAGGTCTGGGGATCACGCCTATCGTCATTGATCTGCGAAATCTGCGAAATCTGCGGATAAACCTTCTGTGTCATCTGTGGATAAAATCTTTCTCTTCGTCCGCGGATTCACCCGAACAGGCCGTGCAGCCACCAGCAAGGCGGCTCGGCGCCGCCGTAGGGGCTGTCGCGGAACAGCCAGAAGCGCGCGCCGTCCTCGTCCTCCACCTGGTAGTAATCGCGGGCGCTGGCCGGATCGGCCTCGCTCCAGGGCCGGCGCCACCATTCCTCGCCAAGCCGCTCGGGTCCCTCGGCGTGGCGCACCTTGTGGGCGCGGCCGCGCCAGCGAAACATCACCGGCGGATCGTCGGGAACGGGAGCTACGGCCTCGACGGGTTCGGGCCGGCGGAACAGGCGCACGGGCCTGGGCCGCTCGCGATCCCAGCCGCCGTCCGTCGGGGTCGACAGCGGCGGCCGGCGGGCGACCGCCCGCTCCGGCGCGTGGCTGGGGAACGCCTCGGCGCGCCACACGGCCGCCTCGCCCAGGCGATTGGCCAGCCGGTCGACGAGGGGCGCCAGCGTCTCGCGGTCGTGGCTGTCGCCGGACAGCGGCGGCAGACCGGGCTGTCGCGCCACGTGCGCCGCCGTCTCGCGCGCGCCGAGCGTGACCACCTCGATCCCGAAGCCGGGATCGATGCGCTCCAAGAGCGGGAGGAAGAGCCGGGTTATGGCCGCCGCATCGCGTCCCGGCAGGGCCAGGCCCACGCTCACCGCCTCGGCGACGCCGTCGAGACGGTGGAAGGCGAGATCGAACCGCCGCGCCCCACGGCCTTCGGCCTCCAGCCGGGCGCAGAGCCGCGCGACGATGTCGCCGGCGACTCGGGCCAGGTCCTCGGGCGCGCTGATCGGCTCGGCGAAGGCCAGGCGCGCGAACCACGGGTTGGGCGGGCGAACGAAGGCGAACGCCTCCGGCGCGGCGCCGAGCGCCTGGTCCAGGCGGCGCATCACCTCCGGGCCGAACCGGCGGCCGGCCTGGTCGCGCGGCAGGGCGGCCACCGCTCCGATCGTACGCAGACCGAGGCGGCGGAGTTGGGCGGCGTCGGCGCCTGACAGCCGCAAAGCCTCCACAGGCAGCGTGGCGAGCGCCGCGATGGCCTCGTCGGCGATCGCGCGGTCGGGTCCGAAATGGGCCAGGGCCCAGGCCGCGCCCGGCGAGGGGGCGATGGCGGCGCGCACAGGAAGGCCGTTCCTGGCCAGGCGAGCGACGAAGTCGGCCATCATCGCCGCCTCCCCGCCCCACAGGTGATCGACGCCGGTGATGTCGAGGAAGAGGCCATCCGGCGGGTCGGCGGCCACAGCCGGCGAAAACCTGGCGCACCAGTCGGCGAGGCCGGCGAGCGCGCGCGTGTCGGCGGCCGGATCGGCCTCGGCGATCGTGAGCTCGGGAGTCAGGGCGACGGCGTCGGTCGCCTTCTGGCCGGCGAAGAGGCCCAAACCCGCCGCCTGCGCGTCGACCGCGGCGAGCCGGCGCACACCGCGTTCGCTCGCCGCCAGGGCGAAGGCTTCACCCCGCGAGGCGGACGGATTGCGGCGGATCCAGTTCGCGATCGCCCAGTCCGGCGACCACGCGCAGAGGATGCGCACCATCGCTCTTCTCCATGATCCAGGCCCCCGTGCGGCCGCCCCGGCAGCGCTCCAGGACGGCCCGCCAGCGTGGCGCCCCCAGGCCCGGCTCTCCCGGCACCGGCTCGCTGGGGGCCGGAGTGACCCGCCAGCGCGTGGCCGCCGCCGAACCCCTCGGCGTCGTCGCTTCCCCGTAGAGGCGCCGGCGGACAAGAAAGCCGGTGGCGCCATGCCGCTCGCTGGCCAGCTGCAGGCGCCGTCCGGCCGTGAGATCGGGGCTCTCCGCCTCGCCAATAGCGGCGGCGACGCCGGCGGCGCCAAGCGCATCTTCCATGGCGGCGAGCGCCTCCGCCTCGTCCCGCACGCAGACCTGAATCAGGCGCTCGGCGGGAAAACCGAGGCCAGCAAGACCCGGGGCGTAGAGATCGTCGCGGCGCAGGATCCACACCACCTCGCCGCGTTGGCCGAGCGGCGCGGCGAGGACGGCGGCGAAGGCTGCGGCGACGGCGGCCGTCTCGATCTCCATCCCCTCGCCCGTCACCTCGTGCCAGCAGCCGAGCGGCAGGCCGGCGCCGGGAAAACAGCCGTCCACCCGGGGATCGCCGAAGGGCAAAACAGCCCGCGGGACCGCGCTCTCCAGACCGGAGAGTCTCGCCCGCATCGCCATGAGACGCGCCTGGCGCGACATTCGGACACCCTTTATGTTCTCTTTTTGTTCTAGGCCTGCGACACAAAGAGTCAACGGCGGCCGCCGAAACGTGATTATCCTGGTCCGACTGGCAACGAACGGCGGGGCGCATGCCGACCAACAAGACCGCAATGGTGACCGGCGGGGCCGGCTTCATCGGCTCACACCTGTGCCGGCGGCTGCTCGCCGACGGCTATCTCGTCATTTGCGTGGACAATTTCTTCACCGGCTCGAAGACCAACATCCTGCCGCTGCTGGACGACAAGGGCTTCGAGATCCTCCGCCACGACGTCACCTTCCCGCTCTACGTGGAAGTCGACGAGATCTACAATCTGGCCTGCCCGGCCAGCCCGATCCACTACCAGCACGACCCGGTCCAGACGACCAAGACCAGCGTCCACGGGGCGATCAACATGCTCGGCCTGGCCAAGCGCGTGAAGGCCAAGATCCTCCAGGCCTCCACCTCGGAGGTTTACGGCGATCCGAACGTTCATCCGCAGACGGAAGGCTACTGGGGCCACGTCAATCCGATCGGCCCACGCTCCTGCTACGACGAGGGCAAGCGCTGCGCAGAGACCCTGTTCTTCGACTACCGCCGCCAGCACCGACTGGGGATCAAGGTGGCGCGGATCTTCAACACCTACGGCCCCCACATGCATCCCAATGACGGTCGCGTGGTGTCCAATTTCATCGTCCAGGCGCTGAAGGGCGCGCCGATCACCATCTACGGCGACGGCGCCCAGACCCGTTCGTTCTGCTACGTGGACGACCTCGTCGACGCCCTCGTCCGGCTGATGGCGACGCCCGACGATGTCACCGGTCCGATCAACCTCGGCAATCCGCACGAGTCGACCATGCTCGAGCTCGCCCAGCTGGTTCTCGAACTCACCGGCAGCGCCTCCAGGATCGAGCACCGCCCCCTGCCGCAAGACGATCCGCGCCAACGCCAGCCGGACATCACTCTGGCCGAGACGACCCTCGGCTGGAGGCCGGCCACACCCCTCAAAGAGGGCCTCACGCGCACCATCGCTTACTTCGACGCCCTGCTCAGGGACGCCCTTCCGGCGGCGTGACCTCGACCACTCGCTCGATCAGCTGAAGCGCGAACGTCGCGGGCGCGACCGTTGGCATCGACCTGAGGCTGAGGAACTGAAAAAGCGCGACGCTGGCGAACATCAGGGCCTGGATCAGCAGCACCAGCAGCGAAACACCGATCGTCGAGGCCCAGCCGGGGATGGCGAAACCCGTGAACAGCTTCAGCCCGACGACCATCAGACCCGCGATGACGATGACCACGCTCACCGCCAGGGCCGCGCAGATGATCCGGATCAACATGACATCCATGTAGACCGAGATGATCGACAGGCCGTGGGTCACCAGGGAGACGAAGTTCATCTTCGAGCGGCCCGCGTAGCGCTCCCCGCGCGTCGTCGGAATGCTCAGGGTCGGCAGGCGCGAGCGCATGATCCCGGCCACCAGGCTGTTCCAGACGGCAGGCGAATGGGTCAGCGCGGTCAGGGACGCTCCCGGCAGAATGCAGAAGTTGCCGAACTGTATCCGATGACCCGTCAGCACATGGAACAGCCGCCGATAGACAAAATAGCCGGCGCGGAATCCCAGCCCCTCTGAGCGACGGCCGCGCAGAGCCAGGATGATCGCCGATCGATGGCTGTCGCTGGCCTCGATCAGGGCCGCCACATCCTCGGGCCGATCTTCGCCGTCGGCGTCCATCACCAACACCCGCTCGAAGCCGCCCAGCCGCCGCGCCTCCACCAGACCGGCGGCGATGGCGCGCTGATGGCCGAGATTGGCGGCCAGTTGCACGACCGTCACGGCGATCACGGCCCCGCGGCCCGAGACGGCGGCGGCGAGCGCGTCGGTCGGCGGCGGCGGAAACGAACCATCGTCGATCGCGAGCACCGAGAGGCGCCGGCCATTCAGGGCGGCCAGCCCGTCGAGCTCGGCGATCAGGCGAGCCAACGAGACCCAATCGTTCAACACCGGCGTCACCAGAGCGATCACCTCGTGGCCGGTCTGCCCCGTCAACCTGTCGTTCATCACACACCCCGCCCCGCCGATCCTTATCGACGACAAGTTGTTGCATGTTAAGCGAATGGACGACCCTGGCGAACGCGACTAGCGCTTCTCGCTCTGGGGCGGAGAGATCCGATGAGCGGGGCGTCCGGGAACCTGGCGAGCGAAGAGGCGGGCTTCCGATCCGAGGTCACGCTTGGCGCTCTGGCCGCCGTCGTCTGCCTGTTGGCCGCCGCCGCCCCGTTGCTGGCCCAGCCCAACCTCTTCCTGACCGACGACTACGCCACCCAGTTCATGCCGGCTTTCGGCGAAATCGCCCGGTTGCTCTCGCACGGCCAGTTCCCCCTGGTGACCAACCGGCTGTGGGAAGGCGGCGCGCTCCTGCAGGAGTACCAGTACGCGGTCTTCAACCCGGTCTCGCTGGCCCTCTACGTGATCATCGCCCGGACGGGCGACATGGCGGTTGGCGCGGCGATCTACGCGCTCACGCACATCGCGATCCTGGCCGCCGGCGCTTACAATCTGGCCAGAGCCCTGCGGTGCCGGCCGCGATACGCCTTCCTGGCGGCCGTCGCGGCGCCCTTGTCGGGTTGGATTTTCTGGTGGGGCGCCATCAACTGGATCCCGGCGCTGGTCAGCATGGCCTGGCAGGTGTGGGCCTGGGGGCTGCTCCTGCAGACCGCGCGCCGCCCTTCCCTCGCCCCGCTGGCGGCGGCGGCCGTCGCCATGACCCTGCTGTCCGGTTGGCCATTCGCCGACCTGGCTCTGGTCATCTCAGTGGCGGCGGCCGCGATCATCGCCCTCGACTCCTCGCAGCCGCTGCGACCGATCGCCCGGGTTGGCGCCGCGTTGGCCGCGGGTGGCCTCCTGGCGGCGCCGGCCGTCCTGCCCCTCATGGCCTACACCGCGTTCGCACCGCGCGGCGCCAGTCCCGCCCAGTGGAGCGCGGACCTGCCCGCCTTGCTCGGCTTCGGGACGCCGCTGTTCAGCGCCACCTGGCGCGGGTTCGACGGCCTCCTGCAGACGGTCCGCCATCCGATCGTCTACGTGGCCTGGTTCGCGCCCCTCGCCCTGGTCAACACCGACTGGCGGCGGCTCTGGAAACATCCGACCGACCGCTTGCTGATCGGCGCGACGCTGGCGTTCGGCCTGCTGTCGATGGCGCCGGAAGTCTGGCAGTTCCAGTACATGGTCCGCCTGCTGCCCTACTTTCAGCTGGGGATTCTCCTTCTCGCGACCCGCGCGCTTTCCGATCCGGCCAGGAGCGGCTGGAGCCTCTCCAGGTCGATCTACGTGGTCTGCGCCGAGACCTACCTCGCCATCTGTCAGTCGCCCGAGTCGCGTCTGAGTCTTCTTCTCGTCGGCCTCAGCCTCGCCGCGGGCGCCTGGATCAGCGTCCGACTGATGAAGCGCGATGGGCGAGCCTGGACCCTTTTCGCGCTGGTGTTCGGGCTGGCGGCGTTCGAATCGACGGCCTGGACCGTGGCCGCGACGCCCTACCCGCGATTCCCCAACCGCTGGTCGCCGCCCACGATCGCCGCCGTGGGTCCAGGATCGGCGGCGGACGGACCCATGCGCTACGCGATCTATCAGCTCGACCCCGAAGAGCCCGGCGCGGATTTCTGGCGAAGCTACGAGCCCGGCAACACGGCTTTGTCGCTGGCTGGCGGCGGCAGCGTCAGCGGCTATAGCCCGATGGATATCCTGAGGTTTCAACCATGGTTCTGTCCAGCTCACTTCGGGACGCGCTGTCCGGACGCGGCGACGCGGGTGAATGCGCCCGTCCTCGCCACCGGGCGCAGCATCCTCGACCTGACCGGAGTCGATCAGGTCGATATCGAGCAGGCGCGAGACGCGCGCGCCTTCGCGGCCGGCGCCGGCGCCGCCTGGAGCGAAGCCCGCAATCCCGCTGGCGGTTGGCGTTTTGCGCGGCGGCAGGCCTCGAGCCTCCTCACCTGGGCCACGCCGGGCGCGTCGGCCACTGTCCGTTCCAGCACCACGGCGAAGATCGTTCTCGACGCCCGCAACGGCGCGTCGACGCCGGGAACCCTGGTCCTCGCCCGGGCCTGGTATCCCGGCTGGACCGCCATGCTTGACGGTCGACCGGTCCCTGCCCGTCAGCGCGCCGGCGTGCTGCTCACCGTCGACCTGCCACCCAGGAGCGCCGGCGAGCTGAGCGTGAGTTTCTGGCCGACGGGTCTGACCCTTGGTCTCCTGCTCGCGGCGGCAGGCTTGTTGCTGGTCGTCACGACAAGCCTCTTTCCGCGTCTGGTCGACAGCCCGGCGGACCGTCTGCAATCCTGGCTGGGGCGGCGCGCCGAGGGAGTGGCATGACCATCGAGCACATCCTGATCGCCAACCGCGGCGAGATCGCCATCCGCATCGCCAGGGCCGCCCGCGACCTCGGCCTTGCGACCACGGCCGTCTACGCGGCCGGCGACGGCGCCTCGCTGCACGTCAGATGCGCCGATTTCACCCAGGCCCTGCCGGGCGCCGGGGCGGCCGGCTACCTCGATATCGCCGCGCTGATCGCCGCCGCCAAGGCGGCTGGCTGCGACGCTGTGCATCCGGGCTATGGCTTTCTCTCCGAGAGCGCCACATTCGCCGCCGCCTGCGTGGCGGCCGGCCTCACCTTCATCGGCCCTTCGCCCGAGGCGCTGGAAGCCCTGGGCGACAAGGCGCGCGCCCGTACGCTCGCGGTCCGCAAGGGCCTGCCGGTGATCGAGGGCGCGGCCGGCCCGGCCGATGAGGCGGAGATCGCCGCCTTCTTCGCGAGCCTCCCCGACGGCGCGGCGATGATCATCAAGGCCGTGGCCGGCG
>Ga0302317_10002746_pt1 | contig 11834 bp, 10 predicted proteins | sample III_Palsa_N3_3_FD_200450 | JGI IMG/M metagenome (GOLD analysis project Ga0302317, IMG submission 200450) | Peat permafrost microbial communities from Stordalen Mire near Abisko, Sweden - III_Palsa_N3_3 | ecosystem: Environmental > Terrestrial > Soil > Palsa > Peat permafrost | place: Sweden...
CCTGGTTCCAGACCCAGCCGGCGGAGCGCCAGGCCAAGCTGCGCGCGGGCCTGGCGCCGGATCGGGAGGCCGACCTGCTGGTGAAGCTGAAGGCGGCAAAGGGATAGACCCCTCTCGCTTCCCCCACCCGGCATGGCCGGGCTTGTCCCGGCGGCCCATGGGAAGTTCAGGCGTAGGCGCTTGGGGTTCGAGAGGCGGATGGATGGGTCACCGGGACAAGCCCGGTGATGACGGTGTTAGATGGTGGGCGCATCGACGGGTGGGGACTGAACATGACAGCTAAAGACAATACCCAAGGCGCTCTTACCCGCCGCGCCGCCCTGGCGCTGGGCGCCGCCGCGACCCTGGCGCCGCGGGCGACGGCGTCCGCCGAGCCGCGCGGTCTGCTGATCACCGGCGGGCCGATCTACACCGGCCTTGGCGACGGCGAGCGGGTCGAGGCGGTGGTCACGCGCGGCGATCGCATCGTCTTCACCGGCGAACTGGCCGACGCCCGAACCGTGTCCAGCGGCGCGCGACATATCGATCTCGGCGGCGCGGCGGCCTATCCGGGCTTCACCGACTGCCACTGCCACCTGGTCGAGGTCGGCCTGGCCCAGATGACGCTGGATCTGGTGGGCGTGAGTTCGGTCCCTGAACTGCAGGCGCGGCTGAAGGCCTGGGCCGCCGAGCATCCGACCGGCCCGATCGTTGGCCGGGGCTGGATCGAGACCCATTGGCCGGAACACCGCTTCCCCACCCGCGCCGACCTGGACGCTGTGGTCGCCGATCGGCCTGTGCTGCTCGAGCGGGCCGACGGCCATGCGGTGGTGGTCAACAGCAAGACCCTCCAGGCCGCCGGCGTCGGCGCCTCGACCCCCAATCCGCCGGGCGGGGAAATCCTTCGCGACGCATCGGGCGCGGCCACCGGGATGATCATCGACAAGGCCCAGGCCCTGGTCCGGCCGGTCTTCCCGGAGCCCAACGCGGCCATGATCCTCGAGGCCACGACCCGCGCGGACAAGCTCTACCGCTCGCGCGGCTGGACCGGCGTGCATCACATGAGCGTCTCCACGGAGTACCTGACCACCGAACGCGCCCTGGCCGCCCGGGGCGCCCTGGGCCTGCGGGTCGACAACTATATGGACGTGGACTTCGCCGAGGAGGTGTTCGCCACCGGACCCTCCGCCGACCCCACCGGCCGCGTGCGGCTGCGCGGGATCAAGCTCTATGCCGATGGCGCCCTGGGCTCGCGCGGCGCGGCGCTCTTGGCGCCCTATTCAGACCGGCCGGACTCGACCGGCCTGGTGCGCACCACGCCCGAGGCCATGGTCGGCTATATGCAGAAGGCCAAGGCCGTGAACGCCCAGGTGGCCGTCCACGCCATCGGCGACCGGGGCAACCGCAATGTGCTGGATGCGATGGCGCAGGTGCTTGGGCCCGGCCGCACCGACCGGCGCTGGCGGATCGAGCACGCCCAGATCCTGGCGCTGGACGACATTCCGCGCTTTGCGGCCATGGGCGTCACCGCCTCGATGCAGACCTCCCACGCCATCGGCGACCTCTATTTCGCCCCGGCGCGGCTGGGCGACGAGCGGCTCAAGGGCGCCTACGCCTGGCGCAGCCTGCTGGACAGCGGCGCCCTGGTCTGCGGCGGCACCGACGCGCCGGTGGAGAAGGGCGATCCGCTGATCGAGTTCTACGCCGCCGTCTATCGCCACGCCCTGAACGGCTTCGCCGCCCCCGACTGGGGCCTGGACCAGGTCCTCACCCGAAGCCAGGCCCTGGCCCTCTACACCTCCTCCTCCGCCCGCGCCGTCGGCCGCGAGAATGACCTCGGCACGCTGGAGGTGGGCAAACGCGCCGACCTCACCGTGTTCTCGAAGGACCTGATGACCATCGATCCGCCGGAGATTTTGAAGGCCAAGGCGGTGATGACGGTCAGCGACGGACGGGTGATGTTCGAGGGGTAGGGATTATAGTCTGGCATCGGGTAAACGATCAGGCAGGGTCGGCGACGCCAGCGAGCACGCGGAGAGTTCGACGTGAGATCGAAATTTGTTGCGGCGCTTGGTTTCATCGTCGGGTCGTTGGCAATGTGCGCCACGACGATCGCCCAAGCGAATACCTATTTCTGCTCGGGTTTCGCTGAAGGTCGTGGGGGTTCACGGCTCGACGCCTGGATCAGTCCGGAGACGGTCGATCACGTCCGGGCCGACTGGACGCCGCCCCATTCCGGAACCGGTCCGATGTCGTTGCGACTGACCTACAACGTTCGCGGAGGTCGCCTCACTGGTTTGAGGCGAGCGTGGGTTGAAGGTGAGATTGCAGCCGATGCTTTTGACACCCAGGGAACAGGCTACGTTGCGGTAATGCCGGACGCTGAATCGGTCTGGAGGGTGGCGTTGCGATCAGAGTCGGTGGTGCGGGTAGACCCCCATGGGGCAATTCCCTCAGGCAATGACACGACAACGTCGTTCGCGACGGTGGTGGTCGCGTCCGACCACCCGCAATACCCAGGAGAGGCGCTGACTCATCCGGAACGACTGTTCGTTCTGGAGAAGACTGGTTCGGTGAGGATCACAGCGTTTGGTCGAGCGGACAAGCCGTTCAGCGACAGCCTATTCGACCTCTCGAACCGCCAGGATCGCGACCAGCTCTTTCGGATCGCCTACGCCAGGGCCGCCAAGGCCCTGAGCAGCGGCTGCACGCCGGCTGATTCCATGTGCGAGTGCGGCGGCTAACGTCCGTTGTTCACCGGCCTGTGACCTTAGGAAGGTCTTCTCTTGGGCAAATCTCTGCGGTCATTGGCGGTCTGACTGAGCGCGCCGGAAGTGCCTAAACCGCCCGGTAATACTCCGGCTCGTCGTAGACGCCGATCTCCGCGACGCCGGGACCATTCTCGCTGGCCTCGATCAGCAGGCGCACGCGTCTCGCCGAGGTGCGGGCGATCTTCTGGATTGTCACCGGCGACGGGACGCCGCCTTCGGCCAGGTCGACCCAGGCGTGGCCGTCCCAGCGCTGGAACCTGTAGGCCTTGATGCGGCTGTGTTTGTAGTCGTCGCCGCTTCCGACCGGCTCGACGAACGCAACGACGTTGAAGGTTGTCTCCCGCTTCAGGTCCACTTCGAGCCAGGCCGAGGTGACGCCGTCATCGGGCTGCCAGAAGGACCGGAAATCCCCGTCATTGGCTTCGTCCGGTCCGATAGTGTCGGGATAGGAGCTGGCCTTGATCGGCTTGACGGTCGCCAGGTTCGGGGTGGTGATGACCACGTGCTCGCCGATCTTTTCGGCCGGGCCGGGATTGCGCCAGGCCGCGCCGATCTCCGCAAGGCGCGCCACGAGATTGGGCGCGATGCGGCCCTCCCGGTTGGACGGCGCGTTCAGGATCAGGTTGCAATGCCGCGCGTTGAGCGGGACCAGCCACTCGTTCACCACCTTGTCGACGGGCTTCAGCGGGCGGTTCTCGTCGCCGGTTTTCCAGAACCAGTCTTCCGTCAGGGTGGCGCAGGCGTAGCCGGGCAGGACATTGTCCTTCGGGGCCACCTGGCCGGCGTTCTGCTCGAAGGCCTTCAGGTCGGTGTAGTAGAGGCCGCCGGTGGGGAACTGACCGGCGTTCAGGTCCGTGACCAGGCAGTTGGGCTGCAGCCGCTTCACCAGGGCGTAGATGTCGTGGAACGGGATCTCCTCATAGGTGATGCGGCTCCAGTGCGCGATCCAGCCGTCGAGGATCAGCACGTCGATGTCGCCGTACCCGGTCAGCAGCTCGGTAAGCTGCGCCTTGATCAGCGCCACCTTGTCCGGCGTCACATCGAAGCGTCGGATGTCCTGGCGCATATCCAGCATCGAAAAGTGCAGTCCAACCTTCAGCCCGTGCTTGCGAAACGAGTCCACATAGGCGCGGACGACGTCGGTCTTGCGCCCGGCGTGGCGGACGCTGTCACTGCGCGTCGACGTCGGCCAGAGGCAGAAGCCGTCATGGTGCTTGGCGGTCAGGCAGCCCCAGCTCATGTTCGCCGACAGGGCCGCTCGCGCCCACTGGTCGGTGTCCAAGGCCGTGGGGTTGAACATTGCGGCTGGCGCGGCGGGGTCTCCCCATTCCCGATCCTGGAAGGTGGCCATGTTGAGATGGACGAACAGGCCGAAGCGCAGGTCGAGAAACGCTTGCTGCAGTTCCGGCAACGGCTTCCCGCGCGCCGAGGAGAGCGGAGCAGCGCCCTTGTGCGCGTCGGCCCCGGCGCCGGCCGGCAACGCGGCCAGAGCCGCAGCCTCGGTCGCCAGCAGGAACAGGTCTCGTCTGGTCTTCATGCTCGTCCGCCCCAGCAGAAGTGGGCGTTGGCCGCCCGTCTTTACGACCCGACTATGTCCCGATCCAAACCGCGCATCGACCCTTTACGGCGATCGGGTCCAAACCGGTCCCCGTGATGACAGCGGATCGCGTACGGCATGTCGCCGGCGCGCATCCCTGGTTTCGAGTGCGACCATGCCCAATGTCCAGGAGGCCGACAAACCTCCATCCTCGGTTTCCGACACCCTTTCCGAACTCCTGACCCGCGCCGGCGTTGGCAAACTCAGCACCATCCGGGTCACCGGCGCGGCGGGCCTGGCGTCGCTGCTCTGGTTCTGCCGCCACGGTTACGAGCACGTGGGCTATTCGCGCGGCGGGCCGGGCGGCGATGACATCGACCTGCTGTTCGTGCCCCAGACCTGCGACCTGACGACCCTCGACGCGATCTTGAGCCAGGGTCCGCATCCTGCCGAGGGCGGGGTGCTGATCGTGCAGACGCCGGAACGCCGCGCGGCCAATGGCGACGATCCGGTCCACGACCTGCTCGCACGCCGCGGCTACCGCGTCGAACGCTGCCTGCATGGCCGCCACCGCGAACTGCATGTCGCCCGTCGCGAGCCCAGGGCGGCCCTGCGGTCGGCGGCATGAGCGCCCAAACCTACCGCGTCCAGCGCGCACCGGGAGGCTGGTCGGTGGACCGCGCCGACGCTTGCCTCGGCGTGTTCGCCGACCCGGCCGAAGCGGTGGCCCTGGCCTGCCGCTCTGCGCGCGACGACGCCGCCCACGATCATCTGGCGATCGTCACCGCCCAGACCACGCCGCAGGAATTCCACTGCTTCGTTCCGGCCCACGGCGGGGCTACCTCGCCGCTTCCGTCCTACCTGCGGCTCCTGGTGCACAACGACTGAGGCGGGCAGGGCCCTGAGTGGACCGAAGGGTGAAGGTTAGGCGCGGAACACCTCTCCCTCCGGGAGAGGTGTTCGGTGCTAAGCCGCCATCGTCTCCGGCATGCCCAAATGCTGCAGGAAGTCGGGCTTGCCGAGGTTGACGCCGTCCTTGCGCAGCAGGGCGTAAGTGGTGGTCACGTGGAAGAAGAAGTTGGGCAGGGCGAAGCCGGTCAGGAACTGGGCGCCGGTGAAGTTGTAACCCATGCCATTGGGGAACTTCAGCTGGATGGCGCGCGCCTCGGCGCCGTCGAAGGCTTTGGGATCCAGGCTGTTGATATAGTCGATGGTCTTCTGGCAACGCGCCTTCAACTCGGCGAAGGTGGTTTCGGTATCCGGCATGGACGGCGCCTCCAGGCCGAGCAGGCGGGCGACGGCGTTCTTGGCCGTGTCCGAGGAAATCTGAATCTGCCGCGAGAAGGGCAGCATATCGGGCGCCAGACGCGCCTCGACCAGCGCCGCCTCGGACTTGCCTTCAGCTACGGCCTTGTCGAGCCAGGCCTGGATGTTGGTCAAGGCGTTCGTGAACACCGGCGCCGATGCGTCGTAGATGGAAAAGCTCATGGGGTCCCTCCTCAAGGTCGGCTTATGTGGCTGTCCGGGCGGAGGAAATCCAGTGGCGTGACCGACAATTGGACGTCTCGCCGATCAACGCCTGTGGACTGTTTGCACCGTCTTCGACCGCGCCTCATCGGCCGCGGCGACGATCCCGTCGACGCGGTGGGTCCACAGGTGACCCCCGACCACCCGGCGCTGCCCCGCCGAGGCGATCACGAAGGCGGCCTCGGGGTCTTCGGCCAGGGCGCCGATGGCGGCCAGGTCCTCCTCCAGCCGGGTCCAGCGGAAGCGGGCCATCTCGTCTTGCCTGAAGATGGCCTCGTAGAAGGCGCTGCTGTCCGTGCCCGCGACCGCGCCGGCGTTCAACGCCGACAACGGCCGCTCGTGCGAGCCGGCGACGAAGTTGGCGTTGGCGCTGAGGACGATCCTTGATTGCGCCATCAGCGCCAGGATGTCGCCGATCTGGACCTCTCCCAGCAGCGTCAGGGTCTTGTGCCGGGCCAGGTCCGGGTCATGGCCGCCGCCGGCGATATGGGCCGGCAGGCCAAGGCGGACGACGGTCTCGAGCAGCAGCCGCCGCCTCACGGCGCGGACGTGTTCGTGCACATAGGTCGCCAGCTTGCGGAAGGCCGCGAACTCCGGTTCGGTTGGATCGAGGCCAGAGGCGACCATCGCCTGGTCCAGGGCGTCGAGGGGCCGCGCCGTATCGCCAGCAAGCGCGATCTCCACCGCCTGTTCGAACACCTTCCGCACGCCGGGCGGCTGATGGCGCCAGCCCACCGGCGGGCCGCCATAGAATGAGCCGGGGAAGAGAATGCGGATCGGCCGGCCGGCCGCGAAATCCGCCGCGTCTGCGCCCGGCGACACTGTCGGCCCGATCGCCGCGTGGGGGCTGAAGCGAACCGCCGCGAACCGGTCCGCTGGATAGAGTGACGCCAGCGCCGCCACGTGGCTCTCATCGACCATCAGCAGCGCGGCGCGGGGCGAAGTCTGCTCCAGCCGGGTCAGGTGCGACAGCGGATAGTCCACATACTGAACCACATGCGGCGCCCCGACCATCTCGCCGACGGACCGGCCCCGCTCGTCGACGGTCTCTCCAAAAATGCCGAACGAGAACACCAGCTCGAACGGCCCGTCGTTCGCGTAATCGCCCAGCGGCCGGCGCGCGTGGGCGTCGTTCTCGATGTCCAGGATCTGGACCTCCCAGCCGGTAGCCCGGAACGCGTCAGCGAGTTCGTCCGTAAACCGACGAAGCACGCCGTAGGTCGAACTTCCTTTGAGGAGCAGGACTTTCACGGAGTTCCCGATGCGAGTGCGGTCGGCGCGACTCGCAACGTTGCAAATCGCAGGCTGAGGGGCAAACCGGCCGGTCGGTGAACGGGCCGCCTAACCCCACAAACTCGACTGTTTGGGGTTTGCTTTGGATCAAAGCGCTCTCGCCGCCGTTGCGCTTAGGTAGCGACGTCGGAATGACGTGAGCAGGACAACCAACATGACCATGATCGACCTCAGGCAGAGAGAGCTGTCTCGCCGCGCGATGCTGCGTGGCGCGGCGTGGGCGGCGGCTGGAGGCGCGCTGTTGAGCGCGGCCGTCGTCGGCGGAGCCGCCGCGGCTGTCGTCAAGCAAAGCCAGAAGCAGGCGTCCTACCAGGGCACGCCCAAGGGCAACGCTCATTGCAACACCTGCACTCAATGGCTCGCGCCCTCGAGCTGCAAGACGGTGATCGGCAGCAACCTGAGCCCCACCGGCTGGTGCACCCTCTACATTGCAAAGTGGTAGGCGGGAGGGGCTGGGGATGAAAACGTCACGGATTCAGAAATTTATTGTCATCGGTTTGGCGGCGTTCGCCATGGCCGGGCTGGCTGGCCGAGCCTCGGCGGTGCCGGCTTTCGCGGTGCAGACCAACCAGCCCTGCGCCGCCTGTCATGTGGGCGGCTTCGGCCCGCAGCTGACGCCTTACGGGCGCGAGTTCAAACTGGGCGGCTACACCACCCGGACGAACAGCTTCAACGTTCCGCTGTCGGCGATGGCGGTGGCGTCCTACATCAGCACCCAGACCAGTCAGCCTTCGCCGCCGGCCGCGGGCTTCCGCGCCAACGACAATGTCGCCCTCGACCAGGCCAGCCTGTTTCTCGCCGGCGGCCTGAACCAGAACATCGGCGGCTTCGCCCAGTTCACCTACGACGGCGTCGCCAAGGTTGTTCATTGGGACAACCTCGACCTGCGCGCCGTGACCAAGGTCACGGTCAAGGGCGTGAACATGGTCCTAGGCGTCAGCGTCAATAACGCGCCGACGGTCCAGGACGCCTTCAACACCTTGGCGGCCTGGGGCTATCCCTACACCAGCTCGGCCCTGGCCCCGGCGCCGGGTTCGGCTCCGCTGGTGGGCAGTCTGGCGCAGAACACCCTGGGCGCGACCGCCTATGCGTGGATCAATTCGGAATTCTACGTCGAAGCCGGCGGCTACACCTCGCCCAGTCCGACCTTCCTGACGAGGGCCGGTATCGATCCCACCGATCCAGGATCGATCCAGGGCTTCGCGCCCTATGCGCGGGTCGCCTATCTGAAGGACTTCGGCGATCGAAATCTCGAGGTCGGCGCTTTTTGGATGAACGCCAAGATCGCCCCGGGACTCGACCACACCACGGGCATGACCGACCATTACAACGACGTGGGCTTGGACGCCTCGTTCCAGCTGTTCGCCAAGGCGCACAGCGTGGTTACCGTCAACAGCCGTTACACCTACGAAACTCAGGCACTGGACGCCTCCCAAGCCCTGGGCCTGGCGACCAACAGCGGCCAGACCCTGCAGGATTTCCGGCTGGACGCCTCCTACTACTGGCATGACACCGTCGGCTTCACCGTGGGCGGCTTCAACACCTGGGGCAGCAGCGACAGCCTGCTCTATGCCGCCAACCGCACCCTCAGCCCGAACAGCTCGGGCCTGCTGCTGCAGGTCGATGGCACCCCGTTCGGCAGGGACAGCGCGCCGCTTGGACCACGGTTCAACCTGCGGGTCGGCGCCCAGTACACGGCCTACCTGACCTTCGATGGCGCCAGCCAGAACTACGACGGCATGGGCCGCAGCGCCGCCGCCAACAACACCTTCAGGGTATTCGCCTGGGTGGCCTACTAGACCCGGACTGGAGGGGGCTCAGGCGCCCCCTTCAGATTTCGCGGCGCGCATCAATTCCCAGTCCCCAGTTTCCGCCCCAGGAACTCGCTGGACGCCTCGTCCGCCCTGAGCCACGAGGCCCACCGCAAAAACCCGTGGATCTCGTTGGGGATCACCAGCTCCTCGAACGTCACCCCCTTGGCCGCCAGCCGGTTCTCCAGGTCGATGGTCTCGTTGAAGCGGACATTGCGGTCGTCGTCCCCCTGGATCAGCAACACCGGCGAGGTCCAGGTGGCCACATCCACCACCGGCGAGGCGCGGAACGCCGCCTCGGTCGCCGCCGCCCGGTCGCCCTGCTCGAACCTGAGCACCGGCGCGCCCTCCTCTTCCGCCAGCACCCGCGACCAGTCGTGCACCCCGTGGAAGTCGACCCCGGCTTTGAACACATCCGAGTTCCGCCCCAGCGCCAGCGCGGTCAACAGCCCGCCATAGGAGCCGCCCCAGATGCCGATCCGCGCAGGATCGACGCCCGTCACGCCTTGCAGATATTTCCCGCCGGCCAGCACGTCCTGATACTCCGACGAGCCCCTGGGGCCGCCCTTGTCCGCGTGCTGGAAGTCATAGCCGTAGCCGATGCCCAGCCGGTAGTTCACCGACAGCACGGTGTAGCCATGGGCGGCGTAGTACTGATTCATCGCATAGGCGTGGGTGTAGTAGTCCATATACGACCACCCCAGCATCATCTGCCGTGGCGGGCCGCCGTGAACAAAAATCAGGCCTGGCGTCCTGGCCGCGCCACTCTGCGTGCTTTGGGCCGCCTGGAACAGCTGGCCGTGGATGGTAAGGCCGTCGGGCGCCGTGAAGGTCACCTTCTTCGGAACCACGAAGGCCGCGCCCGGAAAACCCTCCGGCGGCGCCTGGCCGTCCAGCACACGGCGCTCGTGCCCGCTGAAATCCACCGTCTGCACCGCCGGCGGATTGCGTGGATCGGCGCCGAGGAAGGCCACGCGGCCGTCGAGCGCCACGGGCGACCATTCCAACGTCGCGCCGTGGGTCAGTTCCGCTGGCGCGCCGGTCTCCACCGACACCTTGAACAGATGCCGCCGGTCGTCGTCCTCGGTCGCTGGTCCGGTGTTGGCCGAATAGACCACCGCGCCGCCGTCCCGGCTCATGGCCATATGCTCGACCATGTAGGCGCCAGGCGTCAGCAGGCGCGCGGTGGCGTCCGGCGCATCGGCGACCCCATAGAGATGCGGCCAGTTGTCGGCGGTGGAGAGGAACACGAGCCGCCCGCCCTTGGCCCAGTGCAGGTTGGCCTCGCCGGCCACCTCAGGATAGGAGCCGTGCAGGGTCCTGGGGCTCGACCACACCCGCCGGCCCGCGCCGGTGGCGCCGTCGACGGTCCAGACCGACCAGGGGTGGGGGACTTCGGTCAGCCGCGGTTGCGGCGCCCCGCCGATCCCCGGCTGGCGAGTGAAGGCGATCCTCGCCCCGTCCGGCGACCAGGTCGGCGCGTCGTCGCGGCCGGTTGACGCCGCCATCCAGGCGATCGGCTGGTCCGCGGCCGTATAGACGCCTACGAAGGCGTGGTCGTCGCGGCCCGACACGAACGCCAGCCGCCTGCCGTCCGGCGACCAGGCCAGTTCGCCGTCCTTGCCGCGATCGAAGAACAGCCTGTGCGCGCCGGTCCCGTCCAGCTTGGCGGTCCAGACCTGCCCGGCCTTCACATAGGCCAGCGTCCCGGCGTCGGTGAGCGCCGGATCGTCGCCCTCGGTGATCGGCGCGGCGGGCTTTGCGCCGGTGGGATCGGCCAACCACAGGGTGACCTTGGGCTCGTCGGGGCTCGAGGCCGGATCGGGCGCCAGGTTGTCCTTGGCCGGCCAGTTGGCGTCATGGTCGCCGCCGCGCACGAACACCAGGGTCTTGCCGTCGGGTGAGAAGGTCAGCCCGGTCAACTCCTGGCCGTCGTCGGTCTTGAACTGGGTCACCTGGCGCGGGGTCAGGCTTGGCCCGTCCGCGACCCAGACATTGCGCACCCCGCGCACCATCCGCACCCAGGCGATGCGATCGCCGTGACCCGCCGCGGTCAGATCGTCCACGAAGGGGTAGGACAGCGCCTGCTCGATCGTGAACGGCGCGGCCTGTGACCCGCCCGCCCAGGCGACGATCACCGCCGCCAACACCCAACGCCACCCCATCTCACAGCCTCCCGCTTGCTGAGCCCAAGCGACCACGCAATCGCCCGCGCTTCAAGGGACGCCGTTGAATCACGGGGAACATGCGGAAGAACGATTCACCGCGAAGGACGCGAAGAAGCGCGAAGTGCAATCACCCGAAGGCGAGACTGTCTCCGATTAGCCTGCGGGCGTACGCCCGCCTTGGCGTCCTTCGCGCCCTTGGCGGTGAAACTGTCCTCCTCCGCGCCCCGGGCGATCAGGCGAAGGACTCAGACCCGACGCCGCGCTAAGCTGGCCAGGAAAACCATCCGGGGGGACCTGATGCTCAAGCTCCATCGCGCCGCCGCGCCGACTCTGCTGGCCGCGGTCCTGTCGCTCAATGCGGCCCACGCCCAAGCGCCCCTGCCGCCCGCGACCCCGGTCATGGGCCACGCCGACGTCTTCGTTCCGGACACCCGCCGCATCGCCTTCGTCTCCAAGGTCAACGGCCACGCCTATTCCATCGATGTCGCCTGGCCCGAGGCGCCGCCCCGGCCAGGCGGCTATCCGGTGATCTATGTGCTGGACGGCAACGGCTATTTCGCCAGCGTCGTCGAAGCGGTGCGGATGAACGGCAATGCGCCCCAGGCCGTGGTGGTCGGCATCGGCTATCCCGCCGCCGATCCGGCTTGGCGCGCGACCTATCTGGCCAAGATGAAGTTCCTGCCGGCCAATTTGCCGACGGTCCAGGCCGCCGGCATGGCCATCTCCCTGGCCCGGGTCTACGACCTGA
>Ga0302317_10002752_pt1 | contig 11815 bp, 8 predicted proteins | sample III_Palsa_N3_3_FD_200450 | JGI IMG/M metagenome (GOLD analysis project Ga0302317, IMG submission 200450) | Peat permafrost microbial communities from Stordalen Mire near Abisko, Sweden - III_Palsa_N3_3 | ecosystem: Environmental > Terrestrial > Soil > Palsa > Peat permafrost | place: Sweden...
TTGCTCAATTGGACATGGGCCAGTGCCATGCAGGAAGTCCGTCGCATCGCCGCATGGATCGACGCCCAGGGCTGGCCCCCCGGCTCCAACATCGTCATCGTCTCCAAAAACTGCGCCTGGTGGTTCATGGCCGACTTCGCCATTTGGATGTCCGGCCACGTTAGCGTCCCTTTCTTCCCCGCCGCCCGCGATCTCTCCCTCGCCGCACTCTTCGCCCACAGCCAGCCCGTCGCCGCGTTCGTAGGCCCGCTCGAAAACCCGCTCCCTCTCAACGACGACACCTTCCACAATCTCCCCTTCGTCGCCTTCCCCAACTGCACGTCGCAGAACACGCCACCCGGCAGCGTCCGTTGGTCCGATATCATCACCACGCAATCGCCGCTCGAAGGCGATCCCGTCCGCAGCGCCACCGCCATCGCCACCATCATCTACACCTCCGGCACTACCGGTCAGCCCAAAGGTGCCGTGCACAACTTCCGCGCCCTCTCGCTCTGGGCCAAGTCCATGCTGCCGACCATCGGCCCCAACCCCACCGGTGAGCTCGACCGCATCCTCTCCTACCTTCCCCTCGCTCACATCGCCGAGCGCGCCATCGTCGAGGTCAACTGCCTCTTCATGCCCATCCACATCTTCTTCACCGAAGGCCAGCCCACCTTCCTCACCGATCTCATTCGTTCCCGCTGCACCCTGTTCTTCTCCATCCCTCGCCTCTACATCCGCTTTCAGCAAGGCGTCTTCGAAAAAATCCCCGAGAAGAAACTCAACCTCCTTCTCTCCATCCCCATCCTCGGCAACATCGTCCGCAAGAAAATCCTGGCCAACCTTGGTCTCGGCGAAGCGCGCCTGATTAGCTCCGGCGGCGCGGCTATCCCCGTCGACATCATCCAGTGGTATCGCAAAATGGGCCTCAACTTCGCCGAAGGCTACGGCATGACCGAGGACGGCATCACCCACGCTCCCCGCCCCGGCCAGGAGCGCATCGGCTACGTCGGCAACGCCAGCCCCTGGGCTCTCACCCGCATCTCTCCCGAAGGTGAAGTTCAGATCAAGGGCCCCATGAACATGATCGGCTACTACCGCAATCCCGAGCTCACCCGCCAGGCCTTCACCGACGACGGTTTCTTTCGCACCGGCGATCGCGGCGAGATCGACGAGCTAGGCCGCCTGCGCCTCATCGGCCGCCTCAAGGAAGAGTTCAAGACCTCCAAGGGCAAATACGTCGCCCCCGCCCAGATCGAAAAACTCCTCTCCTGCTCCTATCTGTTCGAGTCCGTAGCCGTCTTCGGCAGTGGCATGATTGCCCCCTTCGCCATGGCCGTCCTCACGCCGCCTCTCCGCAAGGAGCTCGCCCCCACCGGCCATCGCGCCGACATCGAAGCAAAACTCGCAGCCGAGCTAAACAACGTCAACGCCCAGCTCGAGCACCACGAGCAACTCCGCTTCATCGTCCTCTCAGAGCAGCCCTGGACCATCGACAACGAGCTCCTAACCCCAACCCTCAAAGTCCGTCGCGCCACCCTCGAGCAGCGCTATTCGCCACGCTTCGCCTCCTGGGAAAACTCGCAAACCAAAGTCATCTGGATGGAGTCCCTATGAGCCAGTCCACTCCCATTACCGACGCCCTCCACACTCAGCGTCTCCACCTCTCCCTCGACGGCAAGATGGCCGAGGTTGCGTATTACTCCGTCCCAGCAGCCAACGGCACCATCCTCCTGCTGCACGAAGCTCTCGGCTCCGTCAGCTACTGGAAGCAGTTTCCCCACAAGCTAGCCCAGGCCACCAACTACAACGTCATCGCCTACTCGCGAGCGGGCCACGGCAACTCCGAGGGCCCGCTCGCCAAGCGCAATGACGAGTACTACCTGCACCAGGTCAACACCGTCATCCCCACGCTCCTCGATCACTTCTCCGTCGCCGACCCCATCCTCTACGGCCACAGCGAAGGCGCAGGCATTGCCATGCTCTATGCCGCAACGTCCAATCGCATCCGCGCCCTCATTCTAGAAAGCCCCTTCGTCGTCACCACCAACGCTGCCGGCGAACTCATCGGCAAGATGGCCGCCGCCTATCCCGGCAGCAAACTTCAGGAGCGCCTCGCACACTACCATCAGCATCCCGACGAGGTCTTCGCCTCCTGGACGCAATGGGCCGCAACCCTCGGCGAAGAAGTCTTCCCTCTCCGCGAATTTCTCCCACGCATCACCTGCCCCGTTCTCGTTCTGCAAGGTGACCGCGACGAGTTTGGTACCACCCTGCAGCTCGCTGCCCTTCAAGCTTCCATTCCCAATCTTGAGCATGAGAGTTATCCCGACACCGGTCACCTCCCTCATAAGGAACAAACCGATCGTGTTCTTCACCGGGTCTCTCAGTTCCTGTCCCCAACGCATCTTCACCAACGGCACCCGCTTACCGGCGGTGGCAATTCGTAACTGTTTTCCCTTTACCTAGGAGCTTCCATGACGCACCGTTCACGCATCAACCGCATCAGCCGCATCGGCCTGTTCGTAGCCATCTTCGTCTTCCTCACCCAAATGCCGCGCGCCTCCGCACAGCAGCAGTACGTCGGACGCTACGACCTCTACACTGGCTTCTCCGACCTCTACACGCCCGGCCTCAACGGCATCAACCAGAAGGGCTTCCACCTGCAGGCCGGCATCAATAACAACCGCTGGCTCTCCACCGGCTTCGACTACAGTATCCAAACTGGCAACACCAGCCTCGTTCCCGGATTCGCCAGCCCTGCCATCGTCGCCGGCATCACCCAGCTCTATGAGCTCTACCAGGAAACTGAAGGCGCTTATGGTCTTCCACCAACCTATGCCGTCAATGTTCCTTTGAGCGCAACTACGCAGACGTTCACTGCAGGATCACAGCTCAACTATCGCCACTTCTCCAAGGTGACGCTCTTCATCCGCCCCAGCCTTGCAGCCTTCCGCCTGAACGCCACTGCGCATCCTCGGCCGGGCACACCGGATGAGACTGTCGTCGGTGCACTTGAATTGGCGAACGTTCTCCAGCCCAACGCAACTATCACCGACTGGACCGGAGCCTACGGCGTCGGTGGTGGCGCTGACTTCGCTCTCACCAAACACTTCGGTATCCGCGCCCAGATGGACGCCGTCTGGAATCATCCCTTCAACTACGTCGTCGCGGACGGCGGATGGTCTTATCGCTTCTCCGTTGGCCCATCCTTCCACTTCGGCCGCAACATCCTGGCCCCTTCCAAGAAGGCCAACTAGCTGCGTTCGTCTTTGCTTCGAAGGTGGGGCGGGACTTTAGTCCAGCCCCACCTTCCGCCAGCGCAACGCGGCTTTAGCCGCTGGCGGAATGCTCAATGCGCCGATGAACTTCTTTCACTTGAGCCACAGCGGCAGGAGCATGCTCCTGCCGCGCACCTTTCCGCAGGAGATTCCCCATGAAACTCACCCTCACCCGCTGCACAACCCTCGCCGCCGCCCTCTTCACCACAACCCTGATAGCCCCAAGCCCAGCGCTTGCCCACCAGTCGCTCACCGCGACCACCTGCACACTCATCGTCCACATCGACGGCTTCCGCAATCAGAAAGGCGACGCAGGCCTCTCCATCTTCAACTCATCCGACGGCTGGCCCGAGAACAACGACAAGGCCCTCCAGCATGGCCCCCATCCTTTCTCCGGCACTGCCACCACCATTACTCTGCAAGTCCCGCCCGGCCGCTACGCCGTCGTCGCCCTGCACGATGAAAACTCCAACCACAAGCTCGATAAAAACATGTTCGGCATCCCCAAAGAAGGCTTCGGCTTCTCCAACAACCCACACGTGATCCTCACCGCCCCATCCTTCGACACCGCAGCGATGCCAGTAGCCTGCCCCACCACCGAAACCACAATCCACCTCATCTACAAGTAGCGCAGCGCTCGCAGCAGCCCCAGCCCTTACCACCCTTTCATCGTCTCGACCGGAGCATCACGCTCTTGTCTTTGTGATGCGCAGCGGAGAGATCCCCGTATTGGCTCCTGCTTTTCTCCCGTTCTTGCTTTTCTTTCTGTCATTGCCTCGGGGAATCTGCTGTTCACGCAAGCGCCGCTACTCCGCTCGCTCCCACCACCCAGACCGCACCTCCGCGCCGCCAACCACCTCAGTCGGCGCTCCCGGCTCTGGCAGCCACAGCTTAATCCCCCTCTCATCCGCTACCTCCACCATCCGCTGCACCGGCTGCTTCCACGCATGCAGCGCCAGGTTGAACAGCCCCCAGTGGATCGGCATCAACAACCCACCCCGCGTTCCACCACCGTTCTGCATCATCACCTCGAAAGCCTTCGCCGCATTATCCGGCCCCAAATGAATCGCCGCCCACAGCGGGTGATAAGCACCAATCTCCAGCATCGTTAAATCGAAGCCATCGTACTGTGCCGCGATCTCTCCATACCCCTCCCACCAACCAGAGTCCGCGCCGAAGTACACCCGATGCCGCGGCCCCTCGATCACAAACGAACCCCACAGCGTAGTAAATCGATCCAACAACCCTCGCCCCGAAAAATGCCGCGCAGGCCATGACGTCACCTTCAACGCGCCCACCTCCACGCTGTCCGTCCAATCCAGCTCCGAAATCTTTTCTGCCGCCACGCCAAACCCGCGCAGCCTCTTCCCCACCCCCAGTGACGTAACCCACCGAGCCCCCGCCAACCCCGGCGCCTTCGCCAACTGCCGCACAGTCTTTGCACCCAGATGGTCATAGTGATCATGCGAGATCAGCACCACATCGATCTTCGGCAGCGCCTCGAGCGCAATCGTCGGCTCAAAAAAACGCTTCGGCCCCATGAACGCAAAAGGACTCGCCCGCTCCCACACCGGGTCGATCAGCACTCGCATCCCATCGATCTCAATAAGCGAAGCCGAGTGCCCAAACCACGTCACCCGCAACCCACTTGCCGGCTCAGTGGCGTATACGCTCGCATCCGTCCTAAACGGCCCCAGCAACCGCTTCGGCTCCGTCATCTCGCGGTTCTTCAAATACAGCGGCAACACCTTGAACACGATGCGCAGCCCGCCCACGTCCGTCGGCACGGGATTCAAAAACTTGCCGCCCTGTTTCTCTGCTCGCTTCAAATAACTCATTTGCGGATTGGATGCACCCATCGCCTCATAGTCTCAGCAATGCACCCCCGTCGCAACAGCACCCGTCACTCGCCGCCATACAACGCATCGATCCGATCCTTATACCGGTCGAAGATCACCCGCCGCTTAAGCTTCATACTCGGCGTCAACTCCCCACCCTCGATACTCCACTCTTCCGGCATCACGCCCACCTTCTTCATCCGCTCATGGTCCTGCAGCTCCACATTCACCTTCTTCACGATGCTCTCGTACTGCGCCTTCACCTTAGGATCCTTCACCAGCTCCTTAGGATCCTTGGTCGTGACACCATGTTCCCCGGCCCAGCGACCCAGCGCCTGGAAATCCGGCGATATCAGCACAGCTGCAAACTTGCGCGAGTCGCCAATCACCGCCGCGTTCCCCACCAGCTCATCAGCCTTCAGCTTCCCTTCAATCGGCTGCGGCGCAATATACTTCCCGCTACTAGTCTTGATCAGCTCCTTCTTCCGATCCGTAATCGAAAGAAACCCATCCTCATACTTCCCGATATCCCCCGTCTTGAACCACCCATCCGCAGTGAACTCGGCCTTAGTCGCCTCTTCCCTCTGCCAGTAGCCCGAGAACACGGTCGTCCCGCACACTTCAATCTCGCCGTCCTCCGCCATGCGCAGCTCAAGATTCGGAATCACCATCCCCACGGTCCCAATCCTGTAGCCGTCATACGTATTGCGCGAGATCACCGGCGAAGTCTCCGTCAGCCCATACCCCTCGAAGATTCTGATCCCCATATCCAGAAACCACTCCGCCGAATCCATCCCCAACGGCGCGCCTCCCGAAACGTAGATATTCGCTTTGCCCCCAAACGCCTCTTTCAGTTTCGAGTACACCAGCTTGTCCGCCAGCTTCCACAGCGGCGACGATGGCGTCTTCCCCGCTATTAACTCGTTGCGATGCTTCTTCCCCTGCACCATCGCCCAATACAAAATCTTCTTCTTGAATCCAGTCGACTTCGCTTCCGTCCCCTGCCGAATCTTCTCGTACACCCGCGGCACTGCTAGGAAGATCTGCGGCTTCACCGCCTGCATCGCGCCTCTCAAATCATCGAACTTCGCAAGGTACGCAATCTTCCCGCCATGCCCATAGATCGCATACCCCAAGTGCCGAGCCAGCGAGTGGCTCAGCGGCAGAAACGAGATCGTTACATCTCCCGGCCCAATCCTTAGCCCCACGGTCGAATACCGCAGATTGTCCGCCAAATTTCGATGCGTCAGCATCACACCCTTCGGATCCCCGGTCGTCCCCGACGTATACACAATCGTCGCCAACTCCTCCGGCTTCGTCTCCTTCAACAGCGCATCAAACCCCGCATCCACCGTCTCCAATTCCACCGCGGCCTTGAACGCCTCGCCCAAACTCACTGCCCCGTCAAACTCGCCCTCGTCCAGCACCCCCACAAATTCCAACGTAGGAATTTCTCCCGCCGCCACCAGCTTCTTGTACTGCAATTTGTTAGAAACAATCACCGCCCGCACACCCGCATCGCGCAGAATGTAGCCCATCTGCTCTGGCGTCAGCGTGTCATACAGCGGTACATCCACACCGCCGATTGCGAGCACCGCAAAGTCCACCACCGGCCACTCCCAGCGGTTCTCGCTCACCAGTCCCACGCGCTCTCCGCGCTTAATTCCCCACTGCTGCAGCAAGTCCACCAGTGCCCGCACCCGCCCATACATCTGCTGCGACGTAATCTCTTTCCACTCGCTGCCACTCTTCCACATCGCCACCGGCGTCTCGCCCTGATGGCTCATTCGCTCGAAGACATCATTGATCGTAGCGAACTCCAGCTTCGAATAATCAACCATGCAACCCTCTCCCTCTAACCACCACACGCACCTGCATCCTACCCGTCTTGCATGACAATCCGCTCAAATTTGCGGGGAGTTATCAGATGTCAGTTCTCAGTTTGGTTCAACTGACAACTGAGAACGAATAACTGAGAACTCCTATCCCAGCACCCCCTTCGACAAATACCTCTCCGCGGAATCCGGCACAATCGTCACCACCCGCTTCTCCGCACCCAACTCCTTCGCCACCGCCATCGCCGCAAACATATTCGCGCCCGAACTCGATCCCCCCAGCACACCCTCCTCCCGCGCCATCCGCAGCACCGTAGCAAACGCGTCGTCATCGCTCACCATAATCACGCGATCGCACACGCTACGGTCAAACGTAGCCGGAATCTCCGCCACCCCAATCCCCTCCACCCGGTGCGGCCCCGGAACCCCACCCTGCAGCACGCTCCCCTGCGCCTCCACGGCCACCATCAATACCGTCCCCAGCTTCTTCTTCAACGCCCGCGCAATCCCCGTAAACGTTCCAGCCGACCCCACCCCAATCACCGCCGCATCAATCCGCCCATCCATCTGTTCCAAAATCTCCACTGCCGTCGTCTGCTCATGAAAGTCCGGATTCGCAGGATTCTCAAACTGCATCGCCGCAAACGCCCCCGGCGTAGCATCCTCAAACGCCAACGTCCGCTTAATCGCCCCAGCCAGCATCTCGCTCTCAGGAGTCCGCACCACGTCCGCGCCCAACCCGCGCATCAAAATACACTTCTCCTCGGCAAACCCCTCAGGAATAAAAATCTTCACCTTATACCCGCGCTGCACGCCGATCAGCGCCAGCCCCACACCGGTATTCCCGGCCGTAGCCTCACAGATCGTATCGCCGGGCTTCAACACGCCGCGCCGCTCCGCATCCAGCACAATCCCCAGCGCCGCGCGGTCCTTGATACTCCCGCCCGGATTCATCGTCTCCAGCTTTGCCCACAGCTCCGCATCGCCACTACCCACCAGCCGGTTGATACGCACCATCGGCGTATGCCCCACCAGCTCCGTCACATTATTTCCAGTACGCATCGTCTTACAAATCCACTCGTGCGGCCAACGCGCTCCGCCATCCAAAAGACTACCGCACTTGCTCCAACACTAGTTCGTGACCGCCCCCGCACTCTGTCCGCCCGTCTTCGGGAAATACCCTGCCCGCGTCCGCACCCGCAGCCCGCGATACCCCTTCTCCGACGCCTCTACATGAATCGTCCGATACCCCGGCACCGACATTGGCTTGGTCGAGTGATACTCAATCATGTACTGCGACCGGATATCCTGCGCGACTTGCTGCGCAATCCCGTCCACTTCCCTCAAAGACTTGGGAAAGTAAGCCTGCCCACCCGTCTCATCCGACAGCTGCGTCAGCACCTCCTTGGAGTGCTTGAGATCCTTGTGATTCAAATCCCCCCCAAACAAAAGCCCAATGCAATAAATCGACGGCCCATCCAAAGCCTGCACCCGTTGAATCGCCTCTTCGAGCGAAGCATTCGACGAGTTGTCATCCCCATCCGTAACAATCAGCAACACCTGCTTGGATTGCTTCCCGTTCTTCGACAGATAATCAGCCGACGCAATCACCGCGTCATACAGCGCAGTCCCTCCGCCAGCCTTCATGTAGGCCAGTCCCTGCTGCAGCTTCGCGATGCTACTCGTAAAATCCTGGTCGATATACGGTTCCGAGTTGAAATCCACCACGAACGCCTCGTCCTTCGGATTCGAGAGCTTCACCAAATTCAGCGCCGCCGCATCCACCGACGGCCGCTTGTCATACATCGACCCCGAGCTGTCGATCAGAATCCCAAGCGAAATGGGCAGGTCCTCGTGCCGAAAGCCCACAATCTTTTGCAGCGTTCCATCCTCGTAAATCTTGAACGCGCTCTCCGGCAGCGAGTCCACTATGTGGTCACTGCTATCCAACACTGATGCGTTCAGACGCACCTCGAACGCGTTGGTGCGCAGCGTAAACCGCCCATTCTCCTTGGTAATCTCGTCCGACTGCGCCTGACCCTGCGTCTGCCCCAGCACCGGCATCTGACCGGGGACCGCATTCTGAGGGTCCGGGCTCGGCACTGGATCCGAGTCCTGCGTTAACGGGTTCGGCGGCCGCTTCTGCATCACCGCGTTCTGGCCCGTCGGGTTTTGCGGCGGCGTATCGTTGTCCGCCGGCGTCTGTGCAGCAGCCCGCAGGCCTCCGGTCGCGAGGACTCCGACCACTAAGCTGATTCCTGCAATCAAGACCCATCTTCTACAACAATCCTGCATAGTTCCCCTCGCGACCATAGAAGGAGCCCATGACCGTCGCTCCTTCAATTTACGCCACACTCCCAACCCCGCGCGCTTCCCCACGACTCTTAGCAGGCCCTCCGTGACGGATGTCCTTTCATTGACCGTCCTATCCGCGTATGCTCTAATTCGCCCATTCGCCAAATCGCGTGTTTTTACTTCGGCTATTTGCTCCATCATTTTCCGAGAAAAATTAAGAGGAATCTTTTTCATGAACTTAGGCGTGCTCGCAACACTGATCTTCAGCTTCCAAGACGTCCCATCGAGTGCTCCGGGCACTATCCAAAATAGCGACACCATCTGGCTCTGGATCGCGCTCGGCGTCGGCGTCCTCGCCCTCATTGCCGCCTTCATCCTCGCCCGCGTGGTTCTCGCCGGCGACACCGGCTCCCCCGACATGCGCCTCATCTCCGACGCCATCCGCGAAGGTGCCGAAGCCTTTCTCTCACGCCAGTACCGCTCCATCGGCATCATGGCCGTCGTTCTGGCCATCGTCATCTTCCTTGGCTACTACTTCTCCCCCAGCACCCGCGCCGTCGCCATTCCGACCGTCATCAGTTTCCTGGTCGGCGCCATCTGCTCCGGCCTCGCAGGCTTTACCGGCATGTACGTGTCGATTCGCGCCAACATCCGCACGGCAGCAGCAGCCCGCAACTCCCTCAACGGAGCCCTGCAATCCGCCCTCCGCGGCGGAGCCGTCACCGGCCTCGTCGTCGTAGCTCTCGCTCTCATCGGCATCGCAGTCCTCTTCCTCTCCTTCGGTGGCCTCAACAATCCACAGCACGTCGTCTACGAGCTCGTAGGCTTCGGCTTCGGCGCATCCCTCGTCGCCCTCTTCGCCCAACTCGGCGGCGGCATCTACACCAAGGCCGCCGACGTAGGCGCCGACCTCGTAGGCAAAGTAGAAGCCGGCATCCCCGAAGACGATCCCCGCAACCCCGCCGTCATCGCCGATCTCGTTGGCGACAACGTAGGCGACTGCGCCGGCCGTGGCGCGGACATCTTCGAGTCCACCGCCGCCGAAAACGTAGGCGCCATGATCCTCGGCGCTGCTCTCTACCCCGTCTTTGGCATCAAGGGAATCCTTTTCCCGCTGATGGTCCATGCCATCAATCTCGTCGCCTCCATCATCGGCGTCGCCGTCGTCAAAACCACCGACAACGAAGATCCCATGCGCGCCCTCAACCGCGGCTTCTACGTCACCTCCATCCTCGCCCTCGCCGGCTTCGGCGGCATCGTCTACAAGATGCTCGACGGCCCCGGCGTTGCGCCCGGCTACCTCTTCCTCTGCGGCGTCATCGGCCTGGTCACCGCGTTCCTCTTCGTCTGGATCACGCAGTACTACACCGAAAGCCGTTACCGTCCCGTGCAGTCCATCGCCGAAGCCTCCCTCACCGGCCCCGCCACCAACATCATCAGCGGTCTAGCCGTAGGCATGGAAACCCCAGCGATGCCAGTAGTCGTCATCTGCGCGGCCTTGCTCCTCAGCTATTACTTCGGCGTCAAGGGTCTAGCAGGCGTCGACCTCCCCGGCATCTCCAACTACGTCAAAGGCATTTACGGCACGGCCATCGCCACCATGGGCATGCTCTCCTGCGCGGCCTATATCCTCGCCATGGACACCTTTGGCCCCATCACCGACAACGCGGGCGGCATCATCGAAATGTCCGCCCAGCCCGACTCCGTCCGCGACCGCACCGATAAGCTAGACTCCGCCGGCAACACCACCAAGGCCCTCACCAAGGGTTACGCAGTAGGCTCCGCCTCGCTAGCCGCCTTCCTCCTCTTCTCTGCCTATCTTGAAGAGATCAAGTCCATCGTCACCGCCCGCGTAGCGGCAGCAGGCCCCGCAGGCTACATGCCCCACGGCTGGTCCTTCACCAACGTCAACCTCGCCGAGATCCCCGTCTTTGCCGGTGCGATGCTAGGCGCAATGCTCGTCTATCTCTTCTCGTCGATGGCGATCAAAGCAGTAGGCCGCACCGCGCAGATGGTCGTCAAAGATGTTCGCGACCAGTTCCGCGAGAACCCCGGCATCATGGCCGGCACCTCCAAACCCGACTACGCCCGCTGCGTCAGCATCGTAACCGGCGCAGCCCTCAAAGAGATGGTCCTACCCGGCATCCTCGCCGTAGGCCTTCCAGTAGCGGTAGGCCTCATCTTCCGCAACTTCAGCTCCGTCTACGCGACCACCGTCACCACCGCCGGCGGCCTCTCGACGGTCCCCACCATCAACGGCATCCCAGTCAACTTAGGCGGAGCAACCGCAGTCGCCGGCCTGCTCATGGTCGGCACCATCGCGGGTGTCCTCCTCGCCATGCTGATGAACAACGGCGGCGGCGCCTGGGACAACGCCAAGAAGTGGATCGAAACCGGCAAATACGGCGGCAAAAAATCCGACGCCCACAAGGCAGCCGTAGTAGGCGACACCGTAGGCGACCCCTTCAAGGACACGGCGGGTCCGTCGCTCCACGTCCTCATCAAACTCCTCGCGACGATTACTCTAGTCCTAGCCCCCCTCTTCCTCTAACCCACCTCATAACATCAAAGGCCGCCGACTTACCAA
>Ga0302317_10002755_pt1 | contig 11805 bp, 9 predicted proteins | sample III_Palsa_N3_3_FD_200450 | JGI IMG/M metagenome (GOLD analysis project Ga0302317, IMG submission 200450) | Peat permafrost microbial communities from Stordalen Mire near Abisko, Sweden - III_Palsa_N3_3 | ecosystem: Environmental > Terrestrial > Soil > Palsa > Peat permafrost | place: Sweden...
GGCCGAGGTCATGGCGGTCGGCGAGCCATCAATTGCGGTGCAGGCCGGCAGGTATGACCTGGCCCCGGGCAGCCACGCAGAAATGGTCACATAGTCCCTATCGCCGGGCGGGCTCACCCGAAGACGCACGTACGGTGCGGGGCAATGAGTGCTGCTTCCAGCCGGCTCGTCACTGGCCGCCACCACCGCATAGGCGGAATCTCCAGTTTTAAGCACTACTACAGGCAGCGGGACAGCGTAGCGCCAGGCGCCGAACATGGTCGACTGCGCGTGCCGCGCAGCGGTGGCCGTCCCCGCCGCCGTGACCGCCACCACGACAGGCCAGCCGGTCATCCGGCATGGGACACGGCCCTGGTCGGTGAATTTGAGGTAGCCACCCGCCTGGCCCCCCAGCGCTCCGGTATTGGTGAGAGTGACACTGATCCCAGAGGTCGTGCATGCGGCGGGAGACGATGAATCACCGGCCGGTGAGGGCGAATCCGGCGACTTGGCCGAAGCCGCCGCAGTTCCGGCGGCCGAGGCGCCCGGAGAGGCCTGGCTGCCGCACGCGGTCACAGCGAGGCCGCAAGCTGCGGCGGCGAGCAAGCCAGCAGCAGCGGCGCGGCCCCGGCCCCGGCCCCGGCCGAGCCGGTCACGGCCGGGGGCGAGCCGGTCACGGCCGGGGGCGAGCCGGTCACGGCCGGGGGCGAGCCGGTCACGGGCCGCCGATTGTGCCAGGGGATCACAGATCTGCTGGAACCTCATAGCGTCTCCCTTCATTGCCCGAGGGCCTTCCGGTGCCCGAGGGCCTGCCGGCCCGGGCTCGCGGTGCGCTCGCGCGCCCGGGACCAGACGGCTGCGCCATCCCAGCCAGGCGGCCCGATATGGTGACGGTCCGGTCCGGCCAGGACACCGCGGGCGCCAGGCTGTCCGACAGCGATATATGCACAGCAGGTAGCGGGCTGTTAACTGAATGGTTAACCCGGAATATTACGGCCCGGCTGGCGTGGCCATCGGTCGGCGTGAACCAGAACTCGTCGGAGCATCCGGTCCGCCGGTGCCGGACCACGGGGCTGAATGGGCCGGCCGAGGCAGCCATCGCGGCGAACGTCTCGTACCTGGCGAGCGCGCCGAGCATGGCCTGCGTCTGGCGCAACAGCGGCCTCCGGCAGAAGGGAGTGCGCAGGGGCATCCGCACGCTCAGCCCAACCAGGACAATCCCGCCGGTGATGATGCCGGCCATGAACCAGCCCCGCTGGGACGCCGCCGCGGCATCGGCCCGCACCAGGGCGTCCGCGGCGCCCACGGCGAACAGCAGGGCGCCACGGGCCACCGAACGCCAGGTGACCGAGTCCGCCGCCGTTTCTGCTGTCGCGCCCCACCGGATACAGCCGCAGCCGCCCGGGACCCGCTTGACGAGCACGTAGCCAAGCAGAGCGCAGAACACAGCCCCGAGAACGGCCAGGCTGGCCCCGCCCACGGCTGGATATGCTCCGCTGCAGACGAGCACGCCTGCCGCGCACTCCACGCCACCGGCGGCCCAGGTGAGATGTCTCCACCGATGCCGCGGCATCCGCAGCGCCCGCCTGATGGCCGTGGTGGCATCGAGGCCGCGCGCGCCGTGATACAGCTTGGCTGCCCCGGCCACGGCGAGGGTCGCGCCGCAGCTGACGGCACAGCCAGCGATGACGGACGCTATGACCTGACTAATGCTGATCACCCAGCTTGGTTCTAGGGGTAGGAGATGAGGCGGAAGCAGTAGTCAGCCGTATTGAATCCAGGGGCGCCCAGATCAAGGTCGACATTCGCCGAGTAGCCGCACGCGGTCTGCTCGCCGAACTGCCAGACCTTCGTTGGCACCGTCGGGCATTCCTCCGGGTCCCAGCCGGGCGGCCGGGAAAGGCTGCCGCACGGCTCACCCTCGTTCGACCAGATGGCGCTGGGGACCTCGACACCATGCGCTTTAGCAATGGTCGAGCAGTTGGGATAAGGCGCATACGGGTTGCAGTACAGGCCGGGGTACAGCGGATAGGTGCCCAGTCCGGCAAAGTTGTAGTCCGCTATGTAGCCCGCCCAGGCGTTCCAGTAACTCGAGCTCAGGGACGTCGAATACTCCTGGTCAAGCCAGCAGTACAGCTGATTGTTGACCGGCAGCTCGAGCGGGCGGACCGATTGGTAGGCGGACAGCATGGCCGCCGCGAAAGCCTGCGCGTCGGCGTGGCCTTCCGCGGCGGAGCCACTGAGCCGGGACTGCGTGGGAGCGGAGATGCAGCCCACGTGCGGGCCCCCGCTGTCCCAGGCACCCTGGCTTTCCCCGAAAGCATCGTCGTTGAACAGGTCAGCGGCGGGCGATGGGGTGAAGTAGCGAATCCAGAAGTTCGGGGCCCTGCCGAATTCAGCGTGCGCCGACGCGTAGGTGTCTTGTATCCGCCCTGCCGTGTCATATCCCGTCATGCCGGCATCCTCCATGGGGTTACGTACCTGTGCTTTGGGTCCGTCAGAAAACAGCCGACACGTAAAGGCTGGTGTCCGCGGTTCCGAGAGGAGTAAGGGAAGGAGAGAAGAACGCGAGCCGCGGGCTCTCCGGCCGCACCGCGAGCAGGGTCCCGCTGGGCATCTGGTAGAGCCCCGCGTAGTGGCGGCCCTCGCTGTAGGCCGCGGTAAGCCTGCCGGAAGCCACCTCGTAGGCGGACAGGCCACCGGTAGCTACCGGGCCAAGGGCGTAGAGGATCTCCCCTTCGGCTGAGAGCACGGCCTTGTTCCAGGGTGCGCCGAGCGGCGACGCAGGGGCCGGGAACTCGACCTGGGCCTTGATGTCAAATGAGCGCGCTGGATCCGCGATCACGGCGATGCCGTCTCCCGGCTTGGCCATGAACACCGTGCCGTCCGCGCGGGCCTGCATGGTGACGGCGCTCGGCTTGGCGCGCATGCGACTGAACGCTGCGATGCTCAGCTCGGTCACCTCTCCGGTCTGGGTGGAGCAGACCTGGACATCGCGGCCCCTGACCAGGCGGGCCACGTCACCGCTGGGCAGGGCCAGCGCAGGTTCCCCACCTGGCCACGGCGCGGGGGCCTGGACCGAGAACCTCGCCGTCCCCGAGCCCAGCGGGAAGGCGCTCAGCCGGGACAGCGGTGCCTGGGCCCGGATCTCGGCCTGGTCGCCTGGCTGCGGCTCCCGCGTTGTCCAGAGCAGGAGATCCGAGCCATTGGCGACTGCGGTGGACAGCGCCAGCGCCGGTTCGTCGGATAGATGGAACGGTCCCGTGAAGGCGCCGCTGTCCTGATCGAAATAAGCGAGCGCATGATGCGACCGCCAGGTGGTCGCCCACCGGGCGGTCACGCCTCCGGAACGGGCGTCCCGCTTAGATACCAGGCGGCGGGCGACGGGCACGGTAATGGCCAGGACGACAGGCATGATCGCAGAGCCGGTGGGGAATACCGGCGTCACCAGGATGTTCGCATCATTCGGCACGCCAGTTACGGTCACCGACCCCTGCCGGGCGATGGCAGCGGAGGTGGAGTCAAGCAGGGTCAGGGTCACTTTGGCCCCGTCGGCCACCGTATCCACGGTAGCCAGGGCCATCAGGGCCTGGTCCGGCGACGAGACGGGGGCGGCGGCCAGCCCGGAAGCGACCGGGACCGCCCCCGGCGAAGACGCTGTCCGCGACACCGGGTACGTCGCGGCAGCGAGGGATCCGCTCGGCGCTGCCCCCGGGGCAGGCGTTCCGTACACGAACACGAACCGGGAGGCGGCCTTGGACGACGACGGGACAAGCCGGGCGCCCGAACGGCCGCTCACGCGCAGGTCCGGCAGCGCGAGGAGGGCGCCGACGCCAACCCCGCCTGCCAGTATCTCGCGGCGACTGAGCCCAGGCTCATAACGATCGATTCTGGGAGGATCGGCTTCTGTTCCCCGCCTTGGCCAACGCACGGTTATATGCCCCCGCATGTGTCTTGGACTAAGTGCTTCCTAAAGACAGTCCTGGCCCTCTTATCTCCCAAGGGCAAATTACTTGTATCAAGGCCCAGATAAACCCACCGGCGCCCATCAAACTGTGCCGTACTGGTCGATCATGATCTTGGCGCCACCTTAGCGGCATCGTTGCTCAAGATGAGTCATTGCCACTGTGACACGCCGTGACCTGTGTGATCCCCGCCAAGGCGGCAAGATGCCGCACCACCCCGGGCCGGGCCGGCCCGCTCTGGGTGATCCAGTTCAGCCCATCCGGATATCTCACTCTTAGCCATAAATCAGGTACCTGGAGTCAATTTCGTTGGTAAATCACGCTTCCCTGGCCTTGCCTGGTAATTGGCCTTGCCTGGTAACAGGAGTTAGGTCGCGGACTGACCTCCCTGGTGTTCCGGGGCGGTACCCGTAAAATCTCCGGCATATGTTTCACGGCCGCGGGGGGCGGTGCGGGTGACGGGTGGGCGGGCAACCTTCGTCGGCCGGGCTTACGAGCTGGCACTGCTGAAAGATTCGCTGGCGGCGGATGCCGGCCGTCCCTGGATCGTGCTGGCTGAGGGTGAGCCCGGCATGGAAGGCGGCCCTGCTGCGCCCGCATCCCGCGCAGGTGAACTCGGCCGGGACCACGGCGGTCTTCAACGTGATCCCGGGCACCCGCCCGCAGGCCACTGGTCCCCTCGGTGATGGCGCTGCTGGGCGAGCATGCCTGGTGGATGCCCGGCTGGCTGGAACCGCTCGTGCCGAACCTGCAGCTGGAAGGTAGCGCGCCAGTGGCGGCCGCCCCACCCGCACCGCCCCCGAAAGCGGCCATGTGACCGCAACCGGAGAGCCGGCCCACGAGGGACCGGGCGCTCGGCTTTCTGGTTGCGTTCGCGGGAGCGCTCTGGCCGGCTTGTTCACCCTGAGCCTGGGTCCTGCGGGCCAGGACGGATCAGCCCGGGGACCCGCGGGGTTCCCGGGCTGATCAGGTCAGTCCTGGCTGCTCAGGTACTCAGCCGGTGACCTTGGCCCAGCCGGTGAAGCTGGGCGACGGGCCCGGGGACCCAGGCCAGGTTCCGGTGCTCAGGTAGACCTGGCTGTCGGTGCCCAGCCCGACGGTCTCTGTGCGCGGACCGCCGATAGCGGTGGCGTTCGCGGCGCCCAGGCTGCTGGTGAAGTTGCCGACAGGGTTGGTCGTGACCAAGTGCCAGCCCGGGCGTTGAATACGTGGTAGTACGGCTTATGGTCGGTCCCGCGGGCGAACCCGACGAGCGCGCCCGGCACGGTTGTCAGTGCGGGCGTGACGGTCGTGTAGCCATACGTGTCGGTCGTGCGGAAGACGTTCTGCCCCACTTGCGCGATGTACATCTGAGTTGTATGGCTGACCACGAGCACGAAGCTGACGCCGCTGATGTAGGCGACGGAGGGCCCGGTGCCGGCGAGCACACCGCCGGCTGGAGCGCCGATCTTGTGCCAGCTGCCCCACCCGGACGCGTTATGGTCGCGGACCCAGATGTTCCCGTCACTGGCCCGGGCGTACACCGAGTAATCGCCGCTGGTGGCGCCGCGGGCCACCGCGCCAGGCTCGGCGGTGACGGTCAAGCCCGTCGGCTTGCCCAGCGAGCTCCAGGTACTCCAGGTGGTGCCGGTGCGCGTGGCGTACCAGACCGCGCCGGAGGCCTCACCGAACAGAACGATATGAGTGCCGTCGTAGGCGCCGGACACGCCGCCGGTCACCACCCCGTCGCTTACCTGCGTCGCAGTTCCGGTTGGGGACTTGGTCCAGACCGTACCGTTGCGGGCGGTGTAGAAGATGTTCACGCCGATGGCGGTGCCTGCCACGACGCCTGGATCGATGCCCGCCGCCGGAGGCGTTGGCGCCGCAGACGCGGCCGTCACGGACGCCGCGACCAGGCCGATCGCTGCCACCGATGTGACCAGCCCGGCCGCCAGGCGCCGTCTCCATCGTGTCGCAGACGGCGCGGGGGCTGCCGGAGATCGTACGGAGTCCCCGGTCCAGATTGATCTCATTTGTGCACTTCCTTCCCAACGTGCTACACCCGGCGCGCACCGGAAGATCGGGCAGAGCGTGCTTCACGCATCCCCATTGCCGCCATCACAGTTCCCCCTGAGATGACCAGCCCCCGGTGTGGCATCAGACGTCTGGCATCCAGCCGACGTACCACCAGTATGGAACATGCATGCACGAAGATATAAGGGCAAAAGCCCTAAATTCTTCATGCACTTATCTTGCGTAATCGATGTACTGCGGGCCGAAGTGCGACGCTTTATCCAACCACACCGACATTGGGCAAACCGGTGCCGGGTCAGGCAAACGTTTGCCATGGCGAGACGCGGGTGAAGCCTTGGTGATGCGTTCGCCAGACCGTCCCGGAATGCGAGCGGTCCTGGACGCGGTCCAGGAACTCGGCCACACCGGTCCGGTGGGCTATTGGGGTGTGTTGTTGGGTTGCGGAATCACGGGCGTGCGCTCACCCGGCGGCGCTTCATTCCGGTCCCCGCAGCGCCTGGAGAGCGGCCTGGAAGTACTGCAGGCGAGTCTGGAGATTGCTGGAGTAGAGGCCGCCAGGCGACATGTCACCGGTTTGCGTCGCAGACTGCAGTGCCTGGAGGGAAGCGAGCACGTCGTCGGCACGGGCACGCTCATCCTCGGTAGGGGCTGCCTCGCGCAGAGCGTACAGCGTCTGGGTCAGATCATCCGCGCGGCGCTGGATATCGGCCCAGCGGGCGGCCGCATTCCCGGCACCGTATTGGCCCGGCAGGCTGGATTGGCCCGGCAGGCTGGCGGCGTAGACCGCATCATGCAGGGCTGATCCTTTCGCGAAGGCATCCACCGCCATCGCCCGCCAGGTCCGGTTTCTCGCGGCCCGGCGGCGGGCGGCCTGGCTGATCAAGGTGACCAATCCGATGATGACGACCACGCCGAGAAGTGCCCACAGCCAGAGCAGGGTCCCGGCCCCTGGTGCGGGCGACGGCGAGCCGCTGACCGTGGGCGTCGGCGCGGCACTGGTCGGCGTCGCGGTCACAGCCGGCGCGGTCGTAGCGGGGGTGGTGGCGGTGACCGATGGCTGGACGGTGGTGGGGGCAGCGGTCGGGCTGCTCGGAGCGACGCTGGCGCTGCTGTCCGGGGACGTGCGGGGATCCCCGGATGGCGACAATTTGCCTGTGATGCCGCTGGCCTGCGCGCACCCCGCCACGATGCTGGCCGCGGCCAGGAGCGCAATGAGCAGCAGGAGCGCCCGTCGCAACCGCCGCGCGAATGTGTCCATTATCCCGCCCCCACGGGAAGCGTCCCCGCTCGCGGACATCCCGTCAAGCCCCGCGGCGGCCTGGATTGCTTCAGCCGGCCTGGATTGGTTCAGCCGGCCTGGATTGGTTCAGCCGGCCTGGATTGGTTCATGGGACGGCCGCCCGATCATAGGCGTACGCGAAAATCGATCGCCCCTGTTCGCTGAGCGCCCGGGCGGCTAGCTTGGGAGTCGCGCTGTCATTACTGGCCTGGGGGTCCCGGATGACCATTGCCACGTCGGCTGAGCGGCCATCATGGACCTGAATCGCGGGCTGGAAGACCTGGTAGCCGTGGCGCTGGTGGCCGCGCTGGCGCCGCTGGTGGTCGCTGCGCTGCCGGGGCCGCGCATTCCGCAGGTGGTGATTTTCCTTCTCGGCGGCGTGCTGATCGGCCCGCATGTACTGGGCGTGGCCGAGACGTCCAACATCCAGCTGCTCGCCAACATCGGGCTGGGCTTTTTGTTCTTGCTGGCCGGTTATGAGCTGGATCCTCAGCTGTTCCGGCGACGACCGGGCGAGCTGGCCATCACCGGGTGGCTGATCTCGGCCGCCCTCGCCGTCGGGGTAACCGCGGGACTGGCCGCAGCGGGTTACATCAGGGACTATGTGCCGGTCGGGCTGGCTCTGACCACCACGGCACTGGGCACGCTGCTGCCCATCCTGCGCGACAATGACATGCTCGCCGGCCCGTTCGGTGAGTACGTGTACGCGGCCGGCGCCGTCGGGGAGCTATTTCCCATCGTGGTCATCGCGGTGTTCCTGACCCAACGGGGCCATTTCGTGGCCCTGGCCTCGGTGGCAGCGGTCGGGGTACTCGCGCTCGCCCTGTCCGCCGTACCCTGGCTAGCCCGGAGCAGCGCCCTCCAGCGGATCATCCGGGAAGGCCAGGACGCGACCGGGCAGATCACACTGCGCTGGGCCGTGGTGCTGCTGTTCCTTCTGCTCGCGGCCGCGAGCCGGTTCGGCCTGGATGTGGTACTCGGCGCCATGCTCGCCGGCATGGTGCTGCGCAGCTGGACCCACCATCTCAACGTAGACACCAGCGGCCTCGAGGATAAGTTCGACGCCGTTGGCTATGGCATTTTCATTCCAATTTTTTTCATCTCCTCGGGAATGACCCTCGACCTGAAGGCGATCGGCCAGGATCCGCTGCGCCTGCTCGTCCTCTTCCTGCTGCTGCTGATCGTCCGCGGCCTGCCCTCGCTGGTGATCTACCGGCGCGCCCTCGCGACCCGGCAGCGGGTGGAGATGGTGTTCATCACGGCGACCTCGCTGCCCCTGCTGATCGCGCTGGCCGAGATCGGTGAGCACGATGGGGTCATGCTGCCCGCCACCGCCGCCGCCCTGGTCGGCGCGGGCGTGCTGTCGGTCCTGGTCTATCCCCTTATCGCGGTGGGGCTGCACCGGTCAGCACCGCTCAATCCCACCGATCTCGGGATCACCCCGGCAGAGACGGCCGCCGGGACCGGCGCACCACCAGAGATTCCCGGCCCGCCCGGCCAAGACGGCCGAGGGCTTTTAGCCGCCGCCATCAGCGCCGGCAGCAAGCCCCGCACGACCGGAACGGCCACCGGCATGGCCGCGATTATCAGCACGCCATTAAATGAAATAGCCCTGGGGCACCCGGAGAAATGCTCAGCCTGATGGCCGGCCTGCGGCAGGTGCGGAACCGGTCCCGGTGAGCGTGTACCGGCCCTGGGCACTGAATGCCTGGTTCGGGCACGCGGTCAGCGGCCTGAAATCTGGCCCGGCAATATCCGGACGCTCCGCGCGCCTGCGTGACAGCGGGAGTTTTGCGCATTAGCGTCGCGAAACGGTCCAGGCGTATCACGGTCTTACTTCCGCTGGTCAGCTCGGCGGCACACGGAGCACCGGCTAAGTTCACGCGTCTTAGGTGGTGGCCCGTCGGCGAGCGGCCGTACGGGCAGGGGCAGGGGAGGGGGGGAATAATGCCCGAGCCAATTCAGAGTGGTCAGCGATATATGCCCGGACTTGATGGGCTGCGGGCCCTTGCCGTGCTGGCCGTCATCGCATATCACCTGCACCTGGGCTGGGCTCCGGGCGGAATGCTCGGGGTTGGCGTGTTCTTCACCCTGAGCGGCTACCTCATCACCGACCTTCTCCTGGGCCAGCACGAGACAACGGGGACGCTCCAGCTGGCGGACTTCTGGCGCCGTCGGGCCCGGCGGCTACTGCCGGCGCTGTCCGTCCTGCTGGCGGTCGTCGCGGCCTGGGTGACGCTGCTGGACAGGCCGCAGCTTTCCGCGCTGCGCGGAGTCGTCGTCGCCGCCGTCGGCTATGTCACCAACTGGTGGCTGATCGCCCAGCACAGCTCATATTTCGCCCAGTTCGGGCCGCCGTCACCGCTCGGCCATCTGTGGTCACTGGCGGTAGAGGAGCAGTTTTACCTGGTCTGGCCGTGGTTGCTGTGGCTGGGGCTGCGCTGGACTCGCGGCCGGCCCGGGACCCGCAGCAGGCTCGCGGCGGCGACCGCGCTGCTGGCGGCCCTGTCCGCGATCGAGATGGCCACGCTCTACCGGCCTGGCTACGACCCAACCCGAATCTACGACGGCAGCGATACCCGGGCCTTCGCGCTGCTGATCGGAGCCGCGCTGGCCTTCGTATGGCCCAGCCGCCACCTCCGTGGCGGCATCACGCGGGGGGCGCGCCGGATTCTGGACGGCGCGGGGGTCACCGGCCTCGCGGTCATCGTGGGGCTGATCTGCTGCACCAATGAGTATTCGGCGTTTCTCTACCGGGGTGGAATGGTCCTGCTTTCGGTGGCCACGGCCCTGGTGGTGGGCACGGCAGCGTCTCCGGCGAGCAGAATCGGCCGGGCCCTGGGCTGGGGACCGCTGCGTTGGCTCGGAGTCCGCTCATATGGCATCTACCTGTGGCACTACCCCATCATCGTGCTGACCACGCCCGCCAGCGGCCGGGATACGCTGGCCCGCGGTGCGTTGCAGGTAGCGGCCAGCATCGGCGTGGCGGAACTGTCGTGGCGGTACATCGAGGAACCTGTCCGCCGGGGAGCCATCGGCCGGTGCCTGACCCGGGCACGTGCCGCGCGGTGGGACCTGCGGGCGGCAGGACGGCGGGTGTGGATTCCTGCCGCGGGCGCCGGGGTGGTGTGCGTCCTCGCCGGTGCGGGCCTGACCGGAGCCGTGCCGGTGAAATCGGCCGCGGCCAGCAGTTCGCCGCACCCGGTCCCGAGTGGCACACGGGCTGCGCCGCACCGGGCCTCCGCACCGGCGGCCGCCAGCGGGCCGGCCCGCTCGTCATGCCGGAGCGTCGTGCACATCGGGGACTCCACCTCCGATGGCCTCATCTCACCCGACTACCTGCCCGACCCGCGGCAGCGTATCGCGGCACAGTACGCCCAGGTCGGCGTGACCAGGCTGATCACCGAAATTTCAGGCGGCCGGTCGATCGTCGAGACCATCGACGGGCAGCCGAACGCGTACACCGTCGCGCAGCAACTCGTGGCAGATGGCTACCGTGGCTGCTGGGTGCTTGCTCTCGGCACCAACGACACCGCCGACGTCTACGTGGGCTCGACGGTCAGCCAGGCGGCTCGAATCCAGCGGATGATGTCAGTGATCGGCAACCAGCCAGTCATGTGGGTGAACGTCAGGTCGCTGCTGACCAGCGGGCCATACGCGGAAAGCCAGATGCAGCTCTGGAACAGCGCTCTGCTGCAGGCCTGCGCGCGATACCCGGACATGCGGGTCTACAACTGGGCTGCGGATGCGCAGAGCAGCTGGTTCATCGCCGACGGCATCCACTACACCTCAGCCGGCTACGCCGCCCGTGCGCATCTGATTGCCCAGGCGCTCGCGGCTGCCTTCCCAGCCGGCGGCAAGCGCGCTCGGCCACGCTCCGGGTGCCTCATCTCCTAGGCGGCCTGCCCGCGGCGTGCCTTCCCCGGCGGGGTTGCTGGAGCGTCAGGGGGCGGGGATGGCGGACAGGAGGGTGTCCAGCTCCGCAAGGGTGATGACGTGGGCCTGGGCGGGGAAGATCCTCCCGGTCAGGAAATCGTGCACCTCGGGATCCCGGTCGGCGCTGGCGTCGGCCAGGACGTAGACCTGGTAGTCGCGGTCGGCGGCTTCCCGGACCGTGGACAGAACCACGCCGCTGGTGCCGATCCCGGCCAGCACCAGCGCGTGGATGTCCCGCTTGCGAAGCTGCTCGTCGAGGTCGGTGGTGGAGAAGGCGCCGACGCGGGTCTTGCGGACGATGAGGTCGCCGGGCTCGGGGGCCACGGATTCGTGCACGGCGGTCGCGGGCGAATCGCTGTGCATCGCGCGGCCCGTCCGGGACACGATGGCGGCGAACCGGCTGTGTGCCGGGATGGCCTCGAAGTCCGCGTCGTCGAAGGCCACCCGGACGTAACCGACGTGGCCGCCGTGCCTTCGGACGATGGCGATGGCTTCCGCGACCCGCGCCAGCAGGGCCTCGGGCTCGTCGAAGCGGCCAACGATCGCGTTCTGGTAGTCCATCACCAGCAGCGCGGTGTGCTGGGGATCGATGACCGGAGTCGTGTCAGGCATGGGGCTCCTCTTTCGGTGGAG
>Ga0302317_10002759_pt1 | contig 11792 bp, 10 predicted proteins | sample III_Palsa_N3_3_FD_200450 | JGI IMG/M metagenome (GOLD analysis project Ga0302317, IMG submission 200450) | Peat permafrost microbial communities from Stordalen Mire near Abisko, Sweden - III_Palsa_N3_3 | ecosystem: Environmental > Terrestrial > Soil > Palsa > Peat permafrost | place: Sweden...
CGGCCTGGATGGCGGCCTCCGAGCGGCTCGAGGCGCGCCGGGAGTGAAACCAATGGCGCGCCGCAGGGTCGATTGACAAGCCTTAATCGTATTGGTTTGAATTCGCGCTCGAAAAAGCACGGGAACGTTGAATGATCACGATTTCGAATCTGACGCGTCGCTATGGGGACTTTGTGGCAGTCGATGACGTCAGCTTCACGATCCCGCGCGGTGAGGTCGTGGGTCTGCTGGGTCCCAATGGCGCCGGCAAGACCACCATCATGAAAATGCTGACCGGTTTTCTCGAGCCCACCAGCGGTTCGATCCGGGTCGGGGATCTTCAGATCGGCCCCGACACGGCGGCCATCCAGCGCCGCATCGGCTATCTGCCCGAGAACTGCCCGGGTTGGCCGGAGATGACGGTCATCGAATTTCTCGAGTACCAGGCCGTGCTGCACGACACGCCCGCGGCGCAGCGTGCGCAGGCGGTTGCCACCGCGATTCGCCGTACGGATCTGCGCGATAAAGCCACGCAGTCGCTCCAGACCCTGTCGCGCGGTTACCGTCAGCGTGTCGGCGTCGCGCAGGCCATCCTGCACAACCCCGATATCGTGATTCTCGATGAGCCGACCAATGGCCTCGATCCCACCCAGATCCTTCACATGCGCGCGCTGATCCGCGAGCTGTCGCAGTCGGCTACGGTGATCGTGTCGACGCACATCCTGCAGGAGGTGCAGGCCGTGTGCGAACGCGTGCTGATTCTGCGCGCCGGCCGCAAGGCGGTGGATTCGCGCCTCGATGAACTGCAGCGCGACACGCGGTTGCTGGTCACGCTGGACCGGGATCTGGAGGCCGTGCGCCCGGTGCTGGGCGCCGTCGATGGCGTCAGCGCGGTGACTCTCCTGGATGCCGCCGCGGGCGGCGCGGGGGCCGCGGGCCGCTACCGCTATGCCTTGCAGGCCGCGGGAGATGCAGCGCCGGCGGTGGCCGCCGCGGCGCTTCGGGCGGGCTTTGCGCTCTATGAGCTGACGCGTGAGCAACGCACCCTCGAGACTGTGTTCGCCGAGGTCAACGCGGTGGCGCCGGCGGCGGAGAGCCGCGCCGTGGAGAGCCGCGATGCTGCGTAAGATCCTGAAGATTGCCGCCAAGGAGCTGACGGGCTTCTTTGCCTCCCCGGCGGCGTTCCTGTTTCTGGCCGCCTTCCTGGGCGCGACGCTCTTTATCTTCTTCTGGGTCGCGACTTTCTTCGAGCGCAATCTGGCCGATGTGCGTCCGCTGTTTCAGTGGATGCCGATTCTGCTGATCTTCCTGGTGTCGGCGCTGACGATGCGCTCCTGGGCCGAGGAGCGGCGCGCGGGCACGCTGGAGCTGCTGCTGACGTCTCCGACCGCGCCCACCGAATTGGTGCTCGGCAAGTTCCTCGGTTGCCTGGGGCTGGTGCTGCTGGCGCTGGTGCTGACGCTGGCGCTGCCCATCACGGTGGCCTGCTTAGGGCAGCTCGACTGGGGCCCGGTGATCGGTGGCTATGCGGCAGCGATCACACTGGCCGCAGCCTACATTTCCATCGGACTGTGGGTATCGTGCCGCACGGACAATCAGATCGTCAGCCTGATCCTGACGGTGGTGGCCACCGGCGCGCTGTACCTCATCGGTTCAGAAGCGCTGACCTCGCTGGTGGGATATCGTGCGGCCGAGTGGCTGCATGCCATCGGTGCCGGTTCGCGCTTTGCATCGATCACCCGGGGTGTGCTGGATCTGCGGGATCTGTACTACTACCTCTCCATCACCGCGGCCTTCCTGGTGTTCAACCGCCTCTCGCTCGAGAGCTTGCGCTGGGCGGGCAATCCTTCAACCCCCGTACACCGTCGCTGGTACGGGGTTGCGGCGCTGCTGTCGCTGAATGCGCTGGCCGCGAATCTCTGGCTCGACCAGATCGGCTGGGCACGCGTGGATCTGACCCAGGGCAAGCTCTACACGCTGTCGGATGCCACGCGCAATTATCTCTCGCAGCTGCAGGAGCCGCTGTTGATCCGCGGCTACTTCAGTGCCGCCACTCATCCGCTGCTGGCCCCACTGGTGCCGCAGCTGCGCGATCTGCTGCGCGAGTACGCGGTGGCCGGCGGTAATCGTGTGCACGTGGAATTCGTCGATCCGCACGATGATCCGGCGATCGAGTCCGAGGCCAACAGCCGCTACAACATTCGTCCGGTGCCGTTCCAGGTCTCGGGCAAGTACCAGGCCTCGGTGGTCAATTCCTACTTCGACATCCTCATCGCCTATGGCGATCAGTACCAGGTACTGAATTTCCGCGACCTCATCGACGTCAAGGAGCGCTCCGAGACCGACATCAGCGTCGAACTCAAGAACCCGGAATATGCGACTACGAGCGCCATCCGCAAGGTGCTGCTGAGCTACCAGGGCAGCGGCGGAGTGTTCGATACCTTGCGGCAGCCCGTGACGTTTACGGGGTACCTGTCAGCCGCGGCCAATCTGCCGGCGCAGCTGCAGGAGGCGCGCACGGCCCTCGATGGGGCGCTGGCCGAGATCACCAGTGACTCAGGGGGGAAGTTCAAGGTCGTGGTTAAGGATCCGGATTCCGATCCGGCGCTGGCGGCGCGTCTGCCCAAGGACTATGGTTTCCGTCCGATTGCGATCAGCCTGGCGGACCCCAAGCCATTCTGGTTCTACATGACGATTGGCGATGAGCGCGGCAGCGAGCAGGTACCGCTGCCGGCGAATCTCGACAAGGCCGGCTTCAAGGCAGCGATCGAGTCCGCGGTTCGCCGCCTCACGCCGGGCTTCCTCAAGACCGTGGCGGTCGTGACGCCGCCGGGTCCGGATCCTTCCATGGGCATGCCGCCCGGAGGCGCCGGACGCACATTTTCCACGCTGCGCCGCTCGCTGGCCGATTCGGCGCGATGGCTGGATACGGATCTGAAGAGCGGGCAGGTTCCCGCCGAGGCGGATCTGCTGATGCTGCTCGATCCCGTGAACCTCGATACCAAACAGGTGTTCGCGGTCGATCAATTCCTCATGCAGGGCGGCACCGTGGTGGTCGCGGCCGCACCCATCGATGTGCAGGTCGGCCAGAGCATCACGGCGCGGCCGGTGCTCTCCGGCCTCGAGGGCTGGCTGGGGCGTTACGGGCTCTCGTATGGCAAGGGGCTGGTGCTCGATCAGCAAAGCGGCGGCCTGCCGATTCCGGTGCAGCGCGATGTAGGCGGCTATTCGGTCGACGAGGTTGAGCTGGCCCAATACCCCTATATCGTCGATGTGCGCGGGGGCGGACTCAACTCGACCAGCCCGATCACCGACACCCTGAGCCAGATCGATGTGCCGTGGGCGGCGCCGCTGGAGGTGGATGCCGCGCGCACCCAGGGGCGCCGCACGACCGATCTGCTGCGCTCATCGGCGCGCAGCTGGCTGTCGGACTCCACCAATCTGATGCCCGACTATGACCAGTACCCTGACGAGGGCTTCGCGGTGCACAAGCCCGACGGCGCCCAGCGCCTGGCCGTGATGGTGGAGGGAACCTTCGATTCGGCGTTTGCCGACAAACCCTCGCCCTTGCTGGGGCCGCCCGCACCCCCCGCGCCGGCGCCAGCGGCGCCCGGCACGCCGCCGGTAAAGCCGACGCTGGATCGCGTGATCCAGCACTCGCCCGAATCGGCGCGGGTGATTCTGCTGGGCTCCAGCTCCATGCTGAGCGACCAGGCGATCCGTCTGATCGGCGAGACCTTTGGCACCAGCTATACGAAGCCGACCGAGTTCGTACAGAACATCGTGGAGTGGTCGCTGGAGGACCAGGGCCTCTTGAGCATCCGCGGCCGCGAGCATTTTGCGCGCACCCTCGCGCCCTTGAGTCGCCAGGCCCAGGCCACCTGGGAATATCTGAACTACGGCGCGGCCCTTGGCGGCCTGGCGCTGGTCTGGGCACTGAATCGGCGTCGCCGGCGGCTCGCCGGGGCGCGCCATCTGAAACTTCTCGAGCAGGTCTGAAGGCCATGCGACGCGGAATGACGACTCTGGCCGTGGTCCTGGTGCTGCAACTGGCACTGGCACTACTTCTTTTCATGCGCCACGACCCGCTGGCCGGCGTCACCAGCGTGACCGTGTTGATTCCGCCCGATGCGGTCCGGAATGCCGACCACGTGGCGATCGATGCCAAGCCCGCCAGCGGCCCATCCGGCGGCGAGAGCACGCGGATCGAACTGGCCAAGAAGAATGGTGCCTGGGTGCTGCCGACATCCTTCGATGCGCCGGCCGACGGCGCCAAGGTCACAGCGCTGCTGGATCGGCTCTCCGCCCTCAAACGCGGTCTGCCCATCGCCACCAGCGAGTCAGCCCTGAAGCGTTTCAAGGTCGTGGACGCAGATTTCGAGCGCCGGCTGGTGCTCAGCGCCGGCGACAAGGCGCTGGCGACGGTTTATTTCGGATCCTCCCCGGGTCTGCGCAAGTCGGACGCCCGCTTTGGTACGGACAAGGCGGTGTACACCGTCGATCTTCCGACCTACGAGCTGCCGACCGACAGCGGCGCCTGGCTGAGCCCCGATTTGTTGCGGGGTGATACGGCCAAACTGGCCGAAATCGACATTGCCAATGGGGCTGCGAAGGGCCTGGTGAGCGGCCGGATGCAGCTGGTGCGGACACCCGGCACCGACAAGCAGCCCGATTCCTGGGCGGATCCGGGACTTGCCGCTGGGCAGCACCTCGACGGCGCTCGCGCGCAAGCGCTGGCGCAGCAGCTTGGTCAGCTGCATGTGGATGCGGTGCTGGGCACTGCGGCCAGACCTGAGTGGCAGCAGGATCACCCCCAGCTGGCCCTCACGCTCAAGGATGAGAAGTCCCACGAGGTCGACTGGACGCTGTCCAGACCCCAGGACGGCGATTTTTACGTCCTCAAGAGCTCCTCTCAGCCCTGGTTTTTCTCGGTCAGCGCCGCCGTGGGCAAAGAGCTGGTGGATGCCGCCGCCCGGGAGACGCTGATTCCATTGCCCAAGGCGGCAACCCCGCCCGCCGCCAAGGCTCCCGCGAGGCCGCAAGGCAAGAGTTGAGGCGTGCTGCGCCGCAGCAAGCGTTTGACTTGATAGCGATTGCTACCTAGAATCGCCGGCCTTTGTCGGTCCGGCCTATTAGCTGCCGGCCCCAAAAACCGAGATCTGAAGCGCCGGGCCGTCCCGTCAAAGGACGGCCCGGCGCTTCTCATGAGCCGACACATTATTAGATAGGAATGCTGGAGAGCGAATGGCCACTACAGGTCAGCTGATCCGTCAACCGCGACAGGTGCGCGCCGAGAAGACCAAGGTGCCGGCACTGGGCGCTTCGCCGCAGAAGCGCGGCGTGTGCACGCGCGTATACACCACGACGCCCAAGAAGCCGAATTCGGCGCTGCGCAAGGTCGCGCGCGTGCGGCTCACCAATGGCTACGAGGTCTCGAGCTACATCGGTGGCGAGGGCCACAACCTGCAGGAGCACTCGGTGGTGCTGATCCGCGGCGGTCGCGTCAAGGACCTGCCGGGCGTGCGCTATCACACCGTCCGCGGCACCCTCGATTGTGCCGGCGTTGGCAACCGCAAGCAGGGCCGTTCGAAATACGGCGCCAAGCGGCCGAAGAAATAACAGAGGTATTCACGAATGTCCCGTCGCGCAGCGGCACCCAGCCGCACCATCCTGCCGGACCCGAAGTTCAACAGCGACATGCTGGCGAAGTTCATGAACGTCGTCATGCACAGCGGCAAGAAGTCCGCTGCCGAGCACATTCTCTACGGCGCTATCGAGCGCATCACCGAGAAGACCGGCCGTCAGGCTGGCGAGGCGCTCGAGCTGCTCTCGCAGGCGCTCGACAACGTCAAACCGGTGGTCGAGGTGAAGTCACGCCGCGTCGGCGGTGCGACCTACCAGGTACCGGTTGAAGTTCGCGCCAGTCGCCGCCAGACACTGGCTATGCGCTGGGTCATCGAGGCCGCGCGCGATCGCAGCGAGAAGTCGATGGCGTTCCGCCTGGCGCACGAGCTGCTCGACGCGGCCGAGAATCGCGGTGCCGCCGTGCGCAAGCGCGAAGACACGCACCGCATGGCGGAAGCCAACAAGGCCTTCGCGCACTATCGCTGGTAACCGGCTGGTAACTGGAAAGAGGAGCAGGAGCAGGTCGTGGCACGCGTGACCCCCATTGAGCGCTACCGGAATATCGGTATTTCGGCGCATATCGATGCGGGCAAGACCACGACCACCGAGCGCATCCTGTTTTACACCGGCGTCTCGCACAAGATCGGCGAGGTTCACGACGGCGCGGCCGTCATGGACTACATGGAGCAGGAGCAGGAGCGCGGGATCACGATCACCTCGGCTGCCACCACCTGCTTCTGGAGCGGGATGGACAAGAGCTTTCCCGAGCACCGCATCAACATCATCGACACGCCCGGCCACGTCGATTTCACGATTGAAGTCGAGCGCTCGCTGCGCGTGCTCGACAGCGCCGTGGCGCTGTTCGATTCGGTTGCCGGCGTACAGCCGCAGTCCGAAACCGTATGGCGGCAGATGAATCGCTACGGCGTGCCGCGCATTGCCTTCGTCAACAAGATGGATCGCGCCGGCGCGAATTTCCTGCGCTGCGTGGACATGATCCGCACGCGCCTGCGCGCCAACCCGATCCCGATTCAACTGCCGATCGGCGCGGAAGACAAGTTCGACGGCGTGGTCGATCTGATCCGCATGAAGGCGATCTACTGGGACATGGAAACCCAGGGCATGAAGTTCGAGTTTCGCGAAGTGCCCGCCGGGATGCTGGCCGAGTGCCTGGAGTGGCGCGCCAAGATGATCGAGGCTGCCGCTGAGGGCGATGACGAACTGACCACTAAGTACCTCGAGGGCCAGGCGCTCAGCGACGATGAGATCAAGCGCGGACTGAAGGCGCGTTCGCTCAAGAGCGAAGTCGTGCTGTGCATGTGCGGCACCGCGTTCAAGAACAAGGGTGTGCAGGCGCTGCTGGACGCCGTGATCGAGTTCATGCCCTCGCCGGTGGAAATGCCGCCGGTCAAGGGTATCGATCCGGACGGCGAGCCGATCACGCGCAAGGCCGATGACAACGAACCGTTCGCGGCGCTGGCCTTCAAGATCCTGAACGACCCGTTCGTCGGCAACCTGACCTTCTTCCGCGTGTATTCCGGCACGCTCAATTCCGGTGACACGGTGTACGTGCCCACCAAGGATCGCAAGGAGCGCATCGGTCGCCTGCTGCAGATGCACGCCAACGAGCGCAGCGAGATCAAGGAAGTTCGCGCCGGCGACATCGCCGCGGCCGTGGGCCTCAAGGATGTGATCACGGGCGACACGCTCTGCGACCTGGACAAGGTCATCACGCTCGAGAAGATGGTGATCCCGATCCCCGTGATCTCGGTGGCTGTCGAGCCGAAGACCAAGGTCGACCAGGAAAAGATGGGCATGGCGCTGCAGCGCCTGGCGAAAGAAGATCCTTCCTTCCGCGTCTCCACGGACGAGGAATCCGGCCAGACCATCATCTCGGGCATGGGCGAGCTGCACCTCGAGATCATCGTCGATCGCATGAGGCGCGAGTTCAAGGTCGAGGCGAACGTCGGCAAGCCGCAGGTCGCCTATCGCGAAACCATTCGCGGCACGGTCGAGTCGGAAGGCAAACACGTCAAGCAGTCCGGCGGCCGGGGTCAATACGGCCACGTCTGGCTCAAGCTGCAGCCGAACGAGACCGGCAAGGGTGTCGAGTTCGTCAACGGCGTCACCGGCGGCTCGGTGCCGCGCGAATTCATTCCCGCGGTCGAGAAGGGCGTCATGGAAGCGGTGAATACCGGCGTGATGGCCGGCTATCCGGTGGTGGACGTCAAGGTCACGCTGTTCGACGGTTCGTATCACGACGTCGATTCGGACGAAATCTCGTTCCGCATGGCGGCCATTTTTGGCTTCAAGGACGGTTTTCGGCGCGCCAAGCCCGTGATCCTCGAGCCCATCATGAAGGTCGAGGTCGTGACACCCGAGGATTACATGGGCGATGTGATCGGCGATCTGAATCGCCGCCGCGGCCAGATCATGAGCATGGAAGACACCCCGGCTGGCAAGACTGTCACCGCCGAAGTGCCGTTGTCCGAGATGTTTCAGTATGCGACCACGGTGCGCTCGATGAGCCAGGGCCGCGCGACATTTACCATGGAGTTCGGCAAGTACATGGAAGTGCCGTCGAACATCGCCGAAACCATTATCAGAAAGTAGCTGGACATCTAGAGCTATGAAGCTACCCGTGGCAATTAGACTAGAGAGCGGATTTGCATCGATGCAAATCCGCTCTCTAGTCTAATTGCCGCAGGTGACGGCCTAACTCTTAATGATCACCCACTGCGTGTAAAAGATTTCGAAGAGGTTGAACGAGTATGTCCAAAGAAAAATTCGAGCGTAACAAGCCCCACGTGAATGTCGGGACGATCGGACACGTGGATCATGGCAAGACCACGCTGACCGCGGCGCTGACCAAGGTGATGGCCGAGACGAACGGGGGCACCTTTGTGGCCTACGATCAGATCGACAAGGCCCCCGAGGAGAAGGCGCGCGGGATCACGATCTCAACCGCGCATGTGGAGTATCAGAGCAAGGCTCGCCACTACGCGCATGTGGACTGCCCCGGGCACGCTGATTACGTGAAGAACATGATCACAGGGGCCGCGCAGATGGACGGGGCGATCCTGGTGGTCTCGGCTGCCGATGGCCCCATGCCCCAGACTCGAGAGCACATCCTGCTCGCCCGCCAGGTGGGCGTGCCGCACATGGTGGTGTTCATGAACAAGGCGGACATGGTCGATGACAAGGAGCTGCTCGAGCTGGTGGAGATGGAGGTGCGCGAACTGCTGACCACCTACAAGTTCCCCGGGGATAAGACCCCGATCGTGATCGGCTCGGCCCTCAAGGCGCTCGAAGGGGACAAGAGCGAGATCGGGGTGCCCGCGGTGGTGAAGCTCGTGGAGGAGATGGACAAGTTCATCCCGATTCCCAAGCGCGATGTGGACAAGCCCTTCCTGATGCCCGTGGAGGATGTGTTCTCGATCTCCGGGCGCGGCACGGTGGTGACCGGTCGCATCGAGCGCGGGATCGTCAAGGTGAACGATGAGGTGGAGATCATCGGACTGAAGGCCACGGCCAAGACCATCTGCACGGGTGTGGAGATGTTCCGCAAGCTCCTGGATGAAGGGCAGGCCGGGGATAACGTCGGGGTGCTGCTGCGCGGCACCAAGCGGGAGGAAGTCGAGCGCGGGCAGGTACTGGCCAAGCCCGGCAGCATCACCCCGCACACCGCCTTTGAGTGCGAGGTGTACGTGCTGACCAAGGAGGAGGGTGGACGGCACACCCCGTTCTTCAAGGGGTATCGGCCGCAGTTTTACTTCCGCACCACGGATGTGACCGGACTGATCGAGTTGCCGGGCAACACCGAGATGGTGATGCCGGGGGACAACATTGCGATGAAGGTGGAGCTGATTGCCCCGATCGCGATGGAGGAAGGCCTGCGCTTTGCCATCCGCGAAGGCGGTCGCACCGTCGGCTCCGGCGTGGTTTCCAAGATTCTCAAATAGGCCCGGTAGACAATTATGGCTAATCAGAATATTCGTATCAGGCTCAAGGCCTTCGATCATCGCCTGATCGATAACTCGGCCCGCGAGATCGTGGAGACGGCGCGCCGTACCGGCGCCACCGTGCGTGGCCCGGTGCCGCTGCCGACCAAGATGGAGCGTTTCACGCTGCTGATCTCCCCGCACGCCGACAAGGACGCGCGCGATCAGTACGAGCTGCGCACCCACAAGCGGCTGATGGACATCCTCAACCCGACCGACAAGACCGTGGACGCCCTGATGCGTCTGGAATTGCCGGCCGGTGTGGATGTGCAGATTCGGCTGAACTAGTCCCCAGCGGACAATATTGCTGCCAGGGCGCGCGGTCGATATACTGCGCGCCCTTTTCGCCCCGGGTCACAACCCCCTGGGAGCGAAGTTTTCCGCGAAAGCGGCATCGGGCGAGGTTGGGGCCACAGTCGAGAAATGGGCCTCAAGACCACTCGAGAGCAACGGCGCTGATGTCAGTGCCGTCCCTCCCGTGGTTATTCACCCCGAATTTTGTGGTTTGGCACGAGGATGAGTGCATGGCTATTGGTCTGGTCGGCCGCAAGTGCGGTATGACACGCATCTTCACGGACGCGGGTGAATCCGTGCCCGTGACCGTCGTCGAGGTGATCCCGAATCGGGTCACCCAGGTCAAGTCCGTCGATCATGATGGCTATGCCGCGGTGCAGGTGACCTTCGGCAAGCGCCGGCCGCAGCTGGTGAGCAAGGCCGCCGCCGGACACTTTGCCAAGGCCCAGGTCGAGCCGGGAGAGGGACTGGTTGAATTCCGTCTCAGCGGTACCGACGGCGCGGATCTGAAGCTCGGCAGCGAGCTGAAAGTCGATCGGTTCGCCGAGGGCCAGATGGTGGACGTCACCGGCGTCACCATCGGCAAGGGCTTTGCGGGCGTCATGAAGCGCCACAATTTCGCCGGTCACCACGCCACTCACGGCGTGTCGCTGTCGCACCGTACCCCGGGTTCCATCGGCCAGCGCCAGACGCCCGGGCGCGTGTTTCCGGGCAAGCGCATGTCCGGCCACATGGGCGTCATCCGCCGCACCATCGAGAATCTGCGCATCGTGGGCGTGGATGCGCCGCGCAATCTGCTGCTGATCCGCGGCGCCGTTCCGGGCGCCGAAGGCGGCCAGGTGATCGTGCGCGCCTCGGTGAAGGCTGGCCGACTGTCGGCTCGCAAGGTGATCGCGCCCCTGAAGGCTGCCGCGCCGCCCAAGGCTGCCGGCGGGGCCAAGCCGGCGGCGCCCAAAGTCGCTGCCAAGACCCCCAATAAGAAGTGATGGCCATGAAGCTCAAAGTTGCCAATGGCGGAGCTGAGCTCGCGGTGTCGGACGAGAACTTCGGCCGCGAATTCAATCAGGCCCTGGTATTCCAGGTGGTCAACGCGTACATGGCGGCAGGCCGCTCGGGCACCAAGGCGCAGAAGACCCGCGCCGAAGTCCGCGGTGGCGGCAAGAAGCCCCATGCGCAGAAGGGCACGGGCTCGGCCCGCGCCGGCTCGATCCGCAGCCCGATCTGGGTGGGCGGCGGCCGTACCTTCGCCGCGCAGCCGCGCGATTTCTCGCAGAAGGTGAACCGCAAGATGTATCGCGGCGCGATGCGCGCGATGCTGTCCGAGCTGGTGCGCCAGGATCGACTGGTGGTGACCCCTTCACTCGCGATCGATCAGCCTAAGACCAAGCTGCTGATTGCGCAGCTGAAGTCGCTGTCGCTAGACAATGTGCTGATCATCGTCGAGGCCGCGGATGAGAAGCTCGAACTCGCCGCGCGCAATCTGCCGCACGTCGAGCTGCTGCCGGCCTCGGCCGTCAACCCGGTGAGCCTGGCGCGGCACGACAAGGTGCTGGCGACCGTTGGTGCCGTCAAATTGCTCGAGGAGCGTCTGCAATGACTGCCACGCGCAAGCCCCTGGGCCGTGAGGGCCTCATGAATGTGCTGCTCGCGCCGCACGTCACCGAAAAGACCTCGCTGGCTCTGCAGGATCGCAATCAATACACGTTTCGCGTGCGCCGCGAGGCCACGCGCACCGATGTACGCCGCGCCGTCGAACTGATGTTCGACGTCAAGGTCGAGGGGGTGCAGGTGGTCAATGAGCCGGGCAAGACGCGCCGCTTCGGCGGACGCGCCGGCCGCACGCAGGACTCCAAGAAGGCCTATGTGCGCTTAGCCTCCGGCCAGAGCATCGAT
>Ga0302317_10002763_pt1 | contig 11789 bp, 9 predicted proteins | sample III_Palsa_N3_3_FD_200450 | JGI IMG/M metagenome (GOLD analysis project Ga0302317, IMG submission 200450) | Peat permafrost microbial communities from Stordalen Mire near Abisko, Sweden - III_Palsa_N3_3 | ecosystem: Environmental > Terrestrial > Soil > Palsa > Peat permafrost | place: Sweden...
CGGGGCCGCCACCCCACCCGTCCCGCGCCAACGCGCGGTCCACCCTCCCCATCAAGGGGAGGGAGGATGCTGATAACATCGCGGATCTTTCCCACGTCGAGACCTGGCTCTTCGATCTCGATAACACCCTCTACCCGGTCGATAGCGGTCTGGCGGCGCTGTTTTCGGACCAGATCACCGCGTTCGTCGCCGATCTGACGGGGCTGCCGCGCGACGAGGCCTGCGCCCTGCAGAAGCGCTATCTGGCCGAACACGGCCTGACCCTGGCCGGCCTGATGGCGCATCACGATGTGGACCCGGACGCCTATCATGCCTGGCTGGACAAGGTGCCGATCCACCTCGCCGATCCGAACCCGGCGCTGAGGGCGGCCATCGCACGGCTGCCGGGTCGCCGGATCGTCTTCACCAACGCCCACGACGCCCACGCGGAGCGCGTGCTGGAACGCCTGGAGCTGGCCGATCTGTTCCACGAGGTGTTCCACATCGGCTCGGCCGGCTATGCGCCGAAGCCGGCGGCGGCGGCCTACGAACGCCTGACCGCCGCGCACGCCATCACGCCGGCGCAGACCGCCTTCTTCGAGGATACGGCCGCCAACCTCGCCCCGGCGGCCGCGCTCGGCATGACCACCGTGCTGGTCGGCGAAGGCGCGGCGACCTACGAGGCCGATTTCGTCCACTACCGCGCGCCGGATCTGGCCGAGTTCCTGGCGCGCGCGAAGCTCAGGAAAACGCCATGACCGTCATTTCCGCCGACGACCTCAAGGCCGAGATCGAGGCCGGCTGGGCGGTGCGCGACACCCTAAGTCCGGAGACCGGCGGCTCGCTGCATACCGCCGTGGACGAAGCGCTGCGCCGCCTCGACAGCGGCGAACTTCGCGTCGCCGAGAAGGTCGACGGCGAATGGATCACCCATCAGTGGCTCAAAGAGGCGATCCTGCTGTCCTTCCGCCTATGGCCCAATCAGGTCATGCGGGCCGGCGCGCTGGGCGGCCAGATCGGGCCGTGGTGGGACAAGGTTCCCGGCAAGTTCGACGGCTGGGACGCCCGCGAGTTCGAGGCCGCCGGTTTCCGGGCCGTGCCAGGCGCGGTGGTGCGTCGAGGGGCCTTCATCGCCCCGGGCGCGGTGCTGATGCCCTCCTTCGTCAACATCGGCGCCTATGTCGGCGAGGGGACCATGGTCGACACCTGGTCTACGGTCGGCTCCTGCGCCCAGATCGGCCGCGGCGTGCACCTCTCCGGCGGGGTCGGCATCGGCGGCGTGCTCGAGCCGCTGCAGGCGACGCCGACCATCGTCGAAGACGGCTGCTTCATCGGGGCCCGCTCGGAGGTGACCGAAGGCGTGATCGTCGGCGAAGGCGCGGTGCTCTCCATGGGGGTGTTCATTACCGCCACGACGCGCATCGTCGACCGCAAGACCGGCGAGACGCACAGGGGGCGCGTGCCGCCCTACGCCGTGGTTGTGCCCGGCAGCCTGCCGGACCCGCACGGCGTCGGCCCGTCGCTAGCCTGCGCCGTGATCGTCAAGACGGTCGACGCGCGCACCCGCAGCAAGACCTCGATCAACGAGCTGCTGAGAGACTAGCTGGAGGCCCCGGGGGCCGGGGTGGGCATTGGGGCAGGTGGCTAGTGTCCGCTCGCCACTGTCAAACGACGGCTGGCGCGTCCGCTGTCCGGCATCGCGACGACCACCGTTTGCGACTCGAAGCGGGCCTCGTGACCCTCGCTCAGTTCAACCGCCAGATCTCGAAATTCAGCAGAGCGGCGAAGGCGACCCAGGCGAGATAAGGCATCATCATCAGGCCGGCGACGCGGTCGCGCCGCCAGAAGGCTGCGGTCGCGCCGAGGATGGCCAGGAACAGGATCCCGATCTCCGCCAGGGCGACATCGGGCCGCCTCGCGCCAAAGAAGATCAGCGACCAGGCCAGATTCAGGTAGAGCTGGCAGCGGTACAGCCGCAGCGCGGCCCATGCATCGCCGTGGGCTCTGGCGACACGCCAGACCCGCCAGGCCGCAAGGCCCATCAGGATGTAGAGAAAGGTCCAGACGGGCGCGAAGACGGCGTTCGGCGGATTGAAGCTGGGCTTGGCGAGACCGGCGTACCAGGAGTGGACGCTGGAAGCTGTCGCCACCGCGCCGATGGCGCCGATCAAGAGCGTGACCGAGACCGAAATGATCGCGCCGAACAGATCGGTTCTGGTGTGTCGCCTCACGGCTGTGGTCCTCGGCTCCATTCCGGCGTCCTCAAATTCGTGTTGGTCAGCCGTTGCTTCATCACCCACGCGTGTGTTTCGGCAAAAGTCGCGGTTTGCGGTCACCGATTGAGTCCATCGCCCAAAGCGGGCGTTTGGGTCCGCCACCCCCACTGGCCCGCGCTAGAGCGCTACGACGATCTTCCGAGCAGACACTCCACTTCTCTGAATCTTGAGCGCGCCGGGGATAGCATCGAGCCCGCAGCCGACAACCTGCGGCGGCGGCGCGGGCGTGTAGCGACCGTCGCTCAGCGCACGAGGCAGGAAATCGCTATAAATTATCTGGCTCACCTCGTTATCGACGAGGGCGCCGCCCCAGATGAACTTCACCCCGACCTTCGCGAACCGCGCCCGGATCGTCGTCGTCGCGGTCGTCGCGATCATGCGCGCGAACGTCGGGATCAGCCAAAATGTCCGGGCTGCGCCAGTGGGCGCCCGATCAAAGGACACGGCGGGCGTCGCCATGGCGACGAATCTGTTGCCCTCGCACGCGCTGACGACGGCGACGCAGGCGCTGGCTGATCCAACGCCGATCGCGAGCGCGCCGGCGAGGGTGCGCGTCTCGAGCGCGCGCCGGATGTCGGCCACCACCGTCGCGCTCCGGTAATCGAAGACTGTGGTGGCGCCGAGCGCCTTCACATAGGCGAAGTTCTTCGGGGAGGCGGTCGCGACCACCTCGTAACCCGCCGCCACGGCGAGCTGGATCGCGTTGCTCCCGACGCTCGTCGACCCGCCCCAGACCAACAGCGTCTTTCCGTTGGGCTGGGGGTCGGCAACGGGATAGTCCAACGCCAGAAACTCTTTCTGAAAGAGGCCGCAGGCCGCCGTCGACAGACCCAGGGGGAGAACCGCGGCGGTCTCGTAGGCCATCGACGCTGGAATCGGGCAGGCCATGTGATCGAGCAGCACGGTACAGGTCTGAAACGCGCCCTCGGCTGGGTCGTTTCGCGACTTCTCCGCGCCGACCGCGTGGCCGAGCACACGGTCGCCGACCTTGAATCGTGTCACGCCCGCGCCGAGCGCCACCACCTCGCCGGCGACATCCGAGCCCAGAACGAAGGGGTAGGTCAGCCAGGGAAAGATGACGTCGCCGACAACCAGAGTCATCCAGTCGACGGGATTGATCGCCACGGCGCCGTTGCGGACCAGGATCTCGTTGTCACGAAGCAGACGTGGGGGCGCTGGGCCAATGTCCAGCGTGCCAAGTTTGGCGCGGAGCCAGACTGCCCTATCGGCGGCCATCCTGTCAGGCCTTCCCAGTCAGGCTTGGCGCGCAGAGGCGAGACGACGGTTTCCACACCCGAATCCGGGGCGCGCCGAGCGCGGCTTGGCGGTTCAGCGCCATCTCCCCTCCTGCCTCCAACCAGATCATCGTTGATACGAAGGGCGAGCGCCGGCAGATCAGCTTGCGGCGTGCAATCCACCCGCCACCCGCAGCGAACGGAGCGAACATCCGCTCTTCGGCACGGCGGTGGTGGCTGAGGTCGATCCTAGGCAGACATTGCGGGGTCTGCGCGGGCGGTCGCGCGCGACTCGCCGAGGAGGATTTCGCTTATCCCACCCTTGGCCCGCAGGCTGACGACGAGCAGGTACACGCAGAGGAACGGCGTGCCGCCGAAGAAGGCGACGACGGCGAGACCCAAGCCCCCAGCCGAGAACCGATGGCGCCAGGCCACCCAGAGCGCGGACAACGCCAGCATGCACATGAAGTCCAGGTCGAACTGGCCCGGCCAGGCGAACTTCCCGATGTCGCCAAAGAACACCGGCAGCAGGTTCCATCCATGACCAGCGATCGTGATTCCTGTGTAGAGCGTGACCGCCGTCAACATTACGCCAAGAAGTATCCGAAACCGGTTCATTGCGACCTCCGCCCTTCATCCGCCGACAAGGTGTCGTTCGGCCTGACACGCCGCAATTACCTTGCAGGTCATTGAGTCGCCGCTGCGAGTGCGCGGCCAATGTCGAGGGCCGCTTGCGACCCTGAGCGGACGCGGTCGCCGCCCCAAGATGGACATTGCCTGGCCACGCCGTCGAGGGCGAGGCAGCCAATCGCTATCAGGCCGGCTTTGACAGCGTTCGGTGAAACGTCCAGCGAGAACCGATCCAGACACGGACGGTCACCGCCGCTTCGGCGACGACGACCAGGAGCTGGACGCACGAGAGGCCGATGAGGCCGTAGCCGAGCGTCACGGCCACCCACCAGGAGAGCGGCAGTTGCGCCAGCCATTGGCTGGCGAAGGCGATGCCGGCCCCGGTCCGCGTCGCCCCCGCGCCTCGCAGCGAGAAAGAGAGCACCTGCACGGTCGTCTGCGCCGCGATGCTCAGCCCCACGATCCGGACCGGCCAGACGGCGATCGCCAAGGCGGCGGGATCGTGCAGGAAAAAGCCGAGCATCGGCCGCGTGGCCAGCAGCGCCACGAGCGTGAACGGCGCGCTGCAGACAAGCCCCACGGTCGCGGCGCGCCAGCCCCAGCGCCGGGCCCCGGCCGGGTCGCCCCGCCCCAGCGTCTGACCGACGAGGGTGGCTGACGCGACGCCGATCCCCACCGCCAGTTGCGCCGGCACGGTCGCCAGCGTGATCAGCACATTGGTGGCGGCGATGGTCGCGACGCCAAGGCGGGCCACGATCAGGTAGGCGACGATGAAGCCGACTTGCGACAAAGCCTGCTGTGCGCTGATCGGCCAAGCGAGGGCGGCGACCGACCCGGCCCCACCGATCTTCGGCCGCGCGCGCAGGAAGCCGGAAATCGCGCCCGGGCGGGCGACCAGAGCGAGCTGGAAGCCTCCGCCGACGGCGCACGCGAGGGTGATCGCCAGTCCCGCGCCGGCGCCGCCGAAGGCCGGGACCGGCCCCAAGCCAAACACCAGGGCGTAGGTCGCTGCAACCTGCAGTGGCGCGAGGAAGGCGGTGACGGCGAAGGCGATCGCCGGGCGGCCTGAGCCGATCCAGCAGGCGTTGATCGGGATCGTCAGGGCGAACAGCAACACGGAGGGCGCGGCTGCCTTCAGCCAGGCTGCGCCGATGGCGGCCGCCGCGCGGTCCGGCAGCGTCGCCGAGACCAGCGTCGATGCGCCGAACCAGAGCCCCAGCGTCACCGCCGCGCCCAGCGGCAAGGTGATCGCGAGGGCGTCGATCAGGATCTGGCCGAGGAGGTCGGGACGGCCGGCGCCTGCACGACGAGAGACGGTCGCCTGGACGGCCGCATCGGCGCCGAACATCAAGGCGAGGAGCACGCCATAGATCGTCGAGGCCGCGCCGACGCCGGCCAGCGTGGCGTCGCCGAGCCGACCGAGGATGGCGGTGCAGGCGAGATTGGTGGCGCTCTGCACCGCGAAGAACGCCGTGAGCGGCGCGGCCAGACGGCCGATGGCGGCGAACGCGCGCGGTGCGATCGCCGGAGCGGCGGCGGGTTCCAGATTGGCGTCCACGCTGGCGGCCATCGATCCCTTCCTTTGACGCCACGAGCCTAGACGACCCGTTGAATGCGACATACTGAAATGACCTCATGGCTGAATTCGACGCGATGCAAATCAGGAAGGTCGACGGCGGCCTGTTGTTGATTTTCCGCGAGCTGCTGTTGCGTCGGCGCGCCAGCGCCGTCGCCAGCCAGCTCGGGCTCAGCCCCTCGGCCATCAGTCACGCATTGACCCGTCTGCGCGACGCCTTCGGCGACCCGCTGTTCATCCGCAGATCGCACGGCCTGGAGCCCACCCAGCGCGCCATCGAGCTGGGACCGAAGATCGAGGCGGTGATCGCGCTGCTGGGTGAGGCGACGAGTGGCGAGACCGGGTTCGATCCGGCCGAAAGCCATCGGCGCTTTCGCATTGTCTGCGCCGACCACATCGCCACGCTGCTTGCGCCGCCGCTGGTGGAGATCTTTCGCCGTGAGGCGCCGAACGCGACGTTTTCGGCCCGTCCGGCCTACCTCACCCAGGCGCTGCGGGCCGTCCGTCGCGACGAGGCGGACATCGCACTCGGCGTCTTCGACCAGACGCCGCGCGGCCTCGTGTCCCGATTGCTCTTCGAGGATGACTACTGCGTCATCGCGCGGGTCGGGCACCCGACGGTGACGGCCAGGGTGGACTACAAGACCTACGCCACCATCGGGCACGTGTTCATCGGCAACCCGGACGGCATGCTCGCCGATGAGCCGTCGCACGACGCCAAGGCCATGACGGACAGCTACGGCGAACTGCCGAGCCCTGACGTAGTGCGCACGCACGCCTATCTCATCCAGTGGGAAAGCGTGATGCTGCTGGTCAGCGAGAGCGACGTGCTGGCCGAATGTCCGCGGCGGCTGGCGACGCGCTACGCGGATCGCCTCGGCCTGCAGATCCTCGAACAGCCCTTTCCGCCGTTTCGCATGGCCGTGAAGGCCGTGCGCCGGTCCGATGCGCCGGACGCGGCCGTGGACTGGCTGCTGGAAAAGCTCGTCGGCATCTTCGCCGGGCCCGGCTAGACGCGCACCGGCAGACGCACGAGGCCATGGAACGACGATCCGGTCGGGCGCCATTCAGCCGGCGCTTGCGGATCAGCGAGGGTGAGGTTTGGGAATCGCTCGATCAGAGCCCAGATCGCCGTCCTCGCCTCCAGTCGCGCCAGCGGCGCGCCGATGCAGATATGCGCGCCGGCCCCGAAAGTGATGTGCGGCGCCTCACGGCGGGCGATGTCGAAACGGTGCGGATCGGTGAAGGCGGCCGGGTCTCGGTTGGCCGCTGGCGTCGCCACCGCCACCACTTGGTGTGCGCGCACCGGGCAGCCTCGCAGCGTCAGGTCGCGCGAGGCGATGCGCTGGGCGCCTTCCACCGCCGGCTCAAAGCGCAGGATCTCCTCCACGGTCGGGACGATCAGCACCGGGTCGGCGCGCAGCTTGGCGAGCTCGCCAGGGTGGCGCAGCAGGAGGTTGATCCCATTGCCGATCAGGTCGGCGGTGGTGACGTTGCCGCCCAGCATCAGATTGAGACAGTTGACGCGAATCTCCGCATCGCTGAGCGCGCCGCTGGCGGCCTGCTCGGCGATCAGATCGGTGATGAGGTCGTCTCGAGGGTGCGCGCGTCGCGCCGCCATCACCCGGTCGAGGTATTCGAGAATCTCGATGGCTGCGCACCTGTTCGCCCGCGACGTCGCTTCGGAAGGATCTGGTTCGAACACGCTGATCATCGCCTCCGACCAGGCGCGGAAGCGCGCCGCGTCAGCCGTGACGATGCCGAGCAGCCGCCCGATCACCGCGATCGGGATCGGCATGGCGTAGTCGGCGATGACGTCGAAGCCACGTTCCGGCAGGCGCGCCAGCTGGTCCTGCACGATGGCCGCCACCTCATCTTTCATCCCCGCCACCCGCCGCATCAGCGCGGCCTGGATCGGACGGCGCACGCGGGAGTGGTCCGGCTCGTCCATCCAGCCGATGCCGGCGTCGCGCTCGCCAGGCCGGTTCATGTCCGCCGGCTTGAACTTGCGCACCAGCGCGCCCGCCTCGGCCAGGTCGGCGTCTTTCCACTGCTCGGCGTCGGCCAGCCACGCCCGGGCGTCGGCGAGGCGGCTGAGGATGAAGGTGCGGGTGGGTTCGTGGAACCACACCGGGTGCGCCTGTCGCAGCTGATCATATTGAGCGTGCCGCTCATCCAAGGCGCTCATGTCCAACCTCCACCTTTGGCGATCCCGTCTCCCACGCCGGATTTTAGGGGTCGATCTAAGTGAACAGCAGTGAATTAGCTTCAGGCCTGATTTTCCAAATCGTGAACTTGGCTACCTGAGACCAAGTCACATCGCGCCGCTGCTGAGGCGCGCTCGGTCGCTACGCTTCGAATGAGGGTGAAAGCGGCCGGTCGGCGTGCGCAGGTTGGCGGGCGTCCACACACGGTCGTTCGCAAAGTCCGCAGTTGTACGTCGCGGAGGCCGCCCGGCAACATTCGGCGGCGCGCTGTATCTGCCGCTAGCGCTGTGGGTCTTCGTCGGTCTAGCGTTGCAGGCGCGAGACGGGGCGCCTGGCTCGCACCCAATAGGAGGCATCGCGTGCTGCTCGAGGGTCTGAAGGTCGTCGACTTTTCCGCCTACATCGCTGGCCCCGGCGCGGCCGGCATCCTCTGCGACTGGGGCGCGGAAGTGATCAAAGTCGAACGACCGGGCGGCGACAGCATGCGCCATATCTTCGGCGACCTGGCCAACGCGCTCGACTCGAACCCGACCTTCGAGGTCGACAACCGCGGCAAGCGCTCCATCGTGCTCGACATCACCAAGCCGGAGGGCCGCGAGGCCCTGACCCGGCTGGCCGCCGGCGCGGACGTCTTCCTCACCAATGTTCGGCCGGTGTCGCTGCTCCGGTATGGCCTAGACGATACGACCCTGCGCGCGGCGAACCGACGGCTGGTCTACGCCGTGATCACCGGCTACGGCCTCGAGGGGCCCGATGCGCATCTGCCGGGGTTCGACGTCACCGCGTTTTGGGCGCGTTCCGGAATCGGCTACATGACCGCGCCGAAAGGCGCCGAGCCCTTCAACCGAACCTCGGGCATGGGCGACCATGCGACCTCGCTCGCCACGGTCTCGGCGATTCTGGCGGCGCTCTACGAGCGCCAGCGAACCGGCGAGGGCCGCCTCGTGCAGACCTCCCTGCTCGGTTCAGGCGTCTATCTGATGAGCTCGGACATGGCGGTGCAGCTGAAGTTCGGCCGCGTGGCTTCGGTGCGGGCGCGCGACAATCCGATCGCGCCGCTCTCCAACTACTTCCGCACCGCGGACGGCCGCTGGCTGGTCAGCAACCCGCGCGGGACAGGCCGGGATTGGGAGAAGCTGGCCGAAGCCGTCGGTCGTCCGGACCTGATCGCCGACGAGCGGTTCGCCACCGGCAAAGCCCGCCGCAAGAACGCGCGCGAGCTGACGGCCGAGCTCGATTCGGCCTTCGCGGCCCTGCCCTTCGCCGAGATCGCGCGCCGGCTCAACGCCGCCGACCTGGTCTGGGCGCCGCTGCAGACGCCGGCCGATGTGGCGGAGGATCCGCAAGCCGAGGCTGCGGGCGCCTTCCTCCGCATTGCGGCCGATGACGGCGAGACCTTCCGCTCGCCGGCGCCCCCAGCTGTTTTCCCGGGCGTCGATCTCGGGGTGCGGCCACGCGCCCCTCATTTGGGCGAACACACCCATGAGGTGCTTGGCGAGCTGAACTACAGCGCCAGCGAAGTGGATGCGATGTTCAAGAGCGGCGTCGTGGCCTGAGGCAAGTTCGGACGAGCCGCTCCGGACGGGTAACTCGACGATGGCAGGGTCCGACCCGGGGCGGACGATGGAGGTCCGGACCGGTCTGGACAGACGCTGGGGCGGGAATGTCTGCTTCCTGGCACGGGCGCGGCGGCCGTTCCCGGCCCAAAGCAGTCCTTGCGAGATCAGTCGTCTAGCTTGACCTTGCACGACCCTGTAGCGTGCCGCGGCGTGGAGAGCCGGGCGCTCCAGGGCATTTTCGACGATGGAGGACGCCGATGGGCACGCCACCCGATGTGGCTCGGGTTGGACCCGACCGGCGATCGGTCCTGGAGTTGGCGGCGGCTTCAGCCGCCGGGACGCTTCTTGCGTCGGCGGCGCCGACGGCTTGGGCCGGGCGGCAGGGCTCCGACATCGTTCTGATGGAAGCGCATGCCCTGAGCAAAGCGATCGCCACGCGCAAAATTTCCTGCGTCGAGGTGATGGGCGCCTATCTCGACCACATCGAGAGGCTGAACCCCAAGGTCAATGCAATCGTGGCCTTGCAGGATCGGTCGGCCCTGATCGCACAGGCCCGTGAGCGCGACACCCAGGTGGCGCGCGGCGAGATCATGGGGCCGCTGCATGGCTTTCCGCACGCGGTGAAAGACCTGTTCTGGGTCAAGGGCATCCGCTCGACGTCAGGTTCGCCGATCTTCAAGGACTTCATTCCTGACAAGGACTCCCCGCCGGTGGAGCGGCTGCGCAAGGCCGGCGCGATCTTCATCGGCAAGACAAATGCGCCGGAGTTCGGCCTGGGGTCGCACACCTACAACTCCGTCTACGGCGCCACCCTGAACGCCTACGACCAGACGAAATCGGCCGGCGGCAGCAGCGGCGGCGCCGCGGTGGCGCTGGCCTTGCGCCTGGTCCCCTTGGCGGACGGCAGCGACTTCGGTGGCAGCCTGCGCAACCCGGCTGGCTGGAACAACGTATTCGGTTTTCGCCCAAGCTTCGGGGTCGTGGCCACCGGCGGCGACGTGTGGCAGGCGGGCATGGGCGTGGCCGGCCCCATGGCCCGTTCGGTCACCGACCTGGCGCTGCTGCTCTCGGTTCAGGCCGGTTACGATCCGCACGCGCCGCTGTCGTGGGGCAGCGATGGTCGTCAGTTCCTGGCGCCGCTAGGTGCGAACATGAAGGGCAAGCGGATTGCCTGGCTCGGGGATTTCGCGGGCTTCGCGCCCTACGAGCCTGGCGTGCTTGAGCTCTGCCGAACGGCGTTGAAAAGCTTCGAAGCCATCGGCTGCGTGGTCGAGCAGGCCGTTCCCGACATGGCGCCGGCGCCGGTGTGGGAGGCCTTCATACGGCTTCGCTGGCAGCAGGACGGCATGGGCCTAGTGAGTTATTACAACGACCCGGCCAAGCGGGCGCTGCTTAAGCCCGAAGCGATTTGGGAAGCCGAGGGCGCGCTCAAGCTCTCGGCCGTCGACGCGGCGGCGGCCTCGGCCGTGCGAACGGCTTGGTTCCGCGCGGTGAGCCGGTTGTTCGAGCGCTACGACTATCTGGTCGCGCCCACCGCCCAGGTGTTCCCATTCGATGTGCGCGAGACCTGGCCGCACGAAATCGCCGGCCAGCCGATGAACACCTACCATGAATGGATGAAGGCGGTCTGCCTCATCACCATGACCGGCTGCCCCTCGCTCGCCGCGCCCGCCGGGTTCGGGTTCCAAGGGCTCCCCATGGGCCTGCAGATCATCGCCCCCGTGCATCGGGAGCTGGACTGCCTGCAGCTCGCCTACGCCTATGAGCAGGCGACCCAATGGACGTCGAAACGGCCACCGGCATTGCTGGCGCGGGCGTAACGACGATTGACGCGAACTGCGGTGGGCGAAGAGCGGCTCGCCGCGCAGGCGACAATGAGGGCGCCTGACGCACGGCGGCGATTTCCACCTCGGCCGCTCATGTGCGAACATTCCGGCAAGTCGCGCGGGGGCGCAAAGGCCATGGAACGTCAGCCGGCGGAGCTTGGGCTCGGAGCCTTGCTTCTCAGGCTGCTCATCGGCTCGCTCTTCATCGCCCATCTCTATTGGAAGTTCAGTCTGCTGCCGGGCGGCGTCGAGACGTGGTGGGGCGGTCTGGTGAAGAGCGGCTATCCGTCGTTCGTGCCGGCTTATGTGCTTTCCGCGGAGTTCGCGGGGGCCCTGCTCCTGATCCCGGGCGTGCTTTCCCGCTACGTGGCGCTTTACGCCATGCCGATGATGTTCGGCGCCGCGGAGTTCTGGCTGGCTCGCAAAGGCTTCTATTTCACAAAGGCGGGCGCCGAGCTTCCGCTGGTCTGGCTCGCGCTTCTGGGCCTTCAGGTCCTCCTC